>Ga0247760_1002362_pt1 | contig 14553 bp, 9 predicted proteins | sample UWRJL171409R4_FD_179936 | JGI IMG/M metagenome (GOLD analysis project Ga0247760, IMG submission 179936) | Plant litter microbial communities from Arlington Agricultural Research Station in Wisconsin, United States - UWRJ-L171-409R-4 | ecosystem: Environmental > Terrestrial > Plant litter >...
CTGCGAAGCGAGGTTGGCTGACTGAATACGAGGTTGGCAGTGGAGTCTGGCGTTCTTGGCTGTGCAGATCCACGGATGCAGCCGCGGAGCGGCTGTGTGGATCCAGCCACACTGTTCTAACCACACTAGCCGGGTTAGGGTTGTAAAAACCCAACAGTAGTACTTATAATTAATAGCAGGGGGATATAGTATTAGGTATAGAAGGGGTACTGTACTGAAATTATAAAGAGGCTTTTGAAGCTGATAAGCAGCGAGCTATGCTAGTCTAGGTTAGCGACGTAAAAGGCGTTAGTAACGACAAGTAAAATATTAGAAACGATGGGAATAACGAGTAGTGTTATAGTAATAAGAAGAAGCTTATGGGAAATGTCGGCCCGTAAGTAACTTTACACATCTTCTATATTATACAGTAATGATGAGCCGTAAAACGATTCTAGTAGTTGTTATATTTAAACGGCTTTAGAGTTAAATATTAAAAAAGAGTTTGAAATTAGCAGTAGGGGTTATCATCAGACACGAAACTAGTACGGTAGTAAAGCGCTTACTTATATTAACTAGTCCCACTAATATTCTGTATATAAGGTTATATTATAATCCCTGACTTAACTTATACTGGATTTCTTAAGGGCTTATTTACCGCTGTAAGTAACCCCTGTTAGCCTGACGATTGGATATAAGGGGTATAAGCTTAAGGCTTTAAGAGAATCTTTTACCTCTTATATATAAGTTAAGATCAAATAAGAAAACTGTTAGCTTAATTATAAGGTCTTATTTCTAAGATGTTACTATTAGATCCCCCTTTATTTAAAAATTATAATAAGCTAGAATTTAAGTAACCTTTGCTTAACTAGAAAGTAAGGACTTAAAACTTCTTATAACGCGTTTACTGTCATAAGAGGTAATATCTTTTTTATTAAAACTAAGAACACTAAGGGTAAAATAGTTAAGATTAGCCTCTTCCGCGTAGTAGATAACTTTATTAAGCTGCTTACCTTTTACAGTATATCTTTTAAAGTTACTAACGCGTTAAATAGCACGTAAGATATTAGTTTAAACAGGAACCTTTACTTTATTAAGCAGGTCCTAATTAACTAGTTTAAAAAGACTGAGATTTACATCTTACCAGCTAAGACCCTAAGCTAAATGTAGAAATATACAGTAAAGGTTAAGCTTTTTCCTTTATAAAAGTTAATATACTAATATCTAATTTGCTACACTACACATCTTAGTCGCATCCTTAATGTATAGTATATTACAGTCGCTATACCCAGATTACGTCATCATACCTAGATTAATAATATTGCTAAACTAACACTTAAAGCTATTTCTAAGCTTAATATATATAGTATTACTAGCGGTCTTACTAATTATAACGTAATAGTTAGGCGTTATACTATACTTATTCCAGTTACTAGCTTAACATAAGTCTTTATATTCCTCATTATAATCATCTTTACCAGCTTTAATTAATAACGAATAATAAAGGGGCTACCTTCTTAATCGCATCCTCCCTAACCTTAACTCCGTATCTAATATACCTGTTATCCCTACACAGGTATATAGTACAGCCTTATCTGTTCGCAAGTTTAATAACGACGTAAAGATTAGGCTGAAGTTATCCACTATCGTTCACTAAGACTACCCTTATTAAGATATATAGTAAGGTAGTTACTGGTATATACCGCGAACTTTATACGAACTGCCAGTCTTTACAGAGGGTTACAGGACTTTAAAGGCTATATTACAGCCCTCTAAAAGTTACTAAGTAATAAAGAATAAGGGTTATATACTATAAAACTCGTTACTAATAAAATAAGTAAGAGAAATCTGTACGTAAGTATTAACAAGGTTAAGAATTTTATTTTATAAAGATAGGAACATAACTGTGAACTTAATTGTTCACATTACTAAATTCTTTAATACTTCTTAATATAAATTAGAATTTAAAAGACAGCGTATCTATCCCTAATAATATTTTAAAGAATAATTTATTAATTAAGTAAAAGTATAGATAAATAACATTACTATTATTGTTAGCGACTCTATCTATACTACATTCTTCTATGGTATAGCGATGTTATTAGTTTTCAGCCTAGTTTATTTTATATTTTTAATAGGTATGTGTTACTCAGCTTTAACAATAGCTAGGCTAAGTAAACACCCAGTACGTATATAGGTCGTAATTAGAATTGTTACCTAAGAGCTACCCTTACAGATTACGTATTATCTAATTTTATCGAGAGAAAACTTTAGCCGGGGTGACTGAAAAGGGGCCTCTAAGGCTGTGCTGCAGAGGCGAATGGGATTACCCTAGCTCAGGGAAGAATCTGAGGAAGCTCAGGACAAATCAGCTACAGCTCACCCCAGCTCAGGATGACGGACGAAAAAGGAAATTTCGTGTGCCCAGATTCGTCGCAGGAAACCAAGCTGTATTTTACTCAACATGCCAAGGAATCCTCTCGATTCAGGCCTGGATCTGTTTAAGCCTGAATTCTTTCCAACAACGCTTACACGCTTGAACTGTCTCCTGACGGCTTTTTGGTGGGTGCTCCCTTTTTTGTAGTGTATCTTTTCATCCATAGCCAACATGGCTCAATTGGATTAAGGTCGGGCAAGTTTACCTGGCCAGAGGAGTCGTTTGACTTGGTGAAAGCTGTATATCCCATCTTGAATATGATGAGCATGTGCTGGAGCTCCATCCTCCTGAACTATTGTACCCGGCCGCTCCTTTTCACACTCTTTCGCAAAAGGAAAAAGCTTAGGAAGAAGGATTTTCGTTTGGTAACGGTACCAGTTAATTCCCACCTTTTGACTCTCTGACCAGTTTTTGTCCCATCTCCACTGCGGTTTCCGGCTAGGAATAGAGGCTAAAGATAACCTCCTAATTCCAGTTTTGAAGCTCTCATTCTTTCCCAAAGATAGGTTCCCACTCTTCATTCTGTTACGGCCTGCACCCGAAGGGGTTAGGACAAGTCGTAAGGCAGGACGCCTAGGGTTGGGGTTGATCAAGAGACCAAGTCGAAGCAAGACATCTCAGAAGGGGAGATACACTGTAGCTTATCACTGTAGGCCGCTGCCTCAGTAGACACAGAACGGAGCTGGGAAGTGAGGCACAGGAACAATGTATTACTTGCATGAGGAACAAGAGCTTCCTCACGCCGTTGTGAGCAAGACGAGTTTATCTAAGCCAGCGACACTGGGCGGTCCCGTGGTCCCGCCCCGTACGTGTCGGAGCGCCGGGACCGTCTTCACTGGTCCCGGGGCCCGTGGTCCCGCTCGAAACTCGTCGGGACACCGGGTCCAACTTGATTGGCCGGGAACACTTCCTTCCTGATTGTTGCCCTACCCAGCCCCGCGAGGTTCGTGCCCTTGGGCCACGACCTGGGTCGTGACACATTCATCATCTCAATATTTTTTTCTCCGCTTGTTCTTTTTCTTGTTTTGTTTCTGGAAGCCAGCAATGAAAAAGATCTTTGTTGTCATAAGAAAAACAACCCCAAAATATAAATTTAAAATATCCTTTCCAACGCTCATGAATAGCACTTCGTATAAACACTTCATCTGTTGTCCTCCAGATACGATAACCACCACGACGATGAAGTGACTAATGACCCGAATCCTGGACCGTAGGTCCCGAATTTGGCCTAGGATATACCAGTACATGCTCTAGGATGGTACATGATATCCCAGCTCATAATTTGGGATGGTACATGATATACCAGCACCGATGGGCTGGTACATAGTACGGCCGAAACTTGGGATAGCACCGATGGGATGTCCCACAGTAAACCAGCCATGATGGGATGTCTTGGAATATACCAGTACATACCCTGGGATAGTACAACATCACAGCAATTTGCTAACGTGCAGCCTTATCTCGTTCACAGCCTTTTCTTCCCGTTTGCCAAGACCCCTAGCACTGAAGATGTCTTTTACTAGACTCTGTAGCCTGAAGCAATTACAGCATGTGCCAACAGTCCCCCTTCAAGGGTAGACTACCATCATTTTCGCGTCTGGTGCCGAGGACCGCGACTGTTGTCAACGCAGTTGTACACTCTCTCCTCGTCGCAGATCTCGGCTACGTGGAGCGCCAAGAGGACTGGGGACAGAGGTGAGCCTTGGGGAAGGCAGTGAAAAGGATCTCTCCTACCATCAAGCTTTATACGCCCCATGCGTCGTTGTTGTGGAGAAGGGCAGCGAGGAGGCAGGCGATGTGACGCGGCGTCCGCATGGGCGCGGGACACAAGACGCGAGGCGCCGGAGTTGTCTCCGATGCAGACGGGAGGCACGGCACACAAGGAAGCGGCTCGGCCTGCTGAGCTGGTAACGCTGTGCCCCGCTAAGCCGGCCCCGCCGTCGAACCAGACCGTCGCTAGGCACCCGAAGCGCCGAACCCTCAACAAATTTGCCTGCTACATGTGCCCAAAAAAAAAGAAGACCAAGGTAACCCGCTCGCCGCGGTCCCAATGCTAGAGTTGGGGTTTCGCTGTTGACCCTATCATGCCACCAGTGCGACGGCGCCCGGCCCAATCTGCAGCGCCCGCGCCCGCCGAAAGGACGGAATCTGCGAGTACCCCGTCAAGGAAAGAGCCGTTTCCCGCATGTCGGATCTGAGCCAAAACTTCGAGACACTGGAACGCGAGAATCAGGACCTCAGAGACCTGTTCGCCTACATTCGAAACAAACCGGAAAATGAAGCGTTTGAGCTCTATCGCCGCCTGCGCATGTCGGTTGACCCCTTCAAGACACTACAGCAGTTTCGCGATGCCGAGGCCCTCCTCCTTCTGCCGTCACACGGCACTCACGGCATAACGGACAACTTCATGAATGAGGTAGACTGGACATCAGTAGCGGGCGACGGAATTGTTTCGAATCTAATCTGATCTTTCTTCAAATGGGATGACTCTATCATGCATCCCTCCATGGATTGATAGCTTTTCCTCAAGGATATGAGCAGTGGCGATCCCACGCGCGCTCAGTATTGCTCGCCGCTACTTGTTAACGCCATCTGCGCAACCCGTTCGGTCAGCATCTCATGCGCACTTGGACCTGGACGGTCATACTGATGCGTTTCTAGCTCATATCGGACAGGGTCAAGATTGTGCGAATGACCACTAGTAACGATCTTGTGGCATCGTTCCTCATGGGGGCGAAGAGGCATCTAGACGACAAGCTGAACAAGTCGTGCTTAACAACAATTTAAGGGGTCTACTTACTCTCAGTTTACTGCTATTGTGAAGGCAACAGCCGCGCCGGAAGCATGTATCGGTTTGTAACGTTGAAAATGCTCCGCGGGATAAAGCCGGGCACGCTCTATGGAACACCCGGCATCGGTTACCGGCGGAACTTGAACGGCGGCAAGCGCTTCCGAGGCTGTGTGGGGGCATATTTATATTTGAACTGTGAGTGGCAAACTCTGATGTTACCAAATTTTGACTGGCACCTTACCGGCATGCTTGCAGTTGCTGCGGGGCTCCGAGATGGGACCACCGCCGGTTCCCATCCTATTCGAGCAAGCAGACCTGATCGACTTCAACTTGGACGTAACCGGACGGATGTTCGTTCCTAGTTCCCCAGAGCCACCAATAATCCCCGGTGTCTTCCCTACCGCGCGTGCGAGGCAGCACGTTTATACTACAGAGTCCAAATCTACAACCAGACACCACAAGGCAGAATTGGCCACGACGCAGATTTGCATTAACAGCGAGAGTTCTTCACAAAGCTCTCCAAACCTCAAGCTCGCACTCTCCCCTCGGCTCAACTACAAAGAAAACCCAGCCCCCGGGCCCATGTTCCTCAAGTAAGACCCATCCGGTTCCTTTACAGACCACTCACCTCCTACCAGTTTCTTCATCAACATGATCGCCCTCTCCATCCTCCGCCCCCTGACTCCCTCCGCCCGAATGCTCTACGACCCCTCGCGCCCATCACGCTCCTACACAACATCGAAGGCCCTCATGATCCGCCTGTGCGCTAATGACGTCAAAATCGTCGAATCCTACATCCGTACCTACGGCCTGCAAGAATACTCGGCCATGCTCGTCGCAGGCGTCTACGCCCCTATATTGATCCTGCTGTCGATGCTTCCCGGTCAAAACCCAACCCCCATCAGCTTTGCCCCATCAGCTTTAATGACGATTCGTCCCTGATAAATACAGTCCCGGATATATTCACGCGCTTGCGCCATCATGTACGCTGTTAAGAAGGATTTGGCTTCCATGAGGCTGACGGTGCAGGGATTTCTTGTTGTGGCCAAGAAGACGTGGAGGGTTATTCCTGCGGCGGCGAAGCATCTGTTCGAGGGGATGGGAAGGGATAAGGCGAGGTTAAGAGACTTGCCGGTCAACATGGTCTTGCCTGTCTTGGAGGAGTTAAAGGCAATGCTGGGAGGCGCTGGGGATGATGGAGGAGAGTGGGGTGGAGGCGGTGTGGGTCCAGGAGGTATAGCGGGATTGTTGCAGAGTTGAGAGGAGTTGGCTTTGGATTAGGGGCTGTAGTGTTGAAGATCATGGAGAAACAATGGCAAGTAATACACTAAAACTTTTCGGCAGAACGCCTTCGTAGAAGCATCAACAGAGCTAGGTAGACAAGTGAGCAACCACTGTGCCATATTCGTAAGATTCAAAAAAACTTCAGCATCTTAAATCTTTGCGGTTCTGCCGGGGACGTTCTTATTCCCAAACCCGGTGTCTGGTCATTCTGAATCCGACCAAGTGAAGAATGCAAGTTGCTCGCCATCCGATGATGACTCTGGTACGCTCACGAACATGTCTGGAGGAACCGCGTACTCCTCCCGAGAATTGCTCTTTTCCAGCATATTCTGCGGTGTAGGTGCGTGCATTCTTCTCGTAGAGCTCTCTGTCCTCAATGTAAGTTGCTACTATCTCGGGGACCAGCGGGTCGTCTACTGATAGGTCGGAAAGTAGCGATAGGACTGAAATACCAATAAACTGCAGGCCGTGGACAGGGGTCCAACAATCTCCAAGGATATCCATGCATATATTGCCGCTTACGTCGATATTGGGATGGTAGATCCGAGTCAGAAATCGAACTCTCGGCGCCCGTCCAGGGTATTCCGGTCCGCTGTACCACAAAAGGTGAAAGATTCCGCCGCTATAGGGACTTTGTGGAGGACCCTCGAGGCTCAGTCGCACGCGGATGCCTTCCTCCTCGCCAGGGGGTAACCCCCTAGTAGTCATACATGGATTATCGCTGGTCAGCCCTATCCCAAGCAACTCCCTCGTCATCCTTTTACGGCAAATACGTGTTGAATCTTTGCTAAAGTGTAACGGACACTTTTCGTCCCTCGATCTTAAGGCGGCAAAGTCTCTCCCCCAGTTTGCGTTGTTGAGGACAATTGGGTGGTTCGAGAGACTGAGTGCTCCCGCCTTAGCAATGAATGATTCCATAATCCTGATTTGCTGAGCTGTGTCCATCTTTCGCGCGGAATCTGAATCGTTTTCAAGCTCTGCGTCCTCAGCGATATCCTGGAGGTCTGGTTCCAACCTGGACTGAGCTGTTACGAACGTTTCATGTGCTGATGCACCGCACACAGGCACCGAAGCTGATGTAGACGCAATCGTCAACTGCTCGGTAATGCGACCCAGTCGCTGGCTTGCAAGCTCTGAAACCACGTCCGACTGGGTGTCCGGCAACACAGGCTCGGCGATCATGCTCTGGAGCTCTTCCACATCGTCAATGCTCTCGATCTCCACCTCAACGGCACGCCTCATGGGTTCAAACAGATGCGAATTCTTAAGGACGAGTTCAAGTGCCTCCATACACTCATTCAGCTTACTAACAAGCTCGGTGAACTTTCTCTTGTGAGACAGCGCCCACTTGGCCCTGTCAAGAAGCCCTGCACTCTGGCGGACGGCGTGTATGTCTTGCAAGTACCTCTGCATCCCATCGTCGACGAATCTTGCGTTCGGGCTGTCGAGAAGAAGACAGGTACCTAACCGTTCCGGATCGTAGCGCTGGGAGAGCTCATATCACCGTACAATCTTAGCAGCATCGAGAAAGTGGGGGGCGATGGCACTGAGATTAACTTAGACGTTTTGTCGACACTCGGGGTGGTCCAGGCGATAATCGTAACGGCCGTCGGGGGCGGGTGAAGTCGCATACGTGAGCCCAGGCGTAGAGTCGGAGGCGTTACGCTCTGAGCTGTCCTTCAAGATGGATGAAGTCTCTGCCGAGGGAGCGGCCATCCTGAATGTAGTGGAAACAATCGAGACATACGGTGAGAGACCCGAAAGGTCGAGGACGCCGAGCGTGACGCCCACCGCTTCCATCGTGGCGGCGTTTGCCGAACTGAGAATGTTTTGCTTGAGAGCGGGGAAGACGACGGACACTGCCTCAGACATCCAAACCCTCTCATCCTGGAGTTGTTTTGCGGCACCGCGACGCTCCTCCACGCCGAAAAGTTCTCGCGCGCCTGCCATCGCAAACACCACCAGCGCCCAGAAAAGTCGGCCATCAATTGGGACCTGCTCCCTGAGCCCAAAATCGGTCCCCATATCGCGTAAACTTGCCAATTTTCATTGCCAGGGTGAGCAATGGTGAGCCGAAGCTGAGCCGGGGGTGAAGCGAGCCTGATTTTGGGCTAACCATTTTTGAGCGGGACCCACTTATTTTTCGTAGCAGACTACCTGGGTAGTCTCAGACGAAAAAGAAGTGGATCCCGTCCGAAAATAGGTAGCCTAAAATCAGGGTGTCGTAGAAGTCGTCGTCGGTATCAGACTCGTTCTCTTCAGCCTCGAATCGAAGTATTAGGCGTGCCTTTGTCGTTGAAAGCTGTTGTATACGGCCGACAAACTGCAGGAATCCCAAGTGAAGTCGCTCGTCCCTTCTCATACGGGTTAAACAGAGCCTTATCGGCTCATTGCAACTGGCGACATGAGATTCGTTGTCAGCTCGCGACACAATATCCCTCAGCTCATCCAGTTGACGAGTCTGAGAGTCAAGCTTGCTACCAAGATTGCCAATAACGCCCCATTCCGAAGTTCAGAAGGCAGGGTCGGATATGACGCTTGGCATCGCCCATGGTTTCGCTGAGGTTATTCTCCGCCTCCGCGCATTGGGGAGTTAGAATTGGATGTAGTAGGGCGTAGAGCGTAGTCTTTTTGAGCATTATTGTGTAGGGTTGTAGTTGACTGGTGTAGTATGTCATCTGAGCTGACATTGTGCTGTTAGATCCTTCAGCCGTGAAATGTCATCATGTTAAACACAGTAGGTAGAGTCCTATCTTCTCGGTGGTTTGCCGCAGTATAACCTTTGATTTGTTTTATTATATTCCGACTTCTCATCTAAATCAACCTCCTTTTTGCTGAGTTCGGCGACCCATCCGCTCTGCTGCACAAATGGGGACTCTTATTTTACGCCCAGGAGCTGGTTGAAAATTACCTAGCAGGAAAGACCCCCTTTTATCATGGTGTTCAAATTCGGCCATTGCGTCGTAATTTTCAAGCCATGTTAACACCCTCACAAAGCCGTATTCTGTACCGGCCCCCTAAACCTGGTGATTTCCGGAAAGCTAACCCCGAATTAGAGCCGCAATTCCAAGCAACCAATACGATTCGACCTGGCCAGCCAGCGCTGCATATTCCTCTACAGCAAGTTCAGCTGGCCATCATTCCACACACTATCCAGCCAGGGTTAACTATTAAAATTGCCAAAAGGCTCAGCTAGCCACCCTTCCTTCACTAGCTAGCCAGCCCTACCTTCCACAGTTAAGAACAGCACTTCCAAAGCTACTAATTCCACGCAGTGGCCAACCCTAGGCCGTGATTTGCAGTAATAGGCCCCGGCAATAACAGAAATCTTCGCTAAGCCTACATATCCACGAACTTAGTTTCCCTTTTCCAAACTGAGCGCGAATAGAGCCTTCTTATTGTATAATGGTTATTACCCCTATACTCTCCAAGGCCCAGAGCAAGGGTTTGGAGACGTAGATAGTTCGAACCTACCTTGGGTAAGTTGGAATCTCTTTTAGCTTTTTTCCCCTTTTACCAATCGACGAGAGGTTCGAGCATAATAACGAATCCAACATACCATTAACCTTTTTTTTTCGCACCCTTAGCTGAACCAACAATTTTAAAGGATGACGATAGCATGTCAACACACCTTCTACATGCTGGTTAAAAAGGGTTCTCCCCTCCTAGGTATTCCCATCGTTGTGACCCTGTACTGACCTTCCCACGCAAAGTTTTAATTTCCTCTGAGGTTGACGCCTAAGTGGTATTTGGAAACGATTGCCGCATGCCGTAATGTAAGGCCGCAAAGAATCGGTCAGCGCGAACTATGTCATCTTAGAGCTAATAAATATCTTGCAGTGCGTCCTTCCAAAGCTCACAAAGCGACGTATCTTCGAACTGGCACGTGCAGTGACATCGGCAACCCCAATATAACATCAATATCAGTATTCAGCCCAGTTGTATGTTCAGTGATGTATATCTATGTACGTGCGGTGATTTGTAAAGATTCCATCACGAGTTTTAATAAAGATAAGGAAGCAAGTTTATCGTAAGGTATATCTCCAGCTTTTCATATAGGAGAGTTACACCTAGAAATTAATGTTAATTATATCAAGGGGCGCTGATGTACTTATAACAATACATTGCTCCATTTGCCAGTTGCTCCCTGTTCTAAAGTAACTTGTATTTATCACATTGTTTATAACTGCCTTATATCTACAATCTAAGCACCAGTTTCTTCTCATATCCTAAACTTTTGCGATTATGATAAAATGAACACGAGACAGACAGGATATCGTGAAAACGGGCTGTAGGCGGGTTCCACCCGGCACACCGACGATAAATGGCCGCCATGCACCGCGCTCATAGGTAGCTCCTCCGTAGAACAACAAGTCCGTTTGCCTGCTGCTTGGTCAGCGTCATGACGAAGGAAACCGATATAATAGTGTTCAGTTAACATATTTGAGAGATGTTGGTGACGAAGCAGATTACTTCATAATATAGTAAAGCGAATATAGTCTTAGCTGCGTCATCTGCATAACGCGATATGCATTGCCCCTTCGATCATCTGCAGGTGCTAGTGTTATCATCAGGGGCGGCAGAGGGAAACCTATCTGTCAGAATGAAAGGAGGGTCGGCCACGCAGTGCCAGAACGCCAGCCTTCCAAAGTTGGAAACAAAGGCTCTAGAAGATGCCAGAACTATGAATTTGTAACCATTGCCACAGACGCGCAATTGCACCATTCACAACTATAAGGAAGGCTCTCTGGAGAGCCAGAGAGCCGAGGAGAAGCAATACAATCACGCAGTTACAACCCTCGGTGCTATCAAACTGAAAGGTTATAAAAAGACTACAACGTAGCCGACGAAGAGGGCCTTGTGACGTCGGCAAGAAAATGAGTGTCTGCCTATATGTACCCATGGAGATCCTTACCTGCCGAACTGATAGCAACCGCTTGCATTCATTATCGCAGCATCCTAGTCGTCAGTGTAGGGGAGGACGAAAACAGCAGATGGCGTGGAGATATCGAGGATTATCATCAGATGGACCCTTTGGTTATCTAGCGAGGTCGAAAGGTTATTCGCCAATACCCCTTTGCACCTTGGCGCCAGCCAGCGATTTCTCCGCTCCGGGGCACAGAGTTTACCCCCCAAGCGGTTGGACAAAATAAAAGGGACAAAATAAAAGGGACACTAACGCTGGCACGTGCGAGTAAGCACTAACAGGCTCCCTAATAATCCCAGCAGCAAATGGGCGGGATTCATGGTAGTGCGGATGCAGAATATGTTAGCGGATAGAGGTCAGATGACTAGCTGACAGTACAAAACAGATACATGCAACTGCTAGGTAGTTACTATAGTAGCCTAAGTACCGAGTAAGTAATGTTTCTCTTTTATTTTGTCAACCGCTTGCCCCCCTCATAATTATGCAGGCAAACCTAGCAGCCCCGCCTGTGGCTCAGCCAAAAACTTGGCCCTTGCAGCCATTGCCGAAGGCCAAGTGTTCATGAACTGCAGCGAAATTGAAGCCATCGCGAAGACTGCAAAAGTGCTAGAGGCCGTAAAACCCTAAAGTAGCGATTGCGCTCAGAGCAAAGACCACGGAAAGAAATAGATTCAAGAATGCCGTCAATTTTCTAACGCGGAATCTGCAGCGGACCTTGCAGTTTCAAGTCATCACGTGAGGGCCGAGCCACAGGAAAAATATAGTAGGGGGGTGGCGCTTTGGTGCCCGGAGCAGAGAAATGGACGCCGGCGCCAAGGTGCAGGGGGCTATTGCAGTCCGCTTATCTTGTCAACCGCTTGCCTGTCACGAGCAAGCTGACTGGACAAAACTACGGCGGCGTTCCGACTTACCGCTAACCGCTCATTCGGTTTCTTGTCATTTTCTGGGAGATCTGGATGAACTTTTCTTTGCCCACCATCGGAAAGCTTTCACTCACCTTCGAGTCTGCATGCAGGAGACGCAACCCACCCCGCCAAGGAACCACTCTTCGACCACGGTCAATTGCTGACCCTGTCAATTTAAAACAAATGAAGATAAAACACATGTTGGCATGGCTAGCCGCAGGTACGCCTTCTCCTCCTGGGATTCCACCGGAGCCTTGTGGCCCAATTCATCATAGTGCGGAGCAGGGGCCCTCACCGATGGCGCCTACCTACCCACTATTATTTTTCAGGTCTCCCCTTGCACGGCAAGTTCCACAGCTGGCTGGCATGGCCCCTGTCTCCCAACATAAAGCTCACAGTCTTGCCCCGAGGAAGCTTTATCGACACGAAAGAGATAAAAATTGAATAAATGTGCAAATTTTCAGATCGATGCCAATTGTTTCATAGCAAATTTCTTGCTCATAGAGTACGAACGTTCTGAGTTTCAAGTTGCAAAAGTTCGCCGTCCCCGGTAAACAGTTATCGGAGCTTGGATCTTACACAGTCCGAACACCGTGTTCCGTACCGTACAGATTGCAGTCCTCGGCCTCTGACCTGGCATCACGGCATCGGTTCGCCATGCCCTGTAGTGCCGGCCGGTCCAGCCCCCTCCGGCACGGTTGCTCGGGGTTGTACCCCTCATCTTAAGTTACCGCCATTCCAGCGTTGTTGACATAGCTCCCCCGTTTTCCTTGCAGATGTCACCATCCGGGGCTTGAGCCGATCGACTGTAGGTTGGAACCGAGCCGGCAAGTGGGGCGTGTAAATAATGATTTGCTCAGACAAGGTCCGCCGAACGTGGCTGCATGTGAGCCTTGCTCGCTCACTTTTCTGTCTCCCACACCAAGAAGCCTTGCCCAAGAGGCGACCATTGCAGAACGCAGTGAAGTCGGGTATTCCAGAGGTCAGTGAGCGCGGTACACTGAAGTTTCAGTCTCATCAACAAGCAAAACGGGTACGGAAGATAGCAAAGATCATCATCACTGAAAGTGGTTATATTAGGGGTTGAATACGCCGATTACAGAAAGCCGTGTTGGGCCTTTTTCCGCGCCCAAGCCTGGCCATAGGGTTCCAGGCGGCGGCTCGCAGGCGTCAGCGACTTTCTCCCGCTGCTCCGTAGCGTGGGCAGCCCATCAAACATCGGACTGTTCTCGACAGTTCGAACGTGTATTTCCATGCTTGGTTCCGGCAGGTCATCGTCTGGAAATGCCCACAAGTCGGTTGCCGCAAAAACCGAACTTGCCAACATGCTATCCCCGCCAGTCTTGGAGCTACCCGCCATGGTGCCCTCGTCAGTGATGTGAGAAGCGACTTCTCGTTCACAGTTGACATCCGAATCGACATCCGAGTTCTGGTCGGAGTCTACTGCCACATCTGTGTCTATCTCTCCCATGTCATTCGGCTGGGCAGGGAGACCCAGGTCCAGCTCGTCGATGGTCTTATTCCTCTCGCCCACGTGAATGCAGCCGCTATTACCATCAAAATACAGCGGAAGATGTAACGTCTTCTTTTTCTTTGGCGAAAGGTCTCGTCTCCTCCGGTGGGACTGGTGGAGCAATAGCTTCATGTTATCCCCTAATCCCTCGAGCGACAGCTGGAAGGACCATGTGCCCTGTTTTCTTTTGCCCAGGTAGACGAGATCGTAGCTGAGATTTGCCGCCACGCGGCTTCGCATCTTGCGTGGGAGCCGCTCGAAAAAAGGGTCGCAGATCAGCTGGAACTCATCATGCCATCGCACAGTAAGGTCCACTTTGGGCTTCTGGCGCTGTGTTTTGACATGCTTACATTAGCACCGGTTAGCCTGGAAGTGGGACCAACATGTTGTACGTACAAGATCAAGTAGTATAGCCCCCGAGTTATCCCAGACACTTGGATCCCCTTTGGACTTAGGTGCCTGTTTCATCTGGATCCCTATGGCAGCACCACGGGCAAAGAACTGCTCGAGGGTGAGAGTCTCGCTGACGACATATGAAGCGGCTTTTGCGACCTTGGCGGAACTGTGGAAGACACGATGGCCGTTGTTAGACTCAGTCCCGGCATGATCCAAAGGAGAAATGATGGAGAGAGAAATGGCAAGACAAACACTTCAGAATGACCTTTCAGGAGAAATTAGGGGGGGGGGGGGGGGAGGAAGGAAAACTCACTAGTAACC
>Ga0247760_1002363_pt1 | contig 14547 bp, 5 predicted proteins | sample UWRJL171409R4_FD_179936 | JGI IMG/M metagenome (GOLD analysis project Ga0247760, IMG submission 179936) | Plant litter microbial communities from Arlington Agricultural Research Station in Wisconsin, United States - UWRJ-L171-409R-4 | ecosystem: Environmental > Terrestrial > Plant litter >...
GGGGCGGCCCGACGAATCCCCCGCAGAAGGAACAGTGCGGGAAGACGGTGCACACCGTCCAGGCGCACTGGGCCAGGGGTGCAAAGACCCGAAGCCCCTACGACTAATGAGGTGCTGCTCGCGGCATGCCGAGTGCTCGCATCGCGAGCAGGAGAAACCTCACGAGCAGAACGCTCGCGCGGTGCAAAGTACTCACATAACAAACACCTGCAACGCTATGAGCAAGGTACGAAGTACCTCCCAGTCAGTTAGTATAGATAGCTATAGTTATGCCCATAACTACCGTAAGGGACTCTAGTTCCTTACACTAATATTCAATTGTTCATTTATATCTTACTGTTTAGACTTACCTCTGTGTATTATAGTAACAGTAACCTACAGTGATATTAAACCCCTGTCTAAAAGTGCTAACTTAATAAGCCGTCTTCAGAACGCCCCTTACCTATTAGCGTCCTGCTATACGTTTTATCTTAACCTACGCTAGTCCTTTTAAAGCCTGTATCGGGTGTAAGTTATAATACGATACTAACGTCCTAGTTCTAAACGCTGTTTATTAAATTCCTAAACACCACCTCTCTCCTATTAATATATCGACCTCTAGAAAAAGTAAAGAGATTAAGGAGGTGTAAGTTTAGCCTTAACTCCCTACTATCGATAAGTTAGCTACACGCCTTAAAGACTTAAACCTTAACCAGTAAGGACTAATTAAGGAGCTTAATAAGGCCTTCCCTAAAGACACTAAAAGTCGTATCGGTCTTATCGAGAAACTCTAAGCCCGACTTAACGCTATCGAGCTGGAAAATAACGACCTTAAGGGCTTACAGAAGAAACGAGTAAAGCTCCCCTTACCCTTACGCTTTAAAGGAGACTTTACGCAGCTAAAGTCCTAAATAGCCCAGCTCTAGAGCTATATCACTTACTACGACAAGCAGTTCTTCGAAGAAGAAGGAAAAGTCAGGTTCGCTAGGGCCCTACTGGATAAAGTAACCACTTACTAATACGAACCTTATATAAAGATAATTAACAACCTCTTTATAAATAGAGCACGTAAAGAGGCTCCTGAGATTTAGGCTCTTTTCGACAATTTTAACGTATTTATTAACTAACTCTAGACTAAGTTTAGAGAATTAAACACCTCCTAGCAGGCTGAATAACGCCTTATAGCCCTGAGATAAACGTCTTTAATCTTTAAGTTCTCTACACGCTTTAAACTGGAAGTAGTAAAGACTAAACTTAGCTAAGAGGCCTTAATAATACTGTTTTAAAGCGGCTTAAAGGAACACGTTACTGGAGATCTTTACTGAGAAGATTAACTAGACTGTTTACAAGAACTGGTCAAGATAGCCATTAAGGCCGATAATTAATATTACGATTACTATTATAAAAAGAACTTTTAGAAGGAACAGACCTCTTATTAGCTAAGTAAACTTAAGAAGGGGAACTAATCGACCGTAACTGGTTACTACCTTAGACTGATAGATATTAGTATAGTAAACTGTCAGAACTGACCTAACCGCGATAAGCCTTAACGATAACAGTAACAAAAGCAGTCTAAAGACTTATTATAAATCTAATGTTTTAACTGTGATAAAAAAAGCTATATAATATAGCAGTACCCGTTACTAAAATAAATCGGTTAAAAACCAGTTTTAAAAGGAGGAAAACACGTTAGGTTTAATTTAAGAGATATCTATATCCGGATAGTAGGTAACAAAGAAGACTGTACTTAGATAGATAAGTGTAACTTAAGAGATAAGGATAAAGAAGAAGAAGAACCTTAAGACGTAATGTACTTAGTCTTTAAAGGTGTCTTAGAAGAGTTAGTTACGGAGGTATAAATTACTATAAACTGACTTTAAGGTAGAAACTCGGAATCGCTAAAAGTATAAGTTACAGAAGACCGACTTTAAGAAGAGATATTCTAATTAGCTGTTACAGGCCTTAAAAACCTTACCTTGTAAGCCTAGGAATTAAAGAAGTCTAGGAAGGACTCCGACTTAAACCTTACTAAAATAGTTAAGGGAGTTGAAGAACTAGCCCTTTAGGCTATATAAGCAGTAAAGTAAACCTTAAAAGGTAAAAGAGAATAAACTGAGAGAATTGAGTTAGAGAAACGGAAGTTCTTCTTAACAGTACTTCTTAAGACTTTTAAACACTTTAAGCACGCTAAGTGGATTAGCACCCTTACCTCCCTGGAAGAAGGATAGTTTAGATAGCTGCTTTATACTAAAGCTAGTATGCCTTGGACTGGTACCTTAAAGGTCCCTTAAGAAGGTACGAAGTAAATATATTAACAGAGGGTTTAGGAACTAAAGGAAAAGCATTAAGAATTAGTAGACGAAATAGAAGACTTACAAGTTAAAGGTCTCATTATAACGTTTAAAGACAGAGCAGTGAAAATTAGGTTATAACTTAACAATAGGGTTCGCTTTATTAACTAACTTAAATATCGACTTGTTAAGGAAGACTACTTTATGGAAGAATAAGCTGGGTTATTACTACCTGAGTTTTAGGAAGAGGTATGGGAGAAATAACGTACTTAGAGGTAAGTAGAAGAAGAGAAAAAACAAGGTACTACTTCCCCCGTTCTGTATTTTATAACCGTAATACCTGCAGTCAACGTTAACCACCTTAACTACAGGGACATACTGTAGATTAACTGTATATATAATAACTACGCTCTTAACTGGTACTGTAAACCTAAAGCCCTTTATAATTATTTTCTAAGCATATAGAGATAGGACTACGCTGTTATAAAGGTAAAGTTGGAATTAGCTTACTACTAAATCTCCTACTCCCTAACTTAAGAGTTTAGTAATAAGTGGAAAGTTACTGTAATTAACTAAACCCCCACTACGTATTAGCAAGGGGGAGTACTTAATAACTGCCTAGTCGTAATATATTCACTATATCTTAAAGGAAAAGCTAGGGAATAGCAGAAACGGGAAGACTATTAACAGATTTAAGAGTAGAAAGATATCGTTGCAATTTAAGCCCGTAGAGCGTATTATTAACTCGTTAAGGACTTTAGAAACATTATACTGTTTGAAGTCAATTAGACACTAAGGCGTAAAAACCCAGGAAAAGTCGATTGCTAAGTTTATTAGAGCTGCTTGTTTTTTTAGAAAGAATTGGGAAAAGGCTGCGGGCCCTCTAAAAGGGCCGGAAACTAGTAATTCGCTGGTTAGTAAAAACCTTAAGAAGAAAAAGAGGTATTTAGAGGTTAAGTTGGATAAGACCTTAAGGACAGATGATTATTATAACTTAGATATTAAAAAAGCATAAGTATTATTCTATCAGTATTGATATAACAGATGGAAAAGGGAAGCCGTTTAAGGTAAAAGCAGTGATTAATAATAAGAGTGCTTTTAACTTAATGCACCCCTCGCTAGTTAACCGAAGGAAACTCTTAAACGAAGAGTATAAAGAGGCTATCCTTATTTAAAATAGTAAAGGAGGCTTATATTAATATAATAATAGTAAAGTTACTTATTACTTACTACTCTTAATTAAAGTAGATAAGGACAAATAATAAGTAGACTTTAATGTTACATTAGTTACAGGGTACGATATGATCTTAAGTCTACCTTAGCTGGAAAAGTATAACTTTATAATTAACTAAAGGAGTGGCTACCTTGCCTTTAGTGAGTCCCCTAGCTGTAATTACTGTTTAGAGAAAGCTAAGAAGGTACTGAACTGTTCTAAAGATACATAGAGCACTTAAAAGCACACTAAACCCTTAGAACTAAGTACGGTTTAGGTTAGGTTTACTAAGACGGTTAAAGGACTAGAAGGTCTACTGCATTACTTAAATGACGATTTAGAAGGTAGAAAGAAGCAGGAAGCTAACTTACAGATAAGTGAAGAAGTTGACTTATCTAAGGTACTTACTGAATATAGGAAGTTTACCCTGTTTCGAAAAAAGATACTGCGATTACTGGACCACGGACTATAGGACCACGAAATTAAGCTAAAGCTGGGAGCGAAGCTCTGCAGCTTCCAGCCCTACTACTTAAACCCTTAATAAGTAGAAGCCTTAAGGGAGTATATTAATAAAAACCTAAAGAATAGGTTTATTGTAGAGTCTTAGTCACTAGTAGGGTATTTAGTGTTGTTTATCTTAAAAAAGGGAGACGGTAAGCTACGTATAGTTATTAATTACCAAACGTTAAACGAGGATACGATTAAGAACTGCTACTTATTACTACTCATTACAGAAATGCGAGAACGGATTACTAAGGTAAATTAGTTCTCCAGCCTTAATTTCCCTATAGGATTTAACTACATTAGAGTAAAAGAAGAGGATAAGTATAAAATAGCATTTCGAACTCGTAACGGGTATTACCAGTACTATATCATGCTAATAGGATTGACAAATGCCCCTACGACCTTTTAAGGCCTTATTAATAATATTCTCCACCCCTTCCTCGATAAGTTTGTCTTTATGTATTTAAACGACGTTTTAGTCTATTCTGAAACTTTAGAAGAATACTGAAAGTATATATGACAAGTTCTAACAGCTTTTGAAAAGGTAAAGCTGATAGTAAACTTAAAGAAGAGCTATTTCTATATCTAGGAACTGAATTATTTAGGGTTTAGAGTAACTCCCAGAAAGCTTAAAATGCAATTAGAGAAGATAGAGGCAGTTAGGGACTAGCTTACTCTGAAGAACTAAAAAGAGTTGTAAGCTTTTATCGGCTTTACGAATTTCTATCGTTATTTTATTAGGTACTTTACGAAAATCGTAAGACTACTTTATAAACTTACAGGTAAGGGAAAGCCGTTTAAGTGGACAGATAGATAGTAGAAGGCGTTTGAAGACCTTAAACACGCCTTTACTATAGTATTAGTCCTAACCTTCCTTGATTTCTTAAAGCTATTTTAAGTTAAGATAGACTCTTTGGAATTTGTAATTAGTAGAGAACTTAGCTAAGTCCAGGATAATAGGAAACGTTACCTAATTGCTTTCTTGTTAAAAGGGATCTACGGCCTAGCCTTACGATATTTAATTTATAATAAGGAATTAATAGCGATTATTTAATGCTTTACTAAGTAGGTACTGTATCTAAGCGGTACGGAGGAACCGGTTTAGGTCTTCTTAGACTATAATAACTTCTAGTACTTCTTAACGAAGGAACTTAACCTACGGTAAGCACGATAGGTAAAGTTAATAGCTCTGTTCTATTTCTAGATTCACTACATTAAAGGAAAAGATAATAGGTAAGCCGATACTCTTAGTCGGAAGTAGGATTATAAGGATACTAATCCAGTCTTAGTCCCTATTACTATGTTTAACGAAGTTAAAAACGGCATATTGGAGCATATATTATAAGTGTTAGATAATTAGACGTTAGAATAAACTATTAACGTTTATATAAACTTATAGATAAAGTATAATATCTATTAGTAATAATAGAACTTTTAAGTAAGAAGGTTAATAAAAGGAACTTGTAAGTATAAGTGCCCTTTAGGAGACTTCTTAGGGTATGTGCAAAACTGTGGGAAAGAGTGCTTAATGTATCTAAACTATAACGAAACTAGTTATCAGCTAAAATAGCTGTTAAAAGGTGTAGACGGTACGCCTAAACTAGAAGTAAGGCTCTAATACTAAGAGAAACTGTACATTCACAACCTAGATAAATAAAAGAAATACGTTTAGTAAGTCTATAAGTCTTAACTCGGAGGATATATAGGCTAAGCTAAGACCCTTACGTAAGCTTAGTAAGCGTACGCCTTCTTAGGAATAAAGAAGTTAGTTAAGGAAGTGGTTAATAACTGTAATATCTGTTACTGGAAGCAGAATTAACATTATAAGCCTTATAAGCTCCTTAAACCACTCCTTATACTATAGGTGCTATAAAGTTTAATCTTACTTAACTTTGTTATTAGGATTCTAAAGTCTAAGGACCTTGTTATAAGAGTTACTTATAACTAAGTCTTTATAGTAGTTAATAGGTTAATAAAGTAGGCTTACTTTTTACTAACTTTAAAGAATATAACAGTAAAGTAACTCACTTATATCTTTAAGAAAGAGGTAGTTTCACAACACCTTTAGTTAGATAATATCGTTACGGATCGAGATAAGCTAATTGTGTCGAAGTTTTAGTAAGGATTAATGTAGAGAATAGGTGTGAAAAGTAAACTTTTAACAGCGTTCTACTTACAGACGGATAGCTAAATGGAGTAAGTTAACTAGATACTTATAATATATCTTTAAACTTACATTAACTTTAAATAAGATAATTAGCTTAAGCTGTTACTAACAGCACAGATAGTTTATAATATAACGTTAGTTAAGTTAATAAGTATATTACCGTTCTTCGCTAACTACAGTAAAGAGCCTAAACTCCGTTAAGGCCCGCCTACCGGTGCCCTTTAAGCTATAGTATGCGTAGACTAAATGTAAGAGCTGTATAACTATTTATAAGCTGAATTTAAGTTCACATATAAATAAATGAAGAAGTTTACCAATAAATACCAAACTAAGTAACCAGTGCTTAAGAAAGGACTTTATTACAATAATAAATAAGTTAAGGGACTAACTTTTTAAAAGGGGGATTATATTTACCTTTTCTTACGAAACTTATATTCGAAACGACTTAGTAAGAAGCTTAACTTTAAAAGGTATAGACCGTTTTAAATTAAGAAAAAGGTTATTACCTCTAATTACGAATTAGACTTACCTGCTAGTATAAAGGTGCGGATTAAGGTTTTTCACATCTCACTTTTAGAACCTGCTTTAAGGGAAGTTCCTTTAGAAAAGAAGATTGAGATCGATACTGATAAGGACGAGTACGACGTTAAGGAAATCGTGGATTTATAAAAGGGAAAGAACACGTTTAAGTATCTCGTTAAGTAGTTAGATTACAGTCCTGAAAGTAACTTATAAGAACTAATTAAAAACCTTAAATGCTTAAACCTGATTACGGAGTTCTACTGAAAGAATCTAAACCGACTAAAACTACCTGTAAAGAACGTAAAGTAAAAGTTAAACTAGTTAGTGTAGCTTTGAGGAAGTAAATTAACCAGTTTACTCTGGAAACAGAAAAATAAGATAAGATCTAACATTTAAATTGCTAAACTGAAGAGCAAGACTACTGTAGGACTTAGAGCCTAAAAAGCGGTAAGAAACTCCTTAGTAGGTATAGAGGGACATTTATCAGAAACCTTAATTAGGGTTATAAAGACCTTAGACCTAATAAGGAGGCCGGGCTTCTGGAGCTCCTGACGAGCCTTACATAAAAAATAAGTGCTGTTAGTGGAAAAAGTTAGTAAAAGAAAAAAAAAAAAAGTCGCTAAAACCCTTATAGGAAGTTAAACTTACGACTCCTTACTAAAAAAGACAGTTATAAACTAAATTATAAAGTAATTACTTACTGTGGAGACTCTGTTAGAAAGTTCCCCCAGTTGAAAGACTCCACGTCGTTAAGAGGAGTGTTTAGCTTAGCCTCTTTACTTTCTTAGAACTCTAGCAGCTCTGCTTTATAATTAAACGCTTTTATAACCCAGTCCTTAAGGTGGGACCGTTGCTTATAAAGGCGCGCTAAGCGCACTAACGTCTCTTAAAGCTTAATAGTGGCCTTATAAAGCTACTAAGTAATAGACTTGACTTATAAGTTAAGGCTTTGCTTTTTAACGAGAAGAGCCTTTAGCTTCGCTTTACTAATACTAAAAGCGTCGCATTAGGAAGGTTAGTGCTTCTCTAAACAGTGGTTATAACTGTCAGACTGGTTCGAAATTTAACAGATAAGCGGAAGGTTAGCAGACTTATAAAAAGAATAAGGGGATATTTCGCTATTAAACGTGTATATGTAAACTGTAAGGTTTAAGTGACAGTTAGTGCTTTTGCTTTATTCCTATTTTAAGACCTGGGAGCTAGACACTTATTGTATGGTAAAGTAGTAAAAGGAGAAACTTACCTTTTAAGTTCTTTGTGGAAAAAGAACGTTAAAAAGGGGGAATTATGTGACGACCCTATAAGCCGTTATTTAGGCTAGGGCGGCCTGACGAATCCCCTGCAGAAGGAACAGTGTAGGAAGACAGTGTACACTGTCCAGGCGCACTAGGCTAGGGGTGTAAAGACCCGAAGCCCTTACGACTAATAAGGTGCTGCTCGCGGCATGCTGAGTGCTTATATCGCGAGCAGGAGAAACCTTATAAGCAGAACGTTCGTGTAGTGTAAAGTGCTTATATAACGAGCACTTACGACGTTACGAGCAAGGTACGAAGTACCTCTTAGTTAGTTAGTATAGATAGTTATAGTTATACCTATAACTACTGTAAGGGACTCTAGTTCCTCACGCTAGTATTTAATTGTTTATTTGTGTCTTACTGTTTAGACTCACCTCTGTGCATTATAGTGATAGCGATTTACAGTGACATTAAACCCCCGTCTAGGAGTGCTAGCTTAACAAGCCGTCTTCGGAACGCCCCTTACCTGTTAGCGTCCTGCCATACGTTCTGTCTTAACCCGCACCAGTCCTCTCAAGGCCTGTGTCGGGTGCAGGTCGTAATACATACCTCCCTCCAATTACGTATCTGACTTGCGAGACTCTGAGAGCGTTATCAGCGATGTTAGCACCCTGCAGTCGATATCCTCCACTATAGGAAATAGCCTGTTTTCCGTGTTTCGTCGGGAGTGCAGTATTGTAAATTAATTACGCGCCGTTAAAGATGACGATTCTCTAATCCCTATAAGCATTACTAAGATAACGAAGATTCGCTTTAGTAAACAGCAGTTTGTGCTAGAGAGGTAGTTATATCGTAAAAAGGTAAGGACTTTGTAGATTAACGCTTATGGTAAATGGGTTGTTAAATTTAGAAAGGATAGGATAACTGTTATCGGATTATTCTAAGTCTGTAAAGCATTATTATCTTATAAATTATTCTTCAGCATTAATATTATAATATCTGCAAAAGAATATCTAAATAGTAAGTATTATCTCTTTACACCTAATATTAATCCTTTTATAAAGGTTAAGTAGCAATTCCTCGCCTTTAACACTACAGACAATAATATTTGAAAGAAAAGGTTAGCAGTACAGATATTAATCTTTATTATAACCGCTAATATAATTAGAAATACTTTACTTCACTAAATAATTAATGTTAATATACCTTTTACTATAATTAAACACTCCGCTTTCCATAAGCTTTTATCACTTCTAAATAGTAAGATATCTGCGATGTTAATACTAGAGGGAGGATTAACTATTTAGCGATAAGTTATTACGTAATATAAAGTTAAGAAGGAGAACTTAATTAAGGAGTTAGTAGAAGTTAATAGGGGTATTTATATCTCTTTCGATCTCTAGACTTCCATAAACGTTATCGTTATACTAGGGGTAATTACACATTACCTAGATCACTCTAATAAAGGCTAAAGGAAGTTAATTAGATTTCCTTACGTTTAAGGAAGCTATAGTAAAGAGAATTTGGCGCCTTTAATCTTAAAGATCCTTAGGATATATCGGATTAAGAATAAGATTAGTTTCTTTTAAACTAATAATGCTAACTCGAATAATCACTATATTATTACAATACTTTACAAACTAATACTGGAAGAAGATCAGGGTACTGTAAAATAGCTACATTAAGTATAATACTTAAGGTATATCATTAACTTAATTACACGCGCTCTTCTTAATAGAAATAATAAGAAATTAATTAATTTACTAAAGCTTAGGTTAATAAAGCAGTTTTCGAAAGAAGAAGAAGAAATGTTATTATTATAGTGGAGGAAAAGAGGGCTAATTAGCAAACTATATAATGTAGTCCATTTTATTCGGTAAAGCTCTTAAAGAAGGGAGGAATTCTATAATATTACTAACGGAAAAATCATTAACCTTAATAACGAATTTAACCTCTTTCTTCTTAACAGTAAACTCGCTTCTTTATAATTAAAGCTTAATAATAATACTCGATAGAATTTTATTTATTTAATAATTAAGAGGGTAATATAACTGCGAGATATAGTGGATCTGTTTTACTAACGTAATTTACAGAAGAAAGATATAAAGAAACGTATCGTATATAATAATATACTTAATAATAACGATTAAGCTACACTCTTCGTTATTATGGAGATCCTTAAGCCGTTAAAGAGGGTTACTTTACACTTTAAAGGCTATAAGATACTATTTATTAAAACTATACTAACTTATTTCTTACTGCAGAGTAACCTTAAGGAACAGCTTAATAAGTATTATTATCTTACCTTTGCCCCATTTACTGGGTTAGATATCCTTAGTAATTTAGGCTCTCCGCTAACACTAGCATTAGCACGTATATAGGATACCGTTATCGTACAGCCTTAACATACAGTAAGGCGCCCTTAGTATCTTAATAGTTACGAAGTTAAAGACTTCCTACTGTACCGGAACCGCATTATACGTATTGTAACCCTAAACTTAAACGTTAACGAAGAGGCTGCTGATAATAGCGTTAACTTCCTCGTTTAAAGTATTACTTTAAACTTAAAAAAGCTTAATAAGTATATCGAGATTATAACGTAGTTACTAATATACTAATATACACTTATCTTATACCTTAAGTACCGAACGAAATGGATAGATAGAAACCTTCCTCCCTGTAAGGAAGCTATATTAGATAGGTTCTGTAAACTGTTCTAATTTAAATACATATATCGAGAAGAAGAACAGCTAATTAATCACATTACTGCTTTATAATTGCTATGTTAGTCTACTAATATTATACTATTTAAGATTAACTACTACGACGACCCTAAGCTAATTAAGGAGCTTAATAAACTCGAGAGATACTTCTTAAACTGTATAACTATAGTTAGAGACCCCATTTCTTAGTGGAGGGAGTATGAATAGCAGTTCCCTTAGCTATCTAGGATGGCCCTTGAATTCCTGTCAATACTAGCAATGTCTGACGAAGTCGAGCGAGTTTTCAGTTCGACTAAGCTAATACTGGGCACTTAAAGGGTTGCAATGGGCGAGAACTTGATAGGAATGCTTCAATGCCTTAAGAATTGGGGCCGGAATTGAAGCAGGTTGATGGTCTGGAGCCCAGGGGAGCCCCTTTCGGAGCCCCGAAGCAGTTATTCCGTTGATTTGTAAGCTCTTGGCAGTCTTGGCAAAGCCTTGGCAAATAACCAAATCAAATACAAATCCGGCCCCCATTTAAACAAATGGGGCCCATTTCTGGCAAATCAAAGCAAATAATGGCCTAGATTTGCTTTGTTTGCTTTGTGGCGAGCGCTGATACGAGCGAGTGGTCTACTTCGGAAAGGAAATGACTCGGTCAGCCCAGCATCTCGGTCACGGAAACTTGAAGACTTGCCTCCTGCTATCCGGCTCCAAGACCGCGGTTTGGACGCGCAGCGGCTGGCGGGGGTGGCAGGTTGGTTGAACGAGGTTTTGGCGAGCTGGAAGAAAATATACGTTGCGGAAAAGAGCCACGGAGCCGAGCGCAAAAGTTTTCAAGACACGGTGAGGGGACTCGGTCGCTCCTCCTGTAAGAGCTCGGTTCAGCGGAGAGCCCTGTATCGGATTGAAAGTCTGAAGGACACGGCCCACATCGTTTGTGCGAGGTGTGAGGTGTGTGAAAATTTGAGGGCTACCTTGCAGTGAGGACCGGTCCCTTATCTTTCGCACTGGCCGAGGGAACGCGTGCTTTTCGCCAGCTCCTGCCCATACTAGAAACACCCATCTCAGCCCACAGCGCGCGGTCCACGTGGGACATCAGGCCGGGTTCCCCACAATATCCACAGAGCCCGGTTCCGTCTCCGGGACCGAAGTGCCGCATCGACGGCATTGGAACCCACTTGGCCGGATCGAAGCCCCGTGATGCCCCAGATTGATTTTGACACAACATCCCAATTGAAGGTCGACCCCATTCTTCGACGAATCCGGACACCAACAATGGGCGCAACCCCAGAACAAGACAGCGTTAACGAATAAGCCCCAGTTTTCACTCATTCTTTGGCTTCCACGAACAAAGCCTGCCGCGCGGGTCGCGCGCCACTGCGAGTGCAGACAAAACAAAAATGCCCTCTTCGCACCGGATTGGCATCGCTCGTCGAGAGGCAGTTCTTTATTCGCGAAAATGGTTTTCATGCATCTCCTCCCTCCCGCTCTGAAATGCCATCTCGGCAATTTCTCTCATCTCCAACCCCCACCGTTCCAGGTTCCTACCAGCTCAACTTCATTTCAACTATCTCCAAGCCAACATGCTTCCCAAAAAGAAAGCCTCCCCCTCCAAAGCGAAGGGGAAGGCCACATCATCCAAAGCCCCAAAGAAGAGAAGCCCCGGCGACGACAAGCGCATCGACATTGCCCGTCGCCAAGTCAACGCCTGGATCCGAGCCGACAAATCCGAGCGCGATGAACACACGCTCACCTGGACCATGTTCCGGGGCGTCATGGAAGTGTACGACCGTTTCAGCGCCCTGGGACCGGGCCTGCGGGCGAACCTGACCCAGTGGATCCAGGCAAACACGAAGGTGGCCAAGCGTTGGCAGAAGAATATGAAGAAGGTGAATCCCGACTGGTTTAGCGACGATCAGGGAGCGTATCAGCAGTTCCGGGCGATGCAGGATTTGGGGCTTGCGATGCAGGATTTGGACTCGCCGACGGGGGTTGCGCATGCGAGTGGGAATAGGTCCCGTGGCCGCGGCAGCGGGGCGGGCGGGGGTGGTGATGATGGCGGAGATGGTGCAGACGGTGAAGATGAAAACGATGGCGTGCATGATATCGGGTATGATCCCGTGGATGGGGAGGCGGACAGAGCCGAAGAAGAACTACCCCTTGGAATCAGAATCCCAGCCGTAATGGGGGAGGATTACAATGGGATGGCGCAACAAGAGATCTGGTACCAGGCGATTCGGGACGCGCGCGAGTATGTCGAGATCATCCGGGATTGGCTCGACGATGCCAAGGACGCTCTGTCGAAGGACGATCCGCTCATGGACGGCATCAGGCAACTCAGCATGCTTCTTCCTGACTTGAGCGGGTGCGTCCAAGTGGCTCGTGAATGCTGCCGTGAGGTCAGAGAGGCATATCCTACCATTCTTTCACCGGAGGTAAGGAAGGGGAGAACACGCATGGCCCAAGTGCAGCTTTCGGGGGCCTCAAGTCAAAGGGCTAGAGGGAAACGCCCAGCCGTTGAGTCCGACAATGACGACAGCGAAAGCGATGCTGTAAGCCACGTTGTGTTCCATTCACCGGCCCTGGATTCTGAAACTAACATCGCTCTCGCGGTACAGCAGGAACCAACAGCAAGTAAAAAGGCTAAAGGGAAAGGCCGCGCTCAGGCCGACGACGACGAGAGCGATGATGTAAGTCACCCTGTATTCCATCCCCCGGCTCTGGCTTCTAACACTAAAACCGAAATCAAGGAGCTGCAGAAACCGGTCAGCAAAAAGAGCAGAGGGAAACGGCCCGCCGAGCCCGACGACGAACGCGACAGCGATGATGTTAGTCACCCTGTCCCTGTATTCCCTCCACTGACTCTAGTTTCCGAAACTGACACCACACCCACGGAGCAGCAACCGCCGACGAAACGCCCCAGGAAAAATGGTACGTACCACCCCAAGCTCGCAGAGCACTCACTTCGAAAACCTCACACGCACACTAATAACACTCCGCAGCCAAGGGAAGGAAGAAAGCGCCCGTACCAACGACCATGTCCGGGGCTATCCCAGCCGCTAGCAATCCCGATGATGGGGGCTCCAGTGATCGGGGCTCCAATAACGGGGATCCCAATATTGCATCGGGCGCTGACGATGCTGGTGGCGGCGATTCCGATGATGATGCACCGGCTGACGATATCAGTGCTGTGCATTCTGGCGATGAATCGACTGCGTCTAGGGTCAAGAAGGCCACCGGGCAGGCCAAAGGGAAAGCAAAGGCAGGTGCCAAATCAACACGATCAAGGAAATAGACGTTGTCGAGTAGGGAGATGCCAGCTTTCTTGGGGCTGAGGACCGCATTGGTGTGGTTTCAGTTGGCTCCGTGTCCGTCGCTTGCAGGTCGTTTTCTTTTCAATTTCCTTGTTCCTTTGTCTTTTTTGGATTCACAGGGAGGGGGTTCCGGAATATAAGTTGTCAAAAAGGTTTATTCCGGGAATCATAAGCGCAGGAGCTTGTCGCTCCATGTCGTTGCAGGGGGTGGATGCAGTTGACTCTCTGTCAAGGCACGGAAAAACCGTATCCACGCGAATGATGCTCGAGTCGTCTTTTCGGGCTTTGACAACCCGAAATAAAGTAGCCCTAAAAGCCATCCGCCCCACCACACACAAAGATGATACCCTTTTCCGGGGCTCACCGGAACGGCGCTAGCGTCCGGATTCGGGCTCACCCGCACACCCGCACAGTGCTAGTGTCCGGATCCTAGCACTCTGGCGTCGAATGGCTGATCGTCGCCCACACACCTGCACCGCCGAAGTGGCGCTCAAGCAGGACTGCGCTGCATAATTCGATCACGTAATTTGCGTTTTGATGCGTCTTCACGCGCTTAGCCAGCCGTGGTCCCACTCAAAAGCGGGCCGGGGGGGGGGGGGGGGTGTTTAGCAAAAAAA
>Ga0247760_1002364_pt1 | contig 14540 bp, 10 predicted proteins | sample UWRJL171409R4_FD_179936 | JGI IMG/M metagenome (GOLD analysis project Ga0247760, IMG submission 179936) | Plant litter microbial communities from Arlington Agricultural Research Station in Wisconsin, United States - UWRJ-L171-409R-4 | ecosystem: Environmental > Terrestrial > Plant litter >...
GAGGTTGAAAGAGAGGGGGGGGGGGGGCAGTTATGAAATATGGCAGTGAAGAGGTCGTATTTTGTTTTGCTTAGGGAGGGGACACAAAGAAACAAAGATCTAACATGATCGGCAAAAAAAAGGGGGCGGGAGAGACAGGGAAGAAAGAGAAAAGAACTCACACAAAATAAACCAGCCAAAAACAGCTTGCTCCCTCGCCGCCATATCCCTCCTAACCCGCCCCGCCAACACCAAGGATGTGCCAATGGCCGCGGCAATACAAGCAACAAATCAGGTCAGGATTTTAGGCACACTCCATGCATTGGGGATGTAACCCGCCTCAATATGGAGGTCGGGCGGGTAGTATGGGTGTTTAATCATGTTTGTCTGCGGATATCCTCAGCAGTAATGGCAGTCTTATGGTGTTGATGATGCTCGCCCGGTCGTGATGTTGGGAAATTGCAGCCATATCGCCAAGAGTACCTATAACCCTAACCCTCTCTCTCTCTCACGTACTTGGGCCATGCAAGGCAGAGATCAATAAGGGATATTTCCTAGCATTAGATATCCTCACCTCAGTCTTCTCCTTCCATTCTCAGGCCTCCTCCCCTCATTCTCGATCGCCTTAATCTCCCTCGTGCTGATCCGCAGCTCTGCTCCACGCATCTTGCCCACACTCGGCAGCCCAACTTCCCTCTCCCCGCGTTTCTTGACAATCCCTTTCTTGGGTGCCTTTTTCTCGAGAATGATCCCATTCTCCCTCGCCTCCCTTCTCCGTTTTTCCTCCTTCGTCTCGACCGCCTTGATAATACCTTTGCGCATCGACATGGGCATCTTGGCCTGGGAGAGCACGCTGTCTTTGGCGCCTAGCGCCTGAATACGCATGTCTGTTGTTTTGCGGCGAATGCGCCCGTCAGAAAAGGGGCGAACGTGAGTTGCGCTAGCCGCAGCCGCTGTGGAGAGGTAGTGGGAGGCATTGCCGCCAGCGGCTGAGAGAATGTGAGATTCGGCAATGAGGCGTTGGAGGGCGAGGTCATTGGCAAGAAATTCAGCGCTATCTTCGTGGCCGTCGCCGCCGGCTTTGGTGGGCTTTCGAGAGGGTTGAGTTGTGGAGGTTGCAGAGCTGTAGGATGGGGGTTTCGAGGACTGTGTTTGTGGGGTTGGCATTCTGAAGACAGCAAAGACGGACACTGAAGAAACATACTAGATATGCTTTGAGCTCCTTCTTCAACATGGAAGAGTTTGCTGTCGGCGTCTTGGTTGTGTGGTCTACAACCTCGACTTCAGTTGACATTGATGCCGAAGGGGGCATGGATGCTGTCTGCTGTTAGCGCTCCAAGGGACCCCGCTAATTGAGCGTATTTGCAACACACTGTCGTCCTCATCATCTGATATCCCATCCCATTGATCCTCTGAGGAGTCTCCGATCTTATCGTCGTCGTCACCATAACCATCAAGATCGTCTTCGCCCTCGATGCTCTCAGCGCTTGTCCATGTCGGCTTCGTTTCCAACGGTTTGAAGCGTGATTCAAAGTGTCGCTGCAAAATTGCTTCTAGGTCATTTGCGTTGGAAAATTCCCCGCCTGTTGTCTTCGCCTCCCCGCGCTTCCTCTTCCCCAATGCTTTCGACATGATTGTGTTTGTTCCTGTGGTGGTGGGAAGTGTCTTGATCAATTTTTTTTTTCAACCACCTGCCTGTCTGGAACTGTTAGCTTATCTTATCGCACCAGAAAACCCCTGCTGGCTGCAAAGCTACCCCGCCAAACCTCGCAAGGTTGCGCGGTTCATGCACCCGATCCCTTACCTACGGGAGCTCCCGCTTGCACTTGACAGTTGACAAACACCACCACTTGGAGGCGAAAACAATCATTTGCACATTGAACAGAGAATACCAATTTGATCACGATGAAGATACCAGTGAATAACAGTTTCAAATCAATCAATGAAGCTTAATCAACTCTTTGGGAGGGGGATTCTGAGTAGTATACCTAAGTAATGGTAACAGGAACGTCAACCACCAACCAACACCTTGCGAAGCCCCAAAACGGAAAACCATAATTTCAACTCAGCAACTTGAACTTGACAAGCAACCCCATCAGACCTAGAACCTACTCCGAGTCACAGATTTTGAATACCAACCCTTATTTCTACGCACTCGTGCCCGACGCTCGGCGCGTCGCCGCTCATAGTTCTCGTCGCTCTCCTCCAAAACTTCCAGCGGCTTGCCCTTGTTCCTAGCATCATGCATTATGTACGTTTTGGTAATTCTGTTCGCTCTGGAAGGTTCCAGGGTTCCGCTACGCCCAGACTTGTATTCTTGGGCGCGAACTGGTACCTTTTCCCTGCTCTTGAAGGATGGGCGACGTTGGGAGACGCCATTGTTGCGAGCTGCGTAGTTGCCGCCGGCCGGGGTCGCAGCTCCTCCGAAGGATGCGCGACGCTTTTCTGAGACGAATATGACATCGTCGCTGTCATCCGTGGCATATTCGCCGCGATATTGGTCGTTCATGTGAATATCTTCCTGGAGAGTCTTGCTGTCATTGTCGAGAGATGACCACTCTCCGCCCTCATAATCTTGGCCCTGGACAGCGGCTTCACCGCCGCCGAGATGGCCTAGTCCAGACCCTATTCCTCTCCAGTCCTCGTATGCAGTGGGCTCTGGGTGTATTAGATGGGGACGCTGTGAGGAGGGCTCTGGCCAATACCCAGGTTGGTACACTGCAGCAGAATTCCTGTGAGGGCTATCGCGCCGCGAAGACTGGCTCCTCTGTGATGCATTTCCGGGCGGTTTTGCGAGACGATCTGATCGTGATGTGCTCTTGCCGGATCCCTGGCCGCGAAGCTCGAGTGCCAATGCGATAAGTTCATCGTCGTCAAGAGGATCCCTAGCATGAAAGGATCCGTCCCGGCCAAATGATCGATGATACTGCTGAATTGCCTCTTCTCCAGGCGAAACTAGCTGCGCCGAGCTGTGTTCCAGATTTAAGTCGTAGGATCCCGCCTCGACGAGCTCGGTGCTCTCGAGAATAGCTCTATCTTGTGTACACCAGAGTGTGCCCTGGGTATTTATTTCGCGATTGAGTAGGTGGCTTTTTCTACCGAAAGGACTTCCTCGAGCAACAGAGGATCTTTGTTGTCCAGTAGGGTCACCGTAGTGCTCGACTCCACTGGGAGAGTATGCGGCAGGCTGTTGAGGATTGGAGTTGTCCGTAACGGATAAGTATCGTTTTTGTGTGTCTGTGTGTTGTATGCGCCTATCCGCCTCGTTCAGGTCGGCAGCGTACACGTCGTGATCCTTTGGCGATTCAGCTGCCAGTACATCCTCTGGAGCTGAGGATGCCCCTCCGGCTTGCTCCTTCGGGCGGTCAGGGTTACGGGGAGCTACCGCTTCTGACAGATGTTCACGCGAGGAGGGTGGCGCGGGATTCGGTGGACAGCAGCCAAAATCGGCCTCATACTCTCGAAGAAGCTCAGCTGTCGGTCTCTCGTGCATCCACTGCATTCCCGGCAGTGTGACCCATTTGCTGCTCCAGATGCCAGCCGAGATCCATTCCTTTTTGACGTTGTCGTACGCAATAGTGTTGATAGCCGCGCAATCTCCAATCGCCGCTGCAATGCGCTCGGCTTCCTTCAATAGCTGAGCAAAGAACTGGTTGATAGGACGCGATGCCCGGCGGTCTTGCTCCCTCTTCGCCTGTTGTAGACTTTGCAAATCAGTCAACAGAGGACCGATCTGATGGCTGTCGATCTGGATGAATTCGCTCTGATCGCTGTGATTGACCTCTAGGGGTTCGTCATGCTTCCACTTTCCGTCGGGCATTTCTGACCACTTTTCGTCCCAAATGCCCAGATCTTCCCATTTCTCGCGGACGAGTGCTCTGGCATGGCCTGCGAGGGTCACATTTTTGGGCAGGGTTTTGCTGAATTCGGGATCGGTGAGGAAATACTTCTCGAGATCGCCGCTTTGTCGCTCAAATTGGTGACGGGGGCAAGAGTTCCATCTGTCTTGGAAAAATCTATCTCTGTTCTTGAGGTAATTCTCGTAATGCTGCTGAGCCTCTGTCTCGGGCGTATTGGCGCCACGCCCTGCGGTCGGGGTGCCCGTTGACATGGTGCTGTTCATGTTTGGTCCGGGACGTGGGTTATTGAAGCTCTCTCTCGAAGAATGCGGTAGGCCGAGGTCTCGAGACAAGTTATGAAGCTTGAGAAGATGGTTGGTAGATGCGGGCGAATCTTCCATTGCATGCTGCGTGAATTAGCGGTATGAGGAAGAAGGAGGAGTGGGGGGGTTTCAGAGTGGGTTGCTCAAGTAGAAGATGACCTCGATACAATTCAGTTTTTGGTTGTGTAATCGGATGAGGGTCTCCGATTTCGCTGCCTAACCCCGGTGTTTGGGCCACATGATGAAGGAGAACAATACTTTCTTTCACGGTGTTCTATTATTCCGTGAATACTGCCTCGCTGAGTGGCAACAACCTTATCGAGTCGGGGAGTTGGGTGAACACCTTGAGGAGGGTATTGATCCTATTGAACTTATTGGACCTATTGAACAATGGCTGGCGCCAAGAAAATCTCATGACACATCGACTCTCAATAGCCATCTTATTCATCCGCACAGGTGGAGCAATTGGTTGTCCTGGCACTTCTCTCGACCCATCTAGGCTATAAAGAGACACACAACCCAGTGCTTTCCAGGTCTTGTTGCCTAAAACCTACTACCCAAGACATCTAGGGCGGGAGCTATACACAGAGTAGCCAGTGCTACAAGCACTGCGTGAACTAGCCTTATCGGCTTTCATCTATGTCCAGCCTTGTCAAGATGGAACATTACTAAGGTTCGAGCACAGGTCTTAGCTTGAACACCCGACGCCGACTCCACCGATTGGCAACACCAGCCCCGAATCAAATTAGGTTCCGTGTATGTGATTGGCGTCCATATGACTGAGATCAGGCTGGAAAAGTACAAGGCAAACAAGTAAGCCAGTTCAGGAAAGTAATCAGTTCGCGGGTGGTGTTTAGTGAGGGAGGGTTGACGTCGAAAGCGGGTCTGCCCAGTTGTGTCATCACGCCCCAAACTAGGGACCCGATTGGCCAGATACACGCCATGCGGTTTTGAACACCCAGAACCCAGAACGGGGCTATTGGAGCGGGGGACCTTTTCAAATACTTTCTACATCGCAGAGGGGTAAGTCAACAACAGGAGCTTAAAGTCCAAGTGAGACAGGAAGTGAGGCAGGAAGTGACGGCAATTCAGGTTGACGCACCCACTTACTCACTCCAGGTATCACGCATTTATCTCTCCTCTAACCCTACTTCTCGGCAACCCCCTCAGTGAAAAAAAAACCAAAAATTGAAGAATGACGCGCTTCCGCCCCTGCATCGACCTCCACACCGGCCAGGTGAAACAAATCGTCGGCGGCACTCTCGACAGTAAAACCGCCGCCCTCCAAACCAACTTCATCTCCCCCCACCCCCCGCGATACTTTGCGCAGCTCTACCGCGATGCCAACCTAACCGGCGCTCACGTCATCATGCTCGGGCCTGGAAACACCGACGCGGCGCGCGAAGCACTGGCGGCTTGGCCGAGAGGTCTGCAAGTAGGAGGGGGGATCAACGATAAGAACGCACCGGAGTGGATTGAGGCCGGTGCAGAAAAGGTGATCATCACATCGTATTTGTTCCCCAACGGGACGTTTTCGCAATCCCGTCTCGACGCCGTTCTCGCTGCGCTGGACGGCGACAAGTCCAAGCTGGTAATTGATCTGAGCTGTCGGCGCCGGGGTCATGACTCGTGGTTTGTCGCCATGGATAAGTGGCAGACGATTACGGACATGGAGGTCAACGCTGAGTCGATCAGGCGTCTGGAGCCGTATTGCTCCGAGTTTCTGATTCATGCTGCCGACAACGAGGGGCTACAGCGCGGCGTTGATGAGAAGCTCATTCAGCGTTTGGCTGAATGGTGCACTATCCCCGTAACGTATGCCGGCGGAGGTCGGCACCTGGAAGACTTGGAGAATGTGAAGCGTCTAAGTGGCGGGAAGGTAGACTTGACAATTGGCAGCGCGCTGGACTGCTTTGGGGGCAGCGGCGTGACACTGGCTGGATGTGTAGAGTGGAATAAGCAGCAGTAACCATGAGATACTTTCGTGTTTACTTCACTGAGCCCCAGAGGCTAACATATCAGAATGCGATTCCCATGTCCTTGAATACAGCCAAATACATACAAAGAGAACTGGTCCGCTCCCGACCCGTCATCACTGATTTTCTACTCCCCAGCCCCACAAACGCATTAGAGCCATCACTTCTTCAAACCCAGAGTCGGACATGAAAATCTGGGTGAGCATAAAGCCCAGCCAGACAGATGAAAAATTCCAGACACAGCCCACCGACCCGCCCCGTAAGCTTGCCGGCGCCAGTTCGCGAGGTGGGAACACAGAAAGCCAATGTCCACAAAACCATACACCCGTCGCCGCTTATTATCCCTACCGCCCATCACAAGTCAACCCAATGAGTTCATGCTGTCTTCTCGTCATTCCGTCATGCAAAAATTCACTCTTCTTGACCGAGAGCTACCAGACGAAGAGAAGACCCGGGCATATCAGCCAGTGAGAGTGCCCAGGTAGCCGAGCCCCCCTCACTCACATATACATGCTCTTAGTACGCGAATGCACTCTGCGGCCCTCGGCACGGCGGCGCAAAGTATCCTCCCGCTTAAGGACGAGCTCGCACCACTTTCCCTTGTTCCGCGAGCTAGGCACCAAATCATCCTCAGACCCGATCGAGTCACGGTTAATGACCTCGGACAGAACCTTCATCCAGCCGTCCTTGTCTTGGGTGCTGTCGGCGTAAAAGTCGATCACCTCGCCGTTGTTGAAACGGATGCGGAATCCTTCTTCGACGAACATATAACCCTCTTCTTCCTCTGCAAAGGCCGAGCGACGTCGTTTACCGTTCTTGCCCGTCGTTTCTTTCTCAGTAAGCGCCCTGCGATCATCAATCAGACGCTTGGCATTTGCAAGGTTGATGGTTGCACGAGGTTGCCTAGTAGCCTCGTGATACGCCGTAAGCTTGGTGCCAACAAGCTTGAAGTAACGACGACGCCAGTACTGGACACAGTTATTAGCCAAAATGAGTGTGTAAACAACGGGTGTAAAACATACCGGGCAGTCACCACCCTGCTGGCTCAGATGACCCTCCCACTGCCGAGCCAGGCGCTCTTCGGCCACCTTCATCTCCCGAATGCAAGAGTTCATGCTCTTGGGCATATCATCATCGATGCACCCCTTCGGTCGAGGCACAAAGAGTAGCTGGAGCTCTAGCTTGCCAATCTTGTACGGGGCTCGTCGGACAACGGCAGTGTTGCCGCGCTTGCTCTTGACGCTAGAGGCAAAACCAGCCTCCTCCGTAGCCCACTCGTTAAAGGCAGCAACTTCGACAAGATATGGTCGACCGAAGCAGCGGGTCTCGTGTTCCTTGAGGCAGACATAAGAGCGAGCAAAGCTGCCATCCTCAGCAGCCAAGGGAGATAGGAGGTCCCAGGCAGTGGGATTGGCGTTCAGCTGCCTGGCTTGTGCTTCACGTTGCTGCTGCGCTTGGCGCTCTTCTTCCTCGCGTTGTCGCATCTCCATCTCCTTGCGCTTCTTCGGTGAAGCGAAGACGCGACTAAAGGTCGATGTCTTTGGCTTGCTAACCTTAATAGGAGACGCAATGACCTTCTTAGGCGCCGGCTTCTCCAATTTGACGTTCAGTGTCAACTGGAACTCGAGGTCGTTGGGGACAACCAGCTCAAATTCTTGGCCGATGGGTGCATTTCTGGCAAGCTCGAGCCAAGCAGTTGTCACACAGTGGACACCATTGTCGAGTGTCAGGCTGAACCATGTTCGTTCATCTACGCCAGTGAGCGTGGGTACATGGGAAATAGGAATGCAGGTTAAACTCACTCTTGGGAATTGGTAGATCGAGATCCTTAACACCCATTACCTTGACGAACAGCCTGCCTCTCTCACCACTCTCCTCGGTGGCCATTTCAGAAGCGATATCTTCCTCGGCAGTCGGCCCCAAAGCAGTCGTATTACTCTCTTGGCCAGGAAGCGGCGGAACAGGGCCAGTACCAGCGTGCCTCTTTCTGACACTGCTGCGTTTTCTCGGCTGAGGATTCCATGGCTCTACTGTCCATGACTGGGGCCGGGATTGCTTCACTGGAGAGTTCCCGGCTGATCGGTAGCCCCGCAGATCGTCGTTATCCTTGTCGCTCGCGGCAACAAGCTTCGTGTTCTGGCGCATGAGATAACCGCGCTGTTTCCGGGCAGTAAAATTAGTATTAATTTTCTCATTTGCATTAGACTGTTGAGCTTGGGCCGACGCTTGTCTGCCGGGGGTTGTACTGGAAGAAACTTGGTAATAAGCTACCTTTTGTGCTTCAATGACCCGCTCAAAATCCTTATCAAGGCTAAGTCCGAGGTCCAACTCCAAGGTAAGGCTGCGTTTCTTGAAACTCGGATGACGATCGAGAAAATCGTCGCCAGTCAGTGGCCCAGAATCGGCCTCCATGTCCCGCGATAGCCTATGCTTGTGTCGCTCAGGAATCGGCGGGATGGGCACCTCGCGGCTAACCTGCCTACGGGCTTCCCGCATCGCCTCTATATCCGTTGGTGTAGCCGAAGGGCGGGTTTTGAGCTTGGAGCCAGATGCCGACTTGATGGTGGCCACTTGTTCCGGGACAACAGGGGAGTCTACGGACTCCTCATCCTCGCTGTCGGATACAGGATGATGAATGACGGAATCAGGTGTGCCCGGTTCAGAGAACTCCTCATCCGGCTCTCCCCATCCCGAGCCATCGTACTCAGGTTTGCTGAGTGGCTTCTTCTTTGGCAGCTCCTCAGGTGTCAAAGGCCGTCTGAGGTATGCCTGTGCCTCGGCCATGCTGTGCTTCTCAGGCTCTGCAGCAGCTAATGTTTCCTGAGGCCTCGAGAGCATAAACGACTCCAATCCGTTGGAGAAATCATTCTGCTTCGATCCGTCCAGCGACCCGAAGGGGTCGTCTAGACTAGTGCCCTTAACCACGGCAGGGTCGTTGAGTGCCGGGGTGGTCGCTCTTGGCGTTGATGATTGGTCATCCGCAACATCGTTCCCGTTGCTATGAAGCTCACTCTGGCCCAGCATATGGTCTTCTTTCTGATTCTGCTCAGCTTCACCCTCCTCATCTTCCTGGTAAAATTCATAGACATCATCAACATCCTCGTCATTTGCGTTCCTGGTGATGATGACACTTCCCTCGCCATCCTCATCTACGTCTAGCATGGAGTCCTCGGTACTTGGAATAGGCACGTCCGGGTCAAGTGGGATGCTCGGCCGCTGGGGAGGCGAGCTGGGTGCCGGAGACGAAAAATTGTAATCAGACTCGCGTTCAAACAGCCTGTTTCCGTTGACGCGTCGAAGAATGGACTCCCGTGAAATGCGAGGAGGGAGCTGGTATTCTTCCAAGTCTCCAATGGTGTCATCAGCTTCGCTGTCCGGTTGGGTGCTCGGGCTACGAGTTTCACGCTCAGGAGTCTGACTCTCGGCGCGATCGCGGGGACCTGCTCGTCTCAACCGCCGCTCACGTTGCAGCTCAGCAGCGGTCTTACCGCCGTCAGAGAGCATCATGAGCTTCAGGCGTTCTTCGAGCGGCATCTTACCGTTGCCGATATTTTGTATCTCTGACTTGGTTGTGGACGCTGGCGGTGGCGAGGGAAGACTTCTAGGTGCCCCGAGCATGCGCTCAGCCGTTGCAGATAAACCGTTAGAAGAAGTTGAGTGGCTCCGCGACAACTGACTCGCTCCCGGCAGTGGTGGCAAGGGCCGATGATCACCGTTGGAAGTCGATGAGTCAGTTCGGCCGTGCTGGGGTCTCATAGCATTCGGGGCGTTGTCGGGCATCGGGCTCTTTTCATAAGCATCATCATGTCCATTCTGCCGCCAGTCATCGGGCCCAACCACGGGAGTCTTGTCAGTGTCCTCCAAGGAGGCATCAAAACTGTCATCTTGGCTGTCCCCTTCGTGCATTACGTAGTGATCCACGTCTGAGTCATCCTCCATTGAATCATAGCTTCCCTCGCGAGAGTTACTACCAATTGATGATAGATCGGGAGTTGCCATCTCGTATTCGTTAATCTGCGGCGGGGCGGCGTCGAAGGTCACACTCTTTGCATGGCGATGCAGAGACTTTCCAGCTGGGAGCTCACGCTCATTGATGGAGTTGTCCCCCGACCATACTCCTGTCTCAGGATCGAAGCTGCTCTTGAAGCGCGATGTGGACATGGAGGATTTGATGGGCGAGACCTGGTCTTTGCTTGGCGTCTGGGGGCGGATCGGGATGCCGTTGGGAGTCGGAAGCGCAGACTTGGTAGGACTGTAAATCGGAATGTTGGTCTTGCTCTCGCTTCGTTGGTGGCCAAATTGTCGGCCCTCGGGGCGAGACTCGCCAATGCTGGCTCCGGCAAAGCCTTTGGCAAGAGGGCGCTCGATTTGCGGAACGCGCGTGGGATCATACTCGTGCTTCTGCTCCAGTGCGAGTATGTTGCTGTTCTTCACACGAGAGGCTTTCTGCAGGCGCTCGATTGACGAGCGCCGAGTGGGGGATGGGGAGCCAGCGCGTAGGCTGTAGGGTGTGTTCTCCGAGTTGGCATTTCTACTCTGCCAAAACAGACGAGGCGACGTGGTCCCGTCGAGCGGAGATGACTGGAATGGAGACGAGTCGGTATTCAATACCATTTTCTGTCATAGCCGCGTGAGCTGGTGCGACTTGAATACACTGGATGCGTGGAGTGGGCGTTGTCTTACCTTTGTCGATTGGTTCCAGCTCGGCGAATTGCGTCGCTTCTCCATTGGCGAAATCTCGGACAATGGCCGAGGAAGCCCGCTCGCCCCTTTGTTAGGGGACGGCATTGTGTTGCTTTTGGTGAGGCGCAGAGGATGAACCTGCAGGATTGAGTATCAGTTTGTGTCTGGACAAAGTGCTGCAAAATGCAGTTCGCGCGCGACGTACCGAGTCTTCTGAGGCCATGGCTCAAAACAGGCGGCGTCCCCAGGAAAAGTCAGGCTGCTATTCTGCGCTACGCCGAGGGCATAGCCGTCGAGATGGGACGAGACTGGCTGCTGGCGCACGCCTGGAGCAGCAACGCGGATGGCAGGTGCGGCTACACGCTGCTGCTGCTAGTTCAGCGTCTGGTCGCGGAAAAAAATATCAAGCGAAGAAAGCGGAAGTGTTGCGAAAGGAAAAGGGATGCAGCCGCTATAGCAGCGTTATAATATTGGGGGCTGGTCTTAATGGGTGGCCGACGGTGATCGTGAGGTCGGAAGGGGAGGGGCGGCTGCGCAATCGACGGATTGCCCGTTGTGGTGTTTAAGTCACCGCCTCGAGGCATGCTGCTGCTGCTTCCCTGATTGGTTGAGTAACATAAACAAGACTAGCAACCCCTCGCCGGGACTGCTTGCGACGTTGCTGTGGTAACCCGCTGCGCCCGTCGCACCACCTGTCGGCAATGGCTATCCTTGTCGGGTCCGCGTTCCAGCAAGCCCAGCTGGCTCGGCCAAACATCGCCTCAATCGGAGCGCCCTCCATCTTTCCAACTCGATTTTGATATCGTCTACTTCCTTTTTTTTTTCTTTTCAGCTGGGCTCCATTAATCTGATACCAAGACATCTGCGATCCCCATACTTATGACAAACCTGGATTCTGGCCCAACACACTATCCCTGATGTCATAAATGCAGTGGTTGGCACACAATGTGTAGAGAGGCGCGCTTGATCCGAGTCCCAATGATACCAGACAGTGCACGATCTCATCGCCCTTGCGTCTCAGAGGCAACAGGGGAATTGTCCTACACGTCGTCTGGTTACAATACTCATTCCTTTTTCTTCTCTTTCCGAAGCTCGGGGTACACTGCATTTTTCTAACACAGATGCAATCGTAACATTTCACCAAGTCGACCTGCACGATGTTGCTGTGGGTTTCGCCAAGCCGCCAAGTCCTGCGTCGTTGGGGCACACTCGTTGACGTATTCAAGGCATTACGCTGTGAACACCGACAACAACGAATCATCGGGTCGCAAACCCTCTCTCTGTTGGCGATGAGATGGCAGCGGCTGCGAGATTGCCCCCCACTGATTGATCGCAAAGAGTGCTTTTTTGGGAGTGTCACAAGGCTGAGGCCGGGAGTTTCCGGGGCTCAGTCAGCCTGCTGCTCCTGCGAAACCCGATGTGGTTCAATGGCGCTGATTTACGATTCGCTGTTCGGATGGCCAAGGGCGAAAAACTGGGGACTTAAAAACCTGATTGACCTCACGCGGTAGGTAGGTGACGCATTCTCAGGGTTTAAGTCCAGCATGCCGCCTTTTTGTTTCAACTTGGTATTCGCCGGATGCTGTAGCGTTGTGTTTGCGTATTCCCGTTAGTTATGGCTTCACATCCATGCCAGTCGCTCCAGTCACTGGTTGTAAATGTTGCCACAAGACGAGTTGCAGCCATTCGGCCTCTTCAATGTACTACAACGTACCGTCAATATGGTATAGCAGGCATAAAACGTAGACGTAGGTAAACATGCTTTCCATCAAGACCTGGCCTCTCACTGACATGCACGGTGGAGAACCGAACAGGAAAAAGGAGAGAGTGGTCATTCTTGGATCGGGCTGGTCGGGCTATACCTTTGCCCAGAAACTCGACTCAGCAAAATATGAGCGGGTGGTGATATCCCCGCGCTCGTATTTTGTTTTCACCCCTCTCCTAGCGTCTACGGCCGTTGGCACTCTCGAGTTTCGAAGCATTCTCGAACCCATACGCCGTCTTCCGGATATCGATTTTTTCCAGGGGTGGGCTCATGACATTGACTTCAACCGCAAGACGGTCCTTGTCGAGGCAAACACCGCCGATGATCTGGCCAGCAAGACAGTCGTATCCACGACGGGAGGCAGGCCCCGTATACCAGGCATCAAAGGCGAGGATTTCGCCATCTCGTACGACAAGCTGATCATCGCGTGTGGGGCTTATTCTCAGACCTTCGGCATCGAAGGCGTCCGCCAACACGCTCATTTCCTCCGTGACATCGGCGATGCGAGACGCATTCGGCTTAGGGTGCTCTCCCTCTTCGAGCAGTGCTCCCATCGCCGCGATGTAGAGACAACCAGAGCTGGAAGTCTGACCGACGACGACCGACGCCACCTCCTTCACTTTGCTATTGTCGGCGGAGGCCCAACGGGAATTGAGTTCGCCGCCGAGCTTCACGACCTCATTTATGAAGACCTTGCCCCCATTTATCCAGATCTCCTCGAATTCGTCCGCATTACCGTGTACGATATTGCACCAAAGGTGCTACCCATGTTTGACCAAGCATTAACAAACTACGCCATGGACACGTTCAACCGACACGGTATCAAAATTTGCACCGAGCATCACCTTGAGCGTATCCGCCTCGATGATGGTGCGCTCGGGACGGAACATGGTGCGCTTCGAATTAGTGCAAAAGAGTATGGCAAAAATGAGATAGGTGCTGGTCTGGTTGTATGGAGCACTGGGTTGATGCAGAATCCTCTGATCGAAAGACTCACAGGTAAAGAATTCACACTTGCCGAGTCAGACGCAGACCCGACGCATCTTGCCAGAGACCCCAAGACGGGCGGGCTCGTCACAGATGCCTACCTGCGGGCGCGGATTGAAGGGCTAGAAGGCAAGGTCCTCAAGGATGTGTTTGTCATTGGCGACTGTGCCGTCACGGAGAGCGAGCCGGCACTGCCCAAGACGGCCCAGGTCGCATCCCAGCAGGCCGTGTACCTGGCCAAACAGCTGAATCGTGGCAACACAATGGCAAAGCCGTTCAAATTCCGCAATTGGGGCACGCTGACCTATCTTGGCGGGTGGAAGGCCATCCACCAGAGCTCGGCCGATAATCTTCGTGGTTGGGTCGCTTGGATCGTGTGGCGCGGCGCCTACTTGACAAAGTCCATGTCCACCCGAAACAAAATTATGGTACCTTTCTATTGGTTTGTGTCGTGGGTTTTCGGGCGCGACATCAGCAGGTTCTGATGCGATGTGTCATCTCTGTCCTAGCTTGTGTCCGCATTTGATTTGGGCGTTTCTTGGAACAAGTCTGCGTATCATGGACTAGAGACTAGAACAGGGTTAACAGGGTTAGATGGAACTACACTAGACAGTAGATGGAGTTAGAGGGCATGTAGAACTTTCTTCTCTGTCAGATACCTAGGTATGCCAGGTCCTGCCCTCGGACTCAAGTCAACTGGCACACCGCCGAGTATGATAGGCCAGCACGGCTTGAGTCCGCTTTCCTGATATCATACGGTCTGGACGGGTGGATCTCTTGTCAATCCATTCAACACCTTTCGAGTTTTCATCCCTCCATGATCTTCCTAGATAGGTTACCTAAGGTTCTTTCTTGGTCTATGTGGTGCTCTGCACTGTACCCAACAGCATTATCCCGCGATTTCGTTATTAGATACTTCGGTGGAGAGACAGAAAGAGATACGGCCGACTAAACCATTCTCTCCATATTCATTACCTAGCAAACTTGA
>Ga0247760_1002365_pt1 | contig 14534 bp, 9 predicted proteins | sample UWRJL171409R4_FD_179936 | JGI IMG/M metagenome (GOLD analysis project Ga0247760, IMG submission 179936) | Plant litter microbial communities from Arlington Agricultural Research Station in Wisconsin, United States - UWRJ-L171-409R-4 | ecosystem: Environmental > Terrestrial > Plant litter >...
TAACTTTTTTTACCCCCCCCCCCCCCCCCAAAGTGTACCTAATCGACAGATGCACAGAGACTTGGCTCCCTCTCAGAAGGGCCCACCACCTCCTCATCTCATACCATGCGCAAAGCCAACCTCCACCCATAAAACAGCATGGCCCCCATGGAGAGCAAGTTCAAATGTATGCACATGGCGTGATTTCTGGAAAAGACCTTGTTGAGGGCCCGCATTTCTGCGCTTGTCTCTTTCTGTGGAACAATTTCCTCTCGTCTTTTATCTCTTGTCACTTTTTGTCTGTTAGCGTCATCTTCAATGTCTATCCGCTTATTATTGAAGCACACAAGTGACTACCTAGACAGGTAAGGGAAGGTGATGTAGGGGTAAGTTACCCTGATGAATCCTCTCTACCATAGCTTTCCTCGTCTTAGGCTCATAGACAACCAGATTCAAAACCGCCGTAATCCCTGCGACCACCAACGGGATCCATTCCGCCTTGCTCTTCGCTAGCGACGCAAAACTATAAGGCGGTGCCGTTGCGGCCGTGACGAGGATCAAAAAAGTCTGTCCCTTGAAATACAAGGGAAACACCCGTTTCTGTAACGTCGTAAACGCTGATCTGGGAAGAACTTCAAACGTGACTTTGGTCATGACGAAGCTCTGATAAAGTTCCGCTCCCAGAAGGGTTGAGAAGAACAAGAGATGGAGAGGCGCCAAAATGGGGCCGGGTTGAGGGAGATATTCCATGACGTGAAGTGTGAAGGTTAGCGGGTGCCCAAAATGCAGTGTGGTGGTGGTGGTGGTGGTGGTGACTGGACTTGAAGGTGGATGCAATCCGACAGACACCTTTCCAACACCGCCAATATATACCACCAGCCGAATCCTCGCCCCGGCCATCCTCGGCATCTTTGGTGTTTTTTTATTGTCTTTAACATGGTGCGGACGAGTCCGAAACCAATCGCCTCGTCTGCACCCAATCGCATCGAGTCTCCAGACCTAAACTCCGAAGCCTGTCGGGACTCGGTCTCTCAAACGCGCGGCCTCGTCGCACACTTTCACCAAAGCGTATCCCCTCATCCAGGTGGCACCTGCGATGGCGGATACTCCAATAGATAGCTCAGGTAAAAGTATGGAAATCTCGGACGGATCATCATGAACCCTGCAGGCCTTTGCGATCCAGCTAGAATCCAGCAAACACAAAACCAAATTAGCATTTTTTTCTCTCCCCTCTATCATGATGATAATGACACTAAAATGACCAGAGACAAAAAAAAAACATTTCAAGATTCTGGCACTTTCGGGGTTTCCTCCGGTGTAGCAGCAGCAGCAGCAGTAGGATCAGGAAGTCCCTCACCAAGCTTCACAGTCGTCTCCCAACTCCAACCTAGGCCTCCCGCCTTGGTTGACGCCCATTGCTTCAAGCGCAGCGGCTCGCCATCGACGACCTCCTCAAAGTCGAAGATGCGGTAGTCTGCGTTGAAGAAGTAATGCGTCGTAACGCCAAGTCGCAGAAAGCCCGAGTGGGACACAACGACGATGGCTTTTTCGGGCCGGTTGTACAGCTCCCGCATGGCGGATTCGGCCCGCGCGAGGATAGCGGACCGGGTGTAGTGGTACCGGGCGCCCGCAGGGGAGGTCTTGTCTGGGAAGACAGGGTCAAGACGGGAGAAGTCGACCTGGGGGAATTTGGCTTTGAGGTCGGTGATGGGCGAGCCTGTGTCGCATGCCTTGGCCGAGTTTTCTACATAGGGTCAGCAGCCACGTCTTCGTGAAGGTGCATACACAGTGAGTCAGATAGTTACCTTGCCAGTCGGCATGAGCTTGAATGGGAACCCCTTGCTCTACAAGACTACCCAGTGCCAAGAGGGCCGTTTCGATGGTTCGAACCATGGGGCTTACAATAATAAGTCCCACGTCAAGCTCATTGGGAATCCTGCCGAGGAGGCTCTTTCTTAGGTCTCGACACTGCTCTCGACCCTTCCTCGAGAGCACGGGGTCGGGTATGCTATAGTCTCGTGGGACGAGTTAGCGAATATTCACAGCGGTGAGTGACGGGTGAAAGGGTGACTCATTAGTTGCATTGTGCAGCGCTTCTGCGTGCCGGACCAAGATAATGGTGGGAGGCATTTCTGGATTGGGAATTTGTAAATACTTCAAGAATCTAAAGGGAAATACAAGAATTAATGTTGCATGGAAACAAATAAGAAAAAAAAGTAGGAGGTGGCCAAGCTTTATACAGGGAGGTTGACAGGGAAAGGAGTCATCAACCAGCGGGCCACTGCAGCAAAGGTGGTGGCGGCGGAAACTTGTCGCAGGCTCACTTGGCACAGTTCATCCGCTGTGAGCTGGGGCTGAGTCTGGATGCTTCACGGCTGACCCTTGGACGGTGCGATGAAAGCCCGCAAAGACGCCTGTGAACAATTACCCCGGAATTCCTTGCGGGGTCAAGCCATCAGCGGACCTGGTGCTGCCTGGGAATTGGGGCTGATGACGCTGATGACCTGCCCTGGGAAGCCGAATTTGAAACGAAACGGGTGCTCGTCAGGCCGCCTGGAGGCCCCATGGTCAGGGCGCTAACTAGCCCGCAGCCAGACCCACTGAAACGCGGTTCGGGTTGGGGAGCTTCTTTGCCGGCGCAATGCGATGCGGCATCACGCCCACCAACTTACCTCAGCAATCCATCATCAACAAAAACAGCTCGCTCTAATTGCCAGGCCATTCCGACCCCGACCCCTAAGCGATGGCCAGCATTGACGAGATCTTCAAGGTATGGAATACAACCGTCGGCATCCTTCAGGCAATGCGCTAACCAATTTCATTGCACAGAGCTCTGGGTTTTCCAGCAAACGCAAGCTGGACCCCGTTCGCGATCCCAGTACGTCCATTCTCTCCCTCCGAATTTACCAATCAACTAACCCTTTGTACCTTCACAGCTGAAATCTACAAATCAGCCAAACTCACCTCCAACGGCTCCTCCTCCTCTTCTTCCCGCCGACATCAAGCTCAGGTAGCCGACTCCCACGACCACGACGACATGGACATAGAAGCCGGCCCCGCTCCACCTCCAGAAGACGACGACGAAGGCGACTATGGCCCTGCCCTCCCTGAGGAGGAGGATAACGATGACCCTGGCGATGACGAAGAAGGCCGATTTTTCGGCGGGGGAATCAGTGCCAAGGAGCGGGAAATCCTCGACTACGTACAAGACCAAGATGATCCTTCCAGTGCTACTGGTGGTGGTGGTGGTGCCGCCGACAACGATAAGATTGATCTCCCCTGGCTGAAACGAACCGCCTTAAACTTTGAGAAACGCATCACACGTAATGCAGAACTGCGGGCGCGTCATGAGCATGAGCCGGCAAGGTTTATCGACTCGGAATCGGATTTGGACGGGGCCATCAAGGCGTTGAGTATCCTCGGGGAACATGCCGAATTATATCCTGAATTTGCGAGGTTAGGGTGTGTGGCGAGTTTGGTGGGGTTGCTGGCACATGAGAATACGGATATTGCGATTGACGCGGTGGAAATCATCGGGGAGTTGACGGATGAGGATGTGGCGGCGAGTGAAGACCAGTGGGGGGCTCTGGTCGATGCGTTGTTGGAGGCGGATCTGCTGGGGTTATTGGTGAGCAACTTTGGGAGGCTAGATGAAAACCGGGAGGAGGATCGCGCGGGCGTATACCATGCGTTGAGCATCATCGAGAATCTCTGCTCGAGGACGGAAACCGCAGAGACTATCGCCAAGGATGAGGACCTGTTACGATGGCTGTTGGGACGGGCAGCCAAGACCGAGAAGCCCGTCACGCAGAACAAGCAATATGTTGCGGAGCTGTTGGCGATTCTGGTGCAGAGCTCAGCACCCAACCGGAGACGACTTGCCGCGCTCAACGCCGTGGATGAGTTCCTCCAGTTAGTGGCGGCGTATCGGAAGCGGGATCCCGAGAAGGGCGGCGACGAGGAGGAATACATGGAGAACTTGTTCGAAGCGCTCACCTGCATTGTTGACGAACCCGAAGGCAAGGCCAAATTTGTGGAAGCCGAGGGAGTCGAGCTATGTCTTATCATGCTCAAGGAGGGCAAGCTCAGTAAACCCGCATCACTCCGACTACTGGATCACGCCGCCGGTGGGACAAGCGGAGCGGGTGTCTGCGCCAAGATCGTGGAGGCGGGTGGACTCAAAACGCTATTTACAATGTTCATGAAGAAGCACGACAACGGGCAGACTACGGAACATCTCGTCGGCATCTTTGCCTCGATGTTGCGACTGCTGCCGGCGGATTCGGCCGAGAGGATACGCACGCTAGCCAAATTCGTTGAGAAGGACTACGAAAAGACCGAAAAGCTGGTCAAACTTCGGCGGGAGTACGGCGCAAGGGTGGGCGCCGTTGAGGCGCGGATTTCCCAGGAGAAAAATGGCATGGATGAGGATGAGAGGGAGGAAATGGCTGCAGATTGGTTCTCACAAAGGTTAGACGCGGGTCTGTTCTGTCTTCAGACCATTGACGTGATCCTGGCATGGCTGGTTGCCGAGGACGGCGGCGCGAGGAAAAAGATCCAGACTCTCCTCGCCGATCGAGACGAGACCTTTGAGGTCATCAAAGCCACGATCCAAGAACAGATCGACGAGATAGATGTCGAATCTGAAGATGGAAAGGACACTCGCGAAATGCTATCCACGCTAGCACAGTTTCTAAGATGAACCCGCTGCGGGAAGCGGAACCGGAAATTGTATTGTTAGGTAGTCAGGAATAATGATACCAGAACCTTGGCGAGTTTTGCCATTGAAATGCTTCTCCAGAGTGTGCCCCTTTATCCGTACAACGGGCTTATCGCCCACGTCATGTTGATGCTCGGCAGAAACAAGGAAAGGGGTATTGTCGGTGTCGCCAAGTTCGGCCGCTTTCCTGCCCCTTCATTCTGCCACCATCCTGCCACCATACAGCTACCATCCTACACAGACACCCCTCACGATGCTGGAACAGGGTTGGGCTCAAACACAGCCGCCAACAAATCCTTAATCACCTTTTCTTGGCTCTTCTTACCCGCATCCTTGATCTGGCGAATTTTCTCATCGGCCTGTCGATCTGCCTCCTGTTCGGCCTGCTTGTTTCCTTGCGTGTGCTATAGTCCGAAAGAGAAGCAAATCAGCCTTGCCCCTTTTCTTTTCCCTTTTCCCTTTCTCACTTGGTCGGCGAAGAGGGGGGGGATTAAATAGGGCAAACAAGGAGAGAGGAGAAAGAAATACCTCGGCTTCAAACTTGCGAAACTCAGCTTCCTTATCGGCTCGGTAGGCTTCGATTTCTTTCTTGGCTTCGTCACGAGCTTCCTTCACTCTTTTTGTGCGGTCTGTTGGTATCACCGAGGTTCATAGTCAGAGTTTCCGTCGAGTGTCTTGTCTTGTTGTGTCGATTTGGTGGTGAAGGAAGAGGAGGAGGGGGGGAGCTGGCTAGGTTGCATAGGTTAGGAGGAAGAGGTTTGGGTTGCGCGTACATTCTCGAGCTGTGAGAGAGAAACTGTTAGCCCACGTTCTTAGGACGAAAAAAGGAAGAAGGAAGGAAACGGAGAGAGGGATGCTGTCGTCGACATACATACCCTTCTGGACAATCTTAGACGCCTCCCTCTCAGCCTAGGATGATGCGGTCAGCGATCGAGTCGGGTATCGCGTTGTGTGGGACGGCAAATAGTGGGGGGAAAAAACTGTTGCATACATCGAGTAGGGTCTGGATGCCCGCTGAGTTTTGGGCCGACTGTAGGTGTGGCTGCTGCGTTAGCCGTCTTCCCAGGCGATAGAGGGGGCTCGGAGGTTACCATTTTCTGGGAGCTTTGCAAGTGGTGGCTCGTGAAATGACTGGGAAAGCCAGCTAACAGAATCCGAAATCTGCCACAAGTTTCGCGGGTCTCAGGGTGCGATATAGGTAGGTAGGATGCAAGTACAGGCTTGTCTCGTTTTCCCTCAGCTCATCCGCAATTGCGGTTTCTTCTGCTTGCTTGTCGGCGTTGGAGAAGCGATCGAAAGCACGCGCAATCGGAAGTGGGGCAGCAGGCGCATCCGCTGGCTTGGAGCTTTGGGAGCTGCAGCTCCACCCTTGTCCTGGCTAACCGTTTGATTGGCCTGTCAGTTGCCTGCCGGCCGCAGCAGCGTGGGATGACATCGCTGGAGGAATGAATGGGCGGACTTTGACGGCAGAATTTCTCAACATCCAAAGAATTGGCGACCCAGCTCATGATCGCGAAGAAACCTAATTGTTCGAGCGTTACCCACCTAAAACCATGTCCCGCGCGTCGAAACTCACCCTCCTGGGAACTTCAGTTTTTGCGACCGCCACGGTGATCTTTGTGCACTACCAGCAAAAGGCCGAGAAGGAGGTTCGTCTCTGCAGTCAACCAAGAATTACGACGAAAGTACCTATACTGACAGTCTCTCTCTCTCTCTCTCTCTCAACAGGCCATGCACCAAGGCGTAGTTCGCGACATGGAACAGCAGAGGATAAAACGCGAACGACAGCTCGATTTCGACATGCAACGAGAACTCGAGGCCGAATACAAAAAGGCGCAGACAGTCCGCGACAGCACCGCGGAGTTGGGGACAGGGAGAGGGACGGGGACAGCAGGTTCAACATCGGGGAGGTAGCATACACAGTAGCCCGAGCCGGGCAGGGTGTTGCTTGGAAACATGTTGCTTCTCTGGCTGTAGATGCTCACATCTTTCCGGCCACACTTGCGTACCATGATGCGACAGCCGGCACAGCCAGCTCGCAGGTTGCGGGGCCAAATGATTGGGTTTCGGCCGGAGATACCAAGACGGTTACTTCTCCTCTTGACTGAACAGTCCGACCCCTGAAAAATGCGCGCGCGGTACTTCAACGCCTGGCAGTAAGCTAGGTGACCCTCGAAAACCGGTGAAGGGCGAACCCATGGGGGGTTTCTCTAATGATCACAGGCTAGATCACAACGAAATTCAAGCCAGGACGCAAACCAATGTTGAACCAAAGGTGTAAATATTTTTACTCAATATTTCTTTTAAATAGCCCTCTAGCTACTTCGAGGCGGTAAAAACACCAGTTGAACTCCCAAACATGGCACTGGAAATTATGTATTTCTGCTTGTATTCTAGATACAATTTACAAGACGGGCTAGAATGGGATGAAAGGGTAACTTCAAGCCGGCTGGCTCCTCACACCCCCAGCCCCTTTACTCGGCACCGCCTAAACACAACGCCACGCCTCAACCCAGGACGTCCAACGCCAAATCATGCAGCTAATTGAAATTTTGTCTTCTCGGGGAAAAAACCATCCTCCACTAAAAGCTAAACTTAGCGGACAGTAATACCAGAACGATTGGTAAACATGCGCGACGCAATGTTCATCGACATCAGCTCCTGGAACAGAAGCTTCGCAGCATATGGCATGTAAACCTGGGCAATCTTGGTCTTGTTCTTGCAGGGCCGGCATTCGAAAGTCTGTTTCGTAAGGTTCCTATATCATATTAGCGGAAGGCAAACCCGTAGAAGAGGGATAATACATACGCAATAGGCGTCATGAGTCCACAGATTTCACAAATGTGGACCCGGAACGCATCCGAAACCTCGAACAGACGCTCTTTCAGGAAGGAAGCGGCGCCGTGAGCAATCATACAATCACGCTCCATTTCTCCGAAACGGAGACCACCATCTCTCGCACGACCTTCGACGGGTTGTCGAGTCATGATTTGCACCGGACCACGAGCACGAGCGTGGATCTTATCGTCCACCATGTGACGGAGACGCTGGTAGTATGTTGGTCCAAAGAAAACTTGAGCGCGCAGCTTGCGTCCCGTGTGGCCATGGTACATAATCTCGAACCCACGAGACTGATACCCGCCTTCACGCAACATGTCCGACACCTGATCGACTGTGACCTCAGTGAAGGGTGTCGCATCGCCTTCCATACCCTGGAGGGTGGCCACCTTGGACAACAGACACTCGATCAAATGGGCAATTGTCATACGAGACGGAATGGCGTGCGGGTTGATGATAATGTCGGGCGTTATTCCCTCGGCGGTAAACGGCATGTCTTCGTGGCGATACGTGACACCGATTGTACCTTTTTGACCGTGGCGTGAGGCAAATTTGTCTCCGATCTGTGGGACTTTTGTCGTTCGGACCCTGACCTTGACATAGCGGAGGCCGTCTTGATTCGTCGTTACTATCACCGAATCGACGATACCGCTCTCTGTGCTTCGCAGGGGTGTGGAAGCGTCACGCTTGACGTGCTGAGCAGTGCGTTGGCCGAGTTCAGCATTGTCTGGGTTGATGGGCGAGGTCTTTCCGATGATTATGTCCTCGCCGGAAACACGGGTGCCTGGGGCTATGATTCCATCGTCCTCAAGCTTGTCGTACGTGCCGTGCTTCAGACGTAGTGTGTCACCCCTTGTGGGTTTCTCAAACTTTTCAACAATGTTAAAGCCCACACGCTTTTCACAGTCCGTGTAAGAACGGAAGAACAAGCTTCGGAAGATCCCACGATCGATGCTACTCTGGTTCATAATGACGGAATCTTCTTGGTTGTAGCCGGAGTAGCAAGCAATTGCGACGATAGCATTCTGGCCAGCGGGCAGCTCGCGGAACCTGAGATGTTCCATAGACCGTGTTGTGGCGAGAGGCTTTTGTGGATAGTAAAGAATATTGGCCATGGTATCCATGCGGCGGGAGTAGTTGGTCAGGAAGAAGCCCATGGCCTGTTTACCCATGGCCGACTGGTATGTATTTCTAGGCGACTGATTATGATCCGGGAATGGAATGATGCTTGCGCAAATGCCGAGCAACATGCTGGGGTGAATTTCGCAATGCGTGTACGTGTGTGTCGTGGGGTTCATTTTGGTCTTGATGCGCTTGTTGTTCTGCGGGGCGGTGGCCTCCTCAACAACTTGGAAGCCCATCTTCGTAAGGCGGTAATCGGACAAGTCCTCAGGTGACATGCAGATCATGGCTGTCTCTTCCTCCTCAGCATCAAGATACTCGACACACCCTTCCCGCAGTAGGCCATCCCAGCCGAAATGGCCCGGGTGATCCCGACCAATCTCCTTGTCACGTTCCAGAGAAAGGATATGGTCTTTTTTGAGGACAAGTTGGCCCTGGTGGATGCCTTTCTCAGGGTTTTCCTCCTGCTCGACAACGAAGAGCGGCCGCATCACACGGCCGGCGTCAGAGAAAATCTGGAATTCCCGGTCTCGAATGTCTCTAACCAGAGAGACCTCGAAAGAAATAACGTTCGTTCTTCTCAGGCCCTGCACAAGGCTGACGAGACTCTTCGGTTCCTGATGAATACCGACCCAGGTTCCATTGACAAAGACTTTGGTTGCGTTCGGGTACCGCAAAGGTTCATACTCTTCGAGGACTTCCATGTTCCTAGCAACCATGAAGTCGACAATGGGTTCCGCATTGGTTCCGACGCTGATGTAACACATCAAAGATAAGTTCTTGACGAGACCGCATGCCTGGCCTTCGGGCGTCTCCGCAGGACAGACCAAGCCCCAGTGCGTGTTGTGCAGCTGACGGGGTTTCGCCAGCTTGCCATCGCGGCCAATAGGGGTATTGGTTCGCCGCAAGTGGGATAGGGTCGAGGCGAAGGTATATCGGTTCAAGACCTGAGAGACTCCGGCAGTCGAGCTCATAGCCTTCTTTTGGTCGCCCCAGTTGCCGGTGGCGAGGGAATACTTCAGGCCATTGGTGAGGGTGCCAGCCTTGACGCCGAGCGCGAGTGTGAAGTGCTTGTTTCCGTCGATGCAACGCTTCATGTACGACATGAGATCTGTGGTGATACGGCGAATGATATTGCGGAAAAGTTTGGCAAGAAGCGGTCCAGCCAGATCCAGTCTCTTCTTGCCAAAGTGATCGCGGTCATCAACATCACGTCGACCCAGAGAACATTGTAGGAGCTTGTGCACCATGTACCCAAGGAAGAAAGCTTTCCTAGTCTCGCAACCTTCGGATTGGGATATATGGGGCAGCATCTCTTTTTGAAGAAGGTCCTTTGCAGCGCGGATACGGTTGACCCTATTCTGCCCGGCGTTACCGTTGCCTCGCTTGCCGATGTAATCGAGGGCAACTTCGCGATCCTGAATGCAGAAGGCTTCTTCAATGCAGGGCCGCAGCGCCTCCAGCATCTGAGTGTCCTTGCGATCGTAGCAGATGTGATTGAGAATGTCCTCGTCTGAGACCACGCCCAAAGCACGGAAGACAATGGCCAGTGACACCTCCTCCTTGACGTAGGGGAGAGTTACGCTGACCGTGTTCGCCAGCCTGCCCTTGCTGTTGTCAGGCTTGGTGTGAAGTTTCATCTGCAAAGATGAAATCAGGCGCGAGCCCTTTTCCAGGGCACTGCGAATTTCGGCCTGGTACGAGACGCTGCCACCCGGCGGCTTCTTGAAAACTTGGACGATGTTCGCAGCCGACCGTTCCTGGGCGATCAGGACCTTTTCGCTTCCATTGATGATGAAATACCCGCCCTGGTCGTATGGACACTCGTTCAGGAGGAAGAGGGACTCGTCGCTCTCATCTGAAAGGTGGCAAATGCTGGATTTGACCATGATAGGGATCTTTCCAATGAAAATCCTGTCACCTTTCTGACCGTCCTTGCCCTCTTCAGCGACACCGCTGTCCTCGTCCTCCCACCTGATGGTTGTGGGGTGTTCTCCAGTCTTGGCCATATATTCCTGTTGCTCCTCGGTAAGCTCGTTCAATGGGATCGGCTCGTTGATAGCGACGCGCGCCCGCTTCGAGATTCTGCAGTACATGGGTGCTGAGTACGTCAGGTTACGGTCGCGACACTCATAGGGCAAGAGTGACAGAGTTTCACCCGTGGCTTCCGTGATGGCCGGCCTCGAGATCAACGTCTCGCCGAAGTGAATGTCATATCTTCGGAGCGCGATATCTCGGCCGTCGTCATCACCAGGGTTGGGGTGATCCAGCGTCAGGTCCGCGTACTCGCCGATAAGGCTGTTGATCGTTGTCTCCGTGAACTCGTTAAAAGAGTCAATCTGCTGCGATACAAGTCCTTTCTTATCGAAGTATGCAGTGATAACTTCCCAACAATCTTCCGGAGCGATGGAGTTTTCCTCGTCGACCGCGTCATTGGAGCCCTGGACATTCTCGTAATTATCATCATCTTCGTAAGTGTCGGCATGGCCGATGTCGTACGCCTGGCCGCCTGTCACGTAGGTTGCCATGGTCGCGCGGATCGTCGGCTCGAATCGGTGGTGTGTGGTGATGGCGCGTTTGGTCCACGGTTCGTGCAGAGTAACGGGAGGAAAAAGTGGATGACAGTATATTCGAAGAGCGAGGGGAAGGGGCCGGCGGCGGCAGGCAGCCGTTTATCCGTTGGGTTTTCGTGGCTGACTTCCGAGGTAGAAGGGAAAGTCAAAAGTCGTGCTTAGAAATCGCCACGACGAAATGCGGTCGCGCGCATCAACTCGTCGGTCGCGGCGACTTCAAAGCATCAAGGACCAGTAGTACCAGTCCTTAGCAATGAAGTAACCCGATGCTGGAAGAGTTGCAGTGTGATGCGCCCCAAAGCCGCGGAGTTTGGGGCAGAATTGGGGTGATGTTGCGAAGGTGAAGCTTTGCCCTCAAGAGGACGATGAGTTCGTTCTTTTTTCTGCGGCGCCCCCAAGGGGAGGCTGAAAGGCGCGGCAAGATGGGCTAATCCGGATATAGTTAGCGCATTTTTGTGTGTGGAGTTCTACCGCTGCACACCGCCCACACCGCCCTGGCATCATCACCGTGCCCTCCCAGCCAGAGAGCCAGGCCAGTTGACGGATCTCTCCTGCAAAAGCTACCTAGACTAGGCACAAGTTCGTGCCAGTCTCAAATCCCATGCAAAGTTTCGTTGTCTTTCGTACCTGCATCCCAGCATGACAAGGTATTTTCTCAATGGAGTGACTTTCCTCAAGCCCAGGGCCTGCTGCGGGTAAGTTCCCAGTCAAATGCGGGCTCGATTCTCACTGCATCGAAGCTTCCTCGCAGGGAAACAGCGTCCACAGACTTTGCGCATCCCCTTGATGCTTTCCTGGTTTCGACACCGGTTGTGTCATCTCTATTTCGGCACCATTGAACGATGGCGCGGACAATCATCCGACGCAGTCGAGTGACAAGTGTGCACATCGCAGTCGGCACTATTCTAGAACGGCGGCCCGTTCAGACGTCATGGCTGAATATTTGACGTGCCTGTCCCTGCTCTAGAAACATGTAGCTTCAATAATTACTCAGGGTTGTTTCGTCTTCAGACTTCCTATCTCAGGTCTGAATCCTGGATTCCCTGGCTCCCTGCACGATCCACCGTCCCGCAAGGAAATCGCACCGGCATTCCGAGCACCAGGGTATCGCAAATGTTACCCACACACCTTGCCAGGCTTCGGCGTTGCATCTTCAGCTTCCCGCTTGGCCGACCGAGCATCGTTTGCGGCCCAGCTTCCGATCAAGTGGACCGACAAAGCCTCGGAGTGCTCATTTGGAGCTTGTTTCGGGTTGCGACATCACCTTGGCCTCGCGAATAATCTTGTTCATGGAATTTCGGTCGCACCCCATCGTCTACGCCAGACGCTCAGCTACACCAGCAGTCCCGCCCCCCATGCTAGTCGCATCGCACGGGACGACGTTCCATCGCCCGGGCCCGCCCTAAGAAGTATTTGAAGATGGCACCCCGACCATTCGTCCACCACGATCGTTGTCTGCACTTCATCCAGAGAACAGAGTTGACTCCGACTTGTCCTGCCGCGACGCCCTGCGAAGATGCACTCCGCCTCGCTCCTCCGTGTCTCGCTGGCCGCGGCGCTTCCCTTCGCTGCGCAAGCCGCTTCGGGATCCGGACAATCGACCAGATACTGGGACTGCTGCAAGCCTTCGTGCTCGTGGCCCCGCAAGGCTGCCGTCAACCGCCCAGTGTTTGCTTGCGATGCTAACTTCAACCGCATCTCGGACTCTGGTGTTGCTTCGGGGTGCGTTGGAGGCTCGGCATATTCTTGTGCTGATCAGACCCCCTGGGCCGTGAATAGCGAGCTTGCCTATGGCTTCGCTGCAACTGCCCTCTCTGGCGGTTCTGAGGCCTCGTGGTGCTGCGCGTGCTATGCGTAAGTCACTCAAACACCTCATCGCTCCCTCTTCTAACCATTACCATAGTCTCAAGTTTACCTCGGGCCCTGTCGCGGGCAAGACCATGGTAGTGCAATCCACCAGCACAGGCGGCGACCTCGGTAGCAACCACTTTGACCTCAACATGCCAGGTGGTGGCGTTGGCCTCTTTGACGGATGCAGACCTCAGTTTGGTGGCCTCCCCGGCGCCACATACGGCGGCATCTCGTCCCGTAGCCAATGCTCGTCTTTCCCGGCTACACTCCAGCCCGGATGCCACTGGCGGTTCGACTGGTTCAACAACGCCGACAACCCGAGCTTCACGTTCGAGCAGGTCCAGTGCCCGGCTGAGCTGGTGGCCAAGTCTGGATGCAAGAGAGACGACGACTCCCGATTCCCCGTCTTCAACCCTCCCTCGGGTGGAAACCCTCAGCAACCCACGAGCTCATCTCAAGCGCCCTCTCCAACTAACTCCAGCAACCCTGGCAGCGGTGGTTGCGCTGCCCAACAGTGGGCTCAATGCGGAGGAAGCAACTACTCTGGCTGTAGGAACTGCGTCTCGGGCACGAATTGCAAGGCCATCAATGACTATTACCACCAGTGTCAATAAATGACAGTATGGTGCTATGAAACATGAGTTAGGACAAAGTTTCACTTCTTGGTACATATATCAGTTGGGCTTTGAGGACAATATAGACCACTTTGTTATTCTTATCATGACTGATCCTTCGTTTCCGTTTCTGTCGTTGGACTATTCCTTCCATTGGCTGCGTTATTATTCATATCTTCTGCAGTTGTTGAGTCGTGTAACTCTGCGACCAATAGGCTGTGCGCCTTGAAACCCGAAACCGTGGTACTCTCGCTGCTTCAACCACGATTTTCCGGTCACGGGTTGCTTGCCAAGGTTGCACTGAGATCCCTTCAAAGGACCACCACATGACCTTGAGGGGCCACAAGTGTAGTATCAAGTACTTGGTGTGAACAGTTCTGTCTACGCGACCGTAGTTTCGAGAAGGACAAAAAGTTCGGTGGGGGGTTTCAATGCCTTATCGATGGCGTTCCCAGTGTCACGGCAAGACAACCAGCCTCAAGACGCGCTTGCTTGCTGTGAACATTGGGAAATGCAGCGGCATAATCGCGAGTTGTCAAACGGGACACTGTACATCCAGTGATTCTCCGGGGCAGGGGCTGGAATGTCAGATTCAGATCAATCCTTGTCGACGAGCTGAAGTTATTATCTGGCTTTTTCCACGACTCGACACTGTGCATGCAACTTTAACAATACGCACAAAAATCCAGTACGACCTATCACTGTTTACAGCCTGCTCAACGCTCAACACAATTTCCGACTAGTTACATCGCCATGTCAGAACCACCCAAGCCAGAGTCCCCCAAACCACACCCCCGCAAACCACCACCACCCCAAACCCTCTTCCCCACCCACATT
>Ga0247760_1002368_pt1 | contig 14510 bp, 14 predicted proteins | sample UWRJL171409R4_FD_179936 | JGI IMG/M metagenome (GOLD analysis project Ga0247760, IMG submission 179936) | Plant litter microbial communities from Arlington Agricultural Research Station in Wisconsin, United States - UWRJ-L171-409R-4 | ecosystem: Environmental > Terrestrial > Plant litter >...
GTATTTGGCAAGATATGTCAAATATGCGCCAGAGTGCAGAGGATCGACGTCAAAGGACTTGACTCGGTCGCCGATTGCTAGAGCGTATCGCCTTGCTGTTTCCCGACAACTGGTAGGGGAGTTTGTTGCATCGTGTGTCGAATCAGGCTTTGCGTTCGGGTCACTTCCATGCGGGCCCGCGGCCATCCTGTACTCTTCCTGCCGAGAGTTCGGCGTGGGGAAACTTGGGAATAAACACCGGGGTCAAATTGCTGGTTTAGATCGTATCATGATGATGGATGGAGAGAGGCCGTCCCAAGGGCCAGGACCTTGAAGGTGTGCAAGTAGGCACAGGAATGCTGTGAAAGGCGCACTTTTGCATCACGGGCAGGGTGTCGGGCGAGAGCTTTTTCCTGTCCCCAGATATGTACCTACCCGTCCCCCATGTTCAAGGCTGAGTCCCTGGAAGCAGGTTGGGAAGGTGGGGGGTGGGGGCGATGCACACAGCCTGATCAACATGAAGGCGACCTCCGTTGGATATCAGTGGAAAATCTCCTGATGACGTCGTGCTCATTCAAGAGCAGTAACCCAACCTGGAATGGGGGACAAACCAAAGGTACATCACATCCCTCCCGCAGTGTCCTGGAACCTTAGACCTAAATCTGGAGCTACGACATGAAAAGAAAATGCGTGATCTCTCATGCAAGCATAGGTGCAGCACGCCTGCCGCAAAGAGCGCAAGTGCGCCCATTGGTCGCGGGGGCGCTGGTTCATCGCGGAGGGGCAGTGCAGCCATTGAGGGCAATTTGATTGGCGTGCATTGGCTGGCGGTGCGGTGTCGGGAACGTATCGCAAAATAATTGGCTCGTTTAGAGCGAGCTGTGTCTGGTGTTCTTCTGAGGCGTTCCCCGAGGCAGGCACGATGCGGCTTGGTCTCGGTGGGTGTCGTCATGCCTCCAGCAAAAGCACCATCAGACTTCGGGCACGTATTTCACGTAGGTAAGCTGCAGTCAACTCATTACCCCAGCCTTTCCTCAGCATTCCGGCGGGTATCTGCACTACCCAACGCTTCTTGGGAATTTACGATCCTATCCGCAACGTCCCGATGGCATTGCTTGCCGAAACTAGGACTAGCGACAATGGCGACTCTCCCTACAAAAAGTAAGAGTTAAACATGCATGACAGCTCCCGATTGTTGCACTGTGCTAACCGTCATATCTACACGCAGCTTCGTTGTTGTCCCTGGCTTCGGCGGGAATAGCCTGGCTGATCGGACATGCCCGCACTTCGACGAGTGGCTTGGAAGAATTGTCGTCAAATGTGCGACCAGAGCGCGCAGCTTGGTATACGATCATGACCTCAGGCTAGATGCTTTGGAATCGTGGGAGAAATACTGCACGTCTGGGAACGTATTGTTGGAACAACTTTTGTTGATGCACAAAACAATGAGCGAAGTGAGCTTTCCGCCACTCTAAACATTAACCAGCAGCGAGGGGCCAAACGCTGACGACAGGCTAGGATGAAACAATTTTTATAATTGGACACAAGCTGGGATGCTACATCTTGAAAAAAGTACATCACCCCCTTTTCATGGCTGTCATGGCGCTAATCTTGGCTTGCACAGGCCCTGATCGAAGCATGGAACAATGAACACAAGGACCAGTATAGATTGTTACTCGAAGCCATCGAAACAATCATGCTTGTCGGCGAACCGTGTCTCAATCCCAACAAGCCAGACGAATGGATCTCGGTTATCTCGGAATGTGTGTCACAGCAGCGAGGCCTTCCCCGGCGGCTCTGCAGCGGCATCACGGTTGGTTGCCTCCAAAGCGTGAGCGACGTATTTGAGACTATCCTCCTCCGTTCGACAGTGTTTGACGTTCTCGGTACAAAGAGGCCGCAACAGAAGCGCAGGTTCAGGATGAAGAAAATGGAGCATGATGGCTGCATTGGTTGCACTACAATCCATGTCCGGCTTTTCACCACGTCGAGCGAGGAGACCATTTTGGATCCCGGGTCTGGAGAAACGAATATTTGTCCTTTCAGCCCCAAAAGCGCCCACTACCCGAAGCTCCTGATGTTCAACTCTCCGGAACAGCTTCAGCTTGACTCACCGGAAAGCGACCTCTCTCGCACTAACATCGCCACCGTGGGCAGGACACCAAATACCAATGGCCTAGCTCCTTCCGATGAACTGGCGGGATCACCAATATCCGATCGAGTTTTTGAGGTGACAGACACCGAAGAAATTTCAGCATTGCTATCCGAGGAACAAGTCATCGCCGCGGATGAAACCGTTCCTTCTTCCCACGGCAGCGGGTGTGATGTTGAGGTTGATATTGCGGCCGAAGCGGAGGAGCCACGCGTCACAAGGGCACACCAAGAAAGCACCGCGAGCCCGCGCATACGAAATTCTTATTTCTCCAGCTCCATTCCCGCGAGGGACAAGAAGTTCTTCGGTCGCTCGCAGATACTCGAGAGACTAAGCCATGCTGTCCTGGGTACCCTTGACAGCAACGCCAGCCAAAACTCGGGTTCGATTCAGTCCGTAACAGCCAACTTGGTATGGCTCACGGGCCTAGAGGGCATAGGGAAGACAGCTGTTGCTGTCGAGTTCGCCTACCGCGCCATTGAGAAGTTCGACTGCGTCATATGGCTCAACGCAACCTCGAAAGCCCACCTGGGCATATCCTGCCATGATTCGGCAATAGCGCTTGGTCTTGTCAACGGGAGAGTATGCCAAGACCACCAGATCAGCAGATCACGATGGATGGATTACCTTGGTCGCTCCTCGTCCCGATGGCTCCTGGTCTTGGATGACTGCCGCAATCAAGCCGATATCCAGCCATATTTGTCCAGCAACCCCATGTGCTCTGTCATTGCGACGGGGAGGCAGCCGCCGGCGGCCACGGGCTGGACAGTGATTCAAGTGCCTCCATTTACACCAGAGGAAGCTGCCCACTGTTTTATCAACCTTCTTGAGCACGAGAATCCTGATCAAAACGCCGAAGGAATTTGTGCCGCCGCAGTTCGGTATTGCACCTCGCCGCTCACGCTCCGGCAAATTGCGGGATGGACCACTCGAGACGACCTCTCCTTCAAAGACATACTGGGCGATGTACTCGGCGGAAGTACCTCGCGAGGAGACAAAGTGGAACTGACGCTTCGACTAAAGCCTGTCGACAAAGTCATGGATTCATGTATGGGCAAACTCGACACAGAAGTTATCTCGTGGTTGGTGACGCTCTCCTTCTATGATGAACGCGGCTGCGCGGAACGTCTTCTCCGAATGGCCCGAAGGAAAGACGAGAGCACACTCCCCCGTGCAACTTCCATGTTATGGCGATCAGCTTTCCTGGACATCAACGATTCTCAAGCCGGATCATCATATCGAATGTGCAGACCCGTCCAAGATCACGTCCGCCGGACTGTGGACGACAAAACTTGGAGGGCCGGATTTGAAGCAGCTTGCAGCGGACTTTCTTACCAATTGCCTTCCAAGAGGAAACTCCCGAATATCATGTACGGATTCTGGGAGGACTTTGATAGTCTCCACACACACGTACATCACCTCGCCGATTGCCTCACCCGGGATCGGTTAGTTGATCAGATATCTTACGATCCAGGAGACCAGTTCAAACGGCTCCTGGTGTGGCATACTTGGTATGTGTTCCGCTTAGTTCAGGGAGGACGAGGCTTTTCTAACCTAGCATCACAGGTACAATTCCAGAAGAGGAAATCATGCCGAGGACGAAGAGCTCTGGACTCTAATGCATTTTTTGAACACAGCTGGTCGGGATCTTAATCACAAGGACGGCGGCACGGCACAATCACGGCCTAGTCTCCCGCGACGATGCATTTTGGTAACAGACGAAGACAACAAGCCTGTCGCCAAACTTGTCCACACGGCTGGTCTGAATGCCCCATATGTTGCCATGAGTTGCAACATATCGAGAGACCACGCAGCTTCCTTTTGCCTCAACTCTTCAAACATTGGCACATACTTGGAGCTGATCGACCTCTCTACGCTCCCTCGGCAGATTTCTGATGCAGTTCTCTTCACACGGAACATGGGCGTCAAGTACCTCTGGGTCGACTTTCTCTGTGTAGTCCAAGACAACTGCGCTGAAGTTTCCGAGGAACTGGACTCCTTCGCCCAGTATTACTCCAACTCATCCATGTTCCTCTGCCCCAGCTTACAGCCTTCCTCATCTTTCTCTCACCTCAAGTGGCGGCCATACCAGAGGCTCGACGTTCATCCCTACAGCATCCTCTGGTCAAATCCGCTAGGGGACCTGTCGGCCAAAACTTTTTGGAACCGGGCTTGGACCTTACAAGAAGCCCTATTCAGTAACTCTGCAACTAGCGTCAAGTTCATCACCAGCGGTGCTCGGGTGAGCGAAACCGCTAGTGAAGGTGCTAGTGGAGCCGCCAGTGAAGCCACGGACAAAACAGTCAGCGATTCGGCGTCGTCTGTGAACGGGACGTCTGAATTGAAATCTTCTTCCGAGGGCATATTAGAGCAGAAATGCCCTGCGGAAGGTACATCAACATTGAAGCTCGATCCAGCGCAACTGATATCGACATCGGAAGCCGATGGTCTTTCAGCAATCCAAATCCATGTCCAAGACATAACAGTCACCTACATCACCATTGCCATCTCCACGATTTTTGGTTTTCTGAGGTGGGTATCCTCGATTTTGGCAGAGGGACGGCAAAACATGGCAAGATACAGAGAGAATCCCTGGGTGGTGTGTGCTATGTTGTGCCTGTTTTCGACCACACTCTCTTTTTATCTGGGTACTTGTGCAAATGGGACGGGGAGTTGAAAGGTTTCTTGGCGTTCGAGAGTTTTTCATTGCCTGGATATGGTGTTCTGCTAGTCCTAATAGATAGCTATTTATTGCTGGGAGCTATTTTTCTTCTTTGCTTTTCTCAAAGGCCAATCAGGTCGGAGTTCATGGCAAGAATTGCAGTGGAATAATAGAAGAATACCAGAAATAAGCAACAAAAAGCTCACCACCAAGCTCTCTCACTTGAGGAGGTTGGTGGCTACGAAAAACCCTGGCGGGTTTTTGCTCCGGTGGGCGGGCCAGGCTTCGAACCTGGTACCTCGTCCCCCCGAGGCGAAACGACAGTCGGTCCAGTTGCCCACTTGAGCTATTGTACCTTCCGAAGTCTCCGTTGTAGTGCCCCGAGGGGATCGGTGGAAGAATCTTGCTGGACCTTGTATATATACCCCACGTGCACGTCAGACCTTGGACGCCAGAACACCAGCACAGTAATTGTCGAGGGGCGTGTTTGGGTTCAGAGGTCAAACTTGCCCACGCATGCAGCAAACAAACATGGCGTCATCTAAAATAGGCTAAAAGTTTGATATATTCATAAACAAGCCCCCTGGTGTCATGGACCTGGAGAGCATTATTACCATTAAAAAGAATATACAATCCCTTCATGTTCCTCCCGTCTGGCCCCATCAAAGTTCATGTCATAATCCCATCCGTATGTTCCTGACCCTTCATGTTCGTCCCTCATCCAGTTCATACAATGACCTTTGCTCTTCCCGCAAATTGTATTTCCAATTTTCATTCCCATTCCCATTTCCATTTCCATTCCCTTCAACTTCGTGATATTGTTGTGTTGCCGTGTACTGTCGATCCCCTTTTAGCTCTGCTGGCTTGGCCAAGTATGGATATATCTCCCTCCCGTGAACTTCCTGAGGAGGGATCTGGCTTAATCGGGGTAACGCTTCTGTACTTGTTGTCTCGACCGTGTCATTAGCCGACGCCTTGTTGGCGCGTCGACGGCGGATGAAGAATATCGCTAGGGCAATAGCAACTAGCAGGATGATAACACCGCTGACCACCCCACCGGCGATGGCACCCACATTTACCGGAGATGTTGATCCCGGGTTGTTGTTGTTGTTTTTGTTGTTGTTGTTGTTGTTTTTGTTGTTGTTGTTGTTGTTGTTGTTGTTGTTGTTGTTGTTGTTGTTGTTGTTGTTGTTGTTGTTGTTGTTGTTGTTGTTGTTGTTGTTGTTGTTGTTGTTAGATCCTGGCGCGTCAGCATCGGGTTTACCGTTCGTTCCGGTTCCCTCTTCGTCGGTACAGACACCGCTTGGTTGGTCCTTGTTGGAGACCGGAACCAAGGTACTGCTTGTGGACGGATTGGCCTGCCACATGGTGAAGGTTTTGGCATCGTGGTTGACCATGAGGTACGCAGCAGTGAAAAAATACCGGCCCAGAGTGGCGGGTTGGTCAGACAGGCCATTCATGAGCAATTCCCGCTTGGATCTGTCGATGACGCGGGATCCATTTCTGGCAATTTCCACAAACGGCGTGAGGAACTGGCTGTTGGGAATCCGAGCTGAGAACCCGTTGCTGAGGACAATGGTCAACTCTCCGTCAAAGATGGAGGTGCCGCTGCTGGTGGTGGTGGTGGTGGCGTTGAATAAGCGAGCGGACCAGTGTAAGCCAAAAGATGGGCCAATGTTCATTTGCGTGGCGGTTTCAAACACGTCGACGATGGCGCCCGGTGCCTCGAGGAGGAGTTGGCGGTGAGGGACAATGCAGGTTTGAATGGCCGAGTTGCGGGGCATGATGCTGAAGTCGGAGCCGTTGCGGAAGTTGACAAACAGGTTGGACACGGTCACTCTCATTCCCGTCCAGCAGCCGGTTTCTTCATTGTAGTCGAGGGGCTGAGTGAAGTTGCGCCCGATCACCTTGTCTCGGTCGTAGCCTCCCAACACAACCTGGCCGTCCGTGGCCCCGGTGTCAGTCCACATGCGGCCCCAGAAAATGGACCAGACTCGGCTGGGGATCTGGCCGGCCCTAACGAGGGCGTTGAGGTAGGTTGAGTTGGAACCAAGTCCCAATGCGTGCAGCGTGGTGTACCCGTTGTCCCACCGTAGCCTTGGAATGCCAATCGGCAGGGTGAGCGGCTTGCTGGAGGAGACAGCGAGGGTGTCGGTTCCGGGGAGACTCGATGAAATCAACCGCTTCACTCCAAGCTCAGTGCCGAGTGTGGTAATCTCTTGGGATGCTCCGCCAGCTGTGGCCAAGTCTGGGGCCTTGACAAAGGTGGACGAGTCGGTCTCAACGAAGTAATCGCCTTGCCGGATCTGGCAGATCTTCTCGTTGAAGATGATGGACGGATCACAATCGGATTGTTCGTCGTAGAGGTAGGTATTGTTCAGCTCTCTGTCCGTTTCTCGGCCGTTAGCATTCCGGCTCGTAAGGGGGACTGGAAGTGGCATCCAGCAAGGCTGACTTACGACCAAGGTAGCATAACGATGGTCTGAGGAGGCGTTCCAATCTTGGCAGCAATCCCCTTCATCAGGGAATCCGGGATGGATGGATCAACCTGGATGTCGGCAATGGGAAAAGCAATAGGGGTGCCCGACCCGCATGATGTCGCCCCGAGAACATGTTGAATCCCGGCCGATAGCAGAGCGAGCAAAACCGTGATTATTGAGACCATTGGATTGACAACATGACGCAAAAGAAAAAGAAGAAGAAGAAAGTTATGCACAATGGGGAGCAGAAAAGAAAAGGGGGTGCAACCTCAGCCCTTCCCCATATTCTTGTCTTTGCGATTTGACCTCGTTGCATCCATCCTCCTCTGTCTGTCCCAGTAGGCCGGTAACGAGAATGCAATAAACTGTTTTGTCCATCATGCGCTGAGGCGCAGTCCTGGGATAGAGGCCGATAACCCTAAGATGCAGTTGGTCGTTGAATGCGCGCGCTTATCTCCCTGCCGTCGTCCATTGGTCAGAATTGAGGTTGAAGTCTGGGCACTGACAGTTAACTGTACATATCTTGCCCCTGGGCTGTTTTAGTTTAAAAACAGCACCCTGACCCCGGCACTCCGCGCTGATTAGCTCGGATCGGCTCTCAGCCGCTGCTGATCATCAACCTGCCCGAAGCCGTGAACTTCGTTCTTTTCGTCCGCATGCCGTCCAGAGACATGCAAGTACGCCGTCTTGCACCATGACACCTCTTCCCTCGCTCCATTGCATTCTTTGCATTCTCGGGACATGAATTATCGTCGACGAAGCCCCTGGTTCCAGCGTTCGCTGGGCAACATTGCATTCGATCGTCGAGGTCCCCGCTACGGCGTTTTTGCCTGCATTTTCCTTGTCGTCGTCTTCCTCCTCCACCCCTCCCTCGTTGCCAGACCCGATGCCCGGCCATCTGCACCGCCCTCAAGTGCCCATCAACCGGTTCAGTTCAAGCCGAGCTCGTTCGACTGGTCAACAGTCAAGCAACACCACCCAGTTTCCATCTCGCACAAGTTGCCCACGGGCTCGCCGACGCAGCTCCCCCGAGTCCAACACGATTTTGTCAACTACAATCACGATGCGACAACCAAGCGCTGACAAACCGCCGTCCGCAACGCATTTATCAAGAGCTGGGGGAGCTACAAGAAACATGCCTGGCTGCAAGACGAACTAGCCCCGGTTAGTGGCCAGGGCAAGAAAACCTTTGGAGGATGGGCAGCAACACTCGTTGACGCCCTCGATACACTTTGGATCATGGACCTCCACGACGATTTCTACCTCGCTGCCGCCGCCGCCGTCCAACTTGACTGGGCCAATACAACCGAGACGAGCGTCAACCTCTTCGAGACGACGATTCGACACCTCGGCGGGCTGCTGAGCGCTTACGACTTGAGTCGGGAACCCGCATTGCTACAAAAGGCGACAGAGCTGGGGAACATGCTATACATGGCGTTTGATACGCCCAACCGTCTGCCAGGTTTTTGGCTCAACTTTGAGGATGTCCGACAGGGGAGCCAGATCGCTGGGACAAATGACCCGTCGGCCTCGCCTTGTTCGTTGTCGCTGGAGTTTACGCGACTTAGCCAGCTGACAGGCGATCCCAAATTCTTTGATGCCATCAGCCGGGTGGTGGATTTCCTGGAGCGGACCCACCAGGCCTCGAAGCTACCGGGGATTTGGCCCAAGTTGATCAACTTCCGACAGGAGCTGGTCAATCAGGAGGCGGGATTCACGCTGGATGCGTTGGCTGACTCGTTGTACGAGTATCTGCCAAAGATGGCGGCACTTTTGGGCGGCCAGTCGCCCAAGTACGAGAAGATGCATCGTGCGGCTATGCAAGTTGTGGCTGAACATATGCTCTTTCGGCCGATGCTACCCGTTGAGGAGAAGGACAACGATGTCCTCTTTGCCGGCGATGTCTACGTGCGTGGCAGCTCGATCGACCGCAACCCTGAGGGACAGCATCTCTCGTGCTTCACAGGAGGTATGTTTGGTCTTGGTGGCAAGCTCTTCAACATTCCAGCCCATGTTTCTCTGGGCGAACGGCTGGCGCGAGGCTGTGGATGGGCATACGATGCATTTTCCGCTGGGGTGATGCCCGAGATCTTTGGCATTGTCGCCTGTCCCTCCATCGACGAAGCCTGCCCGTGGGACGAGGAGAAATGGCAGAAGGAAGGCGACAAACGTCTGAAGAAGGGTTTCTCCCATGCCCGGGACGCTCGCTACATTCTGCGTCCCGAAGCCATCGAAAGCATCTTCCTGCTGTACCGCATGACCGGGAAGGAGGATCTCCGAGATGTCGCTTGGAGGATGTTCCAGTCCATCATGAAGTCTACCGAGACAGACTTGGCCAACTCGGCCATTCTAGATGTGACGGTGCAGGGCACGCCAAAGCGGACCGACTCGATGGAGAGCTTTTGGCTGGCCGAGACGCTCAAGTATTTCTATCTCATCTTTTCGCCGCCGGATGTGATTAGCTTGGATGACTTTGTGCTCAATACGGAGGCTCATCCTTTTCGTCGGCCGAAGTGAGCAATGCGACCACCTATGTCAAGTTCCGCAGTGGGCTCTGCCATGTCGATTTCACGTCTACGTCATCACCAACGCCCACTTATGATCGAGTTGCCTGGTCAAGGGGCGAAGTCTACAGCAGACGCTCTGCTGAGCCGCCCACCACGGGTCTGTCTCTCGAGTTTTGGTGGACAGGAGCTCCGTGTGGCCAAGTGGTGTTGTGACTGCATCGGGGGTAGTCCATCTCCGGCGCCGCGAAACATCTCTTCCCTTCTCCCCCACCCGTTTGGGTCGGGCAGGCAAGCATCTTCAAGGGTACACGAAGGAACCCGTAGAAGGGCGTGACTGTCACGTTGCGACAGAAGTTGCCGCACATGAGTGTGACATGCCTGAGTGCCAGGATTGCCACGGCCACTTATTTAGCCACGGAAATGAATATGAGAATAGAACTCCAGTAGCTCTATTATCATGTCAGCGAAGGAGACAGCGTTCTGTCTAGCGAGTGTCGGAGAAGGGGGCAAAAACCATGGCGATGACGGCATTGTCACCCCGCGCATGTATACAAGCACACAAGCACATGTATACAGGGACATGTACTTCAGGCTCCGTCCCTCAGACTCCGCATGTATTGTCCTTAGAAGGTTACGGGTTGTAAAGTTGTCACTGAAAGGGTCCCGCGGGGTCAAGCCTTGGGCAAGGCGATAAGATGGTTCTGGACCGCGTTCCACCAGGGGAATGCCCCTGTAAGGAGACCGACAGGGGCATCTCATGCGCGGGGTCAGGCACATCTCCAGCAAGTGCCGGCACTGTGCCCTCGATCTAACCTGAGAAAGACGAGAACAATGACTTATTTTTTTTTCCGGCGGCAAAAGGATCCCAAGAGCCGCAATTTGCGCCAATAGTAACAATTTAAAAGCCTCAGTTGGGTTCCGTGGCGTTCAATATTTTGTCCCCTGCAGACCGCCCCTGTCTCGGGAGCCGGCGCGTTGCAAGCCACCAAACTCCAAAAGTCACACCACCAAAGCCTCGTCACTGTCGCTGTCACTGTCACGGAGGGAATGTGAATTCTGCAAGTTTGATCACATGCTTTTTTTCTTCTTCTTCTTGACTGCTTATAAGGGGATGGAGCAAGAAGTATTCATATTAGTTTCGGAAAGGGGGGAAATTTTCGCCAACAACACAAGAGTACTCGCGTTAATGCTGGCAAATATGCTGGACGACGTCGTGGTCAATGCTGGCTGTCAAGACTCAACATCATCATGCGCAACAGCCCAGACAATGCTCGATGGTCCAACAAGCCGCCCTTCCAAACAGCATCAACAAGATGCCGCGCAGCACCACGAAAGATATTTTAGCTTGCCGCCCTTGTTGCTTGGCGCACGCCGAGCCCAGGAAATTTTAGATAGCTCCTCAGCTGAACACCAAACGGGCCTGGAACGGTGGCAGCCTTATGCTCACGGACCTTGGAAGGAGCGCCGCGATGCAGGGGGACGAACCTTGTCAACTGAACTCTATATTTGATCGCGTCCCGCCCAGAACCTCTCGGACCCGCAACGACGGTCTTTTCTCCTCGTCCCTACCTATGCTGCCGTCATGGAATTGTCGCTCCTCCTAACACTGCTTCTTTGCAGTCCCGCGCTGGGCGCGAGACTCAACTTGCGCCAAGAAACGAGCCTTGATCTCGCCAGTACCACCTCCATCGCCACCAGCACATTGAGCGAGACGAGCACGACCAGCGCAACAGACACGAGCACAACAGGTACAGGCACAACTAGTGGGACGAGCAGAACGCGCACGACGAGCTCGTTGAGATCCAGCACTTCACTTGCCAAGCCTGTACCATTGCTTCCCTGTAGATTCGCTGACAGGGACCTCTTCGCCGTAAGCTTTCCCCCATTCCTAGGAGAGAGGGGGGACCCCAGCAGCTAACCCGAGTGCAGAACATCACATCGGCGTGCAAAGCCCAGATCACGGCCGTGCAGAGCTGTCCAAAACCTGGCGCCCACATCGAGGGCCTTCTCCGCGCGGCAACGTCCTTCTCGGACTGCTTCGAACAACAGTACGGGACCAACTCAAGCACACAAGCCTTCGACTCTCTAACGCTTTCGTGTCTCCCAGGTTCTATGCGTCGTACGAGTGCACTGGTTGGGAGGCTCGCAAGGATGGCGCTATCTCGCTGTGGAAGCCGTTCGGCCACCCGACATTGACGACGCCTCGCTTCGACCCTTTGCCCGTGCCGGAGCTTGAGAAAGGCGATTGTCAGTACCCGGACTTTCTCCCGGTACGCAACGAATCCCCTGTCCACTCCACCGGCCGGAGACTGACAACTGTGCTTAGATCCTCCAAGACGCCTGCAAGCCCCTCTTGACCTCCGTCATGAACCAGTTTGACGAATGCTGCGACGGGCGCCTCACCAAGTACAAAAACAGCCAGCAAGTGCGTGACCTTGTGGCGTGCGTGGTTCAGGGGTAGGGTTCCCAAGTCGACCATCGAAGACTGGCTTCTAACCTCTCCCAGATCACAGCAGTATGTCCGCTGTGCCAACACGCAGCGCATCGAAGGTGACATTCGATCCTGCACGATCGCGTCGGCCCCCAAAGCAGCATATCTCCCGCCGGGCATTTTTGTTTATGATGGATCCTCCGTCTGCAAGCCCTTCACCTTCATGATGGTCTACATCGCCATTGCTTACTTCATTGACATTGTCGAGCTCTTCACCCTCCGCTGGAAGAACGGCAAGCTCTGGCTCGTCGAGTGTCCCCAACAGGGTTTCTCCCTCTACCGTTTGTTGCTTCACCTCGTCGTGCACATCACCAACCCCTTCATCATGGCGGCCATCGTCAGCGGTCCCGTCTACGAAGCCTCCGCTATTAACGAGCTCGCCCTCTTCCTCATGGCCCCGCGCGCCTCCCCCATCATTGCGCTAATCTGCGCATTCATTCCTGGCTGGCGCGGCTTCGGCGCGCAGCATCTCGTCGGCGACATCATCTTTGCATTCATCACCATCTTCGGCTGGGGCGTGGTTCCCGGAACATCCATCGAAACCTGGCATGGAGACGCAGGTGCCCCCTCAGCACTAGTCAACGCCTATAACACGGGTGTGACCCTCGCGGTGATGCCTAACTGGCTCGTCATCGTGTTCGTCATCCTCGTGGTATCGTGCATCGTATTCTTCTCCTCCAAGGGCAACCGCGCCCGGCGTGCCGGAAACATTATTGGTGTGGCCCTCTTCGTTGCCATAGTCCTGGCGTCGATTCCGTTTGTGGCGCTGTACGAGTTCATCTACGGAGTCAAGGAGCGCAGAGAACAGCGCAAGGAGTACGAGTTGATGCAGCAGCAAAAGGCGCTGGAGGTGATCAACGGAGCGATCAATGCTATTTCTAACGATTCCCTGCCCGTCAAGCCGATTACCCAGCGCCAGCTGAGTCGCGTTTGGAGATTTGTTCCAAAGTACTTCCGCACCCCAGGTCCAGACGTCGAGCCGCCGAAGCCGCATCTAGGGTGGCTCAAGTCGATTTTCCGAACTTTCTTCCCGCAGGACTCGACCACGTCGAGGAAGTGGGGGTACATTGTCCTCTTACTGTCGAGTTTTTGCATCACGGTGGGGAACTGGATGGCTACGGTGACGTTGTTGAACATGGCAGGGGAGGTGTTTTGTCCGTCAAACGTGTGGGCGTTGGTGTTTGCCAAGTTGGGCATGTCGTTTTCGAGGATTTTGTTGGATTTCGTGCACATTCCTTAATCTACAGGAAGATATCTAAGCTTCGAGAGAGTAGAATATTTCTTGTCATGAGGTGCAGGATGCATGGGGGTGTAAATCGTCTCGGTCGCCTCAGTAATGCGCAACCCATGGCAAAACATGGAGGTAAGCACACCTATGCCCCCGTGCCCTGCAGCGTCCTCTCAAACACACCAGCCGTAAACTCCCACGCCCGCTTCGGCCATCCAGACTCTCGATATCTCACCACAACCCCCGGCGCATCAACCACATCGCTATGCTCATTCAGTAACCACACTCCAGGTTGGAACACCGAGCTGGTGAGATGATACACCTGCCGCTCACCAGACGTTCTCGGCGTGATCCCAAAAAAGAACATCATGGTCGCCACCAACCCGCGAACCATAGCAGCATAGATGCGCTTCAAAATACCAGCATTATCCGGTGCCCTCATGTGCGTTCCGATATCCGTCTTGACGAGACCCGGAAACGCATGCACGAAGGTGACGGTGGGGTTTTCGGCAGCGAGATGATAAAACGCCAGGGTGTGGAGGGTAGTCGCCTGGTTGATGACGGCGAAGGGGGACCAGTTTTTTTCGAGGCCAAGGTCATCTTCGCGCAGGGAAGTTTCCTTGCCGCCGTTGAGGACGCTGAGGACGCGGGGGTGAGGCGCAGCGGTGAGGAGGGGGAGGAGGTTGGACGTCAGACGCATGCGGCTGTAGTGGGAGAGGGAGAAGCAGCGTTCTAGGCCCTCAGTGGTGTCTTGGACACGTTAGCTGGAATTGTGTTTTGATCCGGGGAGGCATACATTGTGCTCCGCTGGCGAGCGGTAACAAGCCGGCGCTCATGTAAAGGTAGTCGACCTTAGTCTCGCTGCCACGAATGAGCCTGGAAAAAGCATCCACATCGGCAAGCAGAGATATGTCGCCCTCGAAAAAGACGAGCTTCACATCCGGGTTGACATTCTGGAGGGTTTCGCGTTGACTAGTAAAGCGGGCTGCAGATCGTCAACCCGGATGTGAA
>Ga0247760_1002369_pt1 | contig 14490 bp, 17 predicted proteins | sample UWRJL171409R4_FD_179936 | JGI IMG/M metagenome (GOLD analysis project Ga0247760, IMG submission 179936) | Plant litter microbial communities from Arlington Agricultural Research Station in Wisconsin, United States - UWRJ-L171-409R-4 | ecosystem: Environmental > Terrestrial > Plant litter >...
TTTAGGTTCCGAAGCTGACTAGTTTGAGGGGGGGATTAACCACGCAGATACTCATCTTCCGGCAGCACCATCGAGAAAAGCTTCAGAGCCACGTTATTGGCAAGGGCACTGCCATTCAGCTATTCATCCCCAAAACTCGGATGCAACTTTCAAGGTGTCGACAAAGCCATACCCGTGTAGGCGGTAGAGGTCGACCAAAACTTGGCTAGCCAAAAGTGAACCGGGCCACGATCGATTGAGGCCAGAAACTTGGTCACCTCGGCGGCGCGGAAAGCGCCCACCCGCTCTTTCTTCAGCTACAAACGTACCGACGCCGCTGGGCGCGGCTGGCGGGCTGCGCAACCATGGTATTGGGGCAGTTGGGTCCAGGTAACGCAAGCTTGTCGACAGATCAAAGTCTCGACCTCACACCTTCAACCAGCCAACACCCCGAAACAAGCAATAGGGCCGAGCACGGTGAATGCCGTTGCTGCTTGAAGTCCCACCTCTGCCGCTGCCGTTCTACACCCTTAGCACGAGACGGCAGAATTACGGCCCAGTTCTCGTCCCTTATGCCAAGTTTTGGGCCCGAAGAATTCCACGAAGCCCAATACACGCCCTCCCGAGGCTACAACGCTGTCCGCTCCGAGTCCCAATCTCGGTCTTTCTGGGACCGGACGCTCAGGAACTATCAAACAGCCAGGTGATTCGACAGCGCGGGGCTTCATTATCCCCGCCTCAACCACATCGATAAGCTCGATATCTACCTTGGCAAAGCAGCGAAACTGGATCAGCGAGAAGCACGGCTATCCACACCTGGTTGCGCGCTTCATTCAATTCCATCTACGACAAAGCCGGCATCTCCCGTACTCAAGAATACGCTGGAACAGCTTAGCCACAAAGGTGAGGAGCTGGGACTGCTGCCGCAGCAACTCGTCGCGTCGGTCATTAGGTGACACTAGAGCTGCTAGCAAAATCAGCGGGTGTAGGCAGCTGTCTCTCCGGCCTGGCGTGGAAGGTCCGACGTAGGTGCTATCATCCTGGGGCCGTCCAGGCAACAACAATCACTTGGCTTGACTGCCTCCGCCCTTGTCGTCACGACTGAGACGCCGAGTTAATCGGGTGACTGGGAATTGGCAGTAAATGGAATCACCGTAGTGGTTGCGCGCGGACGGCGTGAAACTGGAGCAGCGCCGGCCTGTCCGATGCGAAACATCTGCGCGAGGAACCCCCAGATAGCCGAGCCGACTGGTAACGACAACTACCTATGACCGCAGCCGCTCAGTGAGGCTAAGTTAGCACTCGGATCTATCGTGCGTCGGGTTGCTCCCGGGACCTCGTCGCGTGAAAACGACCTGATGAAGGAGAAAAACGGCGGGCTGGTCTTGTCAGAGCGCTTCGACCACATTGACGGCCACTTCACGGGCAAGGGCGGGCTGAAGTGCAACATTTCGGACTGGAAGAGTATCGAGCTGGAGCCACTTCAAGACACCGCGTCCTACACGGTTCAACGCCCACTTACGGCTTAACTCAGGGTCAAGAAACACCATCCATCTTCTCAACAATCCATCTCGGAGACTAGTTGACCACCAACTTCTACCTGCACCATAGACGGCATATCGCCTCCCGGCATTTCTTTTGAAAGGAGACGTGCTTTCCTCTGGCCCTACTGGAACTAGGTCAGGTACGTCGACAGGGAGTCTTCCGGCCAACGCTGCAGAATTTATGCCGCCGTCTATCACAAGCAGCAAGGGCTTTCAGGCAAGTCACCATCCAACGCTGCGGCGGGAGGACGTAGCGATGTTGGATGGTGACTCGCTCGAAAGCCCCTCCCAGAAGGCGGCCACCTGCCAAATCCTTCACACCTTCTGCGCTTAATCCGGTAGATCCCCCGGAAGACATCAAGGGGTCGAATAATAATGCGCCATGGATCACAAGGTAGACAATGGTGATTCAAGTATAATCGGTTATAAATGTGGAATGGGCCATAATCAGTATTAACAATCCAGATTTTTCAGCCCCCAAGCCTAAACTAAGCCACAGTAGTGGAGCGTCACCATTGGGACCAAGATCTAGGTTTCATACTCGGGTTCTCTTCACGGCCCAGATCTCGGCCCTTCCGTCAAGTTTTGGTCCAATGGCCCGAAGTGGGGCCATAATGCCGCAGTTGTGCTCACTGGGACAAGACAACGCGCTTAGCAACTACTGCCAAGTTGACACTTAATAACATAATTCTCTCATTGTTCTGTAAAACAAAAAAAATAAGCTAATATAGATACCTCGTAAAGCATCCTGCCAATCTTTTACCAGGCCCCAGTTTAGCCATCCACTACCCAGATATCTATCATACTTGCTTTTTTAGGTCAAATACCTGCTGATAAGTTTTTTCACCGGTCCTACACGTCATATGATGACGTATTCCCTTTACGTTATTACTACGAGCCACGCGTCATTCAAGAGGTAAAATTGACTTACTAAATATTCTATAGTCAAAGGTTAAGAGTAAATTTGTAAAATTTAATATAAAAGACAAACCTGTATTGGAATCTCTCGAAGCTTAATGAGGATACCGTTATATTCCAACCTTACCCTACAATCTTCAGTCGCAAAGTGGCATTATCCCTCAAGAACGCTAAATAGCGGTTCCATATACTTATGGCGTTATTTAAAATATCCAACGCACCTACAAATCCTGAAACTTTATCATCTAAGGTTTAGTTACCCTATTTTATAACTAGCAATCATTTACTAAAGAATAATAGCCACAGATGGAGTGCTATGAAGACCAGCTATCTTTAGAAGACCAAGAGAATTGCGATCTAAAGCTCCAAGAACTTTATAGTTTGCAATATACCGTAACTGTGCATTGGGTTCATGGTAAACTCAAGTTAACCCAATTTATTAATAATAAAAAGGGAAACGGGCAAGCAGAATTTTCTTTTACGCCAAATTCCCAAACCAGTCCGATCAAGTTTATACTCGACGTACATCATTTCGAAATACCCCAAGAGATGAACAATCACCCTCTAAGGGACGCCGATTATAATAAGGCTTTTTACGAGCGAAGAAAGGATGGTTCTCTGGCATTCGGAGGAAAGTCTACCAAATCACCAATCATACGTCACAGTTAATGGAATAAAGCGCTTAGAGATGGCGTTGATGGCTAAGGGCATAATTTATTAAAAGTGATAAGATACGGCCATCAGGTATGTTTTTAGTCCAAAAGAAAGTCAGGCGGGGAGAATGCTAACACGCTTTCTTCCAAGGCTACCTGGCGTACACCTAACCCTACAAGGGTTGATATTAAAAGGCAGAAAGTATATAACAAATATCTAATTTTCGTCTCATTATTATATTAAAAAGATGAACTAAAAACAGAACGCCACAGTTTGGCCTCATTAACACCCCTTCCACAAACAGCGATACTCTCGCCCCGAAGAGACCGACGTAACCTCGAACCTCAGGCGAGTAGCTATGGTCACCGCCTACGGGTGTAGACGCTAGCTGCACCGCCGTAGTGGCCAAGTCCTGGCCTCGATCAATCGCATTACTATATAGCCCCAATTCTAGTCACTTGTCACTTCAGCACAAGATCCACACACACACACACACACACACATACACACACACACACACGCACAACTGATTAATACCCGGCGGTCTAAATCGAAAGGGCAGCTATATACATTTCTCAAACTATGATCCTAAAGCCCGGATACCTTTCCCCTTCATCGTTTCTATCTACCCATATGCTCTTTTCCTCAGGGTTTTCGTAGGTTAGTAGTATTAGCAGCCTGCTTAAAGTCAATTATCTTTTGTTACCAGCAGGCTGTCCTCCGCAGCTTCACCTTGGTTTTCAGCATGAGTGGCAAGGCAGATTTTTGGCTGCCTCCTGTGAAGTCCAAATTTAGGCCCTACACGAAATTAGTCGGCAATGCACGCCGGCGCACCGAAGGATAAATAGTGGGCGTCTCCCTTTTCGCTTAATTTTATTGTCCGCGGAGCTCTTCAGTCATTTAAATTAAACCACAGACGAATGAGAATCTAACTAGGCTTGATTCAAAAACCTTCTCACCAACGCCCAACAATCCAACATAGAAGGCAACACCTACGTCTACGTTAATAACACCGATCATTGGATACAGAATCTCTTCCTTCCAGAGGATCTAACGGACCGACTTAGTGCTGGATGGCTTAAATCTATTCTCTTACAAAACGCATGCACTAGCCTTGTCCGGGAGAACATTTTTACATACCTATACGACACTACCATACCGGGAGATACAGTCTCGGTAGCTATGGGGCAAAATATCGAACAAAAAACACTAGGTCCAGATTTCAATCACAAAAAAAGGCTTAACGGTCAGCTTATTACCGACGCAATCGATAATGCCGCTAATACGTCACACGGCCAAATCCCAAGCCAGTTTATCATTGTCTCGGGGGACAGCGAAATCTATCCTACCATTCTCACAATTGCCTCGAAACGTAACTTCCCCGTCTACTTCTAAACTCGGACAAATAGGTTAGATGAGTTAGATAAGCTGGCAAAAAGAAACAAAGAAAAGAGTAGAGGGCTTTACATTCATAACCTGGAGGAATTAAAAATGCTGGCCCCCAACGCAAGCGTTAGCGACCTACCGCCCTTAGTAGGCCAAAACTAGAATGGCACCTACTCGTAGGCCTAAAGAGCAGGGCCTAAGTTTGAAAGCCAATAAAATTAAGAGTTGCGTCTTAACGAGCCTCCAAAATCTAAATACCTTTCTTTTCTAATTTCCTCCTCTATTAAGTAGGTTTCTCCCCTAGCTGTATAATTATCTTGCAGTGTCTTCCATGGATAGTAATGAACCAACTTCAGATCTTAGTTGCGTTTTACCGTATTATCCTTCTATATACCAATTATTCCCTTACACATTTAGTCTGCTCATTAGCTTATACAAAACCTTTATTTCGCAAACTTCACATCTCAACTAATAGTAACTACCACGTTACCTCCTCCGGTCCCAGTTCACTTTTATCCACCATCTTTCACTAAATCTAAACTTAACAAAATTAATAAACGTAACAGGCACACCACAGGAGACAAATCGAAATCGCAGTATAAACAACTAGTTACTTACCTAGGCGTCAACGTACAGCTAAGATTCGGCGCTGGGGAGAGGATAAGGTTCCGGCGCGGGAGCCAGGTACGCTGTCGGCACGGAGCCGTATACGCGCCCAGCCTAATATTCGAAAGAGGTTGTCGAAGTCGTAATCCTTAAGCATATCCAGCTATTTAGACTCAAGCATTCCGATATCTCAACAGGCCAGTCATAATAATATCCATCACGTTATGGCGATCGGCACCAGCTCGAGGGAGCTCTGGTATGTCGACTCGGGGCCGGGGGTCGTAGGGCCTGGGGACACCCGGCCAGGGGTTGGTTATCTTAAACCGTCGCTCGGCTTCCCGTTCGGCCTCGGCAAAACGAAACCTCTTAGCTTTCTTCAGTTCAGCAAGGATGGCGTAAGTACGACGAAGGGGCGGGGTCTTTAACGCAAGCCGCCGGTTCAGCGGCGCCAGCTTACCGGATAGCCTTAAGCTAGGTCTTAATATACGTAACCAGCTTACCGCTAGCAATATACAAACAGGCTCGGCACTTCGAGAAGCGCGGGCACCCATCACCAAGCCCAAACGCCGTCAGGGATACTATCGTCATCAGGAAGTATTTCTCCAAAAAGAATCATAAGTAATCAATCATCGATACCCATAAAATCGAGAATAATATTCTTAGTGATATAATTCCGCAGCCCTCTCCAAATTTTTACCGGTACTGTAATATCTTCCTTATGCTGGCCATTCTCAAAGAAAAACGCATTACCAGCAGCTTCTGCAATAATACCCTTCGCTACGGAACTAGTAGCTGTAATTGTAGGCGTGAGCTTTTATAGCGGCACCTTTAATTGGTCCATAGTTTCTTTCTTAATATTTTCCGATAGATATTGGCTTTGCTCTAGCCGCCACGTCTCTATAGTGCGGTTTCGCTCGATTTTCTGAGCTTTTTATCTAATAAGTTCGAAACATATCGGGCCAACGTTCTCTCTTCCACATTCGGAGCTATATTGCCAAAACGTAAATACTCGATTGTACCCTTAAGTGTTTTTCCTCGGTCTATCGTTTTCGAATGAGCCTAGGCCATTATAAGCCGGAAATATATATACTGTACGTTTTTATTATACGTAGGGATCCGAGGAAGTAAAGAGATCCAACGGATAATTATCGAGATCATCCGAGTTAGCATCGCCCTCCATCTCTGAGTATAGTATAGAGCTGTCCGTAGAGGGAGTGTTATCGCGGATCATTAACATCCTAGGACTGTTCGTAAGTGATAGTGTAAGGTTTCTTTATTGGTAGATCTGGTGGTTCTCAAAATCGGCCTGGTACATGGGAATAAAAGTGAGATTAGCTTTGGCGCCGTAGTGAATTTTGATGCTAGAATTATCGTTCGAGTGCGAATTAGAGAAGTTGTAATAATATTGTAACCCCGTGAACGTCCTGTCCTGGCAGAAAAGGTACAAAGCCTAAGGTAGCAGAAACAAGATCTTGTCGCTCACGCTAGGCGGTAAATTTCTGCCGGTATCGCATGGTAACGGTGGAGAACTTGGTCGCTGAGAACTGGGCCGTAAATTCTGCCGGCAGAAAAGGTACGTAGCCCACAGGAGCGGGGACAAAATGTGGGCTCGTGGCCGAGAACTGGGTCTCATATTCTGCCGGTAGAAACGGTGCAAAATACGGAGGAACGAGAGTTAGACGCTGCATAATTTTCTGCCGGCAGAATAAAGTACGTACCTAGGAGAACTATCCGCACCTAAGTATCAACAAGGTCGGGAACTCTATCCTATCAAGATGACAGTTTCCCTCGCCAAAGTCACTAAACTCTCCAGCAGCTTTCTATTGGAATCAAAAACTCAACAATGCAGCCTATATATACCTAATGGTAGATAATGACTTGTCAACCAAATCAGAGCACAGACAGGTGACGTTGCTGTAGTCGTTAGCGACTCCATCTGTACCGCATCCTTCTCTGATAGAGTATAGTAATGGTATAGGTTTAAGTTGATTTGATTGGTTGCTTTTGGTTTGTTTTGGGATTTTTGGCAAGGTATAGGTTGCTCAGCTTTGGTAATAGGGCTTCCGGCCCGAGTTACGCGTACACCCAGTACGCGTGTACGTCGTAATTGGAATTGTTGCCTGGGAGCTATTCTTACGGATTACGCGTCGTCTGCTTTCCATCGATGGGAAAGTTTAGCCGGGGGGACTGAAAAGGGGCCTCTAAGGCTGTGCGGCGGCGGTGTACCGGATCACCCCAGCTCAGGGGAGAATCAGGGAGAGCTCAGGACAAATCAGCCTCGGCTCACCTCAGCTCACCCCAGCTCAGGACTGCGAACGAAAAAGGAAATTTCGTGTGCCCAGATTCGTCGCAGGTTACCTGCTGTAGTGCTACATGTAGATATGGAATTCCGGCCACGGCGTTGTCAGGAGGATCTACATAGGTACCTATCCAGATATGCTGCTCCATGTAACCTCCCATGTAGCCTCCCATGCACATTACCCCCCAGGATCGGAGCGAGGTTCTGATGAGAGCACTGCAGGGGAGAGCTACTTCGGGAAGACCGGTGCCAAGGCAGTTAGTAAGAAGCATAGACATCTTTAGTAGGTTATGTGTCATACATGTCACGCATAGTGTAGTACATTCTCCCCGGAGGCAAGTCAGAGACTACTACTAGTAGTGTGCTTGAGCCGATGAGTGAGTTGTTGAAGTCAGCTATGCAAGATAACCGCGGCGTAGGATAACTTGAAACTTTACGCGGTATGGCTGGTACATGTAACTTGAACATACTTGACATCCTCGGCGTATGCTTCACCGCTGAGTTTATCTCGGTGATTATTCCCTAGGCAATTCCATGTTACTTTCTCTCTTTGATAGACACCTTGCACCCCTTCTGGTAGTTTGACTAGGCACTGCCACATGTATCAAGCCTGGGAATGCATGGGTCGAATACAAGATTTGGTCCCTGCAGCGCCGTATCCGGATTGACACGCGGAATTCAAGTAAGGAGCGGTTCCAAGACTTTGCTCTCTGCAGAGCGGCAGACAATATTATATGTTGGGTCAGTTGTGCTTGCGTCGGAATTCATGAAATGTCTCATGAAGGTTGCGAGGGCCCCAAGTCAAACTTGGAAACCACGGCGTGGCGCTGGGGGTCCAAAAATGATAAAGAGAAACCACTTTGAGGAGTAACAAAGGTGGTGTGAAAGAGAGCATACAGTTCATACATTTAGCAGGATTCAGAAGGACTGTGCATCCTGTCGTCACGGTATCAATGTCCTGCGCCGAGATTCTATCAGCTGGAAAGGATCAAGGCGGGCCAATAACAATTGGGTGGTCAGCCCGGTGACAACGCATGCCCGGTTAGTGCTGAGGACGGCCCGGCTCGTGGTGGGTCAAACGAAAACGGAAGAGGATCGATGGGATCAATACTCTGCGAGAAAGCCTTCCTGTGGACATGGCCGAAGTGTGACCGAAAGACACCAATGTGTGGCCAGGATGAACGAAGCAGTGCAGCCGGTAAATGAAGAGAACTACTCTATTAAGAATGCAGAGAGTAGAATTGGTGATCATGTCTGTTTGTCGGGCCTATCTCGGCTTCTGGTGCAGCCACTAGCGGGATTGACGAAATCCGGTCCCGGGATTTGGGAGAGGTCTGGAATGAACCGCACGTTGATAGGGAATGTAAAGCTTTTGAATCCTCGCTCTTATCCTCGAAGCCGGGCAGCAGCACTCGTCGTATTGTATTGTTTCAAGACTCAAGCTCACCTCCAGTCACAACAGAGTCGCTCGAACAACCAATCAATATGGACTCTGAGAAAATACCGTCATGCGAGAGCACTGAGGAAATCTCGTGGACACCAGAGGCTGAAAAGAAGCTTGTGTGAAAGATTGACATTTACCTTCTTCCCATGCTTTGGGTGATGAATTTGCTGTCATGGATGGACCGAGCCAAGTATGTGCCCAGATTTGTCGGTTTGAACATTTTGGCTGACGAGCAACAGCCTAGGAAATGCCAATATTGCAGGCCTTACACAAAACCTTCAACTATCATCCACGCAGTTTAGCATGGCTGTCATTGCATTTTACTATGGGTTACACTTCCATTCATCCAAGTGTCTGTGGGACTCTGACGAGAGCAGTTGGCTACATCGCCTGGGCTTTCTTCACGAACCTCATCCTGCCGAGAACTCGTCCATCAGTCTACCTCCCCGGAATCACGCTTCTCTGGGGAGTTGTCACTTGTGGCATCGGTGCAGCCAAGACGTATCCGCAACTTGTGGCGATGCGAATTTTGGTAGGAGCGCTCGAGGCCGGTCTGACCCCTGGTATGATCTTTGTCTTCTCCTGTTGGTATTTACCAAAAGAGTTTGGCAAGCGGTCTGCATTTTTCCTAACCTCATCGCAAATCGGTGGTATTTTCGTTGGTTTGACTGCCGGCGCGTTGATGGAGGATCTTGGAGGTGTGTGTATGGCATCAGGGGTTGGCGATGGCTTTTTATTGTTGAAGGAGTTGTCACAATCGGGGTTGCCATTATTGTCATGTTCATTCTTTCCCGACTACCCTGGCACATGCAAGAAACTGACACCTGAGGAGCGCGATATTGCGATCCAGCGACTTTTGCGTATCGGTATGCTTACCAAGGCGGACTCGGAAAGCAAGCTTGGCCTGAAGGAAACCATGATTGCTGGGTTTAAGGAATGGAAGACATATGCGCTCGGAACCGGCTCTGCGGTAGGGTGACATCTTTGGTGTGATCGAATCCAGAGCTGATACGAATCCGCAACAGTTCCTCAGTGGCGCGGTAATCTTGACATATTTCTACCCGGTCCTCGTCAAAGGCGTGGGCTATACAGATCCCATCATGGCCCAATACATGACGGTAAGCCCTGCCCAAAACCCATTCCGAGGACAGATTAAAGTTTTGCAGTGAGAGCTAACGCGAGCAAGGCACCAATCTGGGCTGTTGCCTTTGTCTTCACCATTGCAGCCGGTTTTATTTCTGACCATATCCCCCTGTATCGCGGACTTGTCATCGCATGTGGCGTGGGGCTTACCACCGTTTGCGGCACCATCGCGTGTGTGGTATTCAACTTCACCACCAGATATGTGTTGCTGGCCTTCATGACTGCCGGCACCTGGGTGAGCTACTCGTAAATCTTGGCGTATATCGGCGATATCATGGGGGCCACGCATCCCGATGTTCGGGCCTTTGCTGTGGGTGTCATGATTATGGCCGCCCAAGCGGGGTACATTTTCGGGGCTTATGTCTTCCCGACTGAAAACGCTCCGAAGCATCTCCTGGGCTTTGGCGTGGTTGCAGCCTTGGCGGGCCTTTGCTATGTTGTTCATGTCGTGACTTGGCTGGTCTGGCGACGCGAGACGCGGAGCCAACGGAAGCTCAGCAAAGCTTGAGTCGTGGGGATGACTGCAAGATTATCTAGAGATAAAGCTATTTGTTGATGTCTCGGGGTGGAGGACAGTTGGCAGATTAAATGCTCCATTCCAATAATTTGTGTTGGGTGTTCCGCATCGATCTCGGTCTCACCAATGCCTAGGTGCCTAGGTACCAACGCAACTTGGCAGATTCTGCACAAGATTGGCATGGAGAACGTCAACTTGGTTTGGCTCAGTCATGTTGAATTACATGTATCCAAACTGGCCTTGTCCGAGAAGCGGCTACTGAGTGCAGTGCTCGTCGTGTGTGTTCAAAACGGTTAATAGCATTACTTCATCACTGTCTTGGGGAGTTGGGAGTCAAATACTGGCGACTCTGGCAAATTCCAGTCAACTTTTGGATTGTTTGGTTTGATGGTAGCGCTGCCTAAGTCATTGTCATACCCGTCATACCTATCTTGACTAAGGTAACAGGGATCTAAATTTGACGAACTTCATGGTGCTTGCTGGTGGTTGTTCAATGGGGATGCATCAATAACAGCTCTAGCTCATGATAAACGTGTATGCCCCTAGGATCCTGTGATCCGCTGTTAGTCTAACATAGAAACCGTTAGTATCAAAGCTGACTTGCACAGTGGCTCTAGGCTTGTGATGCCCAATCTCGAAGGACCGACCCAACCAAGTGTAGAGACGAATTCAGTCAATGCAACATGAAGTCAAGCCGATGGAGAAATTTTTTTGTTTCATATTGATGATTATTTGGTCCGTTTGCATTGGACACCGGTTTTTTTTCCCTGCTTCACGTGGCGATATTTGGTTTGACGTGCGGCGACACTCCCATGTCTGGTGGAGTCCATGCCGTGACCCGTCTTGTTGTTGAATCACACCGCTTCTCTCGTCGGCCCAGCACCCAGCACCCAGCACCCAGCACCCAAGGTTGTAAACCGTCTGCATCAATTACGCAACGAACTACATTCAATTGATCACGCAGTTGGATTGATCGCGCAGTTGGATTGATTGTGCATTTGTATTGATTGTGCAGTTGGATTGATCGCGCACGTTGGACTGTGTGCTCAACCGAGGCTGCGTTGTGCGAGTGACTGACAGGCAGACATTGAAATTCTGACTTTTTCCAGTACAAAACCTTGGCTTTCAAATGCCCAGCTGTCTGGCACTGGCACAGGTGGAGATAGGGGGTCGCGGGAGACTTATCGGGGGTCCCCCGAGTAAACCCCTTAAAGAAAGAGTCTGCTCAGCAGCCGCTAATGCTCATTAATTCCAGCTTGGAGACGAGTCTTCCCCCCACCCTTCTTGTGATGTGTGCACATTGATGTGTGACATCACATCTGTCCCAACCCCCTCCAAACAGAATTCTTCCATAGCCCCCGTTGTGATTGTCAAAACTATCGAAAACTAAACAAACACCCAATCCTGAACACGCCTAGACTTGTAGGCAATCCCCACCAGGGCTATCGCTTACCGTCTTAGTGCGCACACTTGTGTTTCACGATGCAACGTCGGAACGGGGCGAGCTGGAGCCTTGGCGCTGGAACCGAACAGGCCATTGCCGTTTTTGCGACACGCTGGGGCAAAGTTGTGAATGCGGCCAGTCTGATTGCACGTGTGGATATGTTCAAAGGATGCCGCAGAACTGGGGAGGGGGATCTACCTAGGGCCTACCTGGGTGCCTACCTGGGTGCCTACCTATAAAAAGGGATCGCCGCCCGCATATGACGTGGGGTGAACCGGCAAAACAAACTTGCACTTTCAACATTGAATATGATCGACCTGCTCCTCGTAGTAGGGGTGCATGGCACCCTCTTTTCGCTGTTCAAGCAGCGAGCCAGCTTTCCCGGAGGGTTGGATGGCCAAACCGCCTGGCTGCTCTCTGTCGCCCCGCTCTACTTTATCGCCAAGGCAGGTTTTCTTCCTGGCCGACTTGTCTTGCAAGGCTTGGCTGGGTCTTTGGTGTGGTTTTATCGGACAGCTTCACTCTCAATGATTTCTGAGAGGAACATCTACCTGCAGTCATTGTATCTTTACATTGCAGCTTCTGTCCTCTCGTCGCTGTACGCGGCTTTCCTCGGCCCCTTGCGCAAGATCCCGGGCCCTCTTTTCGCCAAGCTCAGCAGCTACTACCTCCCCTACCATCTCCTCTTCCGCTCCACCAACTTCACCAAGCTTTTCTCCCGCCTTCACGCCCAATATGGTCCCGTCATTCGCATCGGCCCGAACGAGGTCCACGCCGCGACCCTCGACGCCTACAACACCATTTACAACCAGCGTTTCGACAAGGAACCTACTCTGTACAAATGTTTTGGCGAAGACGAGTCTTCCTTTGGCGAGCTTACCTACGCGGCCATGAAAGCCCGCAAAGACCGTTTGTCCGGTCTGTTTACGCGATCTGGCGTGAAAGGTCTCGAACACGTCATCCGCGCCAACGTTGACCGGACAGTCGACCGACTTGCCCAAGAATGTTTTACTTCGCAAAGCAGTACCGACTTCTTGCTCGCCATGAAATGTCTTGCCGTCAACGTCATTACCACGTTTTGTTTCGCCAAAGATATCGGCGCCATTGACGCTCCTGGGTTCCGGGCCCCCATCATTCTCGCCATGGAAGCATCCCTCTTTAATTTTCTCGTGTTTATGAACTTCCCTCTGGCGAACAAGATTATATTTTCCCTACCAATGTGGCTTTCCTGGATCATCGCCCCCGAATTATCGGGTCTATTCGACCTGCAACTTCTCTTACAAGGTCAAATCGACGAACTTAAAGCCAACCCGGCCCGACTCGAATCTGTTCCGCACAAGACGATTTACCATCCGCTTTTAGCGTCGGGAACCCGGAAATCGCTATATGAAGAAGGGCAGGCCATGCTTTTTGGGGGAACCGACACGGTCAGCAATACGGCGATGCTATTGGTTTTTTACGTCCTCTCCACACCGGGCGTTGAGGAGAAATTGTTGGATGAACTCCGTGCTGTCTGGCCGGATAAAACCTCGGAAATCCCATCGTGGGATGCGCTAGAGAAATTACCATATCTCACCGCCGTGATTAAAGAAGCGCTACGCCTTACCCCCGGTGTTCCCGCAGGACTGAAGCGCGTTGTGGGCAAAGGCGGGATTTTTGTCGTAGAAGGGGTTTGGATTCCAGAGGGAACGGTCATTCATGGGTCGGGACATATGGTGAATCTGGATGAGACACTTTGGAAGGAGCCGAGGAAGTTTAGACCGGGGAGGTGGTTGGTGGGGAAGGAAGAGCGGAGAGCGATGGAGGCGAATTTGGTGACCTTTTCCAGGGGGCCGAGAATGTGCATGGGCATCAAGTAAGTTTTCTCTCTCTCTCTCTCTCTCTTCAATCTGTTGAATTGCAGTGTGTGATGCTAATGCTGATAATGATGATGCAGCCTGGCTTATTGCGAGCTGTATATTGCGGTGGCGACCATGTTCCGCAAATTGGAGATGAAGGTCGATGGAACCACGTGAGTACCATTCCATGCACATCGTGTCTCAGACCGGGAAGCTAACCGAATGCATCGCAGCGAGGAGGATGTTTGGACTTATCGCGAGTGCTTTATCCCGTGGTATTGCGGCGAGCATATGCGAGTGGTTGCGAAAGCGAGGGAGGACTAGTACATGTACAAGGCCTATTGGGGTGCACACCAGGTACATGTACCAGATGTGATGTTCATGTTGGTATCTGTAGATTCATCTTGGTATCTGTAGATTCATCTTGTAGGTCAATGTAAACACTGTTGTCGCATTTGAGTTTTGCCGAGCATGCGTTGATTCCGGCACACCGCACCTCCAGTCCGAGACATGGAAGTTTCCGACTCTGCCCACCCACACCTTTTTCGAGAGTGGGGGGTAACATCTGGGCCCGGAAACTTATCGTCAGCCATCTTATCGAGGGTCCGCGTAATTGCGCCGTAATCCGCTAAACCCTTTCCGGCTCCACACACCACCAATAACCCTTACCCTTGTAATCGGCGTAATCGCCTGCAGGCCGCTGATAAGTTACCGCGGA
>Ga0247760_1002370_pt1 | contig 14487 bp, 15 predicted proteins | sample UWRJL171409R4_FD_179936 | JGI IMG/M metagenome (GOLD analysis project Ga0247760, IMG submission 179936) | Plant litter microbial communities from Arlington Agricultural Research Station in Wisconsin, United States - UWRJ-L171-409R-4 | ecosystem: Environmental > Terrestrial > Plant litter >...
ACCTCACATCCTCATCATTTCCAAAGGTGTAGCAAACCGCGATTCGGGGTCAACCGTCATATCCAAACCCACCATACCGCACCGGACCCCCAAGATCTTCTGATGATACAGACATTAGCCCCTCACTGACGTTCTAACCCTTCTCTTGGAAAGAAGAAGACTCACTGTGTCCGTGTAGTCGATAAGACTTAGGCAAAGTAGAGAGTCACAGACTGGATCTCCATGGTAGCGCATTTGGTCGGCAGATTGACGGTCAACGTGACATCAATTCCATAGGGGTTCATATCGGCCTGACGCGAAGCCCCAGTAACCCTGACGGTGAAGTCCTGTGTCTTGTTTAGGCCGCTCTGGCTAAAGACGGACGCCGCACCGAAAGTGACCATAAGGGCGTCGACTGCGGCCCCATCCGTTCCAGCGCATTCGACTTCGATATTTGAGAGCTTCTTGTCCTGGGTCGGTGGATTGGCAACCGGAATGTAGACGTTCACTGTACCAGAAATAAGACGCTTCAGAGTAGCCCCGGTGGTCCCGTACACAATGACAACATCTCCGTTTCCGACGGTGGCGGTACCGCCGGCCGAGATGGGGACTTGATCGGAGGTCGGCATTGTTAGGAAGGGTCAGGCTGTATCTTTGACGGGGAATAAGGAGTCTTTGGTCGCTTAGTAGATGGATAACAAGTGGTTGATGGTGTTGGTCAAGTGGGAGAGTTGGGCTGTCGATGGGCGGGTCAGCTATATTTGTAGGTCGGCTGGGTACGTGATGACTGAGAGCACTTTCCGACTGTGACGTGCTGGCGCTCTAGTTTGAGGGTCAAGACTCTGGTAGCACGAACTGCGTGCGAGCCTGATGTTTCTTTCCACGTTCCAGGCCACCATCTAGCACTGACATCCGGCAAAGTAGCGGCATCTTATTTCGCGTCTGACCCCGTAATCGAACCAATAGAACGGCTGTGTCCGATTCCTATGAATACCGACGCATTGCCGCTCGACAACAATACGTCATCCCGGCCCGGATTCATCGCCTTCTGGAACACCGCTTCTGTTCAGCGGTTATACATGTAGTGGCTGTGTGGAGACGATGCGTGGAAAGTTCCTAACAGTGGACGCCACCATACCGCCTGGGGGTGACGTGTCATGTACATCTGATGTTTGTTATATTTTTAACGCATTTCTAACATGGTGGGCACCAGGGCTTCAATGTCTGACATACGGGCTTCAGTTGAGGCCCAAACGCTTGAGCGTCCGGCAAGCCAAGTGCAAACCTGATGCAGGCGCAGCAAAAATATCAAGGTTTCCAAAGTACACGCGTGTATTGCAGCGGGTCTTTGTTGACATCTAAGCCTCGGAGCTAGCGTCCGGACTGCTGGCCTTTCCCATCGCCCTCGCCGCCTCTCCGCAGAATTGCGATTCAAACCCATAGGGCCTCCCGTATACCTGATGGTGACGAGATCTAGCCCTGTACGACGAGAGCTCTAGATATCATAGCGATGCCACAGCTGCCAAACCATAATGAAGAGTTACAAGGGAGACTGCTAGTGCCTCCTCTCCCGGGATGTCCCACTCGGTACACTCAAGATCTATCCGGTACATTGCACCACCAGGAGCTCTGGCGGCGGTGCCTAATTCCGCAACAGCACCCGACAATTCATACTGGATATCGCGTTTTGGAACGGTTGTCCAGCTGCAAATACGCCACGTCATGGACAGCATCGCGAGCACATGGCAAAATCATTAGCCAGCGCGAGATCTATTTCGACATCCCTTGCCCCCGCACTATACCTAATGCCAATATTAACGCACTTGCCGGGTCTCCAATGCCCCCTACAGAAATAAGAATTTCAGGCATCTCTATAACCGGCAATTCTCAGTCTAAACGCTTACGAGGTTAAGGATCATGCACTAGAGGCCGGAGAGTATGAACACCCATAGGTAGCATCAGGCTACATGTCCGTCTCATCCACAAACATTTTGACGTCCTGCCCCTCGAGGATATCCCAAGTCTAAGGCGTGGATACAATGCTGAATTGAGTGAGGAGCGGGGGGGCATCTGCTATCTCTCTTCGAGGCTGAGGCCCCGAAAAGCGACTTTTCCGATACGGCCGGCCAGGCCTCAGGCAGCCTAGCGTGAGAATGTGCTGGAATATCCGGTTTCTCACATCGAAAGGCGGGTTGGCGTTACACGACTCGACAGGGTGGGTGGTAGTGAACCCTGGTTGGGCGTTGCCCAGCGCCCAGCGCTCATATTTCGGTTGCTTTTCCATTGCGCCGAGAGAATGTCGTCGAAGCGGACGAGAATGGGCATCACCCAGGCGCGCATGGCGCGGCACGCATATTCTCTATTTCTTATTCTTAGTCTGGAGACGACGTCTGGGTAGATATCACATGCTATTTGGGCTGCCTTTACCAGGCAAGCTAGGCAAGGGGTTGACAAAATGAAAAGAGACTCATTATCTAGAAGTACTTGGCTTCCATAGAATTTGGTATGTCACGCAGGTCATTCCCTGGTATCACCTCCCTGTATCAGCTCTCTATCACCTGACAACATGTTACGCACTTGCTGTCACAACTGTGACGCTCACCTTGGCCACACCAGGCCAGCCGCCAAGTGTTGGCGACAGCTGGGGAGACAACGACCAACGGTGAGACAGGTGCTAGGAAGTGAAGCGTGCTAAGAATGGTTGGCTCTCCTGTACCGAGACTGAACTAATGGTGGATTTCTTATAAGCGCTGGATTGTCATTAGTGCCAACAGATCACGCCCTTGGATTCGCAGATGGAGTTGGGCCGTTGTGTCGTCAGGCTTTGACATGACGCGTCTCAGGCATGACAGGGATCTGCAGGACGGAGGCCTCATTGCCTCAAGAGCAGGTCAGCAACATGCATCCTGTGGGCTTTCGAGACTCGTCGATGCACCAAGTGGGGGTTCCCGTCGCCTCCATCCCCAACACCACGCTCACATCGGGGCTGTGCTCGACGCAAGCAGGCTCCATGCCAAAGGTACGTAACAATTTTCTTCTTACGGACTATGTTGTGGACGCAAGGTGAGCGCTCCATCTCTTTTTCTTTTCTAATACGACTTGCACTCCGTCATGGCTTTGTGGCAGGATTCTGTCTATCCATGAGGGCGAGCAGCGAGCAGCAAGCAGCAGCCGTGCGGAGGCACGTGAAAAGCCTGGCAACCGGAAAGTTCCTCCTGGTTATTTTTTTTGGCGAGCCGCTCGCGGCATGTCCCTGTTGTAGCTCCATATCAGTCGGTCATTTTTGAACCTTGTATGTGGATCGTAGATGGGCGACTTATTCAAACATGGTTGGTTACGAAATTCAGGACTGTTTAATTTCCCTTTCATTCCAAGGAAGCAGAAGATATCCGGCGGCATTTGACTGTCCGCACCAATGCTCTTTACTAAACCTTTCTGTACCGAGAAGTGGCTTAACCAAGTCGGGTGAGACCCCAATTTTCAGTCTTAATTACAAGTCACGTTCTTCCACGCCCCTCATCCTCACACAAACACGTTTCGTGTTCAATGAACGCGCTGGGCTGAACTGGGTGTGCAGCAATGATGTGACAATCCATGACTGATGCAATTTCGGACGAGATGTGCATCAAAGTCGGCAAGTAACTAGTACCTACCTACCAGGTATAATAGAGGCTCTTCGGCAACGCCAACTGAACCTCTCCAACCTATAAAATCCAGCCATGGTCCCCCAAGGTGCTCTTCTGGCCTTCCAGGTCATCACCCCCGCGGCAGCGCAGCGGTAGTCTCCCACTCATCACGGAGAGCAGCGGGAGAGATTGGCTGAAATCTCTTACGCACTTGAGCTTCTGCAACCTCACTGGTGACAAAAAAACCAGGCATATGCGAGTTTGGGTAAAGATTCTGCGAGAAAATGAGTCAGACTAGCATAATTACAGGAGGTCTCTTTCAGGCCGAACTACATGAGGTTGGGTTGGCCGCACTGCTGCCTGTGTGACCGCACCTTATTTTGCTGGCCAATGTCCCCTGGTAGACGAGCAACGTGGCTTCTTACCCATCGAGGGGCCTTGCTGCGTTGCTACTGGATACCCCTCGCCTAGGGAAAGGAAGGGGAAAAAGGGGGGAAAGTGGGAAGTGGGCAGCGGCCATCTACCGCTGGGGTCCCCTGTTGCCTTTTTTTTTTCGCTCCTCTTTCATTTTCCCTTTCGTTTAACTGCAGCTGCGAAACGGGAGGTGGCCCTAACAAGGTCAAAGTCACTGGCATGACAAACGCCCTTTTTTGTGTGATAACTCCGCAGTGGGTACCTGAGGTGGTAGCCTCCTCGAATGAATTGCTCGCACAGGAAGAAGGAGTGATTTTTTGTGAACTATTCCTGTGTCTATCCTTAGGCCAGCTGACGTGGTAGTTCCGTTCCCGGGGTTCCAATGATTTCGGCTTCGGGACTAACGTCATTGGCCAACAGGTGTCAACGACGCTACACCCTGGATTCGGTGGATCTGATAGACTGGACTGGGGTTTCCATTATTTGATGGTGTGGCTTCTGGCAGGCAGAAAAGTTCAAAACTTCGCTGAAGAGATGAGATGCGGAGTAAATTTGGAAATAGCCTTCTGCAGCATTCTAGATGCTAAAACTACTACACCTGACCCTTTCAACCCTGCACCTTACTTGACTTGGTGACAAGTGGTGATCCAAATACCCGGGCGGGGCCATGAGACGAGCCGTCCATCAATTTGCTCCGTCGCTCGAATCTGAATCCGAGTCCGCCTCGACGTGACGCGCCGAGATGGTCCCGTCGCCCCAGTACAAGCCGAGCACGTCTTTGGAAACCTGCACCGGCGTGCTCAGCTCCGGGGAGCCGTCATTCTCCGGATCCTCCACCATGTTCATCAGCGTGCACCCGGACAGATCTCGCTCTTTGCCTTTCTCGGTTACTGCGCAGCAGTTGTAGACGAAGGAGGCGCCGAAGTTCGGCATGGCTGCCTTGTTCTCCCTGTGTCTCTCGAGGATCCATTCGGCCGTGTTTCCCTTGAACCGGTCGTCCTCATTTTTGCACTTGTAGGTGTACTGGAACGACGTGTAGGTGGCGTTGGTCTCGTTCACATACAGCGCTTGGCCGGTGAAGATGTCGCTTTGGCTTTGGTTTTGGCCGCCGCCCTCGCCGCTGCCGCTGTAGTTAGAGCCGGTGTCCGAATTGGAAGCGGAGCCCGTGAAGTCGACAAGCACAGTGATGACGTCCCCGGGATGGACGCGGAAATTCGTCAGCCGGTGGACAGGCACCGGATACCACTCGAACCAGGCGAAGAAGCTGTGATCGAGGCTGCCATCGTCCTGCACGGTGCAGTGCATGCCGGTTCCAGCCTGGAGGATGTCGTGGCTCTTTTCCCAGCCGTCAATCCCGACCCAGATGCCGCACGTGTATTCAGAGGGGTCGGCAGACCAGGCGGCCGTCTCCGCATCCCACTTGTCCGGCGTCGGGAACACCATCGGGATGGTCCACGAGGCCTCGATGTGCGTGAAGTAGTCGCTGTCATCGCTGTCATCACTGTCATCGCTGTCATCGCTGTCATCGCTGTTGTCGCTGTCGTCGCTGTCGCTGTTGCTAATGGTGTGCACGGCTCCCGACCAAGTCCTGCTGCGAGTGGAGCTCGACGTGATGCCGTGCATCTGAGCGTCGACAGGAGGCGTGCCATCCTCCTCCGCCACGGTGAACTCGGGAGCGACGAAACTGACCCGTTTGGACATGAGTCGCTTCCACATGGCGTGGCGCCGGGGGGAAGCATCCGCGGCCGGACGGGGGGGCAGCCCGTAGGCCCTCAGTGTGTCATCGTCGAGCGCCATGGGCACGAAGCTTTTCGCTGGGCAGAGGGTGGGCGGCCGAAGCAGGCCGCTGCCGCGCGCAGCTGGTTGGCCAACCTGACGCTGCATCGTATTCGTGGGTAGTGTCCGCTAGCAAGAGGGAGAGTTGTGTGCGCTGGACAAAAGATATGACGCTTGTTGCATGCCAAACCTGGAGAGCCTCGGGAACGATGGAGGAAACACTTGACACTATATTGTTACCCGAAGGAGACGAAATGGTTCCTTGCACTTCTGTATCCTACCTACGTAAGCACCTTGTCTCGTTGCCACGTTTCCATGCCGTCGGCCTCTACATTGTCGTGGACAGTCCGAACACGTACTTACTGTCGTAACGCTGCCTGATCCACTGACTACTGGCACTGTCATAGTGGAAGTTCCAACTATCGCCCTGGCAAGCGACCGACTCTGCAAAGAGTGGGTCGTGGAATCTCATGGAAGAGTGCAGATCAGAATAGCGAGAAGGAAGCGGACACCTCTCAGATTGTAATGAAGGCAAGAGCCTTCCGATCGTCGCAGTTAGGTACCGCATAGGTATACTACTTGATAGGTCGGGCGGGCTTCTACCCACCATGGTCAGAACCGCCCTCTGATTTTCTGCAAGTTTTCGGATGGAACAACCAGGTTGTGTTACACGGCTGAATCACAGTCCCATGATACGATATTTGAGCGGGGTAGGAGTTGTCTGCTGGTGAGCAGAGCCTTAGCGGGTTCCGACGCTGTAACCGTCCGGAGCCGACTGGGGCCCAAGAGCGGGGTGAAAAGGGAGAAAAAGGAAGGGGGCGTTTGGTGGTGTCAGGCGATGCGTCCAGCTAATGCAGCCAAACTTGAGACGCGTTCAATCGCCATTTGTCGGCGATGCAGCCGTCGGCAGTTGAAAACAAATTGGAAGCAAGCCACCGCCTATGGTTTCCCCCAAGGTGACGGCAATATGCAATTCTGGACCGCCCCCGCCTGTTGGGCAGACGAACGAGCGCGTACCTATGCGCTCAAGACGTCATCGGAACATTTGTTGCGTTTCTTGACCACCTACTATGGGCTACTATTGTCAGCTGCGATGGGTTTTTTTCTTGACACAGCCCCGTAGGTGTAAGCATTGGCGTCGTACACTGGCTCCTCCTCGCCATAGCTCTGCAGGCTGTGCATGGCGCGGGCGCCATAAGCTTCATCGTCATGCCTGCCGCCGCGCCACATCAGCACCACCACGTGGAGCCTTCGCTTCTAGAAAAATCCATCGACACCTTCTCGATGTGGCCTAGTTCCACTTGTCAAAGCACGGCTCATCACACCAAGATTTGGCACACAGCATCGCTGTTGAGATATAGCCCTGGCTGCCCTGTAGTTGTAGGGCTTTTCGGGGGAGCTTGCTCCCCCTCTTGTGTGCCGTGGATGGCATGTCGTTGAGTGTGGTTGTGTCAACCGGCTGGCAGCTGCCTGGCACTGCACTACATTTACTCAAAGGATAACTGCAAAAAACGCAGAATTGGCTCAATTGATTGCCTCCCTTCCGGTTGCTCAGATCCGCTGTTTCCAATCTGGCGACCTAAGTAAAACCCCTCTTCTTCAGAGCCGGCGCCACGTATATCCGGAGCTAACCCAATGCTGTAATACCCGCTGACACACCCCCTCAACCTGGCTGTTTCTGATAGGCTAGTTGACTTCCTTAAGGGTATTTAGACTCTTCCAGATTACCGAATTTAACTAATCCGCTGTTAAATAAATCCTTTAATACTTTTAATTTTTCCGTACTTATCTCCTTAACCTACCGTACCCTAATATTATCTTCGATATCTACTACCCAATTTAAAATCTGAAGATCCTAAACTTTTCAGCACCTAGCGCTTTCGTAAATCTATCTACCAATATATTTGTTATAGGTATTATTAAATTGTGTGACCTGACTGGTCTCAGTGAGCTCCAGTACAGGGGGTTATAGGGGGTGAGTCCCCTGTAACAGGCGCAGCAGAAGGCTTCGAGGGTACGATGACTGCCCGGAACGGGGTCAAAGGAAGCTAAGAACAGCAGACCAACCTGCTATGACAAGCAGAGATACAGGGGTCTATGCCCTGTAAAAGGGTGACTACGGTGGGCTTTGCACGGGAGTCACGGTGGTTAGAAGGTTGCCCAAAGGCTATATATAAACTATCTTGCTTGAGGTAGAAGAAAGGAAAAGAATCGAGTGACAAAGGCACAAGAGAGGAGATGGTTCTTTATAGGGCCCTCAGTGGGTGTGGGTCAATCTTACAGGGGGTGAGGGCCTTAAGACACAAAGGAGAAGACTATACTACAGGAGGAATGGTGCTTGGGGCCTACCCCTGTAGGCCAGGCCCACAGGTGGTGGAGCCCCCAAAACCCCCTGTCGATTCTAGTGGGTTCCAGTGGGTTCCAGTGGGTTCCAGTGGGTCCAGGGGGCTTGGCAGCCCCCCTGGACCACAATAATAACTCCCTATGGTGCAGTCGACAACACTCCTAGGGCAGTAGATCAACCAGGCTACAGCACCCAAAGGTGCTGTAGCTACAGGGCATCCAGGCTGTACTTTTAACATTAGTATTTATAACCCTATAATTGGAAAGATCCGGGATATAAGGGGCTTATAGAGGTACTAATTTATCGAGGAAGAGTTAGTATAGGGTAAGCTTTTTATTAGTATTTGCTATCCTATTAACCAGTTTAATTACAGGGCCTATAACGTATCCTTATAAGGAGGATGTTGGGAATAAGTGCCACGTACTACTGTACAGTACCTGTGCTGTATAGCACAACTATGCCGTAGCACAAATAGTGCTGTGTAGCGTGCTGTACAGCATAATGAGCCCTGTAATAAAACCTCGTATTCTACCACGCTAAGAACGCCACATCGCACTAGCGCCTCGGCACCTCGGCCTTTGGCCTCTGCCAGAGGCCGATGGGCCGATGGTCACAACTATAATAACCACGGCTCGCTCTCTCTTAGATAGAAGAATAAAGCACTCATCCATCTTCTTCTCCATGACTTGCCTCCATCACCATTGTGACCATAGTTTCATTAACAGAGGATAAAAGTTTTAAAGCAATTATTATAGCCCTAAGGTATTCTAGAACCACCCGTATAGTACGTTCAGCCAGGCCGTTTTGGCTATACGTGTAAGGGCTAAATTTTAAGAAAACAATACCCTTTTCTCGTAAGTAAGGCCTAAGCCTACTAATTTCCTTACTTTTATCGTAATATAAGTGTACTAGGTACCGCTTAAAAGTATTATTAATCTCCTCTATAGCAGCCTTTGCTTTTATAATAACCTTATTTTTAGATTTTAAAAGCCTAATAATTTTAAAACGAATCTTCCAATTTATTAGAATAAACCCGTAGGGTTTATTATTTAGGGGTATAAGGCAGATTACGAATATATCCCCTTTATTCACCATAATGCGTTAAAAGGGTTAATAATAGCTTTGGAGGAGGGTTGGTGTAGTAGTTTAACGGTATTACAGCTTTTGCAAGTTATATATTTAAAGCGTATATTACTAAAATTAAACATCCCTTTAGTAATTTGGGCGGTCTTCTTTAGAAGGTTTAGACCTGTATGGCCTAAATAAACGTACTAAAGGTTAGTAGCCTTAATTATTGCCGCTAAAGGACCCCTTTAGGCTTTATTATATTATATTAAACAGGGGGTTACTCTTTTTATAGTAGGTAATACTATAATAGGGGCTTTAGGGGCCCTTATAAACCCGTTGTTAAGGGTATAATAATTTATACGTATAAAGGATTTTAATTACGTATCGTTAATTTCCAATTAATCCCCAGATACGTAGTAGTACTAAGTGCTTCTATAGTCCTATTAGATATAATTGGCTTTAGGGGGTAGTGACCCCCGTAATTGGAAATGGAAGCCTGAACTCTTTGTTAATAAAGCTATGGGTCACAATGATGATGGAGGCAAGTCATGGAGAAGAAGATGGATGAGTGCTTAATTCTTCTATCTAAGAGAGGGCGAGCCGTGGTTATTATAGTTGTGAGTATCGGCCCATCGGCCTCTGGCAGAGGCCGAAGGCCGAGGTGCCGAGGCGCTAGTGCGCTGTGGCGTTCTTAGCGTGGTAGAATACAAGGTTTTATTGCAGGGCTCATTATGCTGTGCAGCACGCTGCACAGCACTATTTGTGCTGCGGCATAGTTTTGCTATATAACACAGGTACTGTACAGTAGTGCGTGGCACTTATTCCCAACAAATTACCACCTTAATTATAAAGGCCGAATTATTAGCCCTAGTACAAGCTGTAAAAGAGTCTCTTTTTATAAATCGATTACTAGCCGAACTTATAATACGACTAAACAACTATTATATTAAGATCCAGTATAATAACAAGCAAACTATATGGCTCGTTATAGCTAAAATAGCTACCTTATAAACCCAGCTACAATACGTAAACATATACAACTATTAATTACGCCAAGAAGTAGTAAATAAGAAGATCATAGTTGTTAATTTGTGTGGCCTGACTGGTCTCGGTGAGGTCTAGTATAGGAGGTTACAGGGGGTGAGTCCCCTGTAACGGGCGTAGCGGAAGGCTTTGAGGGTACGATAACTGCCTGGGACGGGGTCAAAGGAAGCTAAGATCAGCAGACCAACCTGCTGTAACAAGTAAAGATATAGGGGTCTATGCCCTGTAACAAGGTAACTATAGTGGGTTTTGTATAAAAATTATAAAGGTCAAAAGGTTGCCCTAAGGCTATATATAAACTGTCTTGCTTAAGGTAAAAGAAAGGAAAAAAGTTAAGTAATAACGACGAGAGAGGAGATGGTTCTTTATAGGGCCCTTAGTAGGTATGGGTTAATTTTATAAGGGGTAAGGGCCCTAAGATATAAAGGGAAAGATTATACTACAAAAGGAATAGTGCTTGGGGCCTACCCCTATAGGCCAGGCCCATAGGTAGTAGAGCCCCCGGAACCCCCTATCAATTTTAGTAGGTTCTAATAGGTTTTAGTGGGTTCAGGGGGCTTGGCAGCCCCCCTGGACCACAATAACAACTCCTTATAATTGTGGTAACTATACCTCGTTATAGTGCAATTAACAGTACTCCCAAAGTAGTAAATCAACCAGGCTACAGCACCTTTGGGTGCTGTAGCTATAGGGCATTTGGGCTGTAATTTCAACACCCCTTTTATAGCCCTGAGCCCTGGTACATTTCTCAGTTCGCAGCAGGCCCCCTCTGCATTCTACGGGGCCTGGAAAGATTCAACAGCCTAAGGAACTATTTATACTTAACTAGGGTTAGGGCCTTAATTAGCCTATTTGCCGGCATCTCCCCTATAAGCATATACGTTATAGTAATATTACCTTTTATAATACTCTCCTTCACCCCTTAATACTTTAAAAGGGTATGTTTAATACGATTATGGTACTTCGGGTTATATACCGTATTAATAACGCCTTTATTATCTCTTATTAATAAGATAAATCCCTGGATAGGGCGCTCCAATTCAGAAAACAGCCCCTACAGCTATATTACCTCTCTATTACCCTCTATAAGCCCTGTAAATTCGGCTTTTAAAGTCAAGTAAGCTACTATAAATAACCTTTTTAACTTCCAACTAACGAATCCTCCGCCTACTGTAAATAGGTAACTATAAGTCAACCTTACAGTAGTTTTGCACCCTGTAAAGTCGCTATCAGTATATCCCATAAGGGTAAGATCAGTAAAGGTACCAAAATAGATACCTTAATCTGCGCTAGAAAACAAGTAACTAAGGAGCTTCTTTGCTGCTTTGAAATAAGCAATAGTAGGCTACTGTAACTGGCGAGAGAGCTACTATACTATAAACGCTATATTAGGTTTAATTTAAACCATAACGTATATAATAATACTGATAAGCTGTTAAAATAGCCGGAGGTCAGTAATATTCAGGGGTTTAAAAGACGGGTTAGGTTCTATAAGTCCCAGAGATAAAGGGGTAGGCGGTCCGTTGTAACTAAGTTTAAAATACTAAATAGCCTATTCGATATAAGCCTTTTAATTGATTTATAGCAAATAATATAACCTATCACAATAAATCTCAACCCCTAAAAAATAATAGGTAGGTCCTAGGCCCTTTATATCATATGCCTTAACCAATTGGGCCTTTAATACGTTGATCTTGGTGATAGAAGGCCTAATAAGGAGATAGTCATCAACGTAAGTAACTACTATAATCTTGTTAATAATATTATAATAAGTAGCTATATTACTAGCGAAAGGGCTGTAGCCTAGTATCTTTAGTAGCTTAGCTACCTTTTGTTACCAGAGGTGGGAGGTTTGTTTTAGGCCGTAAAGACCCTTACCTAGTAATATAACTTAATCCTTAGAAGGGTCCCAATTATACCGCTTCAAAAGGTCTAATGCCTCGGGGCTACTAAAGCTAAACTCGTATAAACCTTTAAGGATCTCGATATAAAGTTCCATATCCAACTCGTTATTTAGGAAGGCTCCCACAAAATCCACTTACTCAATCTCCCAGTTCTTTACAACGGCTAGTACCAGTACAATACACTAAGTAAATAGTACTATAGTAGCTGTAAAGGTCTCCCTAAAATCGATTCCAGGGGCTTATTAAAACCCCCTAGCTACCAATTAAGCCTTAAACTTAGTAACCCTACTCTAGGCATCCTTCTTAAGTTTAGTAACCGGCTTAGTAGTAATAGGCAGTTTCTTGGCCTTGGAACGCTTGACGAAATAGAAAATCTTAGTAATTAACAACTACTATATCTCCTTAAAATACACTACCAACCACTAATCCTTCAGGGGGTACTTTAGGATTTACTTGAAAGACTTAAGCTCTAAATCTTCAGTAAGTTCAGGGGGGTTGTAGTAGCCACTAAATTTAACGTATTTAATAGCCTTATTAACTAAATAGTTAACCAAATCAGCCGTGGTATCTATAGGCTCAACTTCCACTCGTTTAAATTCCTCTCACTAAGTCTTAGTAGCCTGTAAAATTGGAACTTCCACTATAACAGGCCTAAATTTATCTCCCACAGGGGACTCAGGGGTTCAGAGGTTGCTACGGGTAACTAAACCAGTTTACGTAGCAGTATTGTCAATGGGGCGAACTTAGTAGGCGCCTCGGGGGGAGAACCATCGTAGTCAGGGTGCTGGTCTGTAATGTGACCTGCGAAACCCCGCCGCAGCGGCTGCGCAGCGCCGGGGGCAGCAGTGACGCAATAGGTCAGCACACGCATAAAAGCCGCTATAGGTAGTTGGCGCTCGCAGGGGGTTTTTCCCTTCTACAAAAATCAGTCACTATATTAGAATAGAGTCTGCTTTATCAACTTATCACTAGTAAATCACCTATATATCACAATAACATCGGGCTCTTCCTTAATCACCCTAATAACTTATTACATTTCTGATTCTTCTACCCCAATTAATTAAAATATCGCTAACGCTAAACACCCCGGAACGTACCGCCCCAAAAGTAGGTATTACATTACCAAACAATCGTATACCTTTACAATCCCCAGGTAAATCGCTAACATCTTCCCAGAAACGTAGCTTAAAGGAACCAATAAGCCTAACTACGCCTACTAAATCAGACCTATAACGTACAGAGGATTATATCTATATACTAAAGCGATTAATATAGGTTAAAAAGCGAAAGAAAAACTTACTAAATTAATTTAAAATTGTAAATAAATCGCGTAGAAAACGTTAACGTAACGAATCTCTAACCTAAGAATCGAGAAAAGCTATTAAAGTTAAAAATATTATTTAATTTAATATTAAAATAACTTTTTAATATTATTAAAAATAGTTATAGGATTTAGAACGCACCTTTACAAAAAACCTTTAATATTTCTACTTAATAAAGAACTAAATCCTTTTCAGCCTTAAATATATAAATTCCAATATTTATAATCATTAATATAATTATTATAATACGTAATTAACCAATAAGCAAATTACCTATAATATAAATTAGGTTTATTTTAAAAAATAAACTGGTAATTTAATTTATAATATAAACGACTAAAATACTTCTACTAATAAGGCTCTAAAAACAGCTACCTAATATATTACCTAATTGCTATAAAAATTTTATTTATATTTTAAAAACTTAAAGGTATAATTTTCTTACTAAAGTAAAAAAAAAGTTTAATAAAGTTCTTCTCGAAACTAATTAAAAAGCTTCATAACCATTTTAATCTCTATTATTATAATAATAAACCTAAAAATTAGGAGAAAATAATCAAAATAACCTACTAAGTATAATATAACCCTTAATTCCAACGGGAACATATCTTTTCCAAAATAAATTAAAATTAAAACGGAAGCGAAATAAGGGGTAATTATAATAATTACGGAACCTATAATTACCAAGGACGATAACCCCAAATATCTTAAAGTAGCCTACTATTTTTAACCGTTTAATATTTTATATATAAAGAAATAAGGTATATAGTACTAAATTATTCTAATTATCTAATTAACTAAATAATAATAAATTAAAAAGCACTGTAAAGGCAGGGGTATTAGCAACTCCCCAATAATTTAGTAGCGAAAAACCAAAAAAATATTATTATTAATCTTACACCGCAGAGGACCTCTAGTCCTCGCCCTAGTAGGCAAGCGGTCCCTCTATCTATTTGTTTAGGCACCGTGGGTGCTTCTATAGTACAGGTATCGGTACGATATCGCAAACC
>Ga0247760_1002373_pt1 | contig 14467 bp, 15 predicted proteins | sample UWRJL171409R4_FD_179936 | JGI IMG/M metagenome (GOLD analysis project Ga0247760, IMG submission 179936) | Plant litter microbial communities from Arlington Agricultural Research Station in Wisconsin, United States - UWRJ-L171-409R-4 | ecosystem: Environmental > Terrestrial > Plant litter >...
ACGACCGCGCTGATGGGTGCGAATGTAGGCATGGGGGCTCCGCTAAAGACCTGATGAGTAGGGAATTTGGCAGCGTCATTTGTCTCGGTGCCTCCAGCGGCCGAGTCGCCACATTGGCTCGATCTGGCGCTTGATGTGTTGTGATCGCCCGTGTCTTGAGTTCCATTTGATTCGTTCTCGAGTTCTTCGTCGTCGACAACGATGGGTTCTTCGATACTCTTGACTAGGCCAGTCCCAATTTGCGGAGTGGAAAAGTTGATCGCCGGGGATGGTGCAAGGGTTGGCAGCGTAGTTGCCAAAGCACCGCGAATGGACTGTTGGTCCGGTCTTCTTGCCTCGACCAAGTGAGGACGATGGACTTGGATGAAGTCGGCACGGAACTTCTGATTGATGTTGAAAGGAGGCTGCTTGTTGATCTTCTTCCACGGATGGACATGGTCCGCCAGCCAGGCAGGGTCGTCAAAATTGGCGCCCTCCCAGTAGGGATCAACAGTACGGTTGCTAGGTTCGTCCAGAATGAAGCTGAGCCTCAGGATATGCCAGACTTCGTTCATAGGCTGCGGGCACACATTCTTGCCATGTTTGAAGAAGCCGAGGATCTTGATTGCCAGCAAAATCTCCGGTCGGCACCAAGCTGGGAGGCGACCGTTCACAGCTTCGGACTCTCTCCACGATTCGTGCCCCATGAGCCGCCATCTCACGGCAGTCTGAAAGGTAGCCCTGATTTGTGCCCACATAGCGTGGCGCGTAAGGCTGGGATCATTGCGCGTACGATCGAGTTCCAGCCACACGATGCCGAGATCAATGTGACTGGGGAAGCCATCAGGGTAGAACTTCTTCTTGACTTGGCGGAAGCCATTGTAGACCCATGACTTCTTATACTGGTCCATTACCGCAGTCTCTTCGATTCTCTCGTCGGTCGACATGGTTGCGGTGGACTGAACGATTGCAGGAAGGTGGATGAAGTGTGGGAGGCGGTGGTGCGGAAAGGGGAGTTTGATTGTACGTGCCAGCTAGGAGAGGTAACAAGTTTTTGCGGTGTGCATTCCAGGTGAACGGCAAGAGCGCGAGTAGGAGTAAAGTTGATGGTGGCACTACTGGAGAAAAGAGAGGGAGAGAGATTTGTGACGCTGAAGGGTGAGGAAATTCCCTAGTGGTGAAAGGAAATCAATCTTGGGCAACAGGGCAGTATTGAAATTGTGAAACAGCTGACCGTGGCCGTTCTTTCCTGATCCTCATATCGTTCTTTCCTTCCATCAGAAGCTCCCGAAGTTTTGCCCGCCGAAGCCAGAGCGCAATAATAGCACAGTCAGTTAGCACCCTCCTTGGGGCCACAGTCGACCCATGGCACTGCCGTGGTTCAGTACGTGCCTTGAATAAGAGAATTCATACAAAGGATTGCGAACATCAATCCTGCTTAGGAGTAAAGTGACAAAGGGGGTAGCATTTCATGCCAATCAGGACTTTCATCCAAACCAGACGGAACTGCGGACGGTGACTGGAACATTCGATGACGTGACTTTTCATCTTGACATTGACAACTGTGAATATGCAAGCAGGACGCAAGGGAATTTAAAAAAAGACTAGATACCTACATATTATAGAGAATCGAAATCCAGCATATGATTTCTATGCTTTGATTTTTGAATCCTGCACGGCGATGCCGTCGATATACGCCTGTTCTAGTCCGTATGCAATTCGCCAGCACTTTGCACAAGCTGATAACGCCTGTTTGAAGCCGATTGCAAAAAAAGCAGCAGAAAGTAGGTATATGGATTGATTTCTACCCTGTCCTGTTTCCAGCAAGGCTGCTCTAAACTCGACAGGGGAAGAGGCTGTCAGGCCGTCACACCAACAATGCTCCACTATCAGTCCCAGCAACCGCCCCTGTAGCATTCCCATCCTTCAACAGCCAGACGTACGCCTCGGCAACATCCTCGACGACCCCAACCTTGCGCGTCAGCATCTTCTCCTCGGCGCCCTTTACCATTGCCGCCTTAGCCTCCGGGCTCATGAATCCCCAGAGCCCCGTGTCCACAATCCCAGGCCGCACCACATTTACCCTCACCGGCGCCAGAGTAACCGCCAGCGCCTTGGTCAGCGAGACCAACCCCCCAGCGAAGTAGCTGACAACCACCGAGTCTTTTGTCGGTCTATCAGAGAGACTTCCACTGGTCAGGATAAGACTCGACAGGTTCGACTTGGGGAGATAGCGCGCAGCCGTCTTGGCCAGCAGTATGGGCACCACCATGCGGAAATGGATGGCGTTATGCATTTTCTCGGCGGTTACCGAGTCGAGGCCGCCGAGGGAGAGGCCGTCGGACGCAGTGTAGACGACGTGATTGATGACTCCCTGAGCGGATCGGGCCGACTGGAAGAGATTGTCGAGGTCGGATTCTACGCTGGGTTTGGAGAGGTCGGCGGGAATGCCAAAGACGGTGCTGCCTGGATACGAGGAGGATAGGGAGGCAACGGCGGAATCGATTTTGGCTTGGGATGATGAGGATATGGTTACTTTGGCTCCATCGGCCATGGCGGCCTCGGCCACGGCAAGACCAATGCCTGAAGAACCCCCGAGGATGAGGACATGCTTTCCTTGAACCTTTCTGTAAGTTTCAGGTGCCATGCTGGCGTATGTGCTGCTCATAGGAAGATGCTGCATGTGGTGAAGGGGATGGCAAGCTCATCCATCGTTGCTGTTGGACTTTTTATACCAGCTCTTTTCGCAAATTCTAACATATCATGCTCGCTCTTGTAACAGCAGAGTGCGGTGTACCTAACGGAGAAGACAGCTTTATCTCCATTGCAAACTCCGTGAACAATCTCCGAGCAACCATCAGTAAGCAAACCTAGGTATGTACCAGCGTTCAAATTGGTAGAGATACATCAATACATGTATCCTCCCTGCTTCTATACCTACCTATGATGCGTCAAAAGTGTGACAGCGGCCGGGTTCATGCCGAGGCTCCAACTGTTCGGTATGTTTAATCAACAGTTTTGGGTGGGGTACCATTGACCTGAGCCAGAAGGCTAAGTTTTTGCGAGCGTAACATATTAATTTTCTATGTGTGCCTGCGGGTAAGCCAATCGGGTTTTAACTAGATCTCGGACCAAGGCATCATCTGTCCGAGTCCCTGGAATTGAACACCGAGGCGGAACACGGCCAGCGGCAGGCTCTAGAAGCAATCCGCGAGGATACATGTAAGACGGTTACTATCATTGGCGGGGTTAGGGTTAATCACTCTGTCTCGGCTTGGCCTGAGGTGGTTTGGATAGTGGCGTCAACGTCAAGTTTGATTAGGATTGGCTCTTGGATTTGAACCTTGGGCACAGAGCCGAAAAAAAATCACCTCAACCGTTGAACATTTGAACCCAACCGCTTCCCATCAAACCTGACAAGGCTCACAGCAGCGGAACAAGAGACGATGGAATCGATACCCGACCCGATCAAAACGTATTTTGGCTACGGCAGCAACTTGTGGCTGGACCAGATGTCGAGGCGTTGTCCGTCATCGCCCTTCACTGGCGTTGGCAGACTGCGGGGCTATCAGTGGATCATCAATGCGCGGGGTTACGCCAACATCACCAAGACCAATTCCAGCGCCGATGAGGTTTGGGGCTTGATTTACGAGCTGACGCCCGAAGACGAGGAGCGGCTAGACATCAACGAAGGCGTTCCCGAAGCCTACGAGAAGCGCATCATCAATGTCGAGTTTTGGGACAAGGGTACACTCCTGAGGGACAACAGCGAGAGCCGCGAAAGCACGGCTGAAATTCCACCCCCAGCAAGCGTCGAGGGCATGCTGGTTTACATCGATTTCAAGCGCAGTTCCGGAGAGGGAAACAAGCCAAAGGCGGAATATGTTCATCGCATGAATGAAGGCATTCGCGATGCTCTGAAAGAAGGCGTGCCCCGCAGCTACATTGACCGTGTCCTCCGGGCCTACATCCCCGCCGAGCATGAGGCCGACCACACCGCCAAGGAATTGGCGCTGAAGCAAGCCGTTAGCTTCGTGGATGAAAGCGGTGTCATCACCAGGACCGGATCTGGGGCTGGAGTGAAGCAGCAGCAGCATGGAAGTTCTTGACAAATAGTAATTGGCCGTTTTTACCAATTCCGTACATGCATCCAATTGGTAGCGAGAAATACACCTGTGCGTCTGCCGCTACCGCCCGCCTTCCGTTCCCGATCCCGCATGGGAACCCCCGCGAGTTCTCAAGGTTGCCCCACCTTCGGGACGGGATGGTAGCGTGAACTTTCATCACCACTAGGCCAAAACTTTTGCTCTCCCTGTCTCCTCCACACCATCTTCTGTTCTGATCTTCTGACCGACCTAACCTCCCTGCCTTCTTAACCTGTCTACTGGCGAACCCCAACAGCAGCATATATCCACATCCCCTCTCAACTTGCTTCTTACTCATCATCTTGCTTCCTAGGCTCTCGGCTCCAAGGATTGTCGTCAAGCACCGCACCGCATCCCCTCCTGGGTTTTGATGCACACCGTCCACAAGACATTTTCTCGCTCACACATGTCCTACGCCAAATCCGCACCCACCAGCTTCTTCCTCAGCTTTTCGGCACACGGGTTGATGTGCCGCCCGAAACGGCAGTGATTCAGCAAGCGACTTGAAGTCTTTGCGCTTGCTTTTGGGGACGAAAGAAAGACTTAGAGCAGCAAACAAAACTGATTTGTACTGCAAATAAACTCGAAACTCCTGTTGGGAACTTCCCACACAAGACAGCATGTCTGAAGACACCAAGACGGCTTTCTCCAAGGCCCATGAGGACTATGGGACCACCACCAATACGACAGGACCGGAGCTTACCAGGACCGAGAATCCTGCCGATTGCCTTTCGGAATCCGAAGCTGTCGAAGTTGGTCTCCGCAAGCTTGAGGCCAAGAAGATGCACTGGTACTCATACCTGCTGACGGTCGACTTTTGGGCTATCATAGCAATTGGCCAGGTCTTGTCGCTCTGCATCACAGCCACCAACACCTTCAGCACCTTCCTCGCCCAGGCCGGCACCAGTATCCCCGCCTTCCAAACCATCTTCAACTACGTGCTGCTGACGCTCGTCTGGCTGCCCATCGCGCTGTACCACCTTGGTCCCCGCCAGTGGTTCCACATCGTGCTGCGCGATGGCTGGAAGTACTTTATCCTCAGCTTCCTTGATGTCGAAGGCAACTATTTCACCGTGCTGGCCTACCGTTACACCAATATTCTGTCGGCACAACTGCTCAACTTTTGGTCCATTGTCTGCGTGGTCATCATCTCCTTTGCGCTGCTCCGCGTGCGTTACAAGCCCTTCCAGATCGCCGGAATCTTTCTCTGCTGCGGCGGCATGGGCATCTTGCTGGCATCGGACCATTTGACTGGCGTCAACGGCGGACCCGGTGTGGACATGCTCAAGGGCGACCTGTTTGGCCTCTTGGGTGCCACATTCTATGGTATCAGCAACGTGTTCGAGGAGTGGTTCGTCAGCAAGCGGCCTGTCTACGAAGTGCTCTCCTTCCTCGGCGTCTTTGGTGTCTGCATCAACGGCGTTCAAGCCGCCATTTTTGATCGCGATTCTTTCCGCGAGGCCTCATGGACTGGCCCTGTTGGCGGATACCTGGTTGGGTATACGCTCGCCCTGTCCATCTTCTATTCGCTTGTACCCCTGATGCTCCGCATGGGGAGTGCTGCCGTCTTCGACATTAGTCTGCTGACAGCCAACTTTTGGGGTGTCATCATCGGAATCCGAGTCTTTGGATATATCATCCACTTTCTATACCCCGTTGCCTTTGTCCTCATCATCCTTGGCTTGGTGGTTTACTTTCTGGCCGGCAGCATCTTGGGCGATTCCAAGAAGCCTTGGCTCGGCGATAACCAGGCTGACGGTGTGGCAGGGATTGGCACGGCGAAGCTCAAGGCTCTTAATGCCGCGAAGAAACGGGTGTCTCTGGAGGGGGAGGGCACCGTTTAGCCCGGCTTTGCTTGGTAGTGTGGTTCTCGGGACTGGATGTCTGCGCGTTTCAAAAAGGCATAACCCGGGGGGGGGGGATGAATGGACGGAGGTGGTGGCTTGAGCGCAAACATCAACTTCACTTCTTCTCCAGGGGCAGAGGTCGGCATATCTAACCCAGGGGCTGGATGTCTGCTTCTGCCTCGGGCATTTTTACATGATATTTGACCAAGGAGAGTCTAATTACCTTCCGCGGGCAGCAATATAACATAGTTCAGCCCCAGTGATGTGATGATCAAGGAAAGTGATGAATTAGCCATGGACACCTAAAGTGCATACTATCTACCGAAAAAAGAGACAGGAATGCAATGCGCAGCAACCGCTACTCCTTGTGCCATAAATGAGCCCTATCCCACCCCGTGAACCATGCGACCTATCCTCGCAAATCAACTTTCCGTCCACGCCACACCGTGTCATGCCATGCCGAGAATCCATGGCAAAAAGCAGAGTGAAAATGTCAAGCAAACTGACCAGACCATCGAGACCAACACACTGACGAAGATGAACCACAAATAATAGAGAAGGAGAACACAGCCCTCACCTCACCTATCAAGCCAAATAGAACAGCGAGCAAACACAAATTACCACTCGCCATGTTCCATTCCTGTGTCAAAACACCAATACAGTTCCGTTCCATGAGACAGGGGAAACAAACACCATTCCCATTCCGACCTTACACTCCCCTGGTTCCTTCCTTATATATCCCGATTTACCGCCCAAGAAAAACCAACATTCAACATTTTTTCGCAAACAAGCCAACGCAACCAAAACAATTGAAGACCGTCGACGCTTCCCTTTCCGAAAAGTTATGCCCCCGGCCCCAAAACACCGATTCTTTGGAACAAGCAAGGTTTTCGCAAGTTTGCGCGCCGGCAGCCTTCGAGGAATCGATCCGTCAACCCCGTTTCTCTTTTTATGCCCGTCAATGCCCCTTACCAAGAAAAACCAAGCAAAGCATCCCATGATTTGAAACCGCCCTCCCTGACTCCAGTTTCTCACGAAAACTCCCATATCCTCCCCGTTTCCGTTAACCATGCCATGTGATTAGTTTAAAGGGCCTTAGCCCCAGACGCTGGCTTGATTGCCAAGCCCAGACTTGGTTCCCCAGCCACTGGAGCGACCGCCCCAGCCCGAGAGGCCGGCACTGGAATTCTCAATAGCAGACGATGGGTTTTGCGAACCGCTGGAACTGTTGCCTCCCCCGTCAGCCCCCGGGGCCGTGTAGCCTTGACTGAGCGGAGAAGGCAGCGGGGTCGTCGATCGCTTGTTGAGGGCCGGATTCGTCGGCGCGCTGGAAACTGAGGGACGAGTACCGATGGGGGCCACGGAACCCTGAGAAGGCTTGCCGCCGAGAACTCCTTGGCGAGGAGGTGACCCACCAGGAGACGAAGCGCTGGTGCGGCTCGACTGGTGAGCCCCAGGAGCATCAAAGGCGCCCTTGCTGCCAGAGGGGTTCGATTGCGGGCTTGAGTTGCTGTTGGCGCGGGAGCGTTCATGGGGTCCGGCCGATTGAGAACCCTGAAGGCCCTCACCAGGGCCTTGGGCGCCAGTATCGGGGTGAACCGCGGGCGGACGGCCGTACTCATAAGCCAAAGGGGAGTGACCGCGGAGGGCTCCGGGACCGGCTTGCGGGTTAGGCAGGCCTGGGCGCGGGGTGCCGTTTTCATCAACATAGCCAGGCGACTCGGCAAAGGAACCCTCGCCATACAGAGCATTGCGCTGCTGGGCAATGAGCTTGCGACGTTCCTCCTCAGACATGCTTCCTGGGCTAAGGGCGCGGTCCTGCTTAGGGCCATAAGACAGTTCAGCAAGCACAGCTGCAAAAAGAATAATGACGTTAGCCGAGTTTCTCAGAGTGCGCACCTGACGGGGGAATGATAATAGAAAGGAAAGGCTGGTGAAACCCAGCAGAATATTCCGAAGAGAGTGATATCAAGGGCACGGGAGATCATGTGGCGTCGGACCGCACTTGTGGTGCAACCATGTTGGAACAGATGTGTTTCCGACACCGCGAGGTGAGGCATCAGATGTTCCTCCTATCTTAATGATTTTTTTTGTTTTGTTTCGCTGTGGTAGGAAATACGGACGCTATACAGTAGAGGGCGGCCTACTTCGGTTATATTGCTGCTCTTGATGATAGTTCCTTAGCTCACGCTCCCGCTGAGCAGCCATTCTCCTCTTGGCCTGCATTATCTGCTCCGCCTCGTTGGAACCGCGTGAGGACTGATGCCGCTGAGATGCGTAGAAATTTTGCAAGTTTGTCGACTGGTGGGGGCCGCGGGCATCACCGAAGTCGGTGCCGGAGTGAGGGCGAGGGCCTGGTCCCGCAGACATGCGGCCTTCTTGGAGTCGAGAATCAGTGGTTTGAATACGCAGGAGGGGAAAAACCTGGCCTGGTCCATCCCAGGCAAACTTACCAGGGCCTGGGAGTTTTCTGGCAGGGCCTGGAATAGGAAACCACTCACGTCTATTTCCTGGACCGCTAAACATCTTCCCGCTCTTAACAAGATTATCGATGGCACGATCCACCTCTGCCCCATCACATGTTAGTAATCAGTTGCGTCGTCTGCCTGAATATGCTCAATGGCACGACCGACAAGTCAGTGCAACCCGCCGGGATTGCTGTGCATGAGCATCATAAACACCGTCACGTACCCTCGAGCTGGTAGGAGAAGGCGGTCGAATCCTCGCGCGGAATGGTCGAGCTAGCACCTGCCATTGGAATACATGGTCAGTCCGAAACCCCGGAAGAAGGCCGCGGAAGAGAGCATACCAGAACGTGCGGGAGGAGGAGTCTGATGATCCCAGCCGGTTTGTCCCGCGGGCGGCCATTGCGGAGGCTCGTAATATTGCGACATGGCGGGCGCCGATATGTCAAGCGTGTGGAAGGTCCGAGAGGCCGACGTGTTGGCCAAAAGGGGAGGAAGCTGGGTTTTGGTGGCAGTTACCGCCCACGACTTGACTGAGGGAATTAAATCAGCACCCGAAGCTGCAGAGCCCTTGGCAGATATAAGAATGCGGCGTGCATACGTCGAGCACAATAATTGTGGTGGTGAGTGAAGGCGAGAATAGATGGAGATACGGCGAGAAGCAAGACGAGGTTTTTTCCCCTGGGCGCAGCGTGGCGCCTGTCGAGCAGCAAGAAAAAAAAATTCCCTGCAACAAGCTCGACTGCGCGCTCTGCGGTCCCGGCTTTCCGCGACACATGCAACTCCACAAAAAAAAAGGAAAGTCTCGAACGTCACTTACCAGCACAAGCCAACCAGTTGCCCTTCTCGAGGAGAAATCAAGTCCTCTCGTCCGAAAGTGACTGGCGAGAAGGCCCAAGAGGAAAAGGGGGAGGAAGAAAAGAAGGAAGGGGGCACACGCACCCCGACGCGCAGACGAATTTTAGTCGCAGACAGGAGTGGAGGGTTGCGTCAAAGAGGGAAGTGACCGGGGAGATGGAGGTTCTTTAGGCCCGGCGCGAAGCACAAGAGCGTGGGTCGATCGGCTTGACTTTTGGCAGGTAGGCACACCCCTCCGAAATGCCCCAACTCCCAAGCTCGCTCTCCTCCCAGTAGCAGGGTGTGATCCCCTTTTCGGTTCGTGGGAGGGAGCACGGGAGCGGCAAGTAGGCTGCGATTGCACAGGCGCAGCGCAACAGCATGGCCAGTGAAGGAAAGCGAGAATTATCTACACCATTAGACAGCCCATCCACGCATCCTGTTTTCAAGACTCGGTTTACGGTTTACGGCATCGCATCAAACGAAAAAGAACATCATGCGCGAAACAGCCCGGGTTCTGTGCCAGTGCCAGGGATTCCACGCCCAAAAGTTGATAACCGTCTCGTTTCGTCGACGCGGGGGACCACCGGAAATATCGGTTGCGCTAGGGGTCCCCAGGATGCCCAGAGAGCAAGGTGGATGCCCGAGATTGGGGAGCGCTGAGAGAGCACTTTTCTCCAATGAATCACGGGTGCTCTGTCACCTATGTTGCCGTTCTCCCGCCTGCGAGCAGATGGACCCTTGCGTGTTGAGGTGCCTGCGCTGTTTCTGCAGGCTGCTGCTGTACGCCTGTCTGATTCTGATTCTGATGCCGCTCACTCCACTCGGCCTCAGATCTGCCGGCGTGCGGTGCAGAGCCCGCCCGCATGCATCGCAAACAGCAAGCAGGATGCTATTAGCTGCTGCGCAGGGTACGAAGTGCGGATCAGGTTTTGCCAGCTAGGTGCGCGGATTCATCAGCCCAGCAACTTCTGACAAGATCGAATCATGGGTAGCGGCGGGCCTGCGGCACCACATCAAAATTGGGGTTGGTCATCAACATCACCGCACACGCTCGTTGATCGTTTGGTGTGGGCCACTCAACAACACCGGCTCGACGCCGAACATTGCCAGGTTGGCTCGAATCTGATGAACCCGAGACCTGCGCCGCGAGTGGGCGCCTGCGTTGATTGTGGGTACTGAATACCTTGGCGCTGCCTACCATGTCAATGTTCACTAGCGTCACATTACGAAGTTGTGACTGGAAAGGGAAGGCGGCACCGCGAATAGGGGAAGCCGAGTGAAATGAGCAGCAAAGTTTAGTATTTGGGAAGGAGGTAGCAGCCACCCGGTGACTGGCTGCCGGTTGCCAGCTGCAGCGAAAATTCCGGAAGTTTTGGAACGTTTCCATTTCCCGCAGTGCAACCAACAACCGCACACATAACTGCCTACACCTGAGAGACTGATAGAAATGGGCGGACAACCGTGCGAGCCATTCACCTACCCTCAACATGGACGGTCGGACATCCTTGGAAACCGCGCCGATAGCGTACCCGTTGCCGAAAGCCTCATCGCGAAATGCGGATATTGGGGGAAGTTGACCCGCCTGCAGCAAATTTCCTTGGGATTGGGTCACGACAGGGCTCCCTGGCGTTGAGCCGTCGCCAACATGGTTCTTTTAGCGCCGCCCCCAGTGCACGTCAGTCCCAAGTCGTTTTAGCCTGGGCCCAAATCCGTAACGTGCTGCCGTCCAATTTTCAATCGTTGCATGTGCTAGCGAGCACTTTACAAAGATATAATCTCCCGTCACATCCCGCCCTTCGTCGTCGTGCTCGCGCGAAACTAGGAGGCAGCCCTGATACAGTGCTGGTGGTCACGCCGCTAAGTTAGGTCGATTTCTCCGCCGGCATGGCGGATGCCGATTTGACCAGGGCAAGAGCGCTCGTGCGGGATCGACCCGCATCCAGCTGCTTTCCAAACCAAGATGAACGCGAGAACTCAAGTTCGACCTCTCATCACTAACTACCAATCGATTCGCTAGGACACGGTTTCAGGTCGCAGCCCAAGACCTCGGCAGCGAGGAAAAAGGGGCCAAACCATGGTAACACGCCTGGACGCTCAGGCTGCCTCTACTCGACGGTGATGGCATCACTTCAGCGTCACCAGGGAACTGACAAGCTGATATCTGGAGCCTGAAATACGGGCATTGTAACCCGCACGTAGAAGGCCGTATGAATTTGATCTGGCTACTACTTAGTCTCGGCATTGTGCTGATGATCCCCTCTTCCAGTTTCACTTGTCAATTAGCACGTTGGTACAAGATGAAGGTACAAAAACAGATGGAAAGGCCAGGCATTCTCCCACCTCATTTAGCCACTGGGACCCAAACCACGAGGCTTTTGTGGAGCAGCCGGCAGACGATCCATGGTTGAAGCACAGGGCTCGATGCTCCGACCCGGCCGTGGATCTCTCCCGTTTCACCCCGGAGTCGAGCCGATGGGTGACAGCTGCCGAGATACCCAACCCGCCTGATGCCTTTACCCTCAGTGTTCCTGCGAGTCGGCCCTAAAAGGCTGGTCAGGTTGCGACATGCGGCATGAAACCACCCTGGAACAGAAGCGCAAGCTCCGAGAACGGGTCCTTGACCAGGAAACCCGTCCCAGCATTGTGGTGCGCTAGGAGTTTTCGTCTGAAGATTACGCAGGAGTTCGAATATCCCCGAGACGTCATATCAAAGCTCTGTTGTTGGTATAGCCATTCTCGTAGGTCGACTAGACTTCAGTCTTCTAGTTGACAGCGTGGAGTTGTTGAAAGCAGGGGATCTCCATCGCGGCACTGCTCAGAGCCTGTGGCCGCATTTTTCCCGGCAGGCGCGGTTTGCGGCATCTAAAAGTGGCTCCCTTCATGTTCGATATCTGCTTGAAGTGCACGCCTGCAGGTGCGCCCGAGCTTCCACCTCGCAGGGCGTTCCACAGTCGGTACACAACAATCCCCAGACTGACGACTTACGATTTACAACTTAACGCCTTGACAAGGGCTTTATCTCTATGCAGCCTTACCTGGCTTCGCAGACTGGCGGAGAACTAGGATAAGCTGCAGTTCTCTGCAAACTTTTATCCTCGCTCACCTTCACACTGGCATCATGGACTTGAAGGGCCTAACCTAATAAAGCTGCCAGTCCATCAGACGTGGCATACACTCGAAGATTCGTGGTTGTTCTTGGCCAATAACGGCAAGCCTCTGCTGGATAACGTTAGGTAGGTACGCCAAGGTATCGGCCCAAGCATGTCAGTTCCCCGCTCGTTCAGGAGAGGGAACCGGGAAACCTGTCGCAGCCATCACAAACCTTGAGGATTCATACTCCCGCAGTGGGGTTCTTTTCTTCCTGGATAGTTGGCAGCCGGATTCGCGAGCTGCGCAATCGTGACCTTCTAGGCAACCCTCTCATCTGCCGACACAACTCAGCAAAAATATCAGCCAACAGGCAGAGAGCCCTATTAAGATCCCATACCCGAGAGCTTCCGAAACGCATCCGACCATAGACCCGTGATATCGGTTCTCGTGCCTGCCTTCCCCGGGATATCAGTGGTCTGGACAGCTGACAAATGCGTCGCAGCGTACGCATGTTCGCGCATTCTTTGATGCTCTTCGCATCCGAGTATTTCGGGGCGCAGGCACGATGAGGTCGCATGCATTGCTCCCCCACAGTAGTCACAGCCCATGATACAATGAAGAACGGAAACTGGTCGCACACCCGCTTGGCAACACACTCTCCGCTGAGGAGCATCTGGTACCTATCTAGATATGTCAAGAAGACAGCAGTTTGGCCCCGGTGACGATCATCGTCAACCCCGCCTACCCAAAAAAAAAAAACCTCCTCGTACTCCAGCATTGTACTACAATGTGCACCTGTTCTCTAGCTCCCGCGATGATGGCGCGCTGCACAATCAGCAGGTTTCAGACGAGACCGATGAGATCGAGATTCAGCTCAACCGGGACATGCCAGCACTTAGTTCTTCTGTATTCATGTTTTCGCGTGGCGTAGTGACGGACAGCTGTCGATCAGCAAACAACTTTGCGGGGAGATCATGACCGACGATGCGAGATGACGTTGGACAATTTGCACGAAACGGGTAACGCCAGTTCTTCTGTGATCAGCAACGTTCCACGACGAAGATGGGAGGTGCGCTCGCTCACCATTTGCACAGCGTCGCCTTGCATATCGACTCAGTTCAATACATGAACGTGCGGGAAGCAGTAGCTCGCCAACAGGGAGTTCGCGCCGGAATCCGGCTAGCCTGCTGGTTGACCGAGCATTCGCCGAAGTGGGGGATAGGTATAGATTACTTTTGTCTTTTGCTTTCGTGTGTGTTGCACAAGGTCGGAAAGGATCCGATTCAGATTCAGATTCCGAGTCAGGTTTGGAAGTGGAAACCTATTTGCGATTCTGCACCCTTGGTTGGTTGCTGGAGTGCGAGCCCCTTTTTCTGCCCAGCCGCTGAGTAAACACTGGCGATGTCCCTGGCCCCTAGCCAGTTTCGGCGCAGACTGATACTCAAGCTCTCCTGCTCACTCAGTTCCAGAAATATGTGTTTCGGCGTGTCTAGCTAGGAGTTGTGCATCCCCTTTTTCTTAGTGGTGCTCAGGTGAGAAGTTAGTTGTACCTCTTCGGTCGTTTGTCGTTGGTTGGTCGGCGGAGCCGCCCGCCCCGGCTTCAGCGGGATGAAGAATGCGGCGACTGGGGCGATGAACGACAGTGCCATCAGAGCAAGTCTTGTCAAATGTAAATTGAAAGCAGAGATTGACAAGATACTGAGAGTATGTGTAGATTTCGTGTGTCAGTCTTGTCGGGAGCCATATTATAATTCTATACCCAGTCCTTCATGGCTCAGCAGCCTGCGTTGGCAACTCTAGACTCAGATGCCAGAACATCTAACCAGGAAGGCCCCGAGTAAACCAGTCTGGGGACAGCTAAAGGGGGACCTGGGGGAAAGGATTTCGCGGTGGCGTCTGGTCGATTTGATATATGCTAGACGACGCATAGAATGTTATTTCAAGCCAGGCACGCCTTCGGTCGACCGGCGCGGGGAGTAGAAGGCATCACCCGGAACACTGAGAATAACATTTGATGGTAACTGAGACAAGGGACCGAGCATTTGTCGAGAATTTGGATATCGGGAACCAAATGGTGGCTAACATTGAACTTGTAGGGGAA
>Ga0247760_1002374_pt1 | contig 14449 bp, 1 predicted proteins | sample UWRJL171409R4_FD_179936 | JGI IMG/M metagenome (GOLD analysis project Ga0247760, IMG submission 179936) | Plant litter microbial communities from Arlington Agricultural Research Station in Wisconsin, United States - UWRJ-L171-409R-4 | ecosystem: Environmental > Terrestrial > Plant litter >...
TCCACGCAGCCGCTCCGCGGCTGCATCCGTGGATCTGCACAGCCAAGAACGCCAGACTCCACTGCCAACCTCGTATTCAGTCAGCCAACCTCGCTTCGCAGAAGCGAGTGTGGCTAATGCACTTCGTGCACTAGCTACCCTTACGGCTATAATAATACGGCTTCCGCTCTCGAAGATAGAAATAATTAATCACCTTTAACACACACTGCTTTCCAATGCCTTGACCCCTTTTGCATTTTAACAGTTACACCAGTTATAAACTACGACATAATCTTAAGTTTACCTTAATTAGAAAAGTACAATCTTACAATTAACTAAAGGAGTAGCCACCTTACTTTTAGCAAGTCCCCTAATTATAATCACCGTTTAAAGAAAGCTAAGAAGGTACTAAACTGCTTTAAAGGTGCACGAAGCACTTAAAAGTACGTTAAACCCTTAAAACTAAGTATAATTTAAGTTAGGTTTATTAAGATGGTTAAAGGATTAGAAAGTTTACCGCACTGTTTAAATAACAATTCGGAAGGTAAAAAGAAGTTAAAAGCTAATTTACAGATAAGTGAAGAAGTTAACTTATCTAAAGTATTAACGGAATATAGGAAGTTTACCCTGTTTTGAAAAAAGATACCGTAACTATTAAACTATAGATTATAAGACCACGAAATTAAGCTAAAGCTAGAAACGAAGCTTTGTAACTTCCAGCTTTATTACCTAAATCCCCAGTAAGCTAAGACCTTAAGGGAGTATATTAATAAAAATCTAAAAAATAGATTCATTATAAAGTCCTAATCCCTAATAAAGTACTTAATACTATTCGTCTTAAAAAAGGGAGACAGTAAGCTATATATAGTTATTAACTACTAAACGTTAAATAAAGATATAATTAAAAATCGCTACTTATTATTACTTATTATAAAAATGTAAGAATAGATTACTAAAGTAAACTAGTTCTCTAACCTTAATTTCCTTATAAGGTTTAACTACGTTAAAGTGAAGGAAAAGGATAAATATAAAATAGCCTTTCAGACTTATAATAGGTATTATTAGTATTATATTATACTAATAGGATTAATAAACACCCTTATAACCTTTTAAAACCTTATTAATAATATCTTCCGTCCCTTCCTTAACAAGTTTATCTTTATGTATTTAGATAATATTCTAATTTATTCCGAAACTTTAAAAGAACATTAAAAGTATATGCGACAGGTTTTAACAGCTTTTAAAAAAGCAAAGCTAATAGTAAACTTAAAGAAGAGCCACTTTTACGTTTAAGAACTAAACTATTTAAGGTTTAGAGTAACTTTTAAAAAGCTTAAAATATAATTAGAGAAGATAGAAGTAATTAGGGATTAACTTACTTTGAAAAACTAGAAAGAATTATAAGCCTTTATCAGCTTTATAAACTTCTATCGCTATTTTATTAAATACTTTACGAAAATCGCAAAACTACTTTATAAACTTACAGGTAAGGGAAAGCCGTTTAAGTAAACTGATAGACAGTAAAAGGCGTTTAAAGATCTTAAGTACACCTTTATTATAACACCAGTTTTAACCCTTCTCGATTTCTTAAAGCCTTTCTAAGTCGAAACAGACTCCTTAGAATTCGCTATCGGCAGAGAACTCAGTTAAGTCTAAGACGATAGGAAACGCTACTTAGTTACCTTCTTATTAAAAGGAATCTATAGCTTAACTTTATAATATCTAATTTATAATAAGGAACTGATAGCGATTATTTAGTGCTTTACTAAGTAAGCACTGTATCTAAACAGTATAGAAGAACTAGTCTAGGTCTTTTCAGACTATAATAACCTTTAATACTTCTTAACGAAAGAACTTAACTTACAGTAAACACAGTAAGCAGAGTTAATAACCCCGTTTTACTTCCAGATCCATTATATTAAAGGAAAAGATAATAAGTAAGTTAATACTTTTAGTTAAAGATAGGATTATAAGGATACTAATCTAGTTTTAATCCCTGTTATTATATTTAATAAAGTTAAAAACAGTATATTAAAGTATATACTGTAAGTATTAGATAACTAAACGTTAAAATAAACCATTAATGTCTGTATAAACTTATAGATAGAGTATAATATTTATTAGTAATAACAGGACTTTTAAGTAAAAAGGCTAACGGAAGGCACTTATAAGTATAAGTGCCCCTTAGGAGATTTCTTAAAGTATATGTAAGACTGTAAAAAGGAGTATTTAAAGCACTTAAACTATAACGAAATTAGTTATTAGCTAAAATAGTTATTAGAAGGTATAAACAGCACGCTTAAACTAAAAGTAAAGCTTTAATATTAAAAGAAACTATATATTTACGACCTAAATAAATAAAAAGAGTACATTTAATAAGTCTATAAGTCTTAACTTAAAGGATATATAGGCTAGGTTAAGACTCTTATATAAGCTTAATAAACGTATACTTTCCTAGGAATAAAGAAGTTAGTTAAGGAAGTAGTTAATAACTGTAATATCTGTTATTAAAAACAGAATCGGCATTATAAGCCTTGTAAGCTTTTTAAACCACTTCTTATACTATAAGTATTATAAAGTTTTATTTTACTTAACTTTATTACTGGGATTTTAAAGTCTAAGGACCTTATTATAAGAGTTACTTATAATTAAGTCCTTATAATAGTTAACAGATTGATAAAATAGGCTTACTTTTTACTAACTTTAAAGGATATAATAGCAGAATAACTCGCTTATATCTTTAAGAAAAAGATAGTTTTATAACACTTTTAACTAAATAATATTATTACAGATTAAGATAAATTAATTATATTAAAGTTTTAATAAGGATTAATGTAAAGGATAGGTGTGAAAAGTAAGCTTTTAATAGCCTTTTACCTATAGACGGACAGCTAAATAAAATAAGTTAATTAGATACTTATAATATATCTTTAAGCTTATATTAACTTTAAATAAAATAATTAGCTTAAGCTGTTACTAATAGCACAGATAGCCTATAATATAATACCAGTTAAGTTAACAGGTATATCACTATTCTTTACTAATTTCAGTAAAGAGCCTAAACTTTATTAAAACCTACCTACTAACACCCCCTAAGCCATAATCTGCACAGACTGGATATAAAAACTGTATAACTATTTATAAGCCAAACTCGAGTTTATATGTAAACGAATAAAGAAGTTTACTAATAAACACTAAATTAAATAACTAGTACTTAAAAAAAGACTCTATTATAATAGTAAACGAGTTAAGGGACCGACTCTTTAACAGGAGGATTACGTTTACCTTTTTTCACGAAACCTACATTTAAAACGACCTAATAAGAAGCTTGACTTTAAAAGGTATAGACTGTTTTAAATTAAGAAAAAAGTCACCATTTTTAATTATAAATTAGACTTACCTACTAGTATAAAGGTGCAGATTAAGGTTTTTCATATCTTACTTTTAAAACCTGCCTTAAAAGGAGTTCTTTTAGAAAAGAAGATTAAGATTAACGCTAATAAGGATAAGTATAACGTTAAGGAAGTTATAGATTTATAAAAGGGAAAGAACATATTTAAATATCTTATTAAGTAGCTAAACTACAGCCTTAAAAGTAACTTATAAGAACCTGTTAGAAACCTTAAGTGCTTAGACTTAATTACGGAATTCCACTAAAAGAATCTAAACTAACTGAAACTAACGATAAGAATTAGAAATAAGATAAGATCTAATATTTAAACTACTATACTGAAGAGCAAAACTACTGTAAGACTTAAAGCCTGGGAAGTGGCAGGAAACTCCTTAATAGGTACGGAAGGACATTTATTAAAACCCTTAACTAAGGTTATAAGGACCTTAGACCTAATAAAGAGGCTAGGCCTTTAGGAACTCCCAGTAAGTTTTACGCAGGCTGTTAAGGGAAAGTTAGCAAAAAAAGAAAATAAAAGAGTCGCTTTAAGACCCTTTAGCCCTAAAAGGTAAGGATTTAGAACGACAGAAGACCTTTATGGGACTTAAACCCACAGCCTCTTGTTTATTAAAAGAAAAGAAATCATAAACTAAGTTATAAAGCAACCACTTGTTGCGGAGACCCTGTTAGAAAGTTCCCCCAGTTAAAAGACTCTACGTCTTTAAGAGAGGTGTTTAACCTAACTTCCTTACTCTCTTAAAACTTTAACAACTCCGCTTTATAACTAAACGCTTTCACAGCCCAGTCTTTAAAGTAAGACTACTGTTTATAAAGACGTATTAAATATACTAACGCCTTTTAAAGCTTAATAGTGGCTTTATAGAGCTGTTAGGTAGTAGACTTAACTTATAAGTTAAGGTTTTGCTTTTTAATAAGAAGAGCTTTTAACTTTGCTTTACTAATATTAAAAGCGTTATATTAAGAAGGCTAGTGCCTCTCTAAACAGTAGTTGTAACTGTTAGACCAGTTCGAAACCCGACAGATAAGTAGAGAGTTAGTAGACTTATAAAAAGAATAAGGGGATATTTCGTTATTAAATGTGTATATGTAGGCTGTAAGGTTTAGATAACAGTTAGTGCTTTTACCCTATTCCCGTTTTAAGACCTAGGAGCTAGACACTTATTATATAGTGAAATAGTGAGAGGAGAAACTTACCTTTTAAGTTCTTTATAGGAAAAGAATATTAAAGAGGGAGAATTGTGTAACGACCTTATAGGCCGTCACTTAAGCTAGGGTGGCCTGATAAATCCCCTGTAGAAGGAACAGTGTAGGAAGACGGTATATACCGTCTAGGCACATTAGGCTAGGGGTGTAAAGACCTGAAGCCCTTATAACTAATAAGGTGCTGCTTATAACATGTTAAGTGCTTATATTGTAAGTAGGAGAAACTTTATAAGTAGAATGTTTATATGGTGTAAAATGCTTATATAACGAGCACTTACGACATTACAAGCAAGGTATAAAGTGCCTTCCAGTTAGTTAGTATAAATAGCTATAGTTATGTTTATAACCACTGTGAGGGACTCTGGTTCCTTACGTTAGTATTTAATTGTTCATTTATATCTTACTGTTTAGACTCACCTCTGTGCATTATAGTAATAGTGACTTATAATGATATTAAACCCCCGTCTAGGAGTGCTAGCTTAATAAGCCGTCTTTGGAACGCCCCTTACCTGTTAGTGTCCTGCCATATGTTCTGTCTTAACCTGCGCCAGTCCTCTCGAGGCCTGTGTTGGGTGCAGGTTGTAATAATACTTCCTAACCTTTAGTTTAGTTTTAAAAAGAAAAAAGCGACAGATATAGCTATTTAAGTTATTATTAATAACGTTTACATAGTATAGTTGCGTAAAGCTTACACTTTATTATTATAGCTAGATATTACTAAACTATTTGATAAAGTAGATTAGAATTAGCTATTTGCTATATTAAGAGACCTAAGGTTTGAAAGAAAGCTTATCCTTTAACTAATTAGCTATATATATAGGAGAGCAGCCTAACTGCTGTTTGATAGTAAGCTGTCAGTACTATAAGACATTACCTAAAGGATTCCCTAAAGATCTCCCTTATCGGTAATCCTCTTCATTCTCTTTATTAATATATTATACGAAAAGCTAAAGCATATTAAAGGCCTAATTATATTAAGTTTTATAGATAATATAAACCTTTGAGCTTTCGTATATAATATATTAATATGTTATAAGATCCTTAAAACTGCATATAAGATTTGTAAAGAATAAATAAAGGAAAAGGGGATAACGTTTAACTTAAAGAAGAGTAAGCTTATTTATTTCTTATAAGTAAGGTATTTATAAACCGAAAAAGTAAAGATTTTAAAAGAAGACTACTTAAGACTAATATTAGTAAAGTTAGTTAAGTTCTTAAAAGTTTAGCTTGATAAAAAGCTTAACTAAAAAGCTTATTAAAAGAAGATTACAGATGTCCCTTTTAAAAGTTTTGCGCAGTGCTAAGCCAGCCACACCCGTTTATTACATTCAACCCTATCTCTGTTTTGACTGTTAATACGTTCCTAGCCTCCTTCGCATTTTATTACTAGCTATAAATGCTCTAATATCTCTCAGTTTGAGTTCTGATACGCTTAGCTATGTAAAGATCTTGCTTTAGCATAGCTCCCATTCTTGTATTAGCTCTACACTAACTTAGAGATTAGGGTTAGGGTTAGGGCATATGTGATTAACGGGGGTGGCTAGCTTGGCACTGTGCAAAACTTTTAAAAGGGACATCCGTATTAGAAAAATAAAAACCTAAACCCTTATATTAACTTAACTTACAGGGAAAACGTAAAGAGTGTAAGTTATCCACGATTGAGAAATTTACATTAAAGTTATTAAAAGTGTCCTTACCTATAGAGTAAACGTATAATCCTGTCCGGAGGACAATTTGTTGTAAGGGTGGTCCAAAAACAAATTACTATGGGAAATTCGGTCAAAACTGATAAGGAAATTCAACTCGACCTAGGACTGGTCGGTTTACTATCAAAAGTGGGTCTGCTCGGGCCCCAAATCACGTGATATAATATGTTTTCAGATACGTCACCTGACCAGAAATCCAAATCTGAAGTCAGATTCAGGGTTAGGGTTACGGTTCAGGAGTTATTAGCATTTGAAAGAATTAAACAAATGAGTATTCAAAATTAAGAACAGGGACAGATCTAACCGAATGAGGTAGTTTTATATGTAATTTTTTATGAAGAATTCAGAACTGGAATCTGTTTTACTATACTGCTTAAAATAAGAAAGATATCACTGTTTAAAGTCTAATAATAATAAGTATTTAAATAATAGCTGGTTATTAAGTAGTATAATAAGTTCTATTACTTACGTTTATTATAGGACGTATTACGTAGAATGCAGAACTTGAATCCATTTTACTATACTGCTTAAAATGAGAAAGATATTAGTATTTAAAGTTGGATGATAATAGTTATTATAATAATAACCTGTTAACAAGTAGCATAATAAGAAGTAATAATTACGATTCCTATACATTTCATTATGTTGAATACAGAACTGGAACTCTTTTTACTATACGGCTTATAATAACAAAGATATTACTGTTTAAACCTAAATATTAATAATAATATTAACATAAACTCAAATATCTCTCTGGTTTTAATAGCTATTCCAAATCGGGCTTTAGATTAAGAATTACAGTTAAAATCTACACATAATACTACCTTTTCCTATATTATAAACTACAATAATACTTGTGAAAGTTATGGTTTTTTCACTTTAAACCTGAATATCTCCTTTTACTGAACCCTAACCCTGAAAATAGAGTGAGAATCGGACTCTACATCACGTGATGCATATTAAAACGTATCATTTGATTGTGTAAGCTAATAATTAAAAATTATTAAATTATTACTCTAATTCACCCAGTTAAGTTAAAAAAACCTTTAGTTTTTCACAGATAGAAATAGAAATAGTATAGTGGTAAATAGCGTAATATTAATTAAAGAGGTTCCTAGTTTGAATTGCATTTGTGAAAGTGAAAAACAAACTGTAAATTGTAAATTGTAAAATAAATCCTGTTAACCCTGTAGAATAAAGCCTGTAAACCCTGTAGAATAAGTTAAAGGGGGGGGGAACTGGCCACCCCCCGCACTGGCCACTTCTGTAAGCACAGATCTAAATCTTCTTAAACACCAAACACACCGCCATTTCTCCTTTAAAATGGCATCAAATTCTTCCAAACTTTAGAATTTACTTCATCAATCGCTTCTAATAGCCTACACCGAAGATGACGTACGTAACGCCTACTTTATGGCCAGGAGGTACGGCAACGTTAGCCACATCGCTAGACTTAACGGAATTCTACACTTTACCTTATAATGGCAACTTTAAGGCCTCCTCCCCAGGCTAACAGCTCACACACACAAAATAAGGCTATTACTAACTCTCAAGACAAAGTTAGCTAAGTTTATTCGGCTGCAGGTGGTTATTAGAGCCCCCCTTACGTACGGAATGATTAGGGAGTTAATATAACGTATCTGTGTTAAATCTGGCGACGATAAGTGTATCAGTAAGGGTTAATGTACGGCTTTTCTTTAAAGAAACCCAGTTTTAAAGACTTAAAGAGTACCATAAATTGATTCGGTAAAAGTTAATTACGCTACAGAGGAAGTTATTTACCTTTAGTTTAACTATTTTTAGTTACTTTAGATTCTAACTATTCATTTATAAAACCAGTATAATATTAACAAGACAGGTATTATAAAAAGCATTACTAATAACGGCTTAGTGGTTAGAGCTACTAATAAGCGTTTAACTTAAAAAAGAGACTTTAGATCTTATACTTAGATTAGCATTATAAAGTATATCTTAACCACAAGAGTAACTTTCCCTCCCTTTATTATTTTTTAAGGGAAAAACGTTAACACCTAGTAATTTAAGGAATATTTAAAGAAGTACAGGGACTGGAAATTCACTATAATAGAGAAAAGCTGGATTAATAACGCTATTAGTTTAAAATAGTTAGAATAAGTCTTCTTACCCTTAATTAAGCTAAGTAACTCTTCTAAACACTGTCTTCTTATTCTTAATAGTCACAATAGCTATATTACAGTTAATTCTATATAGAAATGTTATTAAAATAAAGTCTATCTATTATATTTACCGGCACACATTTTTCATATCCTCTAACCCTTAGATTTAACTATATTCAGCCCTTTAAAACACACTTACAGATAATACCTCTCTTAGTATATTTAAACTAGCCTTTACGAATCTACAGTTATTAAAAAACGCCTTATACTTAAGTGTTATTATAACGCTAGACTTAAAGCTTTTATAAAGTTTAATTATAAGGTAAGGTGGAAGGTAAGTAAGTTATGGCTAGTTAATATAAAGAAGCCGCTAATAAGCTGGAATATTATTAGAGAAAAGACCCTTATTACCTCTTAAGAGTTATTTACAGAGCCTTAACCCCTTTTAACACTAGTAAAAGTAACCTACAGTAACTATAAGGTGGTAGATGTTAAGATTTTTACCCCTAAGGGAGTTAAAGATCTTAACTAGTAATTACAATCTAACATTAAAGTCAATAAGACTATTAGGCTTCTTTTCAGTAAGGTAGAAAAAGCCTTTAGAAGTAAAAATGCCCTTATCACTACCTAGAAACGCATAATCGAGGCCCTATAAGCTTAATTAAATGCTGTTAAACCCCTTAAAAGAAAGAAGGTGGTACCGGATCCAAACACTACCTTTTCTAACATTTAGAACATTATGGAAGCTAAAAAACAAGCTGGGCATCCACTATAAGAGTTATCATCAGATAGCGATTCTTCTGAAGAATCTAGTTCTTCAGAAGAGGAGTGTATTGTAGTTAGAACTAGCCGTAGATCATGAAATTAAGAGGGGGGCAAGGGTCTCGCTTATTCGCTTACAGAAGTCGCCAGTGCGGGGGGTGGCTAGTTCCCCCCCCCTTTGACTTAAAGCCTGTAAACTTTATAAAATAAAGTCTTTAAATCTTAAAAATAAAGCTTTAAAAAGTAGCTTTTATTTTTTATTTTTTTTATCTCTTTAAATAGATGTATTGGCCTCCGGACAGGTTTCTGTCGCTTTGTTCGCTATACTTATTAAAACAAGCTTAATACTCCACACTAAAATTGCCAGGAGCGAAAGTGAGGCATGGAGCGCCCTGTAGCGTAGCGAAGGGCCGTCGCGTAATGACAAACGAAGCGACGCCAGCAATTTTATATAGCTAGTATTTTACCAGCTTTTTAATATTTTTCAAGGCCTCCTTTATATAGCTGTTAAACTTCTTACATATATTTAATAATTATAGTTATGTCGTATTTTATTTACAAGGCCTTTAACTTTAGTATAACTATTTATATTAGTAACTGTAGTAAGAGTATTTATATAGTTAGATAATTCTTCCTCAGCTACTAACTTTAGTAACTATTTTTTAGGGATATCTTTATTTATTAGGTTTATAATATAAGCTGTATAATAAATGTTGTAAATATTTTTAATTGCGATATTACTATTAATAACTTCTATAAAGGTATCATTATTAAAAGCGTTATTATAAGTAATACATATAATATTAGAAATGTTAAGGCCGTATAGTATAATAAGCTTAAGAAATTTATCGTGTATATATAGACCTGTATAGCTTTCTGTAAGCTTATTGAAGCTAATAAGCTTATAATTTAGCTTATATTCTAAGTCGATATAGGTTAATATTAGGCTAAAGTAAGCTTTTTGATAATTTGAAGTCTAAATATTAAGTGTAGCTGAAAGCGAACTATTATTATTTGAATGTTCTTTTAGCTTATAAGTAAAGCTATTTAAGGCTGTTTTAAAAGTATTGTTTAATATTTACTTTATTTTCTAGTGATTTATAATAAGTGTAGACTTAATGTAATAGCTAAGTAAATCTTTAAAAGATTCTGAATTTAATATATTAAACGATAGATTATTTTCGATAATAAAGTTTAGTATTTTATAATATGCTTTGTCTTCGTTAAATTCGACTATAGTATTTGTTTATAACCGTTTTTAGAAAAATCGGTAGTAATAATAGTAGTAGATGGTATATTTTGCTTAAGTTACTTAGTTTTTTTAACTCTTTATTATAAGCTGTATTTAGCTGTTTTCTTTTATAGTGAGTAACGTAGTTTGATGATTGAAAACCAGCCACTTTTTTAATCTTTTTATATAAGCAGGTTGTACGGATGTCTATCCTAAAAGTTCTGTCCAGGCGCTAATTACGCTACCCCCTTTATCTACATATCAGCAGCCACCTCCTTCTTCCGACCCTCTTTATATTCATTCCCTCCCCCTAACTGAATAATTTGCTTAATATGTTAAGGAATCTTTTCAATCTAGGCTTGGATCTGTTTTTGCTGTAATTCTTTCCTCTAATAATGCTCCTACGATTTGATAGCCTCCTGTTAGCTTTTCGGTGCCCCTTTTTTCGTAGTCCATCTCTTTATAAATGGCTAATAAAGCTTAATTAGATTAAGGTTAGGCGAGTTACCTAGCTAAAGGAGTTACTTAACATTGTGAAGGTTGTAAATCCGACTTTAGATATGATGAGTATGTGCTAGAGCGTTATCTTCTTAAACTATTGTACTAAGTCGATCCTTTTCACACTCTTTTATAAAAGGAAAGAGTTTAAAAAGAAGGATTTTCGTTTAGTAACGATACCAGTTAATCCCACCCTTTAAATCTCTAACTAACTTCCCATTCTTTTTATTCCATCTCCATTAGAGTTTCTGGCTAGGAATATTAGCTAAAGATAACCTCCTTATTCTATTTTAAAGTTCCTATTCCTTTTAAAAGATAGGTTCTAACTTTTCATTTATCTTTTAAATAACTTTCTCTGCTTCCTCTTTTTCTTACTTTATTTCTGGAACCTAATAGTGAAAAGGACCTTTTTTATTATAAGAAAAATAACCTTAAAATATAAACTTAGAATATCCTTTTTAACACTTACGAATAGCACTTTATACAAATCGTTCATCTTTTATCCTTTAGATTTAATAACCATTATAACGATGAAAAAGAACAATAACTGTTTCATCTGACCAAATCACTCGTTTCTAATCCTTAAAAGTCCAATCTTAATAAGCTAAACACCACTGAAGACAGTTATCCTTTATCTTCTTCGTTAATCTAGGTTTCCTTGTTAGTTTAGTCTTTTTAAACCCTGCTTTTTTAAGGATCCGAAAGACTGTTATAGCTAAGATCTTAATCCTTTCAAGGCTGAGCTTACTAGCTAGATTAACAGCAGTTTTCTCACGGCCGTATTGATTAGTTTGTACCTTAGTGATAACTTTCTCAATATTCTTAGGGGTTTGTTTTAATAAACGGCCAGAACGGGGAGCATCTTCAAGCCATTCATCCTTTAGAGTAAATGGCCGAAAGTTCGGCTTAAACCTACACTTAATAGCTCAAGTATAGATACGATTAATCTGTCAAACAGATATACCAGTTTCTTTATGGATTTAAGCAGAGGTCTTCTCACCAACTGGAGATTTTAACGTAATAATAAGAGCTCGAGTTGTGAGACTGGTATTAGGAGGCATTTTGTTGTGTTAACAAGATGATGTGCGGGGTTTCCGGCTAGGAGCGGGGTATGTGGATAACCAGTGGGCTATTGTATGTAGATAAAGGGGGTGGTGTAATTAGCGCCTGGATAGAACTTTTGGGATGGACTTCCGTATACTGTATTAGTAGCTTGCGTTCTTTGGTATGATCGATTGGCTGTAATATATACGTTAATAAACCATTTTTCAATATATATATATCATTGTCTTTTAGTTGAAAGTTAAGGTTATTATATCTAGAATTTATATTTTGCTAACTACTTAGCTGGCTATTTTCCTAACTATTTTACTAGCTATTTTGCTGGCTGTATTGCTATGTTAATTAAGTAATGTGATTTAGTATAATAAACCCAGCCGGAGAGGTTTATTAGCTATATAAAGCGTTGGAAGCCATTTATAATATAGTAAGTATAACGTTTAATATAGTGTTTAATATAATGCTTAATATAGTGTTTATTATAGCGGCTAATATAGCAGTTTAGTAAACTGTTAGGTAAGTAGTTTGTAAAAAAGAAAAAGGATAAGAAAAGAAGAAAGAGACATAACTGTTATTTGTATACTTTTTAGATATTGTTAGAACGGTCTAGAATATACTAGTAAATTTCTAATACATAATGTAATATAGCTCTGTAAAAGTGCTTAAATTAGCATATATATTAATTAGTAATAATATAAAAGCTTATGAAACCTTGTAGAAACTTGTAGAAGCTTGTAGAAGCTGGTAGAAACTTATAGAAACTGGTAGAAACTTATGGAAACTGGTAGAATCTAGTAGAAACTAATGGAATCTAGTGGATTATTCTACATTATATAACTTCTATAAGCATTATAAAAAGAAAATCATTTTATTAATACATATATGATATCTTATACGTAGTTGACCCTAACCCTCTTAGTATTTTAGTTTAGTTTAGTTTAGTTTAGTATTACTAAACTAATCTTAGTTTAGTTTTTAGTTATATTAAAACTAAATTAGTTTAGTACAATAGGCAACTAATACTAAACTAACTAAGAAAACTAAAGCTACTACTAAATACTAATAACTAAAATCACAGCCCTGGGCAAAGTCCAACTCACCATCGCTTTGCTAGCCAGTCTCAGTTTCAGTGTCGAAAGGACCCTAAATCTCCGGAACAACATCATCACTTGTCTCATCAACCGCTTTTGGACTGTCAGAGCTCGGTGCCACGATCGGACCTTCATGACTCTGTAAAATCCCGAGAACCTCCTCCTGTCCCCAAATCGAAGCGAGTGATCTAGCCCGCCAAAGCTCCTCGGTCCCAAAGAGGACCGAGTCGAGCAGCCGTGTCATTATTGCCGGGTGGCCGTGTCTCGCCGCCTGAGAAAGCGCAATCCCGAACTCCTGAGTCTTGACGAATGGGGCTTCTCCAGGCATTTGCTGTAACAGTTCGGCAACAATTTCGTCGTGCCCATTACCTGCTGCCAGGGTCAAGGGTGTGGCAAACCACAACTGATGGGGCTCTGTTTTGACATGGGCACCTTTCTGAAGCAGCAGTTTCACAGCTTCCATGTGGCCACTGCTAGCCGCGTGCCCAAGGGGCGTGACTTTGAAGTTGTCCGCTGACTCGGTGTTGGCGCCAGCCTCTAGCAGAATCTTGACCACAGCTACACGGCCAAACCCTGATGCGATCGATAGAGGAGTGCGGCGGTCGAAAGGGCGGGTGTAGTCAATGCTGGCACCTCCTTCGAGCAGAAACGCCACGAGTTCGTCGTGGCCCGCCCTCGAAGCCAGCCATAGCGGCGTAGCGATGCGGTGATCACAATCAGCACTAGCACCGCTGCCCATCAGCAGCTTTGCAACCGCTATGTGCCCACCCGCCGCGGCTCGGGCGAGTGGCGCCAGCGGTCTCACAGTAGAGCTCTTTGACTTGCGGTGGTGAACCATTGATAGGCTGACGAAGCTAGCGTCGTCGAGCATCAGACTGACAACCGCATATTCGCCCGCTGCCACAGCCTTATCAAAGACCTCCCCAATACCTTGCTCTTCCCAATGCTCCACCCTGCGCTTGAAAACTTCGGGAAACAGCTTGAAGACCTCGCGCTGCTTGTTCTTTTTCGCCAGCCATACCGCTGTCTGGATATGATGGTAGACGGGAACCTCATCGAGGAGGAGTTTTGTAAGGTTGGCGTGCCCGTCCTTAGCTGCTAGGGCTAGCGCTGCCCACTTTCCCTCTTCCCTGATGAACTCGCTAACGGTGGCTTTGTAAGTTGGCTGCACATCTGCGTTTTCCAGGATCTTTTCCATTATGGCCGCGGATTCGTGGAGAACTTGCAGCCACTGCTCGTGAATGCACGTATGCCGCAAGATCAGTCCGACGTCTCGGAGTTTAGCCGCTTCGTCCAGATGGTCTTGCGGTTCGGTATGGTCGGGAGCTCGGCGGTCCCCGAGAATGAGGTATTTGGAGTACCCGTCTCGGCCT
>Ga0247760_1002375_pt1 | contig 14444 bp, 15 predicted proteins | sample UWRJL171409R4_FD_179936 | JGI IMG/M metagenome (GOLD analysis project Ga0247760, IMG submission 179936) | Plant litter microbial communities from Arlington Agricultural Research Station in Wisconsin, United States - UWRJ-L171-409R-4 | ecosystem: Environmental > Terrestrial > Plant litter >...
CTGTCATCCTTACGGATCGGGTCTCGTTCTTCGAAGCCGACATGATTATCCGTCGAGACTAATATGCGGATTGTATCCGCATCTGCAGCTGGTCAGCATATCGATCTCGCAATTGGTGCAGTCCAATCCAAGGTTCTGACGGCGAGAGGACAAACCGGAAGTTGGCGGCATCTTTTCTGATTGCTGAACACTCCTGGCATTGAAGCAAGTACTTGTTGTGCCTTTCTGCTGGTGTTGGGGGGCTGGGACTTTGGCAGGTGCGAGTTTCGGCACAGCTTCGGAAACCTGACAGAAGCTTTCTCTGGTGGGCGGCCGCGTTGGAGGCTCTATTCAGGAAAGAAGCGAACGCGATAGGCACACGCGGTCACATGTGGGTGGTTTGTCTCTTGGCAAGCACTCCAGGAAAGACTTGACCCCGCAGCGGGGAGCTGAGGAACAAGGGCATGCCCCGCAAATTCCGCCAAGTGCACCCCTCAACATTGTTGATGTTTGGTTTGTCCCCTGACAGCTTCCAGGCGTCAATGCAGCCAATTTCGTCCATGTTTTTCCAAGTCGTGTTAGTTTATGATGTCGGAAGCCCTCGGTAGCCGCGCACCTCGACGTACCCGGACTGGGGCTGGGGCTGCATCCACACAATCAAGTCGCCAAGAAGGGTCCTCCGCTTCCATCCTGTCTGCGGCCCGTCATGCTGCCCGCGCTGCCTTCACGACGGAGCGGATTCGGTCGTCGCCGATTGCACAAGCCGCAATACCTCCGTGTAAGTGGCTTACCCCGCGCCGTGCTTCTCCGGCGTTTTTGCAAAGCCGATGTTCTCGTTTGCCTCTTTCCTCCCCGTTTATCTTCCTAAAGTGGGACTTTCCTCGCACCCGCCCTAGAGCCCTACCTTTCCCTGCCCTCCCTTTTCTTGCCTTTCTTTTCAGGGCTATATAGCTGGCCTCACTACCCTCTTTTTCTGGCGTTGTTTATATACCAAACCAAGGAACAAATGCACCTTGCTTTCGTCCCTTTGCTTCAGCCTCGGCCACCCACCCCCAGACGGGCGCCATGAACACCAATTCCCTTGCCCAGCTTCCATCACAACCCGGACCGTCGAAGAGACAAGCACTAGCCGAGTTGGACCCCAACAAGCATCTGAATACTCTACCCCAAGGCAAAAGACTCCCCATCAGCTTCGAGCCGGAGAATGAGGATGCTGTTGTCGATGGCATCCGCCGTGGCTTGTATGATTTCGACGAAGTCATTGCATGGACTGACCATGGTGAACTCCCGCCTCTAGCTTCAGTTGGAGACGCCGAGGATTCGGACGACGACCAGCTACCCCAACATTCAAGAGTCACATTCCCGGACGTGGAGATCAGCGACGATGACCCTCAAATAGAGCACGAGGGACCAAATACTCTCCTCGATGACGACGACGACCTGCTCGGCGAGGTCATGGATGAAGACATTGAACTCCAAGACCACGAGCCCGAGGATCCGGGTGACTCGGATGACCATCAGGGTGCGCCAGTTTTTGACGCTGCTGCCATTGGACTCAAGGAGATCAACAATCTAGCTCACTTTGGCGTCAGCAGCCACAAACCGGGAAACGGCGTCGAAGAGCTGCTCAGTGACGACTTGGACAAGTACTGGCAGTAAGTTGACCCAGCCCACGCCGTCCCAACATCCGCTGACAATCTCCAGATCCGATGGTCAGCAGCCTCACTTGCTCACAATACACTTTTTGCGCCGCGTCGAGATCCGCGCTATTCGCTTCTACGTCGATTACGACCAGGATGAGTCGTATACACCCACTAACATTGTGTTCTATGCTGGCACAGGGGGACACGATCTTATTCAGTTTGCGGAAGTTCCTCTAGAGAAACCCGTTGGATGGCAAGAGGTTCCCATCGCCGAGTGTGGCGGGGGTGCAGACGGACACTCGCTTTGCTGCTGGATCGTCCAGATACACGTCAAGGAAAACCACCAAAATGGCAAGGACACGCATATCCGTGGCATCAAGATTTATGCTCTCGACGAAAGCCTGGCGAGCGGGGCGATCGGCGACACCGTCCAGGAGATGGGGTCCCACATCGACAATGCCGCAAGGCGCTTGCGGCTTAGGAGCTCGGGCGGCGCTGCCAACAATGAGCAGACATTCCAGGACCTACTTGACTCGATCTCGTTCAACGAGTCGCAGTTTTCTACTTACCCTGACTTCATGCGCGAGCCCGAGATTCGTTGAAACGATCCTCGGGTGTTCGCACTTGATTCATATCGTCTTTGCTTTGCACAGCGTACCACTTTAAGGCTGCTCTAATTGGAACGTGGTGGAGTTTGGAGGTTCATGGTTTGAATGGATTCGGTACGGGGCGTCTGGAGGAAGAAAAGTGTTTCGTTACTTGGTATGTATTCATAGACCGATACCCCTTTGCCATGGGATTTTTTTTTTATTAGGATAAGCTTCCTTCCGTTCTGCGAACGACTGTGGTGTCCCAAGGATTCAAGGCCTGCTCATGGAGACCTCGAGTTCATCACAACTCCTAGGAGCCGCTCTAGTCCAATATCGAACACCCATCCAGCAACCACCGCGACGTTTCCCGGCGTCCCTCCACCGTAACATTTAGCGAGACATCCTCCCACGTATCAAGAAGCTGCAGTTGCTCGCTGCACTTTTGTCGAATCACATCCAGCGAGTCTGGGCCCAGAGCCACCCGCACGGGGAACGGGCGACCCTGTGCCAGTCCCTCCCCCTTGATGATGTCGATGATGACATTGGGGAGTTTTTTAATGTCCCCTGGTAGAGAGGGCGGCACCCCACTGAACATAGTAGAGAACAGTAGGGCGTATTCGCCGATCTGAGTAGGCTGAGCGAAGGGCGTGTCGTCCCGGGAGGTGGTGAGGTTGGACTCGAAGCCACCGGGCTCGAAGATGATGGAGCGGAGACCCAACGGCGCAATCTCCTTGCGGAGGCCCTCGGCGAAGACTAGTATGAGGGGTCAGCTGCTTGTTGTCTTTCAATAAATGGTAAAATTAGGGACAACACACTGGTAAGCGCCGCCTTGGTCATGGAGTAGTTATTGAAGAATGGCAGGGTCGCCCAGCCGAGTGCGGCGCCTATGAAGACGATGGTGCCCGTTTTGGCGGCCCGCATGTGGGGAAGAACCGCTTGGGTGGTCTTGATGGCACCAAACAGGTTCACATTGAAGATTTTTGCCAGAAAGTCCTCGTTTGCTTCTTCGAGGGTCGCCATCCCGGACATGCCGGCGTTGTTGACCAGCACATCGATACGGCCGAAGACTTTCACGGCGTTGGATACGGCCTGCTTGGTTTCATTCAGGGGAGCGGTTACGTCCAGGTCAATGAGGGAGATGGAACTCGACTTTAGGTCGGCCAGACGGGTGGTCGCCTGGCGGCCGGTTGCAATGACGAGGTCTCCGCGGGCAGATACGGCTTTGGCAAGTGCCAGGCCGGAGCCTGAAGTGCATCCGGTGATGAGCCAGACAAGGGGAGCCATTACGTTGGAGGCAGTGGAAAGATGATGACACGACCAGTACCTACTGGTACGTAGGATCGAGCCCAAAAGGAGCGGGAAAATGGAAGATCAGATTGAGGTCGTGCAAACAAACAACCTGTGGTATTCAGCCCGGGAGAACGAGCGAGAAGATGTCCCGGGCTCTTTATACTCGCATCAAGCCGTCCCCGGCTCGAGCTGCAGATGTCGGTAGATTGGATGTCAATTTGATCTCTGGCGACCATCTTACCTACCTCACCAAGTGCAGTTAGTCCAGGCAACCAGAAACATGTCCCTGGTTGATACTACTTACTGCCTGGATCATTGCCTCGTCAACAACATGATAGTTCGGCAAGATCGCCGGAATGGGTAACGGCGAACAGGGGACCGTGTAAGTGGGATCGGAGTGATACTTCGGAGCAATCGGTCACCTCGGATATACGTTAAAGCCTTCAATGCCTCCCCGGGCTCTCGAACAGCGATTTGCAAAGGGAAATTTATGGCTCGCGTGGTATCAATTCCAATGAACAGGAATATGGATCGGTGGTAAGGACATTCATTATTGCGTCCCAGAGTGCGGCAGCATCTGGTGTCAGGCGTGGCGCATCAAGTTCGCTGCTTACCCCGCCCCCGCATTAGATGGAGCTTGTTCAGCAAGCCTCCACCATCACCGTTCACCCGGAATCATGTCAGCGACCGACGCCTCCTCGCCCTCGGCGACAGAGCAATCAATGCGCGCCCCATCATTGTTGCCGAGGGGGGCCTCGGTCCGGCCTTTGATAGGCTTCTTCACCCGTGTGATCGCGACGTTCCAGAGCTCCGGTGCGGCGTTCCAAGTCATCGCTACCTTGCCGGCACTACCCTCTCCGACCGCGAGCAGCCTTGATGAACCGACATTTCCCGCGCCATCGCCCCCGAAGTCGAGACCGCAAACCCTTGTCGTTCTCGATTCCTCGTTTAACCCCCCGACGCGAGCACACCTTCGCATGGCTACGAGCGCCGTGGACAGCGAGATGAGCAAGGCGGAGGAGGCACGAACGTCGAGTCACTTGCGCCTCCTTCTCCTGCTGGCTATCAACAACGCGGACAAAACACCGAAGCCTGCAGCGTTTGAGCAACGCCTGGCAATGATGTGGGCGTTTGCCAATGACCTTCGGCAGATCCGATCGGTGGGGCGGGACGAGCTAGCCATCGACATTGCGTTATCCACAAAACCATATTTCCACGAGAAGAGCGCAGCCATTGACTCGGCGAGTTTCTACAAGGCGGAAGAGGAGGGGCAGAAGAAGATGGAGCAAGTCATACTGGCTGGCTATGACACATTGATCCGAATCCTCAACCCAAAATACTATGGAACTGTGGCCGCGCCGGGTGGACAAGTGGGAGCGGAAACACCGATGCAGCAGGCGTTGAACCCATTTTTCTCGCGCGCAAGGTTGAGGGTGACGATGCGGACTGATGACGAGTGGGGATCAGGTGCCGAACAGACAGCTTATCTCGAGGACTTGCTCCACGATGGCGGACTGAGTCGTGTGGGTGGATCGAAAGAATGGGGGGACAGAATCGAGTTGGTCATGGGTCGCAAAGAGGGCGAGGACATTGTCAGCAGCACGTACGCGCGAGATGCGGCGAAGAAGCAGGATTGGGAGAGACTGGATAAGCAGGTGACGTCGAATGTGAGGAATTGGATAGAACAGGAGAAGCTCTACGCAGAATAGCACAAAATACAGCTTCAAACACCGGATCTTCTTGATGTGCCTTGAATTTGCGATTTTCCATGACTCGGGCAGAATTTTTGGGTGCACGCGTTCCATGCCCCACTGTGCGTCACCCAAATTTTCTAGAGCCCCACCAGTGACCCCACCCAAGAAAAAAATTGCTGTGCATGGACCACATTGAAAAAAGCTGGCGTGCACGGACCACCAAAGATCTTGTATTTAATGTCAGGCACCCTCCCTCCTTTCCTCTTACTTTTTCTTTTTCTCTTCATGTCGACAATACTTCATAGAATCATTTCTATAGTAGTCGTCCTTCTTTTGTGTTCCCTAAAGGAGCCACAAATCCCACCCGGGTTGATGATTCATATCCTCGACACCCTACAGTGAGCGCCAATTTGCTTTTCGATCTGCCTGCAAAGGTGGCGGTGTTTCTTATGGAACACTGTATAGAGAGCGGCGATGATCTGTACCCCGATTTCTTGAGGTCTTGCCTTTGGGCGCTTGAGCGGGGTGGGTATCGACGGAAGTCTGACCGGCCTTTTTTTCACTCTTTTTCATTGTGCTCGTAGGCGTTGCTTGCGACATGAGGAAAATTTCGTCATCTGTGATTTGGGCCTAGGGTTTGGGTTGGGTTTGCCCTAGCGTCGGTTCATGGCAGCCAGGCGCGCCCCACCTTTGACAGGTCGTTTTGCGCAATTCCCCGTGGCATGGCATTGCCGACGATGAGCACCGCCGACAACGAAGATTACTGATGGGTCAACTCGTGTGGTTTCGCAGCCGTTGGCGGATCTGTTCGCAGAAGCTAATGTCAAATCTCTGCCAAGTGCCCCGTGCCGAGAGCAGGATAGCAGCCTGGCGTGACCGATTCCCGCGCAGCCCTCCGACCATTGCCTCTTTGCACGCCAGCATCTCCGTCTCTTGGTCGTTGACTTGATCGATGCCATGGCTCGGAAGCCCTGTCGACACGACACCGGGTAGTAGTAGGTTTGCACTTGCCTGCATCAACACCTTGTTGCTTTGGCTCCAGCACGAGATGTTGGCCGCGAGAACGGCGTGGTCAAGTGCGTCATGCTGCGATCCCCGTCATGATGCAATTCCCGTGAGGATGGAAGCCATCATGTCCGCCAACTCAGGTCGTGCTTAGCATGGAGAAAGACGATGGTTGGTGCGCTTGCTCTAGCTGGGAACATCTCGAGCCTCTGGTTAAGATGATCAACGCTAAAGTCTTGCAGAGTGTTTAGCGAAATGCCTTGGATACGTACTTGGGACACACGGCCAAGGGCTTTCTGTTCTGTTCTGTTCTGTTCATGATCCAGAGTGGTGTGGTAGCCATGGATGTCAAGATGTGGTACTCAATCTCTTCTATTCTATAGTTGCTAGTAGTAGTAGTAGTAGTAGTAGTAGTAGTAGTAGTAGTAGTAGTCTGTCTTTCTGCTTTGGTGTACATCAACGGTCGGAGTTCAAGTCTGGTTGCAACATGAGGCAAAAAGGAATAAATGCACAACAGCTGTGCTCGGCAGCTGAACACAAGGCGGTGGATACAAACAGGTAGGGTCTGGTCGACGCTTAAGCCCCTTGTCTGGGCAGGCAGGCAGGCAGGCAGGTACCGAGCCGCCAGCCCTGGAGCCCTGGAGCATTGTGAACGAGAGAGTCTTATGAGAGGGGGAGGCTGAGCTGGTTGCAGTGTTTCTGATCGCTATGGTTTTGGTGTCTCAGAACCTGAGAATTGCTCGAGTGGTAGGGTCTGTTAACTTCATTCTGTTCCCAGATATCTTGGAAAGCACAAGAAAGGAGAACACCAGTTCAAGTCCTTGACCATGTCGTATAGGAACATAACATGAAGGTAGGAAGATATATACAGTTCTTCTTTAGGTATCTTAACATACAATATCTGGTATCATACATTCATCACATCCCGTTATGCACAGCCATCGGAATCCTTCAAAGCCCTTTGCACAACCACCATCCTCGCTTTAGCATCGTCCGTAGCCTCCTGGAGAGCTTGTATATCCAGCCGCGCTGGTCGGTCTCTGGCTGCCGAGAGGGTCGCCATTAGGGATACGACTTTGGCTACGTCGGCGGTGACTTTTGCGAGAGCAGTGCAGACTACGGTGTTTTGTCTCTGTTATCCCCAAGAGAGTCAGTGAATTGGAGCTCTTCAAGGTGGTATTTGATGTGTGGTAGGTGAGGTAGCTGGGTTAGTGTGATGGACATACCTTGGATACATGTACCGTTCGCAGTCGTAGCGGTGGTTTACACGCAGGAATAGCATCAAACAAAGCCACGATATTAAGCGTTGCCTCGTCCAGCAGCGAGAGTAGCTGTCTCGCCGTGGTGCCGGCTTGGGTTCCCGAGATAGGAAGGATGATCAGCGCTCCTTGGAGGGTGCCTTCGAGTTGCCCGTAATCATCAGTTATAGCTTGGATATCGTCGCATGGCGCTGCCGCTGCGGCCAGTTCCAATGGTAATGGAGATGGAGCTGCATGTCCTGTTGTTGCTGTGTACAGCGCCAATAGGCAGCTGGTGATGTAGCTCCCGAGTCTCACCATGGTGATTGGTGATGACCAGACTCAACAGCGACTGGGGTGAAAGAGGGGGACTGAAACAAAGAGTCAAAACCTCGCAAAATGTTGACCGTGCGGTCTTTTCCTCACGAATACAAGCACTTATAAGACGCCATGTCAATTTGTCTGTCTGTCTGCCTGTCTGCCTATCTGGTACATTCTCCCCTTGTCCCGGCCCCCGCACAGTTTTTTCCTTCTCGCGTACGCGCGTGTTGTGTTAAGCGCTCTCTCCCCTTTCTTTCCCCGGCATTCTCCCGTCACAGCCTGTGGGGGGTTGTTTTATAGACTTCGAGAAAACCGGCAGAGAGATGCACAACCGTGGGTTTGTTTCATCCAAAAAACGTGGGGTAATTTAGTAATTTATCGTCTGGGTAATCTGGGCTCGGCTCGGCAGGCACTCTATCTATCTGCCTCTCTACCGACCTCTCTACCGACCAATTTACCTATCGACCCTACCCATCTACCGACCGACCTAGGTATCTATCTAATCGCACGTATGTGGTCTGGTCGTGTCTGGAATTCTACCTTACCCAGATAGCTTCAATAGCTTCTGCGCATTCTTAAACGCAATCATATCCCACTCCGTACTGTTGACTAGTCCACTTGTTTTGAGGTTCATCATAAAAGCCCTTCCCTGTTCGCTATTTCCAAACGGGTAGTCCACACTGTACAGAATCCTATCAATCGCCGTATTCCGTAGTATCGTGCCCAAGGGGTTGAGACTAAAAAATCCCGCCGTCGTCACCCACACGTTTTGCGCGTAGGTTTCTACTAAACTCGGACGGCTGGTGTTGCGACTTAAAAACGCGTCGGCTCGCTCCAGCATAAATGGGAGCATTTCCCCCATGTGTCCTAGGATGATCTTGAGTTGTGGGAACTCGGCAAAGACACCGGCCGAGTAGAGTCGCAAAAAGTGCAAACCTGCATCTTGATGCCAGCCCCACGCAACGGTGGCGAGGTTGACGGCGGTGGCAGCGGGAAAGTCGGGAGGGACGGCAGGGGCGTAGATGCCGCTTCCTGGGGTGGAAAAGAGAGCAGCGTTGGGCCATACGGGGTGGAGGTAGATTGGGACATCTAGTTCGACCGCCTTGGCCCAAAAGAGTCGGTATGCGTCGCCGTCGTAGTATGTTCCGTTGGCAAGGTGGGTGTCGATAAGAGCGCCTAGGAATCCATGCGTCTTGACACAGCGCTCAAGTTCGGCAGCGGCGAGCTCGGGAAATGCCATGGGCAAGACTGCGAAACCCGCAAGTCGATCCGTGGCGTTTGAAATAGCAGTGGCCAGCTGATCGTTGGATTGCGCTATCAGGGAAGGCTGGTCCAATACCGCCGGGTCGCTTGCGTGCGAGACAACTTGCATGCGAATCTAGTTGGCTGTCATGTTGGCCAGTCGGAGAGGTCCGACGTCGAAAGCATGGGGGAGGAAGTCGGAGGGAAAGCTGTCTTGGATTAGGGTCTGGGCCGCTGGGTTGGCGAGGAAACTGTCTGTTAAAGCGGGCGAAACCCAGTGCTCTTCGAGGGTGATGAAGATTAGATCATCGCTCATTCCTCCCGCTCGAACTCCGATGATGGCGGCGAGCAACAAACCAAGACAGCGAAGATAGTTGGCCATAGTTTCGTGTGGCTTGCCTGGGTTTAGAAAGAACGAGAACAGTCAAAGAACCAGTATTCTCACCCCAACGCAGTAAAGTGTCGACTTATAATCACCTTGTCGAGAACCGCGTATCCCAGGTGGCTGCTTACAAGAAAACCTCCGTATTCAGCTCGCATGGCGAACTTGTCACCCGAGTTCGGTGAGAACTTGCATGTATCCGGTGTCAACACCGAGCATGGCAATAACTCGGTTCTACCATGGAAGAAAATGTCAATGTCGCAAGTCTAGCACAAGGCCGGGGGGAGGGAATTGTATCTACCTACCTACCTATGAAGATCCTGGTCGGAAATGCCTTGCTAAGTATCATGACGCGCAACATGGAGTCCCATGCGACCAGCGACATACATGCCTAGGTAGGTAGGTACCCAGCAAATTAACCCGCAAGGGCATGAGGTTGACGCGGCACCTTCAAAAACCCAGGCACAACAGCCACCGCTTCCCGCCACTCTGGGATGATCAATATATCCTTTCACTTCCTGTCCTCAATCACTCCTAGGTCTCGCAACAGGCCCTCTGACAAAGAACTGGTGGACTCTAAGCCGCCTGAGGGTTGATTGGTATCTAGTATCTCCTGCGACATTTCGCTCCGAATCTACCTAGTCTGAAGGCATAAATACATTGCCCGGAGAGTCCATTGTATAATCGATCTTGGCTAGTCCGTCCTATGGTGAATGGGCTCGCGATTGTGGGGGGGGACAGTGAGACCCAACGGGAAGAAGAGTAGGTACGTGGAGAAGCGTAGACTAGTATTGGTGCACCCGGTCAACGGGGTGAGTTTGGACTTGGAGGCAAGATTCCTGTGGTATCTGGCGTGGAGTCCCTTTGGGATTCCTGTAAAAAATGCCGCAAAGCAGCTGCGGCCAATGTGTTTGGTTCATACGGGTTACCGATATTAGGCTTATGGCTACTTTTGTTTCCCTGGGTTTGGTTGAGTGAGTCTTGTGTGGGAGCCTCCCCAATGGATGGAGGAGCCTCCACAATTGTTGAGGTTTCGTTGGGTGATGGATGCGCGCCACGGGAGACTTCGCGGATACTACCAGTTTCAGCCATCTCCCATTGGGGTCTAAAACTTGGTAAGTCTGCAAATAGTTTTTCAGCCGTCAAGTGTCCTATGCGATTGTCCGGGATGTGGGAATTTCTGGGTTTAGGTGAGTTCAGAAACTTGAAATTTCCTGAACTCGAAGACTCCATTGGCTGGACGAAGCTGAGTTCCGACGAAGTAGGGTGGAGTTCCTCAAATTCCATGCGATCAGAATAATCAATAGATTCCGTTGAGGATCCATAGGGCCTAGTAGGCCGCCAATTGCTCAACGGTACAGCCTTCGAGGAGGCCTTGCTTGGCAAGGAGTGAGCATCTGGGGTGATCAGCTGGGACGGGCTGGGCGCGGCGCTGCCAGAGCGGGGACGACGGTCCTGCGCTGGTTTAGGTATCTTTTGCGCCCTGATGCTTCTCTTTGGTTTCTCTTGGAGGGCTTGGTCGTGCCATTTGGTAGTGTGGCTTCGTAGAGCTCGAGCCGAGGAGAATGATGGGTATTGGCAACCAGCATATTCACAAAATATCCGGCTAACGTGGCTCTGTTCGTGTTCCGTTCTTAGTCGATCATTCTCGAAACCAATCGTCGATCTTGCACATCCACTCAGACGACAGGTAAATGCCAAGGCTTTGTGAGACTTCTTGAAATGGTCAAGGTCTTCCATGGATGTGCTAGGAAAGGCTCTGATGGAAAGCAGAGATTGAACTGTGCTCTGATAAAGAGACAAAGTCACGCTGAGGACGTCAGGAAGTACCCCTTGGCTGTCGGTATCCCCTGTGCTGTGTCAGGTCTGTTTCAAGCAACCGTGGTTGACATGAGCCCACCTTAACTTTGTGACACCTCTTCCTGAGACTTGGCTGCTCTTGCTCGTAGGACTATCTTGGCATAAATGTGAAGACCGCCAAAAGGCTCCAGACATTTAAGCATGCTGTCCACAGTTGCTGTGCCGGTATTCTGTTGTCGCTGGGTGCTGGTACCGTCGAGTTCAAGGAGCTTTGAAGCCAGTTGACATAGTAAAGAATACAAACTGGAAGCCTTGTTGAGTTGATTGGAGTTCATTGCCGCGAGTACGTGGTCAAGTCAGAATTCGTTCGAATAGACGTGGAAGGTGTGCAGACCTCGTAGGACTCGGAGGTTTCGTTCATGCTCGGGGAGGTCCGAATTGAACACCTTGAGCCCCGATAGTAGACAAGTCATGCAGGCGGTTGCATGCTCATAGCTTGCAGTATCCTCTGATATCATCTTCGTTTTATCGCCTCTGCTCTTCAGGTATCTGGTTGGATTGTTAGTTGCGAATTCGTTGGGTAAGTAGCAGAGTCAAAGAGATGAAAACACACTCTTTGACAGATACGTGGATGAATGCGAATGTCGAATCCTTCCGTTCCTCGATCAGAGGCGCACATATGCTAAACAGATATGCAGGCACGACTTCGGAAACATCTGGATCTCCCAGGCCGAATGCTAAGGCCGACTGGAACTCGAACATTCTGAGTGGACGTTTTGCATAGGCGATCCATCCAAAAATCGATCTTAACCTTTCAGTGGATCTCTGGTCAAAGTTACCCAAGATCTGTGTCAGGATTCTCTCGTAGCTACGGAGCAAGAGTTAGCGCTGGGTGTCACATTTTTCCGTTTTTGAGAGCGCTTGTCAGCTCTTACAATTTGCTCAGTTCGCTCGGAAGCTCTTGAGCGGCTCGAAGAATCTCATCCTTGTTGAAGAACAAGTTTTTCGATATGTACTCAATCACCAGTCGTGCTCAGATGTACATGCCTATGATTTGAGTCAGTTTCTTGAACTCAAGCGTGAAGCGAGCAACTTACCGTCGGCTTTCTGGGCGATGGCGGCAGCCATCTCTCTGATGTCGACATCACTAATCCCCATGCCCATAAGGCGTGAAAGAAGTGCGCTAAGCTTGGAATGGGCATATGATTGGATTGCCTTTTCGAGGATATGTCCTTCTTCCGTCAGGGATACTGTGGTCGCTGTTTTGCGAAGCCGTTTCCCGAGGAAGTTCGTGCTCCTGCTCAAAATTAATACTTTGTAGATGGCTGGATTTGGTGAACCATATGCTGTAACCAATTGTCCGAGCAGGTTGATGAGTCGTCCTTGCTTTTCGTCTTCACACTTGTTCCTACCTTCCTCTAGTCTGTTCGATGCTCCCCAACCCTGGGCCCATGCATCATGGAGTGGGCAACACGAAAGCTGTTATACTAACACCGTCGACGACTGCATTCAACAAGAAATTGTCTGTTTTGGGATGGTGAGTAACTTTTTTGGACCTCAATGTAGCTAGGTACTCACCATGGCACTACCAACACCCAGATAGTCAACATCGGCTGCGTTCTTGACCGTACAAGCGCTCTCCCAGAGCCCTCTGAGAAACCTGTTTTTGTATCTTTAACATCGGGCGGTTCCTTTGTAGGGGTAAGTGACGAGGGCTTTCGTGGGAGGGTTCAGCCGGGCTTTCTTCACATCACCGGGGCTCTTCTCGAGGAACAGACCCTCGAACTCCAGATCCAATATGTTGCAACCGTCCCAGATTCCCAGACAAGTGACAGCCCGAGCAACAATGCCCAACAGAATCAGTTACAGCCAACTGGACCGTCGCTATCCATCACCATGTACGGGCTGGCGGAGCTATGTTACGAGATCGGCGAATTCTTCTAGTCTTATGATATGTTCATCTAGGACCCGTCAAATTGCAATCGTTTAGTCAGATATTGCATCTCTCATCGCCTCTCATCTGCCGATCCAAACAATTGTCAATGGACCTGGGATCTCATCCCCGGCGACCTTACGTGGGAGACAAAAGACGTCTCGGCTGGGCCCGACATTTTAGACTTGCTCGACTCACAAGTCGACCTTGCCGAGACACCGCAGCCTCTGGTAATCGAGACTGTTCTCAAAAGGTATCAAATCCCATCCCGTCATTCCCTTCCCCTCGTAGTGTCACAAGCTAAAGTGTTATTTGGACAGACATCAGAAACAGGCCTTGACCTTTATGTTCCAGCGGGAGAAAGGATGGAGGTTCGATGAGAATAGTTTGGACATTTGGGACGTGATTGAGACTGGACGTGGACACTTGTAAGCAACGCATACCTTCCCGTGTTTATGGCTACTGAGGCAGCGAAGCTTCATCAACAGGATATCCGGCGCCCACCAAAATGAAGAGCCGGAGCAGTTTTACGGAGGCATTGTTGCGGATCCAATGGGCTTCGGGAAAACCCTAACCACTATTGCCCTGGTAGCGGCAGATGTCTGCAAATCACAAAATCTGCTGGGTTATGACTTCAACAATAATGAGGCGGGTCTTGACGCGACCGACACATCATCTCAGACGCTTATTGTGGTCCCCCCGCCCCTCCTTGACACGTGAGAGGAGAAACTTACTGAGTAAGTCTGGCCTAGTCTTTCTGATTCTTATATTGATCGAGGCATGTCTCTTATTCTGGTTTCATATAGGCACGTAATTCCGGGCGGCTTGACCTGGGTGAGATATCACGGGAAGGGCCGTACGAGCCAGCCATTAGATTTTGGATCAAACATTGTTTTGAAAACATACCATACGATCGCCGCTGACTGGAAGAACAAAGGCAACTCCGAGGGTTCTGTGTTGCACTCAACCCGGTGGAGGCGGCTTGTTCTTGACGAAGGTTTGTCTGAACCCGCCTCCCTCTTTCAGATGGTCACCAATTGCTAAACTCTTGAATGATCAGCCCATGTAATCCGCAACAGTAACTCTCAGATGGCTCGCTCAATATACGAACTCAACGCGAAATGCAGGTGGGCCATCACAGGAACACCGATTCAAAATCGCTTAAAGGACTTTTCATCGCTGCTCAAGTTCCTGCAAGTATATCCTTACCGCGACCAGAAGGACTTTGACAGGGATATATCTCATTTGTGGAAATCAAATCAGGTGAACGAGGCTAGAAAGAGGTTACAGCGCCTGTCCCGCTGTCTGCTGCTCCGGCGCCCCCAAG
>Ga0247760_1002377_pt1 | contig 14433 bp, 10 predicted proteins | sample UWRJL171409R4_FD_179936 | JGI IMG/M metagenome (GOLD analysis project Ga0247760, IMG submission 179936) | Plant litter microbial communities from Arlington Agricultural Research Station in Wisconsin, United States - UWRJ-L171-409R-4 | ecosystem: Environmental > Terrestrial > Plant litter >...
TAGTTGAGAGAAACGATGCCTGGGGGAACTGGGAGGAGGCCACACAAACCGCTGGGGCAGCAAACTTGATCGTCACTATCTTTTTTAGCCGTGTTACATGTTGAATTGCTAGGACAACAGCTTCGACTGCCGCATTCCGATGTGCCCGCCGGGCAGGGACGCGCTAGCAGGGCGTACCCTCCCCATTCGACGACGCTACGGTCTTGGATGAGCTGTCGGGCAACCTCATGACCCAGCCCTGCGGCGGTACAAACGAGCAGGGCTGTGATGATGAATCCATGATATCTCATGATGCGTTGAGCTTTAGCGAAGTTGTTTTTCTTCTTTTTTTTTCAAAGTTGACAAAACCCTTTCGAACTTCTAAAAGGCACACACGGTGTTGTTGTTGTTTTTTGTTTTTGTTTTTGTTTTTTTGCTGCGAGGCGGTGTGATTTTATTTCGCTCAACCTTTATGTTTTTCCCTGCCATCGTCCCGCGGAGTTATTGATATGTGGCGTCAGCCTTTTTTTCTTCCGTTTTGGAACATGGCACATGCCAAGCCATCCTCTCTCTCTCTGTGAGACAAGGAGGCGTGTGATGAATTGCATAGAGTATTTATTCATTTACCGTTTATGCTGTGGCCGCTGCGGCTGGACGAAAACAAATGAAAACCCATGTCTGATGGCAGCAACTCGTTCCCATGCGCCGCCCATTCGCTCGTCCGTGGTATTTACCATTGGAAGCCGCCCCAGCGAGATTCAACAGAAATACCTTGCGTGGTGGTGGCCGTGGTGCAGTGAGGAAAGTCATATATGCCCAGGGGACCATCAGACTAGGTAGGTAGGTGCAGAGAGTAGCATCCCAGAATAAGAAGTCGAGTTTTATTTTTTATTTTTATTTTCTTCAAACTGCCTGAGCTGCCGCATAAACGACAAGTTCGGTTGTGCGATTGGCCTCGCGAGTCGAACCGACTTGAGCGCTTCGTCCAGGCCGAGATGCTCCGTCACCATCAAGTACGCGACCACCAGAGACACGGAGCGCGACCGGCCCTCATGGCAATGCACGAGCACGCGCCTTCCGGCTTGGACGGCTGCTTGGAGGAACGGGATGGCGCGGGCAATGTAGGGTGAAAGCGCCACGGCCAAGTCGTCTTCAAAGTCCAGATATAAGTACCTGTCGTCGTCCACGCCAGGGAAGAAGACGGCATCAAGCCTGGCGTCGTGAGCTCCCGCATTGAGGACTGCGTCTATCCGCAAGTCCCGCAGAATGGACTCGTTGGCCGAGGAGCTCCCGCTAACGAATAGGTTGGGCCTGACCCGTGAGGGAAAGGCGTAGAAGAAGCCGTCGGGGTCCCGAGCGACATAGGCCTCGCACAGGCCTGGGAACTCGTTCACAAACGCGTCCAGTCCGCCCGTAAGGCAGAACACTTGACGGAACTTGGACAGCACCGAGTCATGCTGTATCGCGTCTATAAGAGGCTGCAGACGCGCGGCGTCGCCGTTGTCGTTGTACAGCACGATCCCCTTGTTGAAACAGCTCTGCTCCAAGTAATCCCGTACAAAGGCTCGGATTTGCTCCAAGTGCGCCGACAAATCATCACCCAAAAGCACCAGTGCCGTTGGGATACTCACGGGTGAGCGTGCGCAGTGAATTACGGGCATGGTGTACTCATGGAGCGGCAGGTTGTACAGCCGCAGGACGTCCATCTCCGCCATGTATGTGATGTGTGTGTCTGGTCTCGTAAAGCAATGGCTTTTTGTGTGTTTCAGTCAATGAGTGGGTAACAGTTTTGACGTGTTTCCCCAAAATCATGTATCCAGGAAGTCTAACCGTGGACTCAAGTCAGAAGTGTTTTTTTTTTTTGTGGGGGAGGCGGGAGGGCTGGGGGCATTATATACTTTTAAAGAGCCAATAATACGTACACTGCCAATCGGCAATGTTGACAAGTCAGCTAATATCGTGAGTCACTCAAGATAGTCATGAGTCACCTCAGTTGGTGAGGCTGTGGTGTGCCAAGCATACCTAGGTAGCTAGTTGTCGGTAGTGGGGCAGACGCATTAACAGGAACAGAAATGTGAAATGCGGGTAGTTGGAGAGCCACAGGAGGATATACCCTAGGAAATAACATGGACTAGGAGTCCCAGAACACAATAAAAGGTGCAACGTAGGTAGGTGTACGTAAAGAGTTTAATTGGAGGGTCCAATTGGGCGGAGATGGATCGGGGAGGCGACAGGGTACTGTAGATTGTTGTCTTAGATATGCTAGCTTGTGTAGGTGCTTTCGAATGTGTATTACCTGAATAGCACTTTGACTTTTGTCTTGTAGAGCTCCTACTCTGGTCTCCACGCCAACTCCCTGTTCCATTGCATCGGTATGTTTCTATATCTTATTGCCCAAGAAATAACTAATATGCATATACATGTAGTAGTCGTGGTAACGTCTCCTAGTATTACTGGCCTATATTACTGCCTGGCCTATACCATTCGCCTGTCCTCTCCACGATAGTGGGGCCATCGACACGAGCGGCTTCCACAACCCTGACAGCGAGACGCGCTGGGTCGTGTACAGAGTCGTCGGCAGCGCTAAGGGCAGCGGCAAAACTATGGTCTTCCATGCTAATGGCAAGGGCTGGTCCAGTCGGTGTGCTGCAGGAGACGGATTTTGGGGTCGAGAATGGCATGGTCAAGATTTCGCCGTGACAGGACTATGAGGGGGAAAGAAAGTTCAATGTTAGCTTTACATTTCACGAGGGATTTAAGATTTTTTTTCTTTCTTTCTTCCTATATTGAAAACGCCGTCTCCCCATTGAATTGTCAGCTCTCAGTCCATCTCGTCACGACCAGCATAACCACGATAGACTGTACACTCGCCATCCATGCCCCAATACCAAACCCACCCTGGACATCGTCTCTAGCAACCGCCCACGCAACCGACACAACTCCGCTCACCAAGAGCCCGACCAAAGCACATAGCAGTATATTAAACCTGTTCAGCCCCTCGATAATGTGCACTCCCCAGCCCATGACGAGCGTATCCGGGTCCGGCGTCTGATGGATGCTGCTATCCAATTTCTGGGGTATCCTCCCGCCCCAGCGCAGCCTCCTGTGCGGGCCCGGATTCGCGAGGTGGTGCAAGAAGATGTTGGCCGGGATCGGCGGCGGCCGGAGCGGGCACGGGTGATAGTCGTAGCCCTCGGCCGCCATGTCTGCGTGGCCCGGGATCGCCATGGGCTTGTCTAGGATGCCGACGCGGTGTCGGTCCTCGACGGAGAACCGGACGAAATGCACGTCGGCCGGCTTGAGAAAAAAGTACCCGGCCCGGAAGCTGCGCACCGCCTGGTACCGCTCCTGGATCAGGCCGAAGAGGTGCCCGTCGCTTGTTACGTTGCTGACATCGATCTCGGCGAGCTGGCGCTGGAATTCGCCCGTGTTGACACAGACCTCGACGAACCTCTTTCGTGTGCGGTCAGGATCCCCGCGTGTGGAAGAGGTAGCCCGGTTGGTGCCGCCTGGCCAGTGTCCACTAGAATTCGAGTTGAGTGTTTGCACTGAAGCCTGGCTGGCGTTGCTTTGTTGGTTAATTGGCAGCTGCAGAGAAGCAGATGCGATTGACATTGATGCTGCCGGTGTTGTTGGGCTTGATGGTGCCCCACATGGGTAGCCAATAGAATTCGAAACGCCATGTCCGTCTTGGTCCTGGAGATATTGCTCCAGGATGCGAACCGAGTCGCCATCATCTTCCAGAAAGTCGGCGTATAAATCACTACCGCAGTCCTGTTCGAGATATATACTCAGTCGCGGTTTTCAACTAGCACGAATACGCGCAAATAGGTAGGAAATGGTAAAACCCACACATGTCCATTCGATCCTTTGGTAGCCCTCCTTGACAGACGGCCGAGCGAGACACCTGGATCGTCTTACGATATAGGCAACAACTTTGGAAAGACACGATATGTTCTCTTCTGGCTCTGAACGAGATCGGACCGGTGGTCCTGGGTGGCCCGAGTCGGGCGCTGTGACGTCTTGCCGTGTTGGGATATCGATATCTGACAACATTGGGCTAGGTGGGCTAGGTGGCTCGGTGAGCGGTTCCTGAGACGCAGGGGGTGTGGCGGTGGGATTATCATGCTTCTTGGCGACGAAGCCGGGGCGGATGAGAGAGTTGTCGGCGCTGATGTGCGGCGTCATGAGCACTGAGTCTTTCTCCGGCGGCGTGGCGCTTGTGAAACCGGGGGTGAAGGACAGCTGCGGTACAGGGACACTGCGGTAAATGGAGGACATTGGCCTGGTGGTCTGCGGCTCAGATGCCGTGGCGCCAATTACCGTATTGCGCATCGAGGTCGAGTAGGCAGGCGTCTCGTCGCCCGTGTCCCCCGGGCTATCGTAGTAGTTGGCATCCCGGTCTCTTCCCCTGGTACGTGAACCTTCGGTCGCTTCCTGGGGGTTAATTGGACTGGTGCCGACTAAGCTCGTGTCTGGTGAGGCGTAAGACATCGCAGTGCTGGCGGCGCGGCTTCTACTCTCCAGCTTCTGTAGGCGCTTGTCAAGCTCCACCAAGGTACTGGAGGCGAGGCGGCGGTGGTTAGCATTCTCGGTGGCGGCAATTGGTGGCAATCAGTCGGCTGTTTAACTCTTACAGAGCGTTGGGACTCGGCAAGACGCTATCCTGCCAGCCACACCTCTCGTCCCATCCTCTCAGGAAACAGGCGGTGCACACGGGTTTCTTTCCATCGCACCCTGTTTTCCGAGCGCGGCACGGATTGCAGGTGAGAAGATCTTTCCGACGCCGCACAACGGGAAGTCCGGTCTCGGCGATAAAAGGGTTGCTGGTGGGGTCCATGGCGTGCTCCTTCTCGCAGCCTCTGGAACCCGGCAAGACGCTATCCTGCCAGTCACACCTCTCGTCCCATCCTCTCAGGGAACAGGCGGTGCACACGGGTTTCTGTCCATCGCACCCTGTTTTCCGAGCGCGGCACGGATTGCAGGCGAGACGAATTTTCCGACGCCGCACAACGGGAAGTCCGGTCTCGGGGATAAAAGGGTTGCTGGTGGGGTCCATGGCGTGCTCCTTCTCGCAGCCTCGCTGGCGAGTACATGAGTTTGCCGAGGCTGGGACGATAGGCAGGCCCGATTCCGATGTTGAATGTGGCGTTCCGCGATGTACCTGCTCGAATGTGCGAATCGAGCGGTTAGAAATTTCTACGGTGAGATTGGGTAATCGGGCTGACCGTTCGGGATGCGTTAGCGGCCGTAGTCGATTACGTACACTAGTTAGCGGTAGGGTAAGTGCTAGGGATCGCCTGCACCACAGCGCCACCCTGGCATATTAGCGAGATGAGCCTCCCGGATACATGGAACTTGAGATTGTCTCTGTTTCTGTAAGCTTTATGGGTTAACATCGGGATCAATAGTTGCACGAGTCTCGGGGTAAGAGGTATCGAATGTATAGTAAGTATTGAATCTAGGGGAATTAAAGAGGCAACCAGTTGGGGATGCGTTCCCCTCTTATCCCTTTTCTAGGTAGTTCTAGCGGAGGCGGAGCCCCCCCAGCGTGTGATATCGTGCGCCACATGTGCTGCTACTGCAGCTACGCGAGATGTGATTGGCCGTTTCGCAGTGACAAGTGTGACTGTGTACCGCCGGGCTACGGTCGGACCAAGCCTCAATGGCGGCAGTCAAAGACGTAGGATTGAAGTATTTAGCACCCGCATCCTCGAGAACTATTCGAAGTTGATTGAACCTCCATACCCGCCTGGTCTGGTCTTCCACTCCATTACACAAGATAAATATCCTTAGCCTCTCCCACCTTCATCATCTCCCCATCCATCATCCCATGCACGTACGCCTCCCCAATTAACTCCACTCTCGAGGGATTTCGATCCTCAGTCGTCCTCACAATGTAAGGGGCATTCAGCCCCATGATAAGACACACTCGATCACCTGCTTTACTATACGCCGGGCCCATGCCGATATGACCACCCTTGGTGGCAAAGAATGACCGCATGTAACTTGGTCTGATGGCGGCGCTGTACATGGAGAACAGAATCTCTGGATCAGGGGAGTCCTTCATCGTGGGGAGCGGTTGGTTGCTGGCCTGTAGGGATTTCAGGTTGAGGGAACCAAGAGTGGTCAGGACACTCATCACTCGCTCAAGTCGCCTGGGCTCGTACTCGTCGTCTTCCTCTTCGTCTTCGGTCCGTTCATACCTGTGTTCGAGCTCATTGGTCTGAACTTCTTTGTTCTCTGCCAACGTTGGCATTGGGAGACTCCGTGCTCAGAGACTCTAGATCCTCACTCGTAGACAGAGCAGGCTCAGACTCAGGCTCAAGCTCAAGACGGTCATTCTCGAGGCGTTCGAAAAAAAGGTAGATAGCCGGGTGTGTATGCTTTAAAGTATTGACTTCATGCGCGAGAAAGAGCACCAGGATGATGGAAAAAAAGCGAATGGCATCGACCTCAGATGCTACCAGGTTGAGGAGGCCTGATGTTGTGACAATTTCGCCAATACTCTCAAAAATGTTGAGGGCGTTGACGATGCGGTCGACTCGTTGCCAGCCACTCTGGTCCTTGTCACGAAACGGAAAGGTGTCGTCGTCGTCGTCGTCGTCGCTAGGTTTGATACTATCCTTTCCGTTTTCTCTGTTGCTGGGCCGGGTCATTGCGCTCTCAAGCTCAAAAAGTGGCTTGGTAACTGATTCTCCACGAACGCGGCTGCAATTTATTCCATATAGAGTGTTTAGAGCTGCCACAAGGCGACTGCGGTCGTATTTCTTCTCCAACTTCAAGTAGTTCTCCAATGACCTTTTCCACGCCTGGTAAGCCGTCCCGAGCTCGTCCGACGCATTACATTTGACCTTGTTCAGATCCAAGTTACAGGTCAGCGTCCTCCAGATGGCGTCTTCCAATTCTGTAGCAGCAGTCGGGTATGAGCCACCAGCTCTTCGCCGCGCAATGTCCAATACCTCGTGGTGCCATCTTGCCGTGTACAGGAGTGAGTCGACGCGGGATATCGACATGTCGGAGTTGAAGGGTATGTCGTAGACACTTCCAACCTCGACGATCTCGTCAACGAAGAATCCCTGAACTTTCATGACATCGGCTTGTTTCATGATCTCAACCGCGGGCTGAGAGTCCAGAGTGGCTCTGTATGCGTTAAGGAGCCCCAGGGTTTGGATTTCGACGGGGATAAGAGTATTAGCACTCCAGTCAGGGACCCAGGAGGGCAGGTTCGTCAACTTTCTTGGATTTCCCTTGCCAGCACAGGGCAGAAGAAGCGAAAGAGAACAGACCCAGGCCTCCTTGTTGGATGAGTAGAGGACCCTGGCGGCATTTACGAAGACATCCTCTGGCGATTTGGTGTAGTCAGGGGCGAGGCTCGGATTGGTTGCTTCCGTGGTGAAGCCGAGGGCAGCAAAAACCATGTCCCTTGGGTCGGTAGCTTGGAACTTACGCCCAGTATCGAGGGCCACCGATAACGGCCAGGGACTGGAGGCCGCATAAAAGGCCCGAATGTTGTTCGTGAGTTCGCAGTTGAACATCAGGTCCGTGTCGCATTCGATCATACCGGCATCAGCCGTGCCCTGAAGTACGGCCAAGAACTCGTGAGATGATGATATCGCCTTTGAGACCTGCACCAGCTCTTCCCAAACAAATCTTTCCCCTCCGTAGATGATGTTCAACTCTTTGGCGACAACCACCTCCTGGATAACCCACATACGGCGGAACCAGCGATTGCGAAGGAGGCTCTTGAGAGCGAGGAGACGAGACCGATAGGTGCCCTGCGAGTAAGTGGCAAAAATGCCCGATTTCGAGTCCACCCGACTTGCGCGAATCAAGACGTCAGCCACCACCTCTTTGGCCAGGGCGGCGTCTTGGTGGTGACCGAGCCAGGCGGTAACGCGAACCGCTCCGGCAAAGATATCCCGCATCAGGGGCACTTGACGACTTTTCTCGCCGGGGTCTTGCTGATTGATGCAGACGAAGTCAATCCAGACTCGTTTTGCCGTCGTGGCAGTGTTGAGGGCTTGCAGCAGCTGCTTAACTTTGGCGGTTGTGAAGAATTGCTCCCCGTTGAGGGACATCTCCGATGTCGCATCGTCGCCGTCCCAAGTGTATGAGATGGCTTCGAATTTCCCCGCCGCGTCGAGAGGGACATGGATCAGGTTGTAATCTGGAAATGGAGCGGTCGAGTTTAACGGCAGTCTGAGGAGGCGAATTTCGTTGGCGTGGAGCGGCGCATATTGGAAGCGGATAGCAGCTGTAGGCATCATGGGTGATCAGCAAACTGAAGACAAAGTCAGAAACAGGAGCTTGGGCTATTTCTCCTTCCTCCTTTTGATGTAGAGGATTTCGACAACGCCATGGCGTCGGGGTTCATCTCGCCACGAGTGCGGCTGGACAAGACGCTGTCTCAGCTTGAGCCATCTTGTTGTTGTCGATTGGCCAATGTCGAATTACTTGCAACAGCGCGAAAATTCTCATGGCAAAAGTGGGTCGCACAATCCAAACCCTTTGATAGCTGGCAAATGCCCTTCTGGAGGTATCCAAGCGGTTGACAAAATAAAAGAGACTGCAAAATGTCAGTGGCCCGTGCTTTCGGTAGAATCCTATTAGACACTCTAGCTTTTTTAACTATATCAGTCGAATGCCTGGCCTGATGCTCATAGTACGAAGCGGTGGTGTGTTAAGAAAGTATCATCAGGAGATGTCTCGGTACCTCGAGGTACCTAGCGCCTGGGCAAACCGCCACCCCTTCAAAGGTATTGCAAAGTAGTGAGTCTCCTTTATTTTGTCAACCGCTTGGTATCTTGCAGGGGTTGGATTGTAATGGGCCTGGATCGCTCCTTCCGCTTGCTCAGCGCCACCAAAAATGACGTTGGTAAAGCACAAAGGAAATATTACCCCGCGCTTTCAAACTTAAATCTTTTCAAGGAACGTCCAACAGGCAGCCAGCTCCATGTTCTGTCGACAGAATGTGGTGGCTCAGCTTGTAGATGCCCGCCGTTCTTCAGGTCAGCACCCTGACAGCCTTTTCTTCTCTTCCACATCGCAGCAGCAGCTATGCCGGTGACGTCAAGTTACCGTTGGTGCTGCAGCTATCCAAACCCCGCCAACATACGGAACAACATTTTCCCCCTCGGTCACCCCTATACCTACACATGGGCTCTCTCTGCCTATTCAGCTCTTTTTTCCTCGGTCGGAGAGACTCGACCTCCCAGCTGCTCAAAATCCGGGCGTTGATTCTTTCGGATACCCACGGCAGCAGCGAGTTGGAGAGTCTCCATGTACCCTCCCCGATGGGGCAAGGATGATGGGACAACAGGGTGCAATGGCGGGCGTTGGTGATGCGGGACCGCTGGCGGCGGTGGAGCGAGGCTGCGCATACATTGCCTCGGTAAGTCAAGTACCTGTGCTCGTTTTCCCCCTTCCTGGTTAACCTGGGCTAGTTCGGGGTCTCGGTATTCCGGCTGACCGGCCGAGTGCCCCAACCCCCAGCCATTTGGTTGATGCAGAGCATTCCCGAGTCCGCCGCTGGGCAACGACATTACTGGACTCGGTCCTACGTTCCCGAGGATGACGCAACCGTATTATTACCCCCCTCCAAGTGAGGAGGCAGGCTGCTTTGCAGTGGATAAGTAGATATCTCACCTAGCGGAGAGCATATGGTGAAGGGGGGTGTACAGGCGCTTTTGTCAACGCAATCGTGGAGCCTCAGCTACCATGAAGCCTCGCAGGGTGTTATTCACTTGCTGTCCCCCCTTCACCATTCCTACCAGCAACATTTCGCGCAGAGCGGCACAGGGATGAGAAGCATTCCCAACAACGTTTCGCGCTCTCAATTTTTATCTTCCGCAACTCACACTAATTATTGGTTTTTCACCCATCCCAGAATCCAAACATAAATACCTACTGAAAACACCTATCCATCCACTCACTCATCAAGAAAAGAAGCGAGGAGTTCAAGCCGGCGCCGGCAGCGCCAAAATCTTCTTGGCCGCATGCTCCGACGCGATAACAATCGCTGCCGACGGGTTTGCGGTAATCATTCCCGGGAAGATGGAAGCGTCCACAACAAACAAATTGTCGGTTCCGTAAACTTTGGTGTTCAGGTCGACGACCGAGGTGCCGTTGGCAACACGTCCGTCGTCGGTACCAATTTTGGCGGTTCCTGTCGATTGCTCTGTCAGTACTGGTTTTTTGGATATGATGTGGGTGAGTAGGTAAGTTGACGTACCAGTCCAGTGGTTGGATCCGCGGCGGGCCGGGATGGCAGGAACCTAGGACCTGTTAGTTGCGTTTCACCCTGAGGTTTGTGCATGACCTACCGAGTTGACAAAAGCTGCAGCAGTGACATTCGACGGCGGAGTGATCCAAGTTATATTGGCAACTCCTTTTAGCGATTCTTGCAGACTGATGAGACCCTGGATGACAGCAGCCTTGTCGTTCTCGTCACGGAGGTATGGCGGCGTCGAGACGACGGTGTTGAGTTGGCGGGTGATGGTCAGGCGACCTCGAGATACGGAACCAGTTCCGAGGTATTGCGTGACGGTCATTGAGGCTGTTGGAATAATTATCAGCATTGGTTGTACTAGACCCGGCTAGAAACAGTCATCTCACTGTTCAGGATTCCCTCGACGCGGGCTTGCCAGTGCAAGTGGCGGAGAATGCCATCGGCACCCTTGATGATTTCCCAGAACTGGCATGTTTTAGTATTTCATACTTGCTACAAGCCTGATGCCAAGGGCTAAAGGGACTCACAATGGGGCCGATATTAGGTGCAGCTTGAGCAAACGGTCCGGTCCGGTTGGCTGTCCCACGTCAGCACTACACTCGTTTCGGTGTCCAACTTGAATTGTCTCACCAAGATACACATTCTTATCCGCATCGATCGGGGTCTTCCACGCGGCGTAATAGTCGTAAAAGACAACAGACGGGTGCGCAATCTCAATATCGGTCTGCCTCACTTGTGAGTATCTCTGGTCTTCCACTGGTCACAAAAAAGGGCTGACTTACACCAACGTGATCATTCAAGTTGTAGCCAACGGGCAGGTTAATCCACTGATCCTGAGCAATCATGGTGGCGCCATCCGTCGAGTTCTTGATGATATTTAACTGGTCATTGGTGCCGATGCCGCCTAGAAACAGCCAGTTAGTAACTTTGCAACTCAAAACAGACGGAAAGAAACTCACTTCGCCACAAGAGCTTGGCTGATCCAAATGATCCAGCAGCTAAGACAACGCGGCCCGTCTTGGGAGTAACGTTGACGATGCCAGCATGGCCCGCCCCGTTGCACTCGACCTCCACACCGGTAGCATGACCACCCATGCGAACAACCCGCTTCGCAACGGTGCGTGTCCAAAGCGTGAAGTTGGGTCGCTTGGCAGCGTTGACGAGATATGTCGCCAGCGGACCACCTCGCTCACCACCCGAATACATAAAGGTGCTATGGCCATAGGTCCGGTTTTTCAATTCCGGGTGGTCATTGGGGACAATGTACTTCCACCCTGCCTTGCCCAGACTGCCGCCGAGCATGTCGAAGCCCTCAGAGAGATAGCGTTTTCCATCGACCGACGGCGCAATCGTTCCGGGAATCCTAGTGAAAACCGCACTAGTAGCGTTGGCAACATCCTGACTCTTCCAGCCCGAAGGGAAATTAGTATCCCAATCATCAGGATGGGGCTTCCACCACAATCCCGCATTGACGGCAGTTCCGCCCCCGAGGACACAACCCGCCATCTGGTCGACATCGGTACACGAAACACCTGTCGGGTCTGCCCAGATCTGGTTGCAAAGCCCGGGCACGTCAAAACGGGTCAGATTGGTTCCCTGAAGCCACTCGGGTTTCAAAGTTCCACCCCAGATACCCGTCGAGGGAGGGCCCTTTTCGATGAGCAGCACGGTTTTGCCAGCTTCGCTAAGACGATCGGCGAGAGGTATACCACCGGCCCCGGATCCAATGATAATGTAATCATAGGTTGTCATCGCCGAGACATTGGCGCAAGTGGCTCCTCCCTGAGCGGCAGCGTGTTGCGCCCAGAGAATTGCCAATGTGGTGGCGAGGCGGGCGCCCATTTTGGAGCAGACTTGCATTTTTGGCTGACTGTGCCTGTGACTGGGACAGGAGGTACTTCTGTGAAACAGGCGTGCTTCAGAAGAAAGAGCTCAGCCGGACGCGGAGAGCTTGCTGTCTGTCTGTCTGGGAGGTCCCGGGCCCATGGCATGGGGTGGAGACGAGCGAAGGGGTCTGGTTTAATACATTTTTCTTGCCTGATCACACCAGACCAGACGGACTTGGACATAATTGCTGACCCGATTCATCTCAATCACCAGCACCACTTACAGGTAGGTCCAATTGAACCACGCATCTCCGCAAAGGGGAAAGCTCTCCACATTTTCCCCAGATTTCCCCCATCCCGATGCGGAGATTTTTGTGTTTACCCCCTGGCAAGGACGGTTGGATCATTGGGGGTTCATTCATTGGGGGATGTTCATTGGGGGGGCATTCATTGGGGGGCATTCACATTGGGGAAGCTTTCATTAGCCGGGCTCGAGCCGGGGGGTCTTGGCCCTACTTTACACACCACCAACCCACTTAATCGGTCAACGCGCGGCTCGGCCCAAAAACTTGTCGCCTGCTCTCTGGGAGACTGGGACTAATCTAAACCACGGGCGGGGAAGGGAAAGCCAGCCTATCCCGTAGCCCAGGACCCAGGCCGGCACAGGGCCCAGTACAGAGGGGTGGTAAATGCGGGGGTGGGTTTTGTTTGCTGCAGAATGGAATAAATCCACGTGATATATCGGTGATTAACATGTCTATCCCCTGAAACTTTTATTATTACCGGTGTGGCGTGGCGTGCAATTGGTGTGGTGTGGCCTGGTCTGGTGTGGATGGTTGTTTCTGCTCAGGGGTTCGGGGGTTTTATCCTGAGGGTAACAGGTATCCTAAGGAAATATAAATTCTCAGCCTGAATCCACTTTCCGTTCGGCATGTCTTGTGCTGCAATGTTCAATATTTGTACGTGTGTACGTGTGTGTGAGGAAGGGAAGGATGGGTACCTATGTGTGTGTGTGTGTGTGTGTGTATTGGGAGGAGGAGTTGAGAGAGAGGGGTGAGAGGGAGGATCAATATCAATATCATCCGACTGAAATCCCGATGCTGGCGGTGGTGGGCGGAAAGAGAAGCGGAAACAGAGATAGAGAGAGATAGAGATGCATGGTATTGGCTGGCGCGAGTCGATGATTCTTTAACGCGTGTCTGTTATGGATATTGAGTTTTTGACCAAAGACGCGTGTGCGGGGGAGTGATACGATCCACCTACCTACCTGCCTGTCTGCCTGTCTGTCCACCTACCTATGTAACATTCGCAGGGAAGACGAATTTTTTTTCCTGTGAATACTCGAGGTTTCCTGTCTCTCAAGTCGGCGAGATTCAGGAGTGATGGAACAAACAAGGCATACCACCCCACCATAGCGATGCAACTTTGTGTGTGTGTGTTACTAGGTACCTGCCAAGTCTCTACCTACCTCCCTACCAGTGGGCGGAGTGGAGTCCAAAACCGTTCTCAAAACCCCTCCTCGCAAGAATATCAAGTCGAACCTAGAAAGATACCCGCCTTAGGTTTAACACATGCTCTCTCATGTCGCTACAGCTAATATACATGTATTCCGCTTCAACGATTTATCACCGGGCCAGCATAGAATAGACACGACACCACATTAACTTTCAAAAAGACATTGCGTTGATTACCTAGTTTTCCATCCCCCTACCGGATCGTATCTTATAGACTACCTCCTCACCTCTATCATAAATAAATAAATAGACGCCAGGCTTGGTCCCCCTGAGATCATAGACATAGATTTACAGACCCTCTTTTTGTCAAAAAGGCAGCTCAAACCCCAATTCTGAGCCTCTCCATCAAACTCTGCGCTTTACTTTTTGTTTTGGAGAAACATGTTGTCAGTTAACTAGCTCCTCCCCCCTATTGTCAGAGCTACCATCTTGCAGTGAAATTTGCCCTATCCTCGTTTACCTCTGACGCATTCTGCGTTTAATCAAGTTTGTTGAAGCTAAAAGTCTTATATAAAGAGCTTTTTCGATTTTTACAGTTAAACCCGGAAAGATAAAGTATAAAGTTTAATAAGTACCTACCTTAAACTCTCCGCAGTATATATATAATTTCTCTGTTTATGTATTCTGCACACACAGTCAAGGATGAATTGGTCGTTTTACGAGTATAGTTTGCCTCGATAAACAGGAAGGGTGGTTCCCATACAGGGACGATTTTTTTTAGGCAGGTATGCCGTGTTATATATGTATTTAGTGGATGGATTTTGAGATAGGGACTTTGCGGTACGGCGGTTTATCAGACATTGCCGCCGATGGTATCCTAAGGTTGTGGCGCGCTGCATGAGAGAGCTTCCAGACGGGGGAGTTTTTTTTTTTTTTTTTTGGG
>Ga0247760_1002378_pt1 | contig 14429 bp, 12 predicted proteins | sample UWRJL171409R4_FD_179936 | JGI IMG/M metagenome (GOLD analysis project Ga0247760, IMG submission 179936) | Plant litter microbial communities from Arlington Agricultural Research Station in Wisconsin, United States - UWRJ-L171-409R-4 | ecosystem: Environmental > Terrestrial > Plant litter >...
ACTACCTCCCGCGGCGATGTTCATCCCCTAAGAAACTACAAGAACACTCTTGACTAGGTCTAGAAAACACGAGGCCTAGGATTTACGACTATATTATCTTCCTTATGGACTGGCGAACTCTAATGAAACGCGATCCAGCGTCATATTCCAGACAGTTCTTTGACAGCTCCTGAATGCTCGAGCTCCCTGCTGCGGCGCAGCTACAAGACGCGCGCTATTTTGAGCTTCCTGCAGTCTGCGTTCCTCCGCCTCGCGATAACCAGGGCAGTGCTTGATATTGTACGAATATATCCAGTTGTTCAACTAGGTGGCCCATTTCTGACCAAGACTGTAAAGAAATGATAACGGTGCGGTACATCCGAAAGCCTGAGTAGGAGGCGCTCAAGGCAGTGTTGCTCGTCCGCCAAGCAGAGTTCGTCCTCGGACATCCAAGCTACCATCCGCCATGGCCCCTCACCTCCACGGTAAGACAACGTAATCGGGTAGCCTCTCGCATTGTTCGGCGGGGTAGTAGAGGAAGACATGGGGGTCAGTCGTCTTGGTAGGGCCGGATACATGCAGGCCGGGCCCCGACAGACAGTCCGGATGATGCAGCCATTCCTGCCGCCGTTCGGCGCGAAGCAGATGTTATTAGCCACCTCCAACCATCTTTGTTGGGTGGACGCCTGGATAGTCTCAAAATCAGGCGAACGACAGTGGAAGCATACCGCGATGGCTCCGACCAAGGTTTTTTTCTCCTAGCAGCGATACGGCGTTTAAGCGCGGCGTAGGCCTCATGCTGGAAAACATGTGGTTGATGACGTCGGACAGTTGTACCGGCTATTCCACCGGTGCCATGTATATCATTGGATATGTGGGTGACGTAGAAGACAAAAACGACTCTATTCATATCCGTAATGTTGTAATGGCAAAAACTCTCAATCTCGGGGGGGACGGTCCGCCACCGTGCCATTGTAAACGTGGGTAGTAATGACTCTGATATTGTTGCCCTTGATGTCGGCAAAAACATGGCGATGTGTGGGAGTTGCTTGGCGGCATGGCGTTGCCGTATGCTAGGGTCTGATATGTCCTTTGTTTTTGCCGAGGGTGACACGATAGTCACAGTATTATCACCTGGCGCATACCGATATCCTCGGTGGTATGCAAGATCTGACATTGCATCGGGGGACTTTGAAGAGGCTGTCATAGGGGAATGACCCCCAGCAGACCCGTGTTCGCCGTCAGGATATCTGAGAACAGCGAGAACTTCCAGGGCGAACTGTTAAGTCCACTCCAGCTGGGGTCAAAGATGCTTCGTGGGTTCACTAGGAATAGGAATTCGGGGCCACGACCCTGGGTATATACAGTTGGTCATCGACGATGAACTCTGCAATTGAAGTTGGACCTCTTCCGCCGACAGCTCCATATATATGTCGCTTATCCATGTCGGCCTATCGATTCGAGGTGCGTTGTTGAGTGCATGTTCGAGTGCGACGTCCGAAATGCCGTTGAACCCAGTCTGCTGAACTTCCTTCAGAGCTGCATTGATACTTTCCGTGTAGCCTTGCAGACGTGTCGCTAGATCCAGGCAGTCCCATTGCCCGCAAGGGTACCATACTGACGATCGGGAGGAGTATATAGACAGGAGCTTCTTGTTTGTCTAGAGACTTTGTGAAATGAAAATGCAGCGCGAAAGCCAGTCGAAGACAGGACGGCGAAGAGGCTCTGGCAGAAAGAAAAAACCCGTACCGATTTAACTGCTGATATAGCAACTCGACTGTGCTTTTCAGAAGATCCACCTGCGCTCCCAAGTTCCTAAGGTCGTCGTGAGAATCCGGGTGGCGATCCTTCAGCCGATCGATCCCACTTTTCTGCCCTCGACACGGTGTTAATTAGATGCTGGCATGTTGCTATCGAGTCCATGGTCGTCGTCAGACTCTTTTGGCTGGTGTGGTTGGTTTAAGGTCCTGTCCGATGAAAGTGACCGAGTTGAGAAGGTTGGGGGGCATTCAAAGGAGGGAATGCGCCCAACCAACCAATCCCCAAGCAGCTGTCCTCACCCACAACCCCCTTTGCCGCCCCAACTGCTCTAAGAAAAGGAGCATTTTCTGAGAGTGCCACAGACGGGATCACAAGCAAGGCAGTCGTCTCGGGTTGGTGTACGGATGATGTTATTGCTCAACCGGTTGAGGCGGCCCACACATTGCTTCCCGATCGCGAGCCAATCACGGCGTTGTCTTTGGAGGCAGGGGCACCTAAAAAGGTTAGTCTAGGACTTTGGGGCGCACATCAAGGCTCCTCCAGGAGGCTTGGCTGCATTGAGCGTCCAGAAGACTGCCAGCGTTGTGTGATGCGAGCTGCCAGCGAAATGTAGCCCCTGAAAAATTGTTAGTGTGGGACTTCATACTTGTCGGGTAAGGGGTAGTAATGTAAGTTGCTCCCAACTGACGTTGAGCTGTAAAGTACCGCGCAAACAATCTTTCAGGTGACTGGATTTCAGCGACACAGCCAAGCTAACGTCTCGGGTCTTGTGTATAAATGTTGGGTTGGTAGCACTGCAGCGAGCTAGAATCAGCAGTCATTCGCATCGACTGTTATTTTTTTGTTACCCACCGTAAACTGGTTCGCCATGTGTCATGCTCCTCGCATCCACCACCCTGTGGATGAAGCGACTCTGCTTCAGCGCCAATACCGATCCATGTCCGAGTATGTTGTTGGCGACAGCGAAGAAGTGGACGCTATCATCCAGGCGGTTACGCAACCTGCAGCGTACCAGCCGAGGCCAGGATTGGCGTGGAACGGTCCCGTACTTCGGTTCGACGATGCTGTGTCCGACCCTGTGCGCCAGTCGCTACGCACTCCGTTTCCTCGGCAGTCCAAGACCAGTCTCGGCCGCATGAATCTCCCCGTCGAGATCCTATGTGAAGTTGTTCGCCGCTTGGACATGCGCACGCTTCTCAAGTTCCGTCAGGTCAACCAGCGGGCACGCGAAATTGTTTCGGCCGTCATCGAGTACCGGCGCGTCATCGAGTACGCTCTAGATGCAGTGCTTGCATTCCACCGGGCTGAGATGGCAAGCCATGTCGAACTCAGGCATCTCTATAGCCTCCTCTGCACCGACGCATGCTCCTTTTGTGGCGAGATTGGCAACTTCGTGTTCATGCCGACGCAAGAGCGATGCTGCATCGCATGCCTTGTGCGCGAGAGAGACTTCCATTCCATTGAGCTTACGAACCCTGAGTACGAGATCCTCAAACCCCACCAAAACAGCTCTTTTGCCATCATACATACGGTCGCGCGGGTGTACCATGACTCCGACAAGAAGTTCTCAACAAAGCGTTACCATTTAGCACCTGTCAAGACACTTCCCCTCGGTGACTGCCGCCCTGAACGCGCCGACGATCCCCCAACCGGTCCATATGACGGAGGACGGGAGGAGAGGGCGCTCCACTACTCTAGGAGGTACGCGTGCACCGCGTACTTGCCAGTCCTCGAGGTCCGTGGAAAGGAAGCTCACATCCAGACAGGCGTGAGTTGTAAGGGATGCGATCTGAACAATATCGCCGAGGACTTGGCCAACGGCGGTAACCCATTCTGGGTGCTAGGGGCTTGCGGCCGGGCGAGGCCTGACTTGAGGCCATTCTCGTCGCGCGTCTTCATGCAGCACTTCAAGTGGTGTGCAAGCGCCCAGGAGATTTGGAAAGCGGCCGTGGCGGCGAATGATAAACGGGGGACAACGATGGCTGGGATGGAGGGTCACACCTACAATCTTGGGGATCTAATCACCACGCACTCTGTACCCCCCGAAACTACGGCCCCTTCATTCCAGGTGCAAATGACGCGGCCGGCCGAACTGCAGGCTGTTTAACTCCGCCCACCACCCGCTGGGCATAATCGAAGGGAAACCATTTAGCGGTTAGGGCTAGTTCTAGTGCTTTAGGAGCCCACCTACTGGGCCAGGCCATCAGAAATCTGTAGTTCGATGACTTTTAAACCTTCACGCCTCCTAAATGCGTCTTTTTTCCTTGCCGCGATACACGTTTTTAGCGGAGAGAAAGTGTTTTGAAGTCTTTTATGCCAGTTGACGGACACCAGCTTCTAGCTTCTGTTGTGGAAAAGTGATAGGCATTTATCTCGGAGACCATCATTTTTCCTTGCTCAGGGCCCCACCCCAGAATGTACTAGATGTGGACGCAACCTGCCGTGAGGCCTGCCACACACCGTATGCCCCAAGTCTTGTTGGTGGGATACAGCCATCCGATTGGTTTAGCGGCTTCGTCACCAGCCAATCCAGCTTCCTTGCACTATGGAGGTTGCATCCAACAAGTCGCCTCTTTGACTGGGCAAAATCAGGCATCGATGCAGCCCTGTTTTCCTTCGGGCTCCCGTATATGGAACCCGCGGCTCGCACTTGGCGGGTCGCTGTGTTTCTGTCGTGCGCGGGAGCTGTAATCTCCGAAATCTGTGGCAAGCCATCGTGAGAATGTCACAAGGTGAGGCTCTTGCAATGGCAACAGGCCCGCATGTTCCCGTTTGTGGCCCCGTTGTTGATGAAGCTGGTGATTTCGAAGCAGAGATCTTGTGAGTTAATATGCCAACCTGGGAGCTGTAGCGCTAATATTGGACAGTCCATTCAGCAGTCGTCTTGTCACCCTGGTATTCGATGCTGACCACACGCTTGCTATCCATCGAGCCATAATCCCGGATGACTCGGGGCTCAATGTTCGCTGCGACTCAGACATCTTGAGACTCGAACACGTGTCCAAGGATATCGGAAATATCTTGATTCACTACCTGTACACCCACCAGTATCAGGAACTCCCGACGGCCGACTCTGCGGTGACACGACTGAGGACTGCCTTCCGGGTTTATGCGGCCGCTCGGTCATATAAGCTTCATGGATTAGAGGAGCTTGTGAGAGACGAGATAGCGCTTCTAAGCGACGACTTCAACGTGTTCGACATCATCGATGTGGTCAGGGACGTGTATTCTTCCCCCGTCGGGGACGACATCTGGTTTTCGCAGTACATCAAGTCGAGCATGAAGGGAGCCTTGAGCACACTCCCCGCCCATGCGATGGTGCACATCCCCGCAGACTTGAGCGACGGCGTTGTCATTGCGAAACTGTTACTCCAGGCTGTTTTGGAGGTTCACAGCGAGATATTTGAGTTTGTGGATGACATCACGTTCCCTGTCGACCAAACCGGGTGCAATACCGCCGCTAGTGCGTCGAGTCGAGATACCAATGGAGAATTGCGAGCGGCAACCAAGATACCAAAGCATGAGAAAAAAGTCTCCTTTGACGACGTGGTTCAATGCCTACCCTTGAATGACTCGGAGACCTCCCCACCCTCTGGACAAGAGCCCTCAGGTGTCATCGACCAACCGTCAGAGAGTATGGACGAAGGCGAAGTGTGCGGAGGGGCTGAAGGTGTGACCTTGGGATCGGATCAAACGGAAGCGTTCATTGCATCAACCGAGGCGTGCAACATTGTGACAGAGCCATCGTCAAAGAAATCTGCGAGGTCAGCCGGCCTATCCATTGAAACCAGGGAGCAACCGGACAAATCAGTTGCATCATCAGCCACTGACGAGTTGGAGGGAACGTCGCTCCAATCCAACCACGACCCTGAATTGACCCCGATAACTCCCGAAGCCATCCGGGAGATCTTTGATACCTTGATGGGACGTCACATCGTCGCAGAGCCCGATTCCGTTCGAGAGCAGGAGATTGGCCCCAGCGCAGAGCTGTCTCCCGGCTGGGTTGGTCTAGGTTTGGGTGGCCGTGATGCCCATTGGGGTGACTCGGGGCGGGTACCGGGTACCGAAGCGTTCGAAGCTGCGGAGACAGGGAAGGAGCCTCCTAAAAGATGGTCTTCGTTGAAGTCTGAGGAGGTTCTCGAGGAATCTGGGGGCGAGGACCCTCCTAGGGACCCATGGGCGTTTTGGGGAGCAAAGAAGTCGCCCAGACCGAGCATTTGATAGACAGAGCGGACCGACAGAGTAACATGTTGGGGAATCGAGATTGCTAGAGCCAAATTTCTACCAGGCGCGGATTGGATGAGCAGAAGACAATGTGGCGCGTTTACAGTGGGGCCGTACGCCAATAAAATCGGGTCCTCCCAGCATATATTTTCAGTTAAACATCATGGATGCATTATCACGGGCAACAAATTACCCAAGGTCTGATTCGAGATTTCGAAGCCTCCGGATTTACGTAACGATTCTGACGGCGTGTGATAGCAGAGACAGAGACAGACAGAATTTCGAGCCCAAACCAACGGGAAGGAACGTTGAACAAGCCTGCTGCCGATCTCTTCTTGGCCATTTTTTCTTCCCGTTTTGGCAAGTGACTCCACCTGTGAGCGCAGATGGGTTTCTTCAAGTTCATCCGCAGAGCGTAAGCACATCGGTCCGCTGCGCACAGCCTGAGCTGCCATGGACACTGCGAGACAGAGCCTAACGGGGATGGGTATAAAGATGCAACTCCGGATGTTTTCAGGCTGGCTTTGGACATTAGTCCCAGACTCTATTTCAGCGAGGAAAGTTGACATGATGCGCCGACTCCTGCTTCATTTCTCCCCACTTCTTCACTTTCTCAGAGCGACGGCGCAAAATTGCACCGCGAGCCTCTGTCCGTGCATCCTCGCCGACACCAATCGCGATGGCATCATCAACCACCTCGACACGACAGACAAAACCACATGGACCGACACTCGTGGCGCCATCTTCCTGCCCAACATCGGCGATAGCACTGGTCGCTGCCCTGTTCTGGACTTGACCGGCGAACCGCTCAGCAATGCGGAACTCTCAAGCTGCCATGATGCGTCTGGGGTTCGCTTGCTTGCCCCGAACTTTGCAGCCCCGCTTCGGACCTTGCCTCTCCTCTCACTTCCCACCAATGCTATCGGACGCATCTACCCTAACAGTAGTCGCGTCCGCCTGTTCTGGAGGCATGGAGGTGTTGGTGCGAACATGACCAACCCGGACTCGACACTCTCAGACACCTGGGCGCTTGTCGACCGAGAGCTCTCGTTCAACGCCAGTAGCCTCAGTGCAGGCATTTCTCTCGCTCTCGACGGGCGCGAGCTTGTTACGGACGCCTCTGTCTGGGACGGCATGGTGAAGGTCACATTTGAGATTACGATCGAAAACCAGACCGCCCGGGATGATGTTGTGCTCCGACAAGCCCCCATCCTCTTGCATCACCACCTTCAGAGCCCCGAAGTCATCCTCAGCACAGACCCTGGGGTATCTCGTAGTCCTGAGGCCGCTTGGCAGCGGCACTTCATTAGCCAGCTACGCACATTAGTGGGCGACGCCGCGCCCATCGTCCTCTTCAACGAGAGTACCGACATCTGGGCACAAGATTTTCTGGAGCCTGCGTATGCAAGTATGCCTGGTGCCGACGGCCCCATCTCAATCCGGATCCTCTTGCGCTCGGCGCAGTCAACGCGATCGGCTGGGAGTCAAGTCTTCTCCCAGCTGCGAGGAATGGGAATCGGTGGGTTCCAACCAGGTTTTGGATCAGGTTTTGGCTTCGAGGAGATTAACTCTGGCGGTAACATCGAGACCATTCCTCCATACACTTCCCGCTCCGGAAAGGCTTGGCGTAATGGGCGCATTGTTACGGGTGGCCACTTTGGGAGGGATCCGGCCGAGTCCATGGTTACCTTCCTGCGGAGTCAGGGCACGCTGGGCCAGACGCCGCTGGTTCTCGAAACGGGATGGCTCACCATTGGTCATGTCGACGAGATGATACAATTCCTACCGTTTTCTGGGAACACGCTCGGCTTCACGATTGCTGTGGCGGACCCCCATTCTGCGCTTGAAGTCCTACGCGGAGCTCAGGCAACAGGCCACGGCGCGGCTGCAGCAGTGAGCTACGACGGCGACATGACCCCCGATCAGACAAGCCTGTTTCTTGACCCAGAGCTTGTCAAGAACACTTCGATATCCGAGTTACTATCCGACGACGGCATCCTCCAGGCCAATGAGTACGCGCAGCGCCACATTGACGCCAACCTCGCCACTTTACTGCGTGAGATACCGCTCGACGAAAAGGACGTACTTCGCATCCCTGTCCTCTTCAATGACGTGACTTACCCCTGGCCGATAACGCCAGACGGTCTTCCATCCAGACTGGAGCGTGTTCCACCAGGGAAGCGGCAAGTCATAAGTCTGTTTCCTAACGCCGTCAATGGTCTGATGCTGGGAGACACGTACATTGCTCCCAAGCAATGGGGTCCGATAATTAACGGGAAAGATATCCTGGGGCAGGCAGTGGTCAATGTGTACGGGAGAGCAAACCGGAGCGTGGTATTCTTGGACGACTACATGTCTCACCACGTCCGCGGGGGTGAGGTGCATTGCGGGACGAATACTTTGAGGGAAGCCTGGAAGTGGTGGTAAGCCCGAGCGCAGCTGACTTGTCGAGTTTGTTGTTGTTTCACTTTCTGCTTGGGCGATCTTTCGTTTTGTGACATGAAAGTTTTTGGTTTTCTATGTTTCTGCATTTAATATGAATCACTGTAGATGTACGATCAATATCAGAAGGGATGCCATCTCTAATCAGACTCTGTTTTTTTTTTAAAAAAAATAAAGAAAAAAACCAAGAAAAAAAGAGACAACCAAGAACGCTTGGTACAGGGCTCGAACGAACACGCTCGGAATTATCCTCGCTCCCGGTGAAGGTCTTCTCAGACCGGGGAGGAATTACCTCTGGGTCTGTTCGTCCTTACCACTGCGCCTTTGGGTAATGCGGACTTGGTTGTTGAAATCGGGAACTGAATTTCAGACGATTCAGGTGGATGCCATCGGGCAAAACCGCATTCCACCGGACATAACACACCACAGGCTCCGTATGAATTGACTTGTACCCACGACGAATGCGAGAATGGAAGATTAAGCTCGAGGAGTACGTCAAAAAGACCGAAAGCTGGTAAAAGGATAGGTAGAATAGGTAGTCAATGTGCTCTGCAATCTCGAGTAATAGAACAATACTTATCGCGAAAGAAGCGAGTTAATGTTGGAATGGAGGAGGACACAAGTTGCAACTACCGACAATACGCATGACTTAACTAGAACTATTCATTCTATGGCCCAGGCATACTTCATATGTACGTCGTGCTTTGCTCGTGCGGCGTGCGGCGTGCGGCGTGCGCTGCAACGTTGTGTTGTCCTGGATCCCAGTCCTGGCTCGGAGAGCCCAACCGAACCGCAACCGAACCCTGCTCGCTGATGGCAGGGCATGGGCATGCCAAGCATGACAGAGGATTTTGGCAAGTCCGTTGGCTAGAAAGGCCCGAGACGATACGACCCTTCACGCTTTCGCTTCACTCTGGAGTCTCTGTGGGGTGGACTGCGCCCATGCTGTGCCGCACCCACACCAGACGCAAGGGTAATTCTGGATTCCTCCCGCCCGAGAAGAAGAAAAAAAAAACGGGCAAAGGTAGCCGTGCCAGGGCTGTTTTTGGGAACGGGGAAGGAATTAGGAATGGGGTAAAAATGGGAAATTACATATTATACCCACTCGCCCAGTCTAGTCCCGTCCTCGCTGCTCGTGTAGGTTGGTACACTGCTGTCAATCCCTGGGATGGACTGATCGACATCAAGTAGTGTTAGGACTTTTGCTTCATTTTCTCCTTCCACTCACCAGTCGCCAGCCCATCCACTCGCCCTCCACGGATTTTATCGGCATCGTCAGACAAAACGAAATGGAGTCCAAAATGCACGAAGTCAACCTCGATGGTGCTGGACCCGACGATGTCGAACTCGCCAGCATTGGCAACAGCAACAGACACATAAACCGACAAAGCGAAAGCACGACGATAAAAGCGACGACGACGGCAACCCGAATTCGATGGACGGTTCGGACACAGGTTGTGTTGCGATCGCTGACCATGGTGTTGGCCATCATCAGTCTGGCCTTCCTCATATATTGCGGGGCATCATTTGGGGAGCATTTCATTGTTGGTTATGTGACTGTGGGTTTCTGTCCATCCTTCCCCCCTTGGGAGAACTGCGATTGGATGCTGATGGCTTGATCGCTTCGCAGACTGGTATCCTCCTCCTCGTCAGCCTCCCAGGACTCATTCGATCGGTTCGCATGGCTCTCCGATTTGGCCAGGAACCATGGGCGGCCGAGGCGGGTATTTACGCCGTCGTGGAGTTGGCCATCACGGGCTTGGCCGTTTTTTCGGGGCTGTACGTCTTGACGGTGTACTCAGGTCCGCCTGCAGAAGACTGCGGAGTTATACCTGGTGATCCGGACTCGATGGACCATGCCGATACGGAATGTCTCGATCGGTATCGCTGGCCGGCCGGGTCGTGGCAGAGCGCGGCGTGTATTTTGATGTTCGCCGTTGGGTACGTTCTGTTCTTGCCTTCTCTTTTTTCCCGTTCTTTTTGTTCCTTTCCCTCTCGCGAAAATTGCGCACTCACTACCCTTGTGCTCCGTGCTGTTGCATTGCTCGACCCGACTTACCATAACCTGCGCCGCATTCCTCTCCCGTTTGTGCCTCAGTTCGACTCATGCTGACAATTTGGTCTTGGCAGGGGATTCCATTTCGTTTTGGCCATTGTAACATTTACCCAATTCTATGTGCTTCGGCGGGGAAAAATTTGGGGGAGCTAACAAACGTGATGATAGAATGAAAGTCGAAAAAGACATTGCAGAAAAATAGAGAAAAGTTCCATTACATCGCGCCCCTTGTTTGCGAGGGAAGTCCGAGCCGACCCACCTGTAATGGAGGCTTGTTGTACCTCTTCATGCCTGAGTTTCGTCGGTGGGTTTTGGACCAACAATTGTTTGATGGGTCACCCATGACGGATGACCTCAGGGCCTGGCTAAGTCAGACGTCAGTGCTCTTTGGCCCGTGACATAACGCACATCTTTGGCATTTACGCCGCTGTGTGCGAAACATCGCCGTCCTCCATGCTGTTGACCTACCGGATACGTTCGCCGAGCTTGCCGAGCCTGCCGAGCCCGCCGAGACTACCTAGGCGGTCCGGCAGTCTTAATTTGGTGGGTTCGGTAACAGTGGAACGGGGCAGTGCTGGGCAGACCGACTTCACGTGGTCGCTTGCCTTTTGCGGGGGTCTGATGGACGTCATACTTGATAACAATCCCGCTCGACGCGAGGTACTCCGTGTATGGACAGGGAGGTCTGCGCAAACACAATGACAACTCCAACCTTCGCCGATCCACCCTCATACCAGGAGCAGGAAAATATTTCTGATGAGTTGGTGCAGGCCGCGACTTATGTGTTGCGCGGCCGTTTTGTCTATGCCGAAGGCAGCAGCTCGACGGTGCTGTATGAGTTGTCGCGGGTGATACACGCGCAGGGGCAGGCCACGACCAGCATCGAGTTTCAGCGTCTTGAATACCGCGTCCGTACTAGATCCGACGGCGCCCCGAAGGTATCGCAGCGCCTGAAGCATATATACAACTTGATTCGACGACCCGAAATTGTCGGGCAGGACTCGCAGTGCCTCGAGGGGGTTTCGAGTAAAGGTCTGGGCGACATCAACTTGCACAAAAGCCCGTTTCCGCATTCAGGTTTCAGGGCCGCGAGGCTGCCTAACGAGGAGGACAAACGATGCGGGAGGACGCCTAATCCGCGACACGAGTACTACTTCAACGTCAAGGACAAGAAGCACGGCGATAAGGGCTATGACTTTGAGTGGACCGACCACAACGGCAATGCAGTGGCCGAGCAGACGGCGAAGACCCGCGACGATGGAAATGCGGAGTACGTCCTGTCAGTAGCGGTTCCCCTGACGCGGCGCAAGATCGACGGCTTGGTAGCGCTGTGGTGTCTGTGGCTCTGGAACAGATATGCGGTGGCCACACGCAATTCATGGAGGGAGGCTAAAAGCATCATGGAGAAGCCAAGGATGCAAGATTTCAGGATCTTGAGGTGACGAGAGTGAGGTACCTACGAAGAAGCAATGACATCATGGTCTCCATCTCGTGGCGCTTCTCAAATTTGCCTTGGCTCCACTGCTTCAGTGCGCGATGGCGCAGCGGGCAAACACCGACAGGTGCGACAGCGGTCGTCAGTTTATGGTCCGCCAGAGAGCGCGTGGTCGATGCTCTCGGGCAGCATGTAGTCGGAGGATACTTGTGCAGCGAGGTGCCGTGTCACCGGCGAATATATCCATAGTAGTTTGTCACATGAGACAATGCTGTGTGTGGTATGAAGACGCGATGCGGCCGGAGTAACGGAGTCCCCCGGCAGAATTTGCCTCAGCCTGATCGAAATCAACCTAGGCCAACAGAGTTCAGTCACGGTCCAGAGCAGTCACGCTCGCGCTCGCCCTCTAGCGCTAAGACCGCGTTCTTTCCCAGTTCATCAGCCAGCTGCCAAAAGCCCATCAAGGTGCGAGGTGTGAGCCACTCTGTTGGCTGGCCATCAGGGTACCCAGGTGCCGTTAATTTGCAGTTCACTGTGTGCAAATTTTCGAAGCAGCACGCTGCCTTAACTTGCCCTCTGGACTTCAGCCGACTCAATTTCTTTCTCTTCAGTGTGCAACACCACGCTTGGAACTTTCACCAATTCACCATTCACTGCATCTCGGCGGTGAGACGTGCCTGCATCGCATCCCTGTGCCACGCAAACGGTAATAAGAAGAAGGTTCGTTTTGTACTCTTGTGCTCCGCCTGGCTGTTCGCTGCCGTCGATAAATTACTCGCTGCGGCCCGATACCAAGCTAACGCGCGCCGCAGAGCCCCAGCCTCCATTGAACGCCTTCCCCGCGAGATCAACAAAACCTTACTCCTCGCCGTTGCGATCCCAATCAGAAATGGCTGACCTTGGCGCTCCCGCCACCGATGGTGGTGACTTCTTCGACCCTCACAGCGTCGATCTCGATACCGTGGACGTGCGCGACATCACCTGCTACCTCAATCGCAGCGACAATGAATACAATGGCATGATCGGCGCGCGCATTTCTTCCATCTTTGTTCTTCTGGTTACTTCGACTCTCACTACCCTGTTCCCTGTTGTGGCATACCGCATTCCCCGCCTGCGCATTCCCCGTTGTATCTACCTCTTTGCCCGTTACTTTGGCGCTGGTGTCATTATTGCCACAGCCTTCATTCACCTCCTCGACCCCGCGTACGATGAGATTGGCCCCGCAAGCTGTGTTGGTCTCACGGGTGGCTGGGCCCAGTACTCGTGGCCGCCTGCCATTGCCATGATCTCGGTCATGCTGATTTTCCTGCTCGACTTCGGCGCCGAGTGGTACGTTGAGAAGAAATACGGCTTTGGTCATTCCGATGTCGACATGGCTGCGGTAAACAGTCAGTCGGGAATGGCCGACCTGAACTCGCAGGACTCCAAGGAGGCCGCTACTGAAGACAGCAATAAGACAACGATCAAGCCTGCAAATTCCAACGTCGATGCTTGTGCCCGTTCTCAGACGCAAGGCTCTCACCAGTTCCTCCACTCGGCCGATCAGGGAGACCACCCTCATGCTGTTACCACTACCACGCACGTCAGCGGCAAGGGCGACAAGAGCGCAGCCGATCTGGAGAGCTTCGAGCGCTTCTGGGGCACCGCCGCTGAGACTGAGAGGGCTTTCCGTCAGCAGATTGTTGCGTTCCTGATCCTTGAGTTTGGCGTCATCTTCCACTCGGTTATCATTGGACTCAATCTCGGCGTTGTGGGCGACGAGTTCTCAACCTTATACCCCGTCATTGTGTTCCACCAAGCTTTTGAGGGCCTCGGTATTGGTGCACGCCTCAGTATGATCCCCTTCCCCACCAGATTCAACTGGCTTCCCTGGGCACTGTGTGCGGCTTACGGTTTGACGACGCCCATCGCTGTTGCTATCGGCCTCGGTATGGCCACCAGTTACAACCCTGGATCCTTCACAGCATCGGTTGTGTCTGGCGTGCTCGACTCCATTTCGGCTGGCATCCTGCTGTACACGGGCCTTGTCGAGCTCCTGGCGCGCGACTTCCTGTTCAACAAGGAGCGCTCCCGCAAAGATAAGGAGGTTGTCTTCATGCTGGCGTGTCTCTTCCTGGGCACAGCTGTCATGGCTCTGCTGGGCAAGTGGGCGTAAGTGCATGGTGGCACTATTATGGAAGTCGAATGGTTTCTGTGATAGTTGTTACGGTCCATAAAGGTGAAGGGGAGCTGGTACGGGATCGCATGCTCATTCGTTCTCTGGAATCAGGGTGATGAGTTACTGATTACTGTTCGGCTGGGAATGGGTTTGAGGTCATAATTTGGACCACGCTTTGTGGAATGCAAGCGTTGTGCGCACCGGATATCTTGATGCTCGATACGAGTGCCACCTACGTCCATGTAGAGCGTAGTGAGGGATAATCAGGGATTAATTGCGTTGACAAATGTGTTTGTTTGTCTTGGGCGTTCTGTGCGGATGTGTTGCTTGCTGTGCTTTGATCGAGGCGAATTAGGGCATTCAGACTTTTCCAA
>Ga0247760_1002379_pt1 | contig 14427 bp, 19 predicted proteins | sample UWRJL171409R4_FD_179936 | JGI IMG/M metagenome (GOLD analysis project Ga0247760, IMG submission 179936) | Plant litter microbial communities from Arlington Agricultural Research Station in Wisconsin, United States - UWRJ-L171-409R-4 | ecosystem: Environmental > Terrestrial > Plant litter >...
CTAATTAGAGGGCAATTTGTCATTCAATGTTTAATCAACCTCTGTGGTCCATTGAAACAGTTACCTTGCGAATTGATTCTGAGAGGCGGGGCGTGGAGGAATGGTTGTCGCCTGGAACGGCGCTACCCAAAAAAAAAAGGAGGCATATCCTGACATGTGAGCGGATTATGAGGGAATATAGAGGCAGACAGCACTTTGGACTTTGAATTAGTTTGGAGTATCCGGTCGGACAAGACGATGGATGACGCGGTGAGTTGGGGCCATCGCGCCTTCCTCGACAGCCACAAATGGGTGGATTCAAACCAAACCCACCCAGGCTCCTTTGCCCGCAACTTATGAATCACCTCCCCTACCATCGCAGTTTTGAAACACAGTGGTCAGAGATGTCCGTGTTGTATTATACAGGTCTGAGCCAGGGAATTGGCATTTATTGCCAGGCAGCCTAAATGTCACAAGACAGGCCGCTTCTACGTTGAATTGTTACACATCGAACCCCGCGCCTAGGTTCGAGATTCCGATTTCCTCCCATCGATTTCGCCTTTCCCCTCTGATATCATCTTCTCAGCAGTCGTGCCGTGAGCAGCTCTCTTCTCAACGTCTTCTTCCGCGTCAGAACCCCCCGAAGGCGTCGCCGACGACCCGTGTTTCTTGATCTTCTTCCAACTGAGGAAGCCTGAGACAATGAATGCCATACCAGCTAATGCAGTCGCCATGTAGTACGTGTGCCGAAGTCCCACGAGATAGGCGGTCAGCACCGCGTCGGTGAACTGCTCGGCACGGAGCTGTGCTAGAATCTGGCGAACCTGCGAGACGCCGCTGTTGATGAAGATTTCAGGTCGTAATCCTGGAGCGTTTTTCTCAATCTCGTTAGCCAGACCATTCTGGAAGAGAGATTGGGCCACAGCGATGAAGATGGCACCGCCCATGCTCTGAAAAAACTGGACTGCTGCCGTCGCGACAGGAATCCAGTCAAGTGGGATAACATTTTGCACAACGAGGACACCGGTCTGGAAGCCCACGCCGATTCCAAGACCACAGATGACTTGATAACCGAACCACTCGTTTGTGGGGCTGATGAGGGAGAGAGTTGAAAGCATGGCGGAGCCGACACAGAAGAGTATCATGGATGGAAGAATAAAGGGGTTGTAGTATCCAACAACAGTGATCAAGCCGCCAGTTCCAACGGACGTGATGACGACAGAGATCAACAGCGGGAGAAGCTTGATACCGGCCTGTACAGCGGAGACGCCCTGGATGGCCTGAAAATACAGGGCTATCGAGAGGTCAGTTTTTGTCACCCATTCCTGCCAGGCTGGGATACTCACAGAGATAGTAGACGAGAGGAAAGAAGCCGGCACCAAAGAAAAACGCAAATAGCATTGCGCACAAGGCATCCCGGTTCTTGAAAAGTCTTGGTGGCAGCGTCCCCTTATCACCCTTCCAGATCTGGATGCCCACAAAAATAGCTCCCATCACACCAGCGCCAACAAACAGACCGATGATGACGGAGCTGTTCCATGGATGCTCGGTACCTCCCCATTGAAGGGCCAGGAGTAGGCAGATGATGGCGGGGATCAACATGACGGTGCCGAGAAGATCCAACCGCAAAATTCGCGCCAACCAGGTCTCGCCCTTGGGGTTGTCATCTCGGTCGATATGTAGGAACAAAAAGATGGCTAGCATGGCCGCACCACCGATAGGCAGGTTGATATAGAAACACCAACGCCAGGTCACATTATCGGTGAAGGCACCACCCAGCAACGGCCCAGCCACCGATGCGATACCCCACATGGCGCCGATGAGTCCAAACGCCGCAGGACGCTTTCGTAACGGGAGCGTATAGCTCAAGATAACGACAGAACCAGAGAATAAGCCCGCAGTTCCCATGCCCGCGATGGCACGCCCTACGATGAAGGCGTTGGAGGTCGGCGCAACTGCACATACTAGCGAGCCAATTTCGAAAATAAAGACGGCTATCAGATACGTCCACTTAACGCTGAACATGCGATAGATAGAGCCATAGCTAGGCTGGAGCGCCGTTGTCGAGAGGAGGTAAGCCGCGCCATACCAGCCAATGTCCCTGACGGATGAGAATTCGCCGGTGATGGCGCCAAGCGCGGGCGCGATGATGGTCTGATCAAGAGCGACGAGGAATACTGCCAGACAGAGCGAAGCAATGATCAGGACGAGTTTTAAACCTGTGGGATACGATTCGCGGTCTTGACTCTCATTCGAAGATGGACTTTTGGTCGGATTTGGCGCTGTGCTGTGATCGGCTGACGGTGGTGAAGACTTGTCTGTTTCCGTGGTCGTCGCCCCGTCCACCGCGGCTGGCTCAGCCCCCCCGGTCATTGTTGGGGTCCAACTGTCGTCTGGATGGAATGCGGCGCAGAGCACCGTGAGGCCGTTGACAGCTGCGCTTTGGCTCGGGAGCCTTAAGTCTTGGTTGGATGATTTGTTGAAATTGGCGAGAAGTTGATCGGGCGGCACTCCACTTTTCGGTTACGCGTTATTGTCTGTCGATAATTTTGGACTGGAAGACGTGATGATTAAAACGTTTGTGTGATGCAAACAAAGACTTCAGAGCGGAAAATGGCAAGAATGAAATACGTCACAGGGCGAAGAGGAGATACCGAAGGAATGGGTTGCCAACTGATCAAATCGAAGGGGTAAAAAATGTTTCCCTCAGTCTTATTTATTAACGAAGGGTGGATCGGGGTGTCTCCCCGTGAGTTCTCATCCCGTTTTCTGTCCAAGTGTTATGACACACTGGGCCTAGGCCGTCGGATCGCTTCATGACCGCTAGTTAGTTAGTCGCGACCCTCCTCCACCGCGGCAGCCACCCTTACCACCTCTCGGACCATGGATGCTTCAGAAGTGCCGCCTGCTCGACGACACAAGGCGCCGCGCCTCCGTGCAGGAGCTGGGCTCGCTCGGCTCGGCTCGGTGGTCATAGGCACCCACTCCAATATGAACTGGGCAAGCAGGGCAACCATCACGTCCGAACGCAGGAGACAACAAGGTGACGACATGGTTCAATTGCTTAAGCCGCATTACAAAGCGATGACACTGACTACCCCGAAAGGGAAGAAAGGGAAGGGTGGCTATGAACCCGGTTTTACTTTTCCTCCAATGGAATAAAAATTTGGTTCGATCCTTGAGCCGAGTTACCTTTTCCCGCATCGAAGCTGGCTGCTCTTCAGCCCTGGCGAGATAGTGCCAGGTCTAAATGCTGTTTTTTTAACCAGCGACTGCTGTGGTTGGTTGTTTTGGCGAGGTCGCTTCATTTTCCGAACTAACCAGGTAAATGGTTACGAATGCACAGAACTAGCCCTCCCGTCACGACAGCAGGAATTAATTGAAATGACATTTTGTTACTCCGTCACGTTCTTGGACAGTAACTAGTTGACTGGTGGTCAATCGTCAATGTCACAGCTGGTCAAGGAGGAGTGTTGTTAGTGCGGCGTTCATTTCACAGCATCCGGAGGACTGGGTCAGTAACTGGTGGCTCGGTCGGAGCTCGGAGAATGGGGATGGCCGAGTTTACCAGGCCAGTCCTCCACATTACCAGAAAGAAACACATAACTCCTTGCTTGTTTCTCGGGTTTTTGTCTCTTTTTTGAGCCACTGAGTAACCTAAATCTCTGTGCCGCAAACGGTAGTATAGCAGTAGCTCATTGGGTCTTGGGGAAATGGGGTTGAAACAAGCCCGTATCGTAGATTTGTTATGAGTTACACAACAGACTGGAAGGAATAAAGGATGGAAGCGGCGTAATGACCTGTCACCTTGTCTGATGGCTGGTAGTGCACACAGGTTATGAAACCCAGGCATGAAGCCGGCTGGCCTCGCGGCTCGCGATTCGCGTCATTGCTTAGGACGCGGGTTCGGGATCGGAACTCTCCCATGTGCGAAGTTGCTACACGCTAACCCACTTTGTCAAACCAACTTTGAGTGCACACGCAGTGCATGCATGGATTGGAGTGCTAAATCTGACTGCAAGTCTGTATTGAAGCGATAGGGAGAAAAAAATATTGGTATATCGAGTACTTCGTACGTCACTGCATATCAGATATGAACTTTCGAAAAAGAAACAAGGAGTCATTAAACTCGGCTCGGCCGAGTCGGATTATTTCCGGTTCCTCGTCTTCTTTTGTGTTTGCGTCGTGTCCTCCTCAACTTCATCCTCGCCCTTTTTGAGGTCTTCGGTCAAGCCCCACGCCTCCTTGTCGTACCAGTCCTCACCGTCAGACATGTCGCGGTTAGGACCGCAGTGCGCTTCAGCCTTGGCCCATTCCAGCACTGTCTTGCGGAGGCGGTCCGCCTTGAGTAGACCTTCATACAGCTTCTTAGTGCCGCGCGCGACCTCGTCTTGCTTTTGTACCCAGAGCTGTAGCAGTCGCCGTACATCCTCTGCCTCTTGCTCTGGGAGACCGAGATCGCGATCCGGATGTGCTGATCGGGGTGCTAGGAACAAAGGGTGGATGAAGTGTTCTTCCGGAGGTAATGTTGTAGCGGGATTCCGGCCCTCTCCTTCGTTAGAAGGGCCCGAGTCTTCTGTCATCCGGACATCTTCCCCGTCGCGTGGCCGATTCTCGCTCTTGGATTCCGTTTCTTGGCGTAATGGGGATTTGTCGTCGCCGTTGGCTTTTTCGCTGTTGTCGCCTTTGTCCTCAGTTACATCAGATGCATCGAGGGCAATTCCATTGGTGCTGGGATGGGCGTCCTCGTCCACCACGTCTTTGCTTTTGTCATTGCTCTGTAGCGCTTCCGCATCATTGGCCAGTTTATCGACGGAGCTGACATTCTCCACGGCTTGCAACGGTGGCCCCTCGTTTGTATCGTTTGTATTCTCTGTAGAGCACTTGAGAAATCGTGCCGCGTCGGTAAAAAGTTCGTGATCTGAAGGTTCGATCATCATGCCACATGGCGCCCAAGTATTATCACCAACGAGCCTCGTCATAAGCGGCTTGGCTTTCCATAATGTTGTGTTCTCCCTATGCATCAGCTTGCAGCCTTGTTCCACCAATTCCGTCAGGGCTTTGGAAGTGAAGGGTCGGGAGAGCGTCGGATGTGTAGGAAGGTCAGTCACGGTGGTGAGAGGGGCGAGGAGATCTGTTGTCGGTCAGCGTGACTTGTCTCCGGGCAGCCTGAGGCTAGGGAACCAACGTTCGATGTGAACGGAGGCGTAAGGGTTCTCCTCCATTGCTGTAGCGATGGCCTCTTGCACGCGCTCTTCGTCATCCTCACTGTCAACTTCGTATCCATCTTTGTCAATGAGAGGGGGGTTCTCGTTGATGATAGCACGTTGGAAGCCACCATGCTCGGCAATCTGCAAGTCGCGTCAGTTTCAAACTCGAATGTCAAACTCGGCGATGCACGACGCACCTCTTTGTAACCGCCGGGGCCGGTCGGCGGGGCAAGGCGACCTTGCTTGACAAATCTCGCTTTCCTCTTAAGCTTGTAACCGCGGTTGGTATTCTTGTCGATTGATGAATCGGAGTCGGATTCTGTGATGTCGATCTCGTGTGAGCTTGTGCGCAAAGGGCACCGTGGATCAATTTCGGGGGCGCGCACCGTATGCCTTTCGCTTCAGCATCTTCCGCATGGCGACAATATTCTCCATGATGAAGGCTTGCTGTTGGGACATCTTTGCGGCGGGAGGTAAGCAGCCAAAGGTTGACTCGGCAAGCCTGCGACGGAGCCGCGGGGAGCTGTAAACGCAAGTGCCTCGAATCTCGCGGCGTGTTTAGAGCGTGTCAACTGCAGAAACGGGCGACTGGGGTGTGGATGTTGGTCTTGCGTCCGGTTGAGCCTTGGAGAACTGAGCGCGGATGAGCAGTGATGCGAAGCTGGGAAAGCGGGCAGCTGCGGCAAAAAGCGCCACAGCAAAAAGTGTATCAAACTAATGGCATCATTCTCCCCGTAACTCAATTTTGGAGACCACAATGACGACACAAGATCATTTTCTCTATTATGAAATGTTATTCCACAAATCCACGGTTCTATCGTTTCTAACCAGAAAAAAGTCACCAAGGTAGTTGTCATCAAGGGCAAAAATGCAACTGCACTCCCGGTGGGACTCGAACCCACAGCCTCCTGATTAGAAGTCAGGTGCTCTGCCATTGAGCCACGAGAGCTAGTGGTATTACCTAACGATAGGATGGCGGAATGATAGAATCTATCAATGGCGTGTAGCCCGCTACTGTACGGATGCACCAGGACGTTTGTCGTTCATGTTCCACACTTCGCGGCGCTGCTGCTGCTCTCCTCAAAATCACAAGTCATACGGGATACAGCCACTTTTCCTGAGTTCTGAGCCAGTCACATCCTCGGTGCGTATCTGGCTGTCAGCACGGCCGCACAGAAACAGCACGCCATCCGCCTCGACGCAGTCTTTCGCATTCTGACCGCGAGTGCAAAATTTGCATTTAGACCTGCGCAGCTCAAAGAACTACCAAGACTCTCACCGCCAGCCGTCACATCCATCATGATCGCCGACTTTATCCCGCCGCTGTCAGGGCCCGCCAGCGAAAACTCACTCGTTTCCATCACCATTCGTTTCAGTCAAACTCTTTCAAAATATTCAAGTTTATTCCTAGTCGCAAATCATCGCCGTGCCCGAGCCAGCCAACTACCCAACCCGTATACGTAAGTATCTATATATATCCAAATACCCTATATGGACCAGCATTCCCCCTATCCAAGAGAAAATGAGGAGAAAAGGAAATCACAGCCCCCTGTCATAACTCCCCACAACTCTCAATGGATGGCACTCGGTATTGTACACAAACATATTCTTCTCCCCCTCCGCCTTAACCTGCCACGGCGCATCCTCGGCGTGGATCAAGTAGCTATACTTGAGCACCTCGGCAAACCAAAAGCTCTCCTGAAAGTCCGTGAACTCCCCTCCCAGCGCCTCGTTCACATTCGCAATGCTCGAGTACCCACTGCCAACACGACAAGTACCATTAATGGCGAGAAACGCATCCCAAGCCCACTCCTGGTACTTGGTATCCCCCGTGGCGCGGTACGCGTAGTAGTAGCTCTCGATAACCTCGGGGCGGAGGACGTAGTAGGGGGATTCGAGCCAAAACCCTGAAGCGGCGTAGAAATCGGTTTGGTTCTTGGGAGGGGGGGGGTTGTTGGAGGCGTCAAGCGGGGTGCGGCTGTCCTGCCAGCGGAAGACTTCCGGCCCGATGTTGGTGGAGGTGGAGATGTACGTGTTACGGCACGAGTCGACGAGCTCGAGGCCGAAACGGATATACTCTGGCTGGTCGAGCAGGAGGCCGCCAAAGATAAAGTTGCCGCCGTTGAAGCAGGCCAGGTGCTCGCTTACGAAGCGGAGGGTTTGGTTGTCCCACATGGCGAGGTAGGTCAGGTCGGGTCGAGAGGTTGGGTGGGAGACGAGATAGCGCATGGATGAGTCGACGGCAGTGGTCCAGCGGTCGCGGTAGTGGGCGAAACGGGAAGGGTCGTACAGATACATCTTAATGAGGTACTCGTAGAAGCTGTCGTCGCCGCCGCCCCAGCCGCCGTTTCCGTCGACGAACCTGCCCGTCTCGATGCTTACTCCGGTCCCGAGTAGACCGGGGAAGGGCTCACCGATGTGTGTGGGCTGCGGGTTGAGCAGGTAGCTCTCGGCTCGCTGGGCTAACCGGCCGTATTCTGGGTTCCCCGTCAGATCGCTCAGGCGTGTCCATTCGAGAACAAGGGTGCCAATGGTGGCGATACCGTTGGTCGTCGACCCGACCTTTCGGGGCGGTCCGAAACGGAGCCCGTTGTCGGGAACGCCCGACGGGGTGTCAAAAGCGACCTTGAGGTTATTTGCAAGACGCACAGCCTGGTCGAGAATAGCCTTGAGCTCTGACGCCTGGTAGGCTCGACCCGTGACGTTGCCCGACATAAGGTCGTAGGCCGAGAGGAGACCGCCAAGGTAGCGGATCGTCGTCTCAAACAGCGACACCTCGTCAGAGGTCTTGTCAAAGTCGATGTGCGGAATGTACGCCACAATTTGCTCCACTGTCTCCCAGTCGCCCATGACTAGCGCCGTGCTCAGCGCGTCGACAGTGCTGGCGCCCCAGCCATTACTGATGCCATGTTGTTTAGGCTCCGCGACAGATGTGAGAGACGGATAAAAGAGGAAGGAAGAAGAAAAAACTCACCGGTCATCATAGAATCGATTCTTCACGGGCCGCAACGAGTCGTGTGGGAAAGCATACTTGTAATAACCATCCCACGAAATTTCAAACGCCTGCTTGACAGCATCGGCGCGATCTCTGTTGACGACATACCGGGGGGATCTTGGCTGGCCGTCACGGCGGAGGCGTGGGGATGGAATAGGGGACTTGAGCGGTGTGGCTGCCGCCTCACAGCCAAGGAAGACGCCCACGAGCACCGTGACTGTGGTTATTACGCGCATGGTGGCGATTGTGGATGAGTTGGGGGCTAATAAGGAGAGCTAGGGGGAAGTTTATAAAAGGGTCAAACTAGCATGGAATCTTGTTCAAGCATTCTTCCTCCCCTTGGTATATATATGAGGCGTGGGCACACAATATGATATGTGGCAGCACGACTAAGGTGCTGATCAAAGGTGCTGGTCAGGTCGACGAGGGAATCGGACATGCGCGATAATGCTTGGTGCAAGACACTAGGGAGCAGCTACCTGACTTGGTGAGAGCGAGTGCGTGATGTGACTCTCCGAACAGAGAAGGCAGGAAAATACAGTCATGGAATCTGGAATGAGACCATATACTGGAATGTACGCCATGATCCAATCTCTCGCCATGTCATGTCGTTGCCCGCCAACCACCCCCCTTCCGTGTTGTTTCTTGGTGAACGTGCAGGGTCGTTGTGCTAGGACGGACGGCCTATGTAATGTCATCTGTTTCTTTTTTTCCGGGGGGGTGTCCCTTGTTGGATGGTTGCGCAGACCTATAGACTAATGCTGCTGCGCGCTGCAGGTACCTGTTTTGCATGTATGACTTTAGCTGGAGCGGAGGATCGTTTATGCTGCACCATGATGAGGTGGCTTGTTCGTGCTGCTGAATCGAGACGCGGGCTAAAAAAGGGGGGAAGGGGATGGAGAAGTGCTGTGTTGCGGTGATGTTTGATTGGCTGGTTGACCCTGGTACCTGCCCGAATGGGTAGGTGGTCTTGAACCATGAACGGGCGTTGAGGAACCCAATGGTGATCGTAATTCGAAATGAATAGGTACCCGGGCTGCATGCTTAAGGAGAAGAGAGAAAGAAAGAGAGAAAACTGTCTACAGACCACCGTATGCACTGATAGAGATCTCTCGAAATGCTACTTTTCGACTCTTTCATCGCTGCATGCCTTTCCCTGCCAACAGCCTTGACCTTTTCGGTTTCATGAGGGAAACCGTGAAAGCCCCCCAACCCACCCACCTCTCTCCAGTCAACAACTCAACGCCAGCAAACCCACCTGAAGCCACAACCGACACAGTTACATTTACAGCTATAGTCGCAACCATAATTACCACGCAACCATGTTCCTAGTGTTGTCGGCATGCCAGACCTGTCAGGAAGAAGACAGAATGCAGTCCCCGGCTTACCTCCGGACAAGCTAACTGCCAGAATGGGAAAACTACGAGTCACAGAACACTGCATCTTCCTACCTCTTCTAGATCGGGCCTGTGCTGGTAAATTGATCTCAAGCGGCACGAGACCATGAACTAGACATGAACAGCACAGCAGCAACGGAACCTGCGCATGCAAACCTCGTGGCTCGGTGTTTGCTACAACCGACAAGAGCCCAAGAGTCATGTATAATGTTCATGTTGTGTCGTCGTCATGTATGGCCGTCGCCGTCGTGGTTCAGCTGCACCCTCTTAACAAACCCCCGGTTCCTGTTACATCCACTCATTTCACAGATGGCACGAAAAAGCAGATCCTGTATCGTACTTCGTACATAGGACACAAGATGTGAGCCCGCAACGAACTACCGACAAGTCAGGCCCGCTCGGCATCTGACCAGGGTTTCTCCTGCGGTTCCCTCTAAAAAAAAAATTAAAAAAAAAGGGAAAGAAAGAAAGAAGGCCCGGAGGGAAATGCTGTGAACAAATGTAGCTAGATACCTGACAAGGTACACACTCTAACATAGGTTGGTAACCCATCCATCCATGTATGTGTATGTGCTGTACGTTGTGATCCATAATCCATGCCGTCCAATTTCCTCCGCATAGAATCTTCCCCGACCCGTATCTACTACCTGCTTAGAATGGGGAATAACACTCACTGATGCAAGAAAGCACAGCAGCGCCCCGCCCCCCCATAAATTACGGAAAACAAATCCCAAACCCTCTTCTAGAAACTCGCGGCAGATCAGCAGGGCGGACGCAGTGTTGCACTGCATGCCCCTCTGCCGGCAGGCGAGCAGTGCGGCAGGCGGCTCTAGTTCTACAAAAACACCCGAACTGGTGGTATGGGTGGAAGTGGGTGTGACTCGCGGTTTTCTGCCGAATCCTCCGTGTAGTCCTCCCTAAAAATGGCCCGCTGACCGAAGCTATGAGTTGAGCGGATACATGCAGCTGCGTCCACACATTGCCAAGGCGAATGTCTCAAAGCCCCTACTTTCTGCTGGGTTCACCACATGCCTTGCAAGGCAGGTATATGCCGCGTACCCAGACAAAGTAAAGTCTGCCCAACGGGCCATTCCCAATTACGCTATGTCGTACGGCGGTGGGAATCTCACCCCTTCTCCCTCAGTCTCGCCAACGCCGCTGCCACACCCTCGCTCAAGTCCTCACCCGCAGCAGAGGCAGAGGAAGTCGAAGGGGTAGGTCGGCCCTCCGCCGCAGCCGCTTCCCGCACCGCTTCAGTACTCTCCACATCGTGTCCACCTCTCAACTTCGACGTTACGGCCGCCCTCTTCCTCGCCTTCCTCACCCTGAATGGTTCCTCCACCGCCCTCGTCCATGCCTTCACCTTCTTCTCTCCCCACCCGCCCACCACTCCAATCTGCTCCACATCCGCATTGATCGCATGCCTCAAACTCCCAAAGCTACTCACCAGCGCCACCGCATCCGCCTTATTAATCGCTCTCGGCACCGTCACAAACTCCACCAGCCGCTCCGCATAGCCCTGCGCCTGCTGACCACGGATCGCCGCAAAGCTAGCATGTTCGTATGACTTGTACAGCTCCAGATAGCGCGCCGCTTCGGTGGCCGACCAGCAGAGGATGACAGTGGCACTATTAACCAGCGACACCTTAGCCAGCTCACGTAGCGACTCCTCGTGGTTAGGGATGTCCACCATGGTCAGCAGAATACGGAGGTTATATTTGCCCTGGAGCCGCGCAGGCGGGTATAAATGTATTCGGGGTGGAGGCGGTGGTATTTGAGACTATTGTTTCCGTTATCCCATCCATCAGCGAACCAATAACCAAGGATAACAATATATATATATAAACAATACCTGAGAAACAACGCGCACGTCGTCAGTCCCAGCCCGTAATCCGCAGGAATATCGCTGTACTCCCACGCCACCGACTTGAGGCATGTCAGCACGGGATTCCCCTTTTGTCTCGGTGACACGAGAATCGACGATCCTGAGGACCGCGCCGGCAGCACCTGTGGAGTTGGCTGTACAGGTTTTGCGGCCGAGGCGTTGGCGGCTGGTGGTGGTATTGCTCTGTCGAGTCGCTGCGGCGTGGGTTGCTGAATTCGCTGGGGTGGCGGCTGTTGCAGTCGCACGGCGGGGTTCCGTGACGTGCCTGCATCGGAGGCAGCTAGGGCGGCCAGGAAGTCATCGTCGACACCGAACTCATCGTCCATTTCTGTTCTGCGTTACCTCCTTGTGGTTGCGGTGGTTTGAGTTAGGAGTGGATCTTGTGGACAAGGTTGGATCGCTGCCAAGCCTGGGGCGTGTTCGGGGATGACCCACTGGTCGGTGGCTGGTCGCTGCTCAAACTCCGGACGTTGCCCAATCAGTGTAGATCCAAAGTGAACTCCGTTCCGGAATGGATACCGAAATAGTCTAGACTTTGTTGGAAAGACGCAGATGCAACCCAATTACCCGTGAAAGAATAATCTCAATTAAGTATGTTCGAGAATTGAAGATACTATGCCATAATCCAAACTCCCATCGTTAATCCAGCCGATGCGCGGTGCAGTGCAGCACAGCCAAGCCCAAATACGATGTAACCCAAAACGCCCCAGCCATACGCTCACGGCCCTCCAGGTATCACCGGTATCTCCAGACGATCTTATAATACCCTAATCCAGTTCCTCCGTGCCCAGCTCCGCCTCATAATCGCTCTCGCTATTCCCCGTGAGAGAATCGTGTATTGTATACAACGCCCTCAGCCACATGTCAAACATGATCTCCAATGGCCGCAGTTCCTCCCTCGCAAGCCTTACTGCCGCAACTTGGTCTCGTAACCTCTCATAAGCCTCGATCATCACCCATACTTGGAGTGCCGACGTCTCGGGCGAGGAACGACTGGGACGACTTGCCAGCGCTGACGAGAGATCGCGGGTCAAAAGATCCAAACATATTTGAAGGCTGAGGTTGTCCGGAGTCGGCGGTGGGCTTGGGAAGGGTCGGTCAATAAATTGCGGCTGTGGTGAACGCGGTTCCGGAGAGAATGAGACGGGCTTGAAGTAGACGGTTTCTTCCTCGAACGAGACCAGCGTGCCGTCATCTGATGTGGGGGATCCTCCGACGGCCGTTGTGTGGGTAGGCGCGTGTATCGGCGTTGCGCTGTGCAGTTCATCCGAGCTTTGCTGTCGCCGCAAAGAAAGAGCGCCAGCATCACCTTGACGCGACGGCGGGGGTTCCGAGTGGGAGTCGCTGTACACCGACCCCTGTGACTCAAGTAGTGCGCGGTATTGTTCAGCAATGAGCTCGACACTCGACATCTTGCTGAGGGCGTTTATAGGGCGGGGAATAGTGTCGAGTTGCCCAATGGAAAATATGGGCGTTTTGGCGCGACGTCTCATTGTATTGGAAGATGGATTCTGGGACTCTGAGTTGGGTCGCGCTGGCTGTTGTTTCTGGTTGGCGTGAGGTTTCGCATCCCGCATGGCCAAGTGGGAGAACTCTGGGATTATGTTCAAGGGCGTGAGGAGTGACTCGCTAGACTCTGAGGCCGGGTGCTGGTAATGGAGACATCCACCGCCTCGAAAGAATTCTGACCATTTGGAATCGTTCAGATCGGGCGATGGCAACGGCATCGACGGCAAACATGATTGTGCCTGAGCCGGCGGCCGTCTGCTCGCAGTGTCGCATTTATTGTCGCTGAGGGCCTCATTAGACGCGCCGAGGCCGAGCCGCCTCGCGCCGCTGTTTCTTTGCTTGGTCACCGTCTTCTGAAGTTTCCTCCTGAGCCTGGACTTGGCCACCACCTGCTGCGGTCCGGCCAATGAGCGCTCCTTGGTTTGAGCCATTGTTTATACTGAAATGCCCAATTTAGGCGACGACGGCGGGAGGACAATATAGGGCGGAGGGAAAGGGGCTTCGATGGGTGGTGCGGATGAAAAGGCGGATGCTCATCTACAAGCTTATAAGCCGATGGGCGGTAAGTTTGAGAAAGATGACGTTGAGAAAGCGCTCCTGCCCATTCTGCGATCCAGAAGACTGTGGACTCCCAGCATCATCTTAAACATCGGGTGCTCTGGCAATGGCTGGTCGCCTGCAGACATACCTAGGCCAGCTTTGCATAGGCCCGTAGAGAAGTTTCGGCTCATTGAATCATGGGCCCGAGCTGTGACCAATCCAACATCCCGCTTGGGATGCGGATGGCGGATGGAGTTGGAGTCAACCAAACTTCCAGCGCGCCTTGCGCATCTGGCTCGTGAGGAGCAGCAGCAACACTCTCGCGTCAGTGGTCGAGATGCCATCGCTCGGGGCGCCGCTAGTGCTGCGGGATGCTGCGTAAACATGCAGGTAGGGATGAGGCTGGCATGGCTGGGAGTTGAGCTGACCAGTTCGGGCGGCTGGCAGACAAGGTGGTGTCCATTCGCCCCAACTGTGTGTTTGCGGGGTTGCCTATGCGGACGCGGCCAGCAGCGGACGACTCGGTTCCGAAAACAAGTCGAAGGCGGTGGACGGCGGATTTCCGGAGCACTGTAACCTTCTCGACTGCAAAAGGTCAGGTCTGTGTGCGGGCTTGCCCTTCTAGGCCCTCAGAAGTGTCGTTGAAGTGATGCATGCATCGCTCTCGGGCCTCTGGAGCGGATGAGATGGCATCGTCGAGCGGCAATGAGCATGATCCAGCAGCAACGACTCCGACAACCCAAATCTGCGGGCAAGTGGCGAGGCGTTTTTCCCATTTTAACCGGCCAAGCGGCAACTCTTGAGATTTGGTGTCGACAATCGACTCGAACTGGTGTGTAGGGTGCGGAACCTGAAGGCTGGGACGCTTGGTGGCTAGACAGAAACAAATCCGTCTCAATCAATCTCGTGCTG
>Ga0247760_1002380_pt1 | contig 14425 bp, 15 predicted proteins | sample UWRJL171409R4_FD_179936 | JGI IMG/M metagenome (GOLD analysis project Ga0247760, IMG submission 179936) | Plant litter microbial communities from Arlington Agricultural Research Station in Wisconsin, United States - UWRJ-L171-409R-4 | ecosystem: Environmental > Terrestrial > Plant litter >...
CCTCTGACGTCGGCATTTATGAAGAGATGTTGGATCGAATTGTTCGGCGGCAGATCCTTTGTGCTTCCCAGCCGGGAGAAACTTCTGGTTCAACGCTGCGAAGCATCCCGCTCTGACGCAGAACGTTAACAACTTTGCCGCACCGGAAGGCGGATGCGCACCCCGGAATACTGAAGGGTGTTCTGTGGGCAGCAGTGAAAGGATTCCATGGATGGATGGCCTGATCTCTCTCTGACCTGTTAGGTTGCATCGGTACGACCCGGTGGCGCACCGCTATTGAGCGGGTGAGCGCCCAGGTTTATCATCCTCCGCTAAGCTTTTTGCAAGCTTCCCCCCCAAGCTCTTGGCCCCCGGGAGTTACGATTGGAGGAAGGAGTCCTTTCCACCCCTCCTTCTGGGCAATCGCAAGCGGTTCCTTCCTCGCGCCAAGGAGACCAGAACAAACGCGGAAGGAGCTCCATCGGAAGATGTTCGGTTATCCCTGCAACGTGAATCATATGGAATAAAAACGAGTTGGCGACGAGGAGGGGGCGTGGAAAACAGGACAAATTCCAAATGCCAGAAATCACAGCAGCCGAGTTCGCCGACGGCCAGTTTGACTTCCTCATCGTCGGCGGTGGGACTGCCGGATTGGTCGTCGCAGCGCGTCTCTCGGAAGCCGGGTTCAACGTCGGCGTGCTCGAGGCTGGTCCTGCCGTTTTTGACAATGAACTCATCAGCATCCCCGGCCACTATGGACAGTCCCTGGGCGGCCACCTCGACTGGGGATTCACCACGGTGCCGCAGTCGGGGTTAGGAGGCCGTTCTCTCGCCTGGCCGCGCGGGAAGGTTCTCGGAGGAACCAGTGCCCTCAATTTCATGGCCTGGAATAGGGCAAATCGCGAGGACTACGACGCTTGGAGGGACCTTGGTAATCACGGGTGGGGATGGGAGGATTTGCTGTGAGCCAAGTCCCCTTGACCTTGTCATGTTCGCCGACTCCTGACAGCGAGCCAAACGCCACAGCCCCTTTTTCCGGAAATCTGAAACATTTCACTCCCCCACCAGCGAAAACAGGGAGCAGAACAAACTGTTCCACGACCCAGAGACTGTCGGAAAATCAGGCCCCATTGACATCAGCTATGCTGCCGAGTACTCGGCATCCCATCGACTTTGGCACGACACGCTGCATGCGCTGGGCGTCGAGACGAACAAGTCCCATGTCGGCGGGTCAAACGTGGGTGTTTGGACCAACCTGAATGCTGTCAACCCCAAGACAGTGACGAGATCATGGTCAACCGCCTACTATCTTCCCAACGCAGCTCGGCCGAATTTCTGTGTCCTCACGGAAGCCCTTGTCACCGAAGTGATTCTTGTCGAGAGCCCAGGGGCTGAATGGATAGCCTCTGGCGTTCGCTTTCGTCATGGTGATGATGAATACGCCGTTACTGCGACCCGTGAAGTCGTCATCTGTGCTGGGAGTATCCAGTCACCACAGATCTTAGAATTATCTGGTATTGGGGCCTCGGAGGTTCTGACAAAGGCTGGGATAGACGTCAAAGTCCATAGTCCCAATGTCGGTGAGAACCTTCAGGATCACATCAGTACGTGTCCGTCTGCCCTTGTATCGCATCGATGTTAACCTGACAGTGACTGCAATGGTCTTCGAAGCCGAGCCCTCCCACCCCAACCCAGACGACCTTAAACGCGATCCGGCGACTGCTACCGCAGCCAAAGCTGAGTACGACACATCAAAGACCGGCCCCCTGACGGTTCTGGCCAACTCCATGGTCTACCTCCCATTCTCCCACGTCATGGACTTGCCAGCAGTCGAGTCCATCGCCTCCAAAATCCCGTCTCTCTCCGGTTTTGCCCCGCAGGAAGCATCGATCCGGGGGGGACGTTTCGATCAGAAGGCACGCCTGGGACAAATTGAATACATTTTCGACCTTGGGAATTGGAGTCCTTTCTTCACTCCACCCAGAAACGAGGGCAAGAAGTACGCTACCTTGTTACAGATCCTGCAATATCCCTTTTCCCATGGAAGCATCCACATTGAGACAAAGTCGCCGATAGACCATCCGCGGATTGATCCGGGGTATTACGCTGGTCCATCCGGATCGATTGATGTTGAGACTATGGTTCACTGTGCCAAGTTTGCCGATAAGATTGCCCAGACGAAGCCACTTGCCGACATTATTCAGAGACGCGTCTTCCCGCCCGAGGGAGACGTGGATTTGAAGAAATGGGTTGTTGATACGACCATCACAGATTGGCACCCCGTGGGAACATGTGCAATGGGGGGAAAAGGCGGGATAAACGCAGGCGTGGTGGACGAGAGGCTGCGTGTCTATGGAACCAAGGGATTACGTGTGGTGGATGCTAGCATCATGCCACTGCAGATCAGTGCGCATTTGCAGGCTACGGTATATGCCATTGCGGAGAAGGGGGCGACCATGATCATTGAAGATGCAGGTTTGTCAATATGGGCCAAGACAACCGCGTCTCGGTCCACCTGTACAGCTAGGGAACGATAGTCGTTTCACGGCCGTCATCTCCGTTTAGACAGGCTCAGACCCGTTGGCCTACTTGATGCGTTATAATTGAACTTGGCATACCATTGCCGGACATGGTGAACACGCCGACCCGTGATCATCAGTACTCTGCCAAGAACTCCGCTGCTGTCTTGCAAGAAGAAAAGCCTACAAACCCCCAATTCACAGTGTAGATCATGCCTACATTGGCTGGTGGAGTGTTTAGGCAACGGTGATAGTCTCATACACCATGTCATGTTTTGATGACCACCCGACACAACAAATCCACCGAACATGATTCCTCCAATCACCACTCACCATTACCGGCCCGTTAAATGCTTGTAATGCAATGGGTAAGTTTTTGATGTTGCAACGGTTGGTAATATTCCAGTTCCATCTTTCCCTTGCGAGGCACAGTGAGCTGACGGGCCTTAGTCATGGCAACTGTGCATTGTAGATCTTCTTGGTAAGATGCTTCCCAGCTTGGCGGTGTATTGACCGAGTCCAGGTGCGGAATAGCGTACTTGTCACCGAGGTATTCTCACAAGTTCAGACACAGGCAAAAAGGTTGAAGCTCAAGGTAGGTACCTAAGTAGATATATAGGTAGGGATATATAAACATGCTCGACTCGATCACTCTCTCCCTTGAGATATTTCCCATCAGTCCCCTCTTGAAAACCTCTCAATTTGATAAACAGAATCAAATCTATACCAAGACCAGTCACACACACGGGTTTTGAAAAAATGCACACCCCCACCATTTTCACCCTTTTCACTCTCCTCACCACGTGTACTCTCACCACCGCCCACCCCGCCGACACTAGTTCTTCTTCCCCGGCTCTCGTCAACCGACAGGGTGGTCCCTGTCCCTGTGCGTGCGCTGCTCCCGCAGGAACGGCGACGATTCGATGCACCTCTTCGGATCGACAATGTGGCTGTATTCGGTGGGGATTTTTTTTTTACTCTCAACTTCTGCTCTACTTTACTTTAGAATACCTGTCTACGCAGACCTCTCTCTTTCTTGCTCAATTAAGTCTGGTTGGGAGTTTGGGACACGGGACATGGGTGGTTCAAGATAGGAGATGAGTGAGTAAAAGCTAATATGTTACGTGATAGGTGCTGCTCGCTGTGCATCAACCAGCTTCCGAACGGGAGCTTTAACCAGAACATCTGTCTGGCGGCCTGTGATACGCAGAATTGGTGCTAAGGTATCCACCTACCTTACCTACCTAGGTTCATGTCATCATGATGGGGTAAATATCGGCCAAAAGGGGAGGGGAGGTGGACGGACGGACGGGGACTAGAGGGTGGGGGCTTTTAGGGGTGGCGAGAATCACCTGGCCATATTAGGTGAAAACAGTTTTACATGTACTCTGGCATCAATTATTCTCGGCTCCATATCAACCAACAGACATGCGAATATGAGGCACCTTTGGCAACTTTGAAAGGCCAATATGATCTTGCCGATATTATAGAAACAGAACATGTATCGACTGCCACTCCCGGTGACTTCAAAGCCAATAATCGCCCTGACCATGCTGCAGAAAAAAGAAGAAGAAAGAAAAAAGAGAGAGAGAGAGAGTTTGGAGAACCTGGGAATCGAACCCAGTGCCTCTCGCATATAATACACCTGATAATAATGCGAAGCGAGCGCTCTACCAGATGAGCTAGTCCCCCGGGGTGGAATCATCGAGAACAAGGTCGGTTGTGCGAGCCTGTCAGTTGGGGATTGCGGCAGAGACTCGGTTTCCGGCTCATTCTCGTAAACCAGACAGCGCGCGTGGCTCCCCGGCAACGGCGACGATCGTATTGGTTAGGGGTTTCGGGCTAGTGATGACATATTTAGTCTTTTTGCCCTCTTTCCATTTCAGCCCGATCAAGAAGAGCCGTGGGGTCGCATGGAATACATGTACGTCGTGAATGCTCCCTTTTGGCTTTCCAGTTTTTGAGCGGAAGCTCTGGCTGATTTAAATGATTGTATGTATTACGGCGCACGATGCATATATCAAATTTACATCCATGTGTCGAGCTTTAAAGGTGTTCGGCACGCTGGGATGAGGTCACTAGGTGGTAAACACCTTGTGTACTTATGAAGGGGAGGAGCGAGAAAGAAAGACCTGAAAAGATGTTGGGACATCGAGATCAATGAGCTGCCCGAATCTCGAGTGCCGTGCCCACCTATCAAGTAGGTTGATTAGTGTTCAAGTGTGTATGTACTTGGACTAAAAATGGGTGCTGGAAGATATGGAACACCGTTGGCAACCATCTGTGGTGGGGTTTCTATGTGTTCACCTGTGGATGACCAGAAGCCCGAGCCGCTGGTACCTAAATATAATATCACGGGGGCAAAAAGGAAAGCTTGGAGAACCTGGGAATCGAACCCAGTGCCTCTCGCACGCTCGCTAATATTAATGCGAAGCGAGCGCTCTACCAGGTGAGCTAGTCCCCCGAATCTTGGACAAGTGGATGTATTGTGTGGACTGTTAGCGGACCTCCGAATACAGAGAAAGGGGTTTCTGTGAGGCCTGCAGCGTTTTGATGGCTTTGCAGTACAGTAACGATGAGGGAGGGGTTGGCAACGAAGAACAGGATAATATAGGTACCAAACACAGCACATTAGGTATTAAAAGCTGGAGACAATCCATTTCCTGGATTTTTTGCCTCTTCTTCTTCGAACCAGTCAGGGGGAGCCAGATATGTTGCACTTGTTGTCTTCTGACGTATATGTAAAGTAGACAACTAGCTGCTAAGATGCCCAGGTATTGAGCTATTTATACCACTCCCTCCACAGGTGAACCCAATTCAGCCGCCTGGTGATTAATTCCCAGTGAATCTGTACGCTCCGGACCTTGTGGCGAACTCGGACTCGCTGATATCAGGGGATTTCCATATCCAGCTAGGGCTCCTTCCCGGCTATATCCTGAAGCTGGCACTGGCATCTCCGGTACGGCGGGATTTCCATATCCCGGAGAGTATGTTCTGGCTGCTGCCGCATCTGATACCCTGGCTGACGTGGCTGACGTCCGAGGGTCGTGGACGATAGGTATCGCACAGAGTTCTTCCGGGTCAGATCCCATGGACGCCATACCGGAGCTAGGCGACTGTGTTGGGTCATGACCTTTATGACGGAGCGGAGGCCGCTCTGGAGAAAATGAACTTGGAGTCATCATCGTGGGGGTCTTCACGCTGTCCACTTTGCGGCCCTGGCGTTTTCCCAGCCAAAATGCAAACGTCGCTGCAGCGACAATAGCTACCACGGGCCCAATCACGGCGCCGGCAATCCAGACCTGGGATTGTGATGACGACATCTGGGACGGCTCGCTGATAGCTGTCCCATTTGGCGTTGCCGGCCGCTTGGACTCGGATGCTGTAGGGATGACCAATGTTGACAAGGCGGACACTCGCGCTGTAGTCACGGGAATTTCTCGGTACGCCTTGTACACGCTCCAATCCGCGCCGACGCAGTTGATTTTGGTCCAGCTGGCGAGATCGAATGGGTATGTTGCATAAATCGTCATGGTCAGACAGTTTGGTACATCAGTCCCGCTATTTTTTTTTTTTTTGAATTGGCATCAATTACACCAACCATATGGACTTGGGACAAGACGTACCAAAAACCTGTAAGCCCATCTATCCTGGTCATAACGCCGCCATTGCACGCTGTGTAAAAGTCGCATGCCGAACCAAACTCGCAGCAGTTCGACCATTTGCTATATGTCGACCATGTTGCGGTTGGCTCACAGGTAATTGGCAACGCTGGCTCACTCTGTTAGTATTGAATATACAGCTTTAAAAAAGGCTAGGATTCTCGTGGGCAGGCAGGCATACTCTGTCCTGGCACTGCCTCAACAGCGTAGCCGATAAAGTTGGTGGGCAGCGGCATCGCCTGTGCTAACGCGAGGCTTATGAGATAGAGGAGAGAAAGCAGTCTAATAAAATAAAATAACGCCATGATTACTATCCAGCCACTGGCAGACGACAGAGATTGGCAAGAATAGATACCTGACTCGGGATTTGGGGGTCGTAAGGTGCGGAGAGAGAAAAGAGATGACGCATTGGCACAAGATAGCAGGTTTTGCTTGGTAGGATCCCCGTACACTGCCTCTACCACAAGACATCGGGTGCGAGGGTGATGCATGAAATGTACGTCAAAAAAGCGAATCCGATTCACAACCGCTGCAGCTGTACCGCAAAAAAGGGAATAGCTTTGGTTGCAGCTTTGGTCGTCACGTTGGCTGAAACACTCAAGACTGGCGCTTACTGGTTGGTCGCGCAAAGGGGTCGGAGCAAACTGCATATGTAGTCCCTGATGACCTTGTCAAAAGACATGGGATGTTGCATCGAGCCCTGGTCAAACTGTTGTGTCTAGGGAATGGATTGGCGAGGTCAACCGGGCCAGGGCGAGCGGATACAGAAAGCATCCGGCAACGGCTGGAATACTTGGAACGAAATAGCCTTATGCACTGACTGCCTACCTACCTAGGTGTACCTACCTATGAACGTGGAGAACAGATTGTCAGCCGCATGTTCTCCGAACAAAAGGTTTAAACAAAGACCAAACCGGAGAGCAACAGGCGCAAAACAACACATCTACACGTGTGCCCAAACCATTTAGCTTCTGTCCTTACCATGCTCCACGAATTGCTGGATCTCCCGAAGCGATTGGAAAGTTGGATTTTAACCTAATCAGTAATCAGGTACACGGCGGAATTGGGCCTTTTATTAGCAGCTGTAGTAGCATCAGTTGCTGTTGTTTTCTCGACCACAACAACAATGAGTGGCATTGAGACCCGAACAGACCCGTAGGTATAGCGCCTTTGACCACACCTTCATGACTCTCGAGCTGTGAACGGAGAAGTTCATTCAGGAACTGCTTGCTCGTCGGGACAAACATGGCTGCGGCATGCATCGTCATGCCCAGATGGTGGTATGCTGACTCAATAGGACCAGACCAAGCCAGGCCGTGTCCAAGTTGATCCAGTTCTCCAGGCAAGCAGCTTTCAAAAGAAAAAAGCAGCCCAGTGGTTGTTGCTGTTGTTAAAATCTGAGGCCATAGGTGTTATGCCCCCAGATGGGTTGGGTTGTGAGGCACTCAGTCGATATATTACGTTTGTTGTCTTCCAATCGCGGGGGGGTAGTATCGCTCGACACGTTCATGCTGATTCCACGGATCACGACATAAACTCGAGCGAGACATTCTATTTTCTGGTAAACCCCCAGAGGTCTAAAGGCGCGCGTTTTGATATGAGAATATTCCCAGATGGTCCTGAAGTTTCAATGTTTATATGAATGTATGCTTACCTTTCCGTAGTTGAGGATGATTGTCCCACAATTTTTGCCCCCCCAATAACCAGGGGTGATTAAAGTGTTCCGGATACCTAGTATTTTCCCCACATCCCCAAATAGACGAGTGGACCTCATTTCTCTGGACGATCTGCCAAGGTCTTGGACGCCACCAACCTGACCTTCTTGACCCAACAGTTTTGAAACGGTTATCTCAACTTCACCTCCTTTTTTTTTTTCTCTCTCTCCAGTCTCACCATGTCGTCGTCCATCACCACCTCTATACCCACGGGAATCATATCCAATGGCCCGACCTGGTGCATCCGGGACATTTACAAATTCGGTCCGGACCATCCACCCTACAAACGCAATGAATGCGGCGGCGACGGGAACTCCACACAACCGCAACCACAGCCGGGGGATTTCCTAACCATTTGCTGCGATGGAAAAATACTCGACTTTACTCAGGACATGTACAAATACGCTTTGCGAAACAAGGGAGTGCGTTCCTACCCTTTGGATCTCGCCAACCTCGTTTGCTGTCGCGAAGCGGGAGCGCGCCAAATGGGTGGCATAGGCCCGTTTCCTGACCCGACACGCTGCGATGCCGCATTAACAGTCACGCCACTGGCCAGTCTCGCTGCTACCAATACAAGAAATGCCGCGCCGTATCTGGCGACGTTTGAGAGTGGACGGTGGGACGACAAGATTAGCGCGAACGTCGACTGGATCCGCACGGAAACGCCAAATTGTCTGTGGATAGAGACGACGCATCCGGAGGTTACGGGGAAATTGGTACAAGTCGAGGTTCCTGCCGCGAGGATCACGACGCTACCGATTGCGATTACCGATGCGGCGGGGGAGACGATGGGGTTTGTGGATACCGAGGGGAGAACCAGTTGGCTTACCACGGCGGCGACGAGGACGGGAAGTAGGACGAGTACGGGGACTGCGAAGGCGTCGACGACGGGGTCTTTTGCTGGGAGGAAAGGGGTGGGGCTTATGGGTTTGGGAGCGGCTTGTTTGCTTGCTGCTCTGTTGGTTATGTGACCTGGATATTTTGAGGTGCTTTGTGGCAGTCAATGTAATACCAGTCAGTATGATACCAGGCAGTGTAATACCAGTCAACGTGATACTCTGTTAATGTACAAGAAATAGAATTCCAGGCTATCCTTGCCAATTTCATTTTCAAGGTTCCGGGCTCAAACATCAATGCATATCATGGTATCTCGCAACTGACAGACACAGCTAACCAACAAGAGAAGAAAAACTGTTGCAAAATCCCAGCAGAGAAAAAAAGAGCCTTACTCCATCCGTTTCTGGTCCTATCGTTACCATGTCAACTTTTTTTTTGTTGAATCGTCCTATCCAGTTAAGCCCACAGCCAAAAAAGCATGCCTGCCAAAACCGCTCCCATGACCCCGGGATTCATCCCCACCGCTCCCGCCGCGTTGGTTGACGACGTTGAATTCGTGGTATTTGACTCCATCAGCTTGTCCAAGACATAAATCACGCCATTGTTGGTGCTATAACCGCGCGTTAGCATCGCCTTAATCCCTTTCCACACCTAGAAGAAGAGAGAAAAACTCACATGACATTACTCTTCACCACTTTCGCATTGTTAAAGAAAATCTCCCCCGCCTTCAAGGAAACTTTAACCGTGGTATTTCGCAAACTCTTCAGTTCCATGCCATCTCGCAATCGATCAAAGTAAATGGGCTGATTAATCACATGACGCTGAATCAGCCATTGATATTCCGTCTCGTTTAGCTTTCCATTCTTTCGTGGATCCCCGCCCGCTGCGACAAATGCGTCGTCGTTGGGCGCCAAGCAGGTAACGTTGGCGAGGGTATCGATCGTATCGTACACGGCGGTTCCTTTTAGTGACGCGACCAGAGATTTCAGCGAAGGTTGCGTTTCCATGGTGGAGGTGCAGTTCTTCGGAAGGTTTAACACCGTGTCAACCATCTGCAACGTCCCGCGCGCCCACCGCCGATCGAGCGCCGTGAGGTTGACATTTTCCGTCTGCGCGGCTTGCAGCGTGTATTGTCCGGCGTTAAGACCGGGTGCGGCGAAAATCACCTGGCCGTTGGCGTCAACACCAAAAGTCTGGATAAATTCGGGTCCGGCGGTACGGTTGTTGAAGAGTTGTCCCTTGAGAAGACTGGGTGCAGTAAGACCCTTGGAGGTGCTAAAGTTGTTGGAAACAATATTCGACGCGAGGATGTGGTACGACAAAATGTTGGTGAGGATTTCCCGCGAAGAATTAAACAGTTCGACGCCATTGTTGGAGGTTGCGTAGGCGGCGAGCGCGGCGTTGCTGGGTGCGAGAATCGTAATTTGTTGCTTGTCGCCAATGACGCTGTTGACCACTCCAGGGAGCGTGTCGACTAGCGCTTTGAGATTCGAGAGTCGGGGGTACTCGGATAACATTGCTGATAAATCGGATGCGGCATCCGCCGCCGTCAGCGACGTGAATGCCGCGATGCAAAATGCCGATGCAAGTGCGCGCATGTTTGAGATTTCGGGGGTAAAAGTTGAGTGGCCTGACCGGTTTGAGCCCAGGAAGGAACGGACGGTGTCCTGATATTTGTGGACGCATCGGAATTCCCCCCCGGACGGCTGTGTCCAACGGGTTTGCACAAAGACCTGAACGCAGTGAGAACTTAATCCTACCACAAGCCAATCACAGACGATGATGGCGTTTGCGAAAATATCGCTGTGGCTGGGCAAAAGCCCAAATAAGCACAACAATGCGTGCCGTGAGATCGACCTGCGTGCGGCTGGGCAGCAAAATGCAATGCAATCCCCCCCACCCCACACCCCCGAAGACTTGCTGACGGGAGCCTGGGCTGAACTGAAAACCCGGAAACGATGTGCCACATTCGGACGGGCCAGAGAGATAAAGCGCCGTTTTTTGCCTGCAAGGGACCAACGCATTTCTTAATTGCCTGTCATGCCCACATATTATCTTTCTCTTCTCTTCAGCTCGTCGCAATTGCCATTTGCATCACCCAGAACAAAGGTCCGCCCGCATGTCCGGCACTTGTGCATTTCGTAAAGAAGGCAATGCAATGTCCGAGTCGGCGCCAAAACCCCGTCTCCAGTGGTCTGGACCGGCCGCTATGCAAGCCACGACGTCATTTATCACGCCAACGCAGCGTTGTCACCTCAACCGCCAATAAATGGTCAAACCATCTGGAATCAATGTGATGGCCTCCCCGCCAGTGCCGCGATACGATACGAACACCAGCGAAACATTTTTTTGCAAACCTTGGACACACAACATGACTGCAAAATATGTCCTGATCCAGAAAAACGTCCTGATGAAAGACAATTAACCACAGACCTAGCCCTACGGATTTTATATATTGTCAGTTCGAATGCGGCGACCACGGCGAGACGGCTATATTCTCGGGGTCGCTATACACTAAACTCGGCGGGTTTTGCCCCGGTCAATGGCGGCCTAGTGTACGAGGTACACTATTGATACACATGGACACTGCAGCTGCAGGCACCAAAAAAAAAAAATCATGCCTGAAACCCGTTATTGTCGCGTCGCACAACTCCGACACCTTACCTCGCGTCCCTTGCGCTAAGTAACCCGCCTGAAAAGGCCTGAAAGGGCTGGAAATTGATCGACATCGGCACTTGCCGGGCTGGGACACCCGATGCGACACTCACGAGTCACGACATATGTGGAATCCAGCATTCTGTTTCGGTCGGAATTTGCAGAGGGCTGCACCATGGTTTAGGCGCTGCAACACTCGTCTAGGTCGGTACTCGGGGTGCAAGTTGCATAGCCGCGGAGATGCTTTTTAACAAGTTTGGCAGGACCTAGCTGGGGCTGGGGATGGAAATAACCTGCATATGTGCTGAAACTTTCTAGACAACTCCCTAACTAGTGATGGACTCGAGTTGTGTCGCCGCTCAAGGTAATCGCAGCAATGAGATGAGAAGCACGCCGGCAGTGTCCTGGGCAGGTAATGAACCCCCCTGGCTATGGCGCCTCCAACCCTCCCCTACTTTATACTCGGTCACAGATTTAGCCAGGAAGCATCTTGTATCCTTTTCTGGCTACCTACCTAGGCAAACCACTGATAGTCTCCAGGTGTGTTTCCAGAATGTGACACAGAAGCCTTGTTTCGAACAACAGGCCTGTGTTCCACCCAAGCTGCGCGCAGAAGTTCCAAGCCGTTGGTTAATTTTTGCTGTTGACAATACGAAGTATCCAAACCACAGCTGGAGATGCAGCCATCGGTTTTTAGTCCCCAGCGTGTCCCGACACAACACTTTCTAGTGTTGCTACGATATCCCCATGCACTGTGACAAGTCTTGAGTGGACACAGACAGGCCGAGGTTCGCCAAACTTGGTTTCATGGACAATTTCATTCCCAGATTGTTTGGCTCTTGCCTGGTTGAAAATGAGGTAAAAATGCCAGATTTTTCACTGTGAGTCGATCACACTGTTCAGTCTTGTCATTAGCAGCTGGGAAACTACTATGTATTTGCGGGGGGGTATATATGGACTTTTCAAGCCTGGATTTAACAAGGGAGGTCGTAGGGTTACTCAAATCTCTTCATCTAAAAGTGAAGTTTTGCAAGCCCTGGAAAACACAAGAAGATACCTAAGCAAATTAACTCATCAGCCGTCAAGTACCATGCGAATAATCTTTCAATGGTTGGACCATAGGGAAAAGTCGAAGCGGACCAAATACAAGGTTCAGAGAAGACAGAACGTAGAGCATAGGCCCAAGATGAAATTTTTTTTTTTTTTTTTTTTTGGCTTCGTTTCGCGGTGCGCACCACGGATTTTAATGTCTGTCAATCTCTGGCTTCATCGCCCAGGAATAAGAGCGGTCACCATTTTCTCCACTAAACAAAGCAGTAGCCACTATCACTGTTGAAACCCGCTTCCTTCTAGGCAACAAAATCCAACCTTGAGAGCAGTGGCCGCTCAGAATCCGAATCCACATCCGCCATCCTCCTCGGCTCCTTGTTCCTCTGCTCCTCTGTTCCTCCGCTTCCCACTTAGTCTCATGCGCGCTTTTGCACACCTCACTTGGAGCATTTTTGCTCTCGTCATCTTCACCGCGCGGTTTATTGCTGATCGCCTAGATACAGTACCCACCATGCCACGAAATATCGGCGTTACACGTCTGCTTTATGGAGGTTGGTACCTACACGTGGTACCTTAGGAGCTTAGGAGCTTAGGTAACTGGCATGTATAAACCTCGTCTGCGAATGAATATTGAGACATGGAGCTAGCGATCCGGGGCTAAGAGAAATTGGTATTTCCGGAACCTCCGGGGAGAGGCGCTGCCAGTCTTTAAACACTTATTAGGTAATCCGGTCGAGGGCATCTGCCGACAGCACCTTTGCATTCTGAGGTGCCTGCCGAACTTGTCGTAAAAAGAAAAAAAACGATAATAACTGCCAACCTACCTAGAATACAGTGCTAAACTTCGCTGGCACTGGCTGGTATGTCTGTTCCCAGCATCTGGGTCCATGTTGCGTTACCATCAAAGCATGAAGGTGATGACCCGAGAACCTGAACAGGGGGACCCCAATGTCGATCGCTAAGCTTTCAAATTCCGGTTACGGACTAGCCTCGTTTTTTTTCTTCGTTAGAACAGTCAATTCCGCACAGATGACGAACCTCACCGCCTTTGCCAAGCCCCTCAAGCACCCCAAGCACCCCAAGCACCCCCCCAAGCCAAGCCAAGATCATGAGACTGGGCATCCATTTTCTTTGTCACTGCAACTATTCAACAAGTCCGAAGCAAGTCCATTCCAGAACATCGCTTCTTCACGTCATAGTCTACTTACTGTCACTGATCAAATGCGACGCCGTTCGTCTTTTTGGTTGCACTTTTAAACATTGGAATTGAGTTGCGCGCGCGACAAAGTGGATTCAATGGACCCTACGGACACACGCATCTCTCAGCAATCCACTGAGGGGTTCTTGTTTTCCAGCAGCGGAGGCAGGGTGCTGTTGCGAACGGAAACCCAGTCACCGATTCAAGCGGTATCCCTCCTGTTTTTTAATGCCGATCCTGCCGCGCGAAGACTTGACGTGTTCGCTAATGAATTAATTGCCGCAGAGATCCAGTGATGACGACTCAGCTTACGAAGAAGACTGGCAGTAAGGTTCCAACCATCACTTTTGCATTGGAATCGTATATTCCAAAACTGAGCTAAGTCTATCTTGCGAGATCTAGATCGACTCGAACACGTCCTCTGAGTTTCAGTGCGCTCAACTATCCTGTTGAGCATGGTCGGCGGTATCATGCCTTTCGATCCGGGAGTGGGTTTTCCAGTTTCTCGGAATCTTTTTAGTTTTCTGTTCTAGTTGAAATTATTGATGCTGACTCTGTGTTTGTTGTTGGACTGATTTCTAGGCTACACGATGCCAAATGATGAGGTTAGCATTACTAAACTTATCCCCTGTTGCTGTAATCTAATAGTTATATCTGACAGGTCGAGATGGAACGCCTCGAACTCATGCACGAGCTGCTCGTAGCGGTGGTGGGATTCCAACTCTTTCTTGCCCCGGTCGATGCGAAAAGGATTCACCGCGCACTGGATCTGGGAACCGGGACGGGGATCTGTATGTTCTGCCCCCCCCC
>Ga0247760_1002381_pt1 | contig 14423 bp, 17 predicted proteins | sample UWRJL171409R4_FD_179936 | JGI IMG/M metagenome (GOLD analysis project Ga0247760, IMG submission 179936) | Plant litter microbial communities from Arlington Agricultural Research Station in Wisconsin, United States - UWRJ-L171-409R-4 | ecosystem: Environmental > Terrestrial > Plant litter >...
GGTCTTTTCGGCCCTCGCCGCGCTTATCTGGCTGTCCGAGAGCGCATACCCAACCGCTACCATCTCGTCCGTTGGCCCTCCGATTACGAGGCTTGGCCAGATGACTCTTTCTGCCGCAGGGACCGGGTCGGCTGTCGCTCCCGCCTCACCTCGCCCGGTGGAGGAACTATCTCTTGACTGCTGGTCCCTCGGCCTACCTTCTTGCGCTGGCCCTTGGCTGAAATCCAGAATCTCCCAGCTCCGCGAGTCCGGAATCCCGTCCAAGACCATGATCGGGATGATCATCCTGTCAAGAATCTGGATAGTCTGCCATATTTTGCTCGCATGGTTGCACACCTTCCCTATCTCGGAGCGGAGCTGCCCTTCGTCCTGTTCGTTAAGCATGCCCCTTAGGCAGCTTACCACCGCCTGCGCTGCAAGGTTGGCACGCTGCTCAGCTTCCGACTTTCGTTCGGTTTCCGGCTGAGTTCTCAGCAGCACCGACCGGAGATGCGCTTCGATTCTGGGATTCTTGGAGGCGGCCCTGTATAGGAAATCGGCGCTCTCGTCCAAGTCGAGGGCATAGCTCGGCTGGAAGACGAATGTGCTCAATTCGCTTGATAGGATAGCCAAAAATGCCGCGGTTCGCATCTGTAGGGCGGCTTCAGAGTTGTTTAGAGGAAGTGGGATTTTATCCTCCACCGCCGGATGGTTTCCAAAGGTGCCCCACAGCCCGTTGCTGCTGATGTTCTCAACGTTCTTATTGAAGTACTTTCGGGCGACGCTAAACGCGTGAAGGAACAGCTGGGTAAATGCGGATTCGCTGGCCGCCTCCCGCGTCAGTTCAACATCAGTGGGTTTCCTTCACTCTGGGGAACGTTACATGTTCATAGAAGACGTTGATCGAAGCTTTGACGTATAACTCTCTAGCTCCTCAAGCCTTGTATTCTTTTCTTCCAATTGTGCTATGACGAGCCTAAAAGCCTCTTGAGACTCTTTCTTCTCGCTCTCCAGCAGGACCTTCATGTCGGCGAGCCTTGATTCACGGTCTTGAAGCGCGGTCGACATGGCGGCGATCTCGTCTTTCTGTTGCCGGACCTCCTTCTCCAATCTTTCCACGTTGACTTCAGCTTCGCGAAGCTCGCGGGCCTGTAGTTTCCTGGTGGCACTCTGATCAGCAAGCTGCTCCTGCATGTCCAGCACCCTATTCAGAGTGGCGCCGTAGGCGCTTTCCTGAGCCAAGGATCTCAGGCCGGCAAAAAGCGCCTTGATGTCGTTCTCGAATGATGACATTCCGAAAGTCTCGTGGGTGATAGGAAGGATGAAAAGAGAGACCTGGTTCTTCCGTGGGAGAGCAACCCGGGCCATCTAGCCGGGGGGGGGGGAAGGAAGGGTGAGGGAAGACGAAACTCCTCTATTCTATAATATGCAGCGAGTGGCAGCTTCAAAGACGGGCGGGGAGACCCTGCAGCCGAAATTCTGGGCTTTTACCTTGGCAGTGTCCAATCAGGGCTTGCCCACTTCTTTCGTACCCCGCCAAGACTGCACGCCGATTTGTGTGGTCTAGAAACAGATGGAGCGCTAGTGGTGCTGGATAGGCGCCCACCATGGTCCAATGCTCGGCGACATTTCCGCCTGATCGCACGTCTCGCACTCCTCGCGGGAAGGCAACAAGTACGGCGCCTGGCTGAGTTTGTGCGGCAGAGGTCGTCTACATGCAGGCAGCCAGCGGCCCACGTCCCAGCGGCCATCTATACAGGGATTCGTGGCATACATCTCATGTTGGCGCATGAGGAGGCCTCAAGATGGAACTGATGGCGCGAAAAATCGTTGCATAGTGCCCAGTGCGGCAGCTTGGGGGGCACTGTGATGTGCACACGGTCCTAGAAGCAGCCGAGACGGCCTGCGCCTGTATTCCTCCGGATCACGGTGGCTTTCACGTCCAATGACCAAAGCACACGTTCTGGCCTGTTAGTGGATAGAAACTGTTGGAAGCCGTTCAAGTATTACAGCGGTTAAACGCGCCAAACATGACGCAAAACACCCCTTCCACGCAACCCCCCCGGTCATGGGCGGGTGTTAGAATCCGACGCCGAAGTGACTGATGCCAACTTAGGCCGGACCACATATTATCCGAGGAACGTAGCTAGAGCCAAGCTCTTGCAGCCGCTAACCAAACACCTGCTGGTCGACATTGGCATGAAACCCATCGCCCGAGTCGGTTAACCAGCCAAGATGCATGGACGTCTCCCCGGAGTTGCCATCCTACGTGCCGAACGTAAGAACAAGAGGCCAAATAGGTTCTGGAGGGTAGCGCCCTCCCCGCTTTGGTTCGATGGCACCTTTCTCGTCTGTGTGGCAATAGCCACGGCGGCCCCGTCGAGATACATAGGCCCATATCCCGCTATGCCGACCCCTGAACTTGGGATGGCGGGACCAGCTAGCTTGTCTTTCCTCACAAACCAGCCCGAGTGGATGTTCCAAAAGACCACGATACCCAAGACATTATCTCTCTCTCATAGGTTCATAACATGGCGACGCAGTTTCTTCCGGATTCTGATCTTCCACCTCGAGCCGTCCAGGTGAAGAGAGTCTGACCGTCCGACTCCCTTACGATTTCTGGTAGTAACCCTGTTCCGTCCAACTGCTAGCCTACGCAAAGGAAACAATCCCAGGCAGGAACGAAGATCCCTACCAGAAAGCAAGCAGTGAATAGAGGACCGCTACTAATCGATCACCGTAGCAAAGAATCGAGAAATAAGAAGGATTGCCACAATTTGTTCCTAACTACGGTATCTAGGTGGATGCCGAGTATATCACCCCTTTCGGACCTCCTCCAGCCGGGAGAAAGATGTATCGGCTGCAAAGAGTCTACCTAATGAGGGAGATTGGGCCATGCCTGCTAGTACTCGCATTCCCCGTTGGGTCCCCCGCGGGGCGTCCGAGGGGGGCATCGACGATTGGTACTTGTCCTTTTCATGATTGCAGTTAGCGTAAGCGACAATTACATTGAAGTTCTGGTCACTCCGCTGCATCCTTGATGGGCCCTTTGACCTGAGGTATGACTTGGCGCAGCGTTTTGCTGCCCACGCTAGCGGCAAAATTTGAGACGAACTTGCAGGGGAGGATGAGTTCGTGTCGTAGTCGTTGCAGGCCTAATGAAGGGTATCCATCGGTTAGCTTTGGGTCTGCGGTTTACGTGACTGGCTAATGGGCAAGGAGAGCTGGGAGAGTAGATGTGGTGGATCGCAAGACATACCCGTCTGCTTGGGTGCTGGGTCCCCGCGCAGCAACGATGACGAAAGGGGCAGAGAAACGGCGTCATCGCCGTCCAAGACCGGTGACGCCAAGCTAAGAGCACTGAGAAGGACGGGTCCAACTAAGAAGAGAACGAAGCAATGCATCTTGGAAAGCGTACGACTGCAGAATTCCATCGTGGAGGCGGCAATGAATGCGGTGGGAAAAGCCGGCGTGAAGGCTCTGGAGTCGAAGTGCGCGGGGCTCCCACTTTATCGATGTGCCAGAGGAAAAAGGGGCAACAGGCTCGTGCCTTTTTTTTTTTTTGCCATCCGTTGTGCAACCTTCCAAACACAGCCGACGGTTTGTAATCACCAATCCGTCTGCATGATGCGATGCCCTTTGGAGGTCCTAGGACAAAGGGCTACCGCGGTGTCGTTGACGATGCTATCTTGTCCCATTTCCCGCGAAATATTCCTGTTCTCGCGCCAGGCTTTCTTCGCCGTGGCGGGACAGGGGCCTCGCGGTTCACTACCAACACTTGCATCCGCTCCTTCCCCAACCTTGCTTCACCACCTACCCACTCTGAGTCGTCGCAGTAACTGACCACCAGCAGCTTGAGCACGGCTTCCATGCCCTGGAACCTGCCCATCAGCCCCGTGAAGACGCCCATGAGCTGCTTCGCTTCTTCGACATGGCCAAACACGTGTTCCGCATCGACGATCAAGAAGCAGGTCTTCAGTCGTCCAAGGACGTAGCAGAGTAGATCGGCCCATTCGTCTTCAGTGTGCGAACCGTGTAGCTTTGCTGCGGTGAAGCTGCCCGGCTCGGAAGTCACCAGCTCCGGGGCCTGCTTCATCGACTGGAACACAAGGCTCTTTAAGACCTCCATCGCCGAGATGGCGCCGTCATCTTCCGAGTTGAAACTGGAGAGGTACCAGATGACATTCTTAGAGTGGAGTTGGCCGATCAGCTCTGTAGCAATTTCTTTCACCCGCGCCTGCGCTCGGGGCCGGGCTTGCAGGACAAGGAGTGACGAACGCGGCGCCATGATCCAGTTCCCCACCGTCTGCAGGATCTTGACTGTGTCGTGATTCTGGCTCCGCCACGGAGAAGCTCGTCGGATGAGGGACTTGTGCTTCTGCAAGGCTTCCTCCGGGGACCGCTTGGGCTTCAATGCGTCGAGCACCTGATTGAAATGGATATCCATGACGCGGGGCACCATGTTGCTGACGTTCACATGGATTTCGTTGAGCCTGGCAGTGTCACCTGTCGGCGATGGGTCAGTTTCTCACTCGCCTCTTTGTCTTGGGATGCACCTACAGCTGACGATCCGCAGTACCGTCCCAACAGCATCAGTCAGCTCTTGTTGAGCCTGGCTGAACTTCACCTGCATCTCGTGCAACTTTTCCTCGCGCCCCACCAGCCTAGCCTGCTCCTTCATCAGCAGCTCCTTGATCTCGCGTATCTCCACCTTGGAGGCGAGACTTGAGACGTCGTCGATAGTCTTGGCGCAGAGCATGATCTCATCCAAGGTCTCCTTATAGCTCAACTCGAATGGTTTGAACAGCGAAGTCAACGCGCGACCGGCCGGCCCAACATTGTACCACTTGGCGGCCTGCTGGAGAAACAGTAGGATGTGTGCGTACAAGGTCGCAACAGCGTCCCGCATCTCGTCGGTTTGATAGAGCTCTGCGCTGAGCTCGCATCTCGGAAGGACTTGGGCAATCCAATACAGCGCCTTCGAGAACTGAGTGACGAGGTTCTCGTGGTTGATGATGCCCATTAGGACGAATTTCACCACACCCCAAACCAAAGCGACATACTCCGGGTGGTGTTGAGACAGGACATCTAAGACCTGCCCGTAATATAGAATCCTACTGGACAAGCCCCGGATCCACGACTTTACCGACTTCTGCTTCGCCGGCGCTGCTTGGTTATATCGGGATTCGGCTTCTTTCGTAGTCTCCATCAGATCGCCGAGAGTCGTCTGTTTCACGGTTCGGAGCCATGAAGTCGCCTTCGCGTTGCCCTCGAATTCGCGCTTGAGATACGCCAGTGCATCTGTGTATGCCTCTGCTGCGATGTCTCTCCTTCTTATAGTCGGGGCAAGAATCGGTCGCGCCACAGAGACTACTTCGGGAGGGAGTGCCAGCTCAGGCGGCGCGGCAGGCGGAGTGATAGGAGTGGACCGTGGCAACGCTATCCGTGACCCAAAAGGAGGTGTGTTAATGTCTCTGCTGGCGGCATAGGGCTGCACAACTTGAACCGCTCCCGGAATGCACCGATCCACTGCGTTCTTCTTGGCGCCACTGCTGTCTGGCATCGCGTGGGATGAGTCTTGCGCGGGCTTGGCGCACCAGCCGAATCTGAATGCGGCGACATCAGTTGACCAATTCATTGTCGGTCGCGATATATGTTGAGATGTGGAACCTGACTGGAGGCCCCCGATGAGGGCAGGCGGGCGGGGCATGGCATGCGGACGGGATGCACAACGCTGCAGCATCCTTCGGGACGGAAAAAGACATGATTGGGTGAGATCAAACCGACATTTCTCATCGATGCCAATTCGTTAGCTTTCTGCTGGTCACCACTGCGGCAATTGGCGCCGCGCCAAGCCATCGACAACCTTAACCTTCCTCGCTGTCTTGGTAGGGCATGACTACTGCACCATCCGCTCAGAGCAATGAACTAAGAGGAAAAGCATCGTTGCCAAGGGTTGGGAGTACCACAGGTGGTTCAGACTGGGTACAGTGGTGAGGTGGATCTGACTGAGTGCGTTGTTCGAGTGGAATGAGCCGCGAGGGAATGCCCAGAACGCCACGATCGGGCGTGGGAGCTGGAAAGCGGGGAGCCAATGAAAGGCGCTGAGGCAGCTAGAAAATTGCTCGCCGCGGCACCAACCGCGCTGAAGCCAGGGCTAGCGGCTGCGATATCGGGTAACACGGAAAACAGCGAGAATCCGACGTCAGGAGCATCTTTCGTGTTGTTGCTCTCTTCCATACCTTTCATTCGTTCCGAGCTGATGGTTACACAGCGAGGTACCGGTTTGCGATTACTTAGCTAACGCAAAGAATAATGCCTTGTAGAATATTGTACAAAACGGGCTCTAAAAAGCTTCGCTAGGCTTAGCTCGTCTCCAGGTTGCAACCTGTTTTACGTCTGAGGAGCATGTGCAGGTCAGCAAACTCCACTAGCGGACTCACTCTATGCTAGGTACATAGTTTCTCTCTCACGCACACATCAGCGTGCATTCGACCTTACCCTAAGGATGGCTATCTCAGCGAGCTGGCATTCCGCCATGAACGGGGGGGCTTAGCCAATGCCATTTCACGATCGGCCAGTTCCTGTAAAGATGTCGACACCTCGGTCTCAGCCCCGGAGATGGCTGGGACAAGTTCGTCCCGCAAGCGCGGATATGGGCGCCGCCGATGATGGTGGCGTTTGCTTCATCAAACAGTATAAGAAAATATGGCTTCTGCATCCGTCGCCGTTATGGGGACGCGGCCATCAGCAAGGGAGAGAGATTCCCAGGACATTCCGGGCGCATGCACCGTGACGTGCCCCTTCTTCATAACAACGTCGCGACATCGTCACCGTGGACTCCACCCCGGTGACCTCATCATTGGGTTAGGTGTTTTGTTCGCTGTCTTTATGAACTGTCTTTTGTTGCTCTAGCAACATTCTCGGTTCGTTCCATCCATATGGAGACGAGATGGGGTCTAGATTCTGCCGATAGCGCAGTCACTACCATGCTTCTCACAGGTGGTTCGGCCGTCATTCACAGCCTGCCGTCATTCACAGCCTGGCAGGTTCACCAGTGATCGCCGCCGGGTTCCTCTTCCCGCTTGGTACTTCCTGTCATTAACTTCTAAACCTGCAACTTATTAACGCACTACCAATAGTTAGGTGTTGTTGTATATACGGTTTTCGGAGGCATTAAGGCCACTTTCATCACCAATTACATCAACTCGATGGTCATCATCATTATCATCTTCCTCTTTGATTTTACGGTCTATGCCGCCAGCGACATTTCTCGGGCTCTCTAGGCCGCATCTGGGAGGTCTTCACACAGCTTGCCACTGAGCGACCACTTAATGGCATTGCTGGCGGTAGCTACCTGACCATGAACCCTAAGGTGGCCGTATGCTCTTTCCGCGGATCATTTATCTTAGCCTGGAAGGCTGATTCTGTGGGTAACCGAATTTTTCGTTATTAACACGGTTGGCAATTTCGGCACCGTCTTCCTCGACAACGGTTACTATGACAAGGCTATCTCGGCGTCTCCTGTGGATACTCCTCCCAGCTATGTAATGGGGTATGCAAGCCCCATTCCAGTGCTATCAGGTAGAGCTAACAGTCTGGGAATAGTGGCATCGCGTGGTTTTCTGCCAAGAATTACAAACTGACAGCTGTAGTTCATGGCCCATCATGAACACGTACTCGTCCGAGCTGATGCCGTCTCTTCGATTGTAACCTACGACACTTGCAAGACATATATCAACCCCAATGTAACAGGCAAGCAGCTGATGCGGGGTCAACTACAATGTCATGGCATGCTTCGCGCTCTTAGTTCTATGGCTACCTTCCCCACTGTGTTTTCCTACATAGGAATCTCGATGGGTTACCTCCCCATGTCATGATGAGTGCTATTATTTCGTCGGCCGTGTTACCCGCCACGTTGACGCTTCTCTGGTCTGACCAGAGCTGGGCGGCTGTTACCTTCTCGCAGATCCTTGGCTTCATCTGCTCCATGACGCCGTGGCTGGTGCGCACTGAGGTCAAGTACGGCGAGCTGACGGTAGACACCACCGGCAGTATCGAATCTGTGCTTGTTGGAAACATCGTGTTCCTCCTAACACCAGTCGCGTTCATTCCACTGCTCACCTACATCCTACCATTTAAGCTGCAGAAGTACAACTTGGGGAGCATGTATATCCGGAAGGTTGGTGACCATGATGTTTCCGATGAGGTGCATATGGTCCCCGAGCGTGTTCCTGGTGAGCACCGCCCTGCCGCGGTGGATGAGGAGCAGAATGAAATCAAGCTTGATAATGCCGCCAAAGATTGCCCGCTGGCTGACGGCTGGTGTAACGCTGTCCCTGCTGATCTTGTGGCCGATGCCTACATTTTGCAGCGGCTATGTATTTAGTAAGCCCTTCGCCGGCTGGGTCGTCGCGGGCATCATCTGGCTCTTGTGGAGGGATGAACCGCACCCAGGAGGGGGAGTGAGGGGATGTATGTTTAGTATGGATAAAGGGGCACCCACACCACCTGTCAACGGCTACCAGCGACTATCAACGCCTACTACGCGTATTATTGTTGCAATAACTAAACAGTGGAAAAACAGCAGCAGAAAAGGATAGAAAATAGTAAAAATCAGAGTGAAACGAATGGATGTCTATACATTGCAGGCAGCAAAACTAGGCCTATTGACCTCCCCTGCACCTAATCAATCCTCCAACTTAGCAGCCATCTTAACTAGGCGGCCACTCCGCGTAACCTTCGCAGGCGGCTCCGAGCACGAATTGCTCTGGGCATTACGTTTTCCTAGTCCTATTCCCGCCGTGTCTCTTCTCTATGACTCCAAGGTTGTAGATCAAAAGCCTCATCATCATCATCATCATCTAGATCGCTAGAATGAGCCGTAGTAGGTCGTGGGCGCCGTTCTGAAGGACTCCTAGCATTCTGGAATGGTTAGATTAGATGTATTAGAAGTATCAAGGTATCAAGGTGATGTAACCTACTGGTGGTGCGAAGGTGTTGCCTGTAGGAAGTTAAGAACTATTCTGGATGTGGCTTGGCATTGATGTGAATGTGTGCTTTGAGTCCGGAGTAACCCTTGTGAGTCGCCTTATAATTAATAGCTATGCCCCTTTGAGGTTCTGCTACGCCACACAGACGAAGGCCCTTGTATCCACTGGTGGTGGCTGTGGCAGCGCGGTTCCCCATTGCCAGGCTCTAGCACCAAGAGCCAGCCACAGCACTGCCACTGTGAGCCGACGCTGCCCACGTGCTGCCCAATGTCATCGGGCCGGGAGCTTTTGGCGCCAGAGTTTGACCGGCAACCCGACGCAATCCCGCCAAGAAGAAATACAGCACACGCGCCAGCCGTTTGCGATGGCTTCGCGCAGACACGGTCTCGGCTTCCCAGAAAAGACAGGACTGTTGCGGGCCCCCCTTCTTGCCGTTCCCAACGAAGCGAGGGCCAGACGCCGAAACATAGCAGCACATACCTCGTTAGCATCTACGGTATCGCAAGACTGCTCGGACGACCGTAAGGTCCATTCCCAGCGCCTTTGCGCCCTCGGAGACAGACACAGGCGTAACAAACGATCGAGGTCTCCTACATCGGACAGCGACGGCCATGACCGTGCACCGAAGCATCACAAGCAAAGCCCGACGCACGATTGTCCCATCGGCAGTGGTGTGCCGGCCGTGCACAGAGCCGTATCAAATAATGAGCTGCGATATGCGATGACTAGCGCTTTGGACGCCGTACTTGGTGCGGAAATTCCCGAGTTCGAGCCAGCACCTAGACCCGATAGCAACAAAGCAGCGGCAAGCGCCAAATGCCCTCTCGAACTGCGCGGTTGCAGCTAGCTAACCCTTGTGGTCGATAGAGGCCCCTAGCGAGTGTCATGGAGTTCCTGGACAGTGCCCCCGACTACATCAGCCGGCTCCGAGAGGGCATCGCGAGGCTCAAGAAGGCCAATATGCGTCTGGTTGAAGATACGCAGGCCTTAAGAAACCAGGTCAAAGCTAGCGAGCAGCTGAATCTCACGTTGAGCAGCAGGATATCGAAATTTAAGTCGGCTGATAGCGAGCTGGATGAAGCGAAGAAGCAAGAGGACCAATTGGGGGAAGATGAGCCTCTGGATGAGGTTGAGGGGACAAGGGAGAAGGCCGCTAGCTCTCAAATCGTTTTCGATGGGCCGCCCAAGTCGGGAGCACGGGGAGTCTAATTAACAAAACCCCGATGGATTCCAAATAGTTTCATTTTCTCTCCACAACCTACTAGGTACTGCTGGTTATAAATCAGTACACGCCTGACATCGAAACCTTTGCCGCATGTGAGTGCTGACTAGACTGAGCAGGTGGCCATAGAGTACATCTGAACTGCAGCTTCCATTAGTGGTTGATGCCGGCGCTTGGTCTGGATGCCGCGCCGCCTCCTCGAACAAATGAATTCTCTTCAACAAACGTTATGCAACAATATTTACGCTTTATCGGACCTCATCAAATGGATAGGGTCTTTACGATTGCCTCCTCTGCATCAGGGCACTATCCTCCCGTTCTACCTTTCGAGCCCTATCTATCCCCGTTTTTAAGCACAGCCTCGATAGCGGCCATGGGGAGTTCTACTCCGATGCACAGTCAATCATTCTCATACCGCCCGTTGATCCAGATATCAGGCTTGATCTCCTGCAGCGTATTTCCTACAAGATGCTCGATATCGGCGCCGTTGCTCCAGCAAGGGAACGACGACAGGATTTGATGCCTTCCGAGTGCCTTGTCTAGCCGCCTCTAGAAGTCTACGGATGCCGAAACCGAGCACGCTATTCTTTCAAACCGGAAACGCTTGTCTAGTAGGAAGAGACTCTCTCCGAAGGAGTTAAATTCGCAAATGTGTTTTTCAGCTCTGAAAAGCTAGCGAGACCGGGCTTCCCTCACAATCCAATCAGAGACTGTAGTTTTACTCAAGCTTTGTTATTCTGTTCGACATGGATGGACACGGCCAGAGTAGATTCTTCTTGGTGAAGTCTAGTTAGTCTTGCATCATGGGCTAGTCGCCCGGAGTCGCGCAGCCTACGGTTGGCGTCAATATCGTGGATACCAACTGCTCGACCGATCGAGTATTCCCAGATCCCCAGATCCGCCGCCGACGAGCCAGCCGCCGTATTGCGGCTGTCAAAAATATGGCCCATCGTCGCCGCCTTCGTTCTCGAACTGACAAAAACAACTATCAGCCGCTTGGAAAGTCTTTTTCCATCTCCGTGACGACGGCAGCCGAGCAGGTCCTCCCCATCACGTCCCGCCCTGGGTATAGCATGGGTTTGTATGCGTCTTCAAGTACCAGCACATTGCCAGAACCTCGCTCGCAGTCCATCGACTTGAGGAAGTCTCCCAGCCGTGACAGGAGCTCGCTGTCGCGGACCCTGAGGTTATGGAGCCACCTAGCATGGATCCTCTCCACCATTGTCTTCCCTGTGCCTGGGTTCCCCTAGAAAACGGCGTGGAACCGTTCTCGGTCGGTGGTCGGCTGCAGGATCTCGCTGTTTTTTGGCGTGCGCGCTCTGATCGCCTCAGCGCGCTTCTAGATCGCATCCATACCGGTTAGGCTGTCTAGTTCTGTCGTGGCCTCCTCAAGCCGCTTGCGACGAAACTCGGCAAGGTTTTCTTTCTTTGATCTCGTCACTCTCTGATTTGTGGTCGGGTGGTGGGTTGGGGAGTTTTCTGCTCTGATTCGTGTGGGGTGAGCCGTCGAGCGAGGAGTTTGACGAGTCGCAGCCTCTTCTCCTTGACCGGTGGTAGAACCGATCGACTCCGTCCGGCTCGGAAGATGGGTACTCGCTACGATGTGGCGAGGGCCTGCGGCTCAGCTAGTGGTTCCTATCTGTGTTAACGAATTACGAGTCCTCGCTAGGGCGGCGGGACGCGCAAAACCGCCAATGCGTTTGTAGATAAGGGGATATAAGAAGCTCTCTCTTTCTCAAATCGGTCTGTCCCGAGGTTGAGGTGCTGCTTCTGGCTCGTGATATCATGGATTCGCGTCCGCAGAGAACGGAAAGCGGCGGGCAGAAGAGTCCAGTAAAAATAAAAACGGAGCGTACATGTCCGAAGATGTATTTCGCACTAGATACAGGGTCCCACAGCTATTTAGAGAACCTTGTATCTCCTCTCCATGCAGCGAACACGGGCGGCAAAGCAGCCGCGTGGCATCCTTTTCGATAAACTCATGGAGGGTCGTCTACCGGGGAGAAGAGACCATCCGCCACCTGCGCGAACGGCAAGACGGATGCGTCATTATCAACACGGTCTTCTGGCCCGAGCAGGGAAGCCGAAAAGCTACGCACAAAAAAACTTAAAAACTTGTGACTATCCCAAGAAGCGGATGAACAGGGGACCAGAGAGTCCAGGTACTCAGCTCCGGCTGCAGGTATCCTTACCGAGGCTGTCGAGAGCGAGCTTGCCGGGAGTCATGACCTCAGCAGTATCAAAGACTGCCACGAGTACGGACGGACCTATATCAGGCGCGAGAAGGTCGACCAGGCCATGCTTCACTACAGAATGGGCAAAGATCTTTATGAGCTAGACACTGCTTTGTCTCATCAGGGGGGTCGTTCGAGACCACCACGCCAGATGAACACTATTTTATCACCAACAGGAATATATGATCGTCGCCCTATGGGAAATTGTCAAACTTGTTCCACCGATGTAACAGGTAACTTGGATAAGACATATTTCTTCCAGTTTTTCGAGTTATCGCGCTTGCCAAGGTCATAGAGCAGAGCCCAGGAGGAGCTGCATCACGCTATGCGGCCCTGTAACGATCTTTAGGCCATTCGGAAGGGGGCTAACCGGGGGGCTTCTGCAGCTAGATGACCTGGATGTCATCCTCAGAGCGTTATATACTCTAAAGAAAAACGGTTAGCGACATGTGCTCATTTACTCATAACTTTATGAATATCCAGCCGAGTTCTTTGAACTTATAAATGGCCTTGACAGTCTAGAATAACCAGCACCGTCGGCTGCTGCGGGAGCTGCTCGATTGTACGCGCCTAATGGAATCCGGGGAAGGCAACAAACTGATCGAGGCGACGAGGACATACGGCGTTCCACCGTGTGCCGACAGCGATTTCTACAAGTATGCGGTTATTGGCAGCGTTTATGCATGTAACTATCGCATGCTTCTGTGTGTATAAAGAAAGCGACTACGGATATAGGGTCATATGACCTTAGCATCCCAGTGCCACCATAATGTGCTAGATCCTGGCCTGGCCTGGCCAATCACTACTGGGATGGAAATTCGTCTACCGAGCTATTCAATATTGACTTCGGCCGCCTATCCTCGCAGCAGAGAGCGTGGGAATAGCTTGTTTCCGCCGCCAGTAAGCCCTCCTCGGGCATCTGAGCTCATGAGTCTCTTGGAAAAGGAGTCTCCGGCTATTCGACGCAAGGGATCAAGCTTGCTATATGCTTGTTAGCCAGGCTCTGTCTCGCTCTTGTAGAAGAGCACATTAGCCCTTGAAATCTTACTCATGCTTTGCGTAGCCCTCGGTCTCCAACGTTGTGGCCATGTTGACAGAAACCAACAAGGCGGCATCGCCTCCGCTCGGCTGAATGTTGTTTGCATGACGTGTACCGTTTGAGGGCACAGCTACTGCATTGCTGGGCGGGGGGGATGGGCACCAGAAACTTGCATCTTCCGAGTTATTTACGCCACTCTCACTATCGCGGAAGCCGTGAAATTTCGCCTTCCTAGGCGAATTTATCGGCCCCATAACGGTGTCAAGGTCAACCACGCGACTTTCCCGGGGGCTTCTAGGGGCTGAGTTCAGCGAGCTGGAAAGACTGGTTCCGCGCTCGGTCGGCGGTGCGAAGGGATCAGATAGCTTCTGTGTGTCCCGCTCCTTGGTTGTCGAGGTTCCACTGGGTGCCGGTATCTTTGCCTTGCGGGCGAACCCGAAGCTAGCCTCTGGGCGGTACTCCTCGGGACTGAAGTTCGGGCCGTTATAGCAAGCCGCGTTGAAGTGGCTGTTTTTAAAAAAGGCTAACTTAGGCACCCACGGGCTATTCGCGTTTACGGAATCGTGAAGCAGAGGGTACTCTGCGAATCGCAGCGGATATATCTGTCCCGATGGCTCAACTGGCGATGGCCATGCAAACTGTGATGGGAATGGCAGCGCAGTAGCTGGATTCGAGTCCGGCGAACGGGTTGAGCGATCACGGCACCACCGCGAAGACTTGTCATCGAGGGCATAGAGGCGCTGAGCTTGAACCATCCGGTTGTCCGAGCAGTCTCGCGAAAAGGTGTAATTTGCCGAGGCTTTTCCAGTACCTGGCTTGCCGTGGACACGCGATCGCCTCACGCCGTCCAAAAGACAGAGCGGCGTGGACCTGGTTTTCTCCTGAAAAGGAAGCTTGCGTGTGGGTGCCATATTCGGATTGACAGCATAACTGACGGGATCTGACCGTTCTCTGAT
>Ga0247760_1002382_pt1 | contig 14422 bp, 19 predicted proteins | sample UWRJL171409R4_FD_179936 | JGI IMG/M metagenome (GOLD analysis project Ga0247760, IMG submission 179936) | Plant litter microbial communities from Arlington Agricultural Research Station in Wisconsin, United States - UWRJ-L171-409R-4 | ecosystem: Environmental > Terrestrial > Plant litter >...
TGATGGCGGTGCTGGTGGTGGTGATGGGGGGGTTGTTGTTGAGGTGGCGGACTGGGGTTGCGGCGGAGCCGTGGAGTGTTGCGAGCATGGCGGGTTTTATGGCGCGGGGGGGTGGACTCCGGGATGTTGTTCGGGGGATGGATGGGGTTGGGGGTATAAGGTCGCTGAGGGACAAGCGCTTTCGGCTGGGATCTGATGGGGAGGGTGAGATTTACGGGGTTGTTGTTTCGGACGGCGTGGATGATAGTGCCGCGGCGGAGGAGAGAGAGGGCAAACAGTTGATCCGGCTGACTGTCCGGAAGTTGAGAGAGCGAGAGCCTGTACCGCCTGGTGAGAATCGACGGTGGTGGTCGCTCGTTGTTGCGAGGGGGGAGCATATCGTCCACATTCTGGCCCTCATCTTCATTGGCGGGTTGCTCGCGCTGATCCTCTACTACGAAAACACTTCTTTCGACACGCCGTTTGAGGCGTTCATGGACAGCGAGTCGTTTGGCGTTCGCATCCTCTTTACGACTTTTGGTATCGCCGTCAGTGGGTTTTGGGATTACTACTTTGCACGTGAGCAAAACACCCCCATTCACGACAACAAGCCCCTGAACTCACCTACTGAACTGACCTCCAAAATAGGGATATCCAGCCCATCCATCCACCGGCGCCTCGCAACCCGCCCCGAGCCCGCCCATCAGTCCATCCTCCTTGCTCCACCAGCACATATCTTCTCAGTCAGTCCGAAATGGCTTGCCTCTTTGCTGCGCCACCCTACAGCGCATGACCTCCTCTCTCTCTCAATCGCCATCGCCACCCTTCTCGCAAAGTTTACTCCCATCATGTTTTCCAACATCCCCTTTCGTAACACCGTGACTTGGAAGATGCATGAGAGTTGCACGTGGATGGCAATCGGGGTTCTGTCGTATATGGTCCTGGTTTTGGTGGCGGCGCTGGTGGTGCGTTCGCCGGCGGTGTCAATACCGGTGAAACCCGAGACGATTGCGGGGTGTATGTATTATTTGTGCGACTCGACGATGGTGGCTGATTTTGAGGGGACGGCGACGATGGGTAGGAAGGAGCGGGATAAGCTGGTTGGTGAGATGGGTTGGCGATATGCGTTGAGAGGGTTGGAAAGTGCGGGACAGGGCGGAAAGGTAGAGCGGAACGGGAGGGTCGGTGTTGATTACGAAAGGCGGTGAATCGATAGGTTGAGGGCTGCCGCAGGAGCTTTGCGTACCCGGTGTTGAGGGGAAAACACCATCTGCGAAGGCTGAAGGCTGCCGGGCTCTCTGATGGGTGCAGCTTGGTCGGCATCGAGGGGTGCAAGGTGCAGCAACAACCCACCTCAAGGCGCCGCAACATTTTTGGTCGAATGAGCCGCCATAAATTGGGGCATCTAATAGGGGGGCACCCACGGCCCATTTTAATCACATACGGGGTTAGGGTTATGTATGGGTAGAAAATTGACCTAAGTCCGTTTGCATCATTCGCCTTGTGACAATTCTGCTATCTTCAACCAACTTTCGACTTCACTCAGGCACCACAACACCAACAACGGTTTGTCGCATCGCTCTAATATGGTTCATATAGCTAATAAAATTGCCAGAATATGCCCTGAAGCAATTAGAAGTGCCAGATTCCCGTTCGTTGTCGCGCAATACCGGAGTTCCGCACCTGCAGCAATGTCAGCCAATGCAGGGCGGACCGTGATCCCCGACAGCGACAGCGACGGCGAGCCGTACTACTACAGTGATATTGAAGGCAAGCCGTACTATTATAGCGATATTCTCAATCAAGGAAGCGGGCTGCAACGGGCGTCTCTACCAACGAACAGGTGGGAGAATTGAGTTTGGTCCCTGCAAGGCTTGCGAAGAAGACCAGGAGCGGCCGCACGGTCAAAGCCACGGAGAAAGCAATGGGCGCAGTGTAGTGGAAAAACGCAGAGTCTGGGCATTTCGCTGGGGTTGTAATAGTAATACTAGAATAGATTTCAGGCCTCGCGGCCTTGCAGTAATGCTGAGAATCATTTGGATTACAGTTTGGTATCAATAATTGGTGTGAGCTGCTGCAAAAAAAGATCTCACACTATTGCAGTAATGGTGGAAGCCATACAATTTGTTGGGGGGTGCCCCCCTATTAGGTGCCTAAATTGGCTGATCGGTTCCTTCCGCCGGTTTTGGACTGGCTTCGTGTGACCGACCGGTGCCTAAACTAGAAGGCCGCGGCTGCGCAATTTATACGTGTGATGCCGGATTGCAGAGGACGATCGAAGTTTGGGTTGCTGAGGAAATCAGGCACCAACCCGCTCCTGAATCTGCTGGTCAAATTGTGTTCGGAGTTTTCCTCAGGATTCACCAGTCTGCGCCAAGAGGGTCCGTGCTCCATAAGATAAGCCCTGATAAGCCTCGGACTCGAAACCTACCTACATACCTGATGCTGCCCAACGACATTACTTGCTTCTCTCCTGACGCTTCCGCTGCTTGATGTCTTTTACGCTACACGCTACCTTGCAGACAAGAAATCTTTTGATCTACCCTTCCAGCACTCGCCGCTATCCCAGCATACTCATGTTGCCTTGCTTAAGGCAACCAGCTTCTCATCAACTTGCACGGCGAAGAATCCGACCAGACCGCAATGGAGACTCCTGGAGAGATTTGCAATGACTGTCAACTCATCGTAGACAAAGCAGTGTCAGCAGAAAAGTATAACATACCGATATCTTTTACACCTGCTTTTCTCTCAGCCAGCCCAGAGAGCAGGTCCTGCTGTCTTTGTTTGCTGTTGGAATGGACGGTCAGAGCCAGCCGCCACATTGGCACCCTACCACCCTCTGTCAAGGATTCAAATCCCAATACCCCCTTTCAATATACGTACAGATCTATATACATTTGCTCGGGAGTATTTGTAGATTGGCCTATGCTCGACTTGACCCCGATGTCAGGTGTGTACAAGATTCATCGTTTGATTTCGTTCTCAACCTCGGCAGCTAATATCAGGTTATAGTTCGTGCGGATCGTCCCCTGGCTCACTCGGATTTCACGGGCTCACTTGAATCCCTCCAGTTCGCAAAAGATATGTTGGAAAACTGCGTTAAGCATCACAAGCGTTGCTCCTATTCCGGAATTGCCAAGGTTAACAGCCAGTGGTGGCCATCGCGGTTGCTTGACCTCGGAACCTCCAGTGCCACCCCTGGACCTGAGATCATTAGGCTAATCGACCCAGCAAAAGACACGACCACGTCCTACAAGTACGCCGCGTTGTCATATCAGTGGGGCGGCAAGGAGTTCATAAAGCTTACGGCGGGTTCCGAGTCAAGTCTTCGGGCTGGCATTCCCGTGGACGATCTCCCACTCACCTTTCAGGAGGCCATTTCCGCCACGCGGGCGCTCTGCCTGCGTTATCTATGGATCGATGCGCTTTGTATTATCCAAGGTTGCCCTGACGACTGGGCATGCGAAGCCCCCAAGATGGGATTTGTGTATGGCAAGTCGCACGTCAATCTTGCCGCAGCGGCGGCGACGGACCCCGACGGCGGATTATTCGCTCAGAGACACCCAGTCCTGATTAACGGCTTCGTCGGCACCTCTCCAGCCGGGAAAGAAGAGTATATGTGTACGCTTGAGAATGATTGGGAGACCCTAGTTGACTGCGCGCCTCTCAATGAACGAGGCTGGGTATTCCAGGAGAGAGTTCTTGCACCGAGGACTCTCCACTTCACTTCCGCAAAGGTCTTCTGGGAATGCTGCGAGTCAAAGGCAAGCGAGAAAAACCGTGATGTCTACGCCATTTCATCTAAAGTCAGCTTTCACCAGTTACAGAATGGGCGCACCGCGGAGCTGGACCCTGAACTCGCCTATTCCGTTTGGTACGAGGTCCTACAATCCTACCGCGGCATGAAATTTACGGTGAACGGTGACCGCTTGATGGCAATCTCTGGCATTGTCGAGGCCGTCAAGAGAGCACTTCCACGGGATGAGGAATACCATGCGGGACTCTGGCAATCGCATCTCCCTTGGAATCTCCTCTGGTCCATAGCGGGTCGCGGGTTTCGCAATGAATCACTAGTGCCTTTGCAGGAAAGAGTCAAACCGTCCTGGTCATGGGCGTCCGCCGATCCCAGGGACGGAGTTGCCTGGGTGGCCAATCCGAAATACTCCAAGTCCCGGGCCGCAAAGGCGAGGGTGTTGAAGTTCGAAGTAGAGCCGATAAGCAACCCTCTCGGCTCTGTCAAAAACGCAACTCTATGGATACAGGCGCGAATGTGTACGGTTCGGATCCCCATGCCTAGCAAAGACTTCAATGACGGGTTCGAAATCAAGGGTAGGAAAGTATCGGATCGTAGTCATTATAGCTTCTCCCATCCCCTGCCGAGTTTTGATGCCACTCTTCTGCTTGAAATTTTCACACAGACACATGAAGAGATAAATCCCGAGTTCACGGACATACTGGCCGGCTTAATTTTATACCCAACTGGAGAAAAAGGAACATACTACCGTGTTGGCAGCTATAAGGTTCAACATCGGGAGGATGAATACGCAGACATGGCACGGCAAGATGCTGAAGCGCTTGACCGTGCTTTCGGAGAATGTGATCTTGCGCCGTCACAATATCAGGAATTTGATGGGAAGGAGATGTATACCGTCAAGATCATCTGAGAGTTTTCCGAGTTCGAAGGGATTTAAAGCGCGAGAATATCAATGCATCCGCTTTGGATCGATGCTCTCTGCATCGATCAGGATGATTTTCATGAGGCATCTCCTTCTTCCATTTCCTTTCTCCTCGGTTCCCTTTTCCCCCTCCTTTCGTTCATATATTTTCAGCTTGAGGATGAGGCTATTCCTGCGTCCAACGTCGTTGTATTCCAGACTAACCTTCATAGCTCTCTGTGACTGGATTTCTCCCATCCACACATGAAAGGATGTCACCGATACAATTGCCTCTGTTCCGCCCAATTTTGCAATGTGCCAGTTTGCTATTATTGTCGAACGCGCTCCGATCTCACTCACGTTCCTCCAGGACACTCCGAAATCTCCTCTCCACACACAACTCCGTATCAAGCGCCCTATCCGCCCCTTTATTGATAGAAAGCTGCATCAAGGTCGTATCCAGCCACCTCCCAAACTTTTACCCCGACCCCTCAAGAACTCCCGAATGCCGAAACCCTAGCTTTCGATGGGACTCCACTGAGGCATTTTCCCCCCGACCATCACCAATGACAGCCACCATCTGACGGAAACCAAGTTTCTCACATTCCGTGATCACAACTTCCATCAGCAGCCGTCTAATACCACGTCCTCTCGCGTCGGATGCTATGTATACCGAGTGCTCGACGGTGAAGCGGTAAGCGGGGCGAGGGCGGAACGGGCTGGTGTATGCGTAGCCTTGCATGATTGGGCCTTCGTGGCGGGTTTCCTCGGAGACGAAGCAAGGGAAGGATCCTTCTTGGATATTGGTGATTCGTTTATGCATTTCGCCCCGGCTGGGTGGGTCTAGTTCGTATGTGGCTGTGGTGTTGAGGACAGCATCGGCGTAGATGGCTGTGATGGCGTCGATGTCGTCATCAGGATTTGGGCGTCTTATGGTGATCTTGTTATTTGTGGACATTGCAGGAGTGTATTTTGGGGTGCTCGAGGATGTCTAGTTGTCTAAGTGAAGGATGCTCCCAAACTCAGTGTCTGAGGACAGGTTCAGTTTCCGCTTCACAACGAGCTGTGCGTCATTTTAGTGTTTGGAGGACGTATCTTGTAACAGTTAAGCAGCTGGGCTAACGATAAGCCGGTCACGAACGCCATACGCGGAACCAATACTCGACAGGCCAGAAGTCAGTTTTTGCTGAATTGGAATGAGAACGTCTATCTGCAGCGCAGTTTCCGTCGAGTGCTAAGGTACCGCTAAAGCAAGGTCAAGAAAATTTGAAAGAGCCAAAGCAGACGGCAAGTCCTGAAGCTCCTGGAAGAACTTGCGACCTCCATCTCTCACGGAGTCCTGAGTACCACTGGCGGCTTGAATGTGACAGTTCAACACTTTTTGGTCCTCCTTGATGTTCCTAATCGACTGCTTCACCCCCCTGAGCTTTGCTTCCATTTCCTCAACCAAGCTCGAAGTCCAAGATTCGTCCTCTCGGACCTTTCGTAACCGCTCCTCGAAGAATGTCGGGACCTTCTCAAAGTCACGCAACTCCTCTTCGAGCTCACTGTGAAGATATGCGCCAGCAGTTGTGTCCCGAACCTTCTTTTTATCGAGGACCAGCTCGTTTTGTAGCCAAGGGGCCATGCGAGGTTGTGTCAACATCTGTGAAACAAATCCTAGGGCTGATTCTCCGTCGCCGTGAAAGCGCTCCATTCTTGAGCCCTTGTCCAACAGCGTCCCATAGACTGACATCATAGAAATCCCAGTTTCCGTAGTTCTAGAAATTGCCGAAGGCAAAATCAAAACACTTGGTAGTGCGGTATCTCCGCAAATGCGGAATAGCAGTTCGACGGTGCGGCGGTTGGAGTGATCACTACCACTGTGTATGAGAGAGTGCAGATGAATGATACCCCTGAGTTGGATCCCGGATCTTGCTTGAGCGTACATGATGCGGGAAATCTCAAGCATGACCTCGTGGTCCGAATCCTTGCCTTCCCTGAAGGTAGGAATGTCGAGAACCACAACCTTTTTCGAACCGATTTTTATGCCGATTGCACCTATTAAGGACAGATTGTGAGCGGGAATCACCTTCAAACATATGTTAATGTGGTACTTACTGATGTTTAGGTAGGTCTTTGCTCTTGTCCGTTGTTCCATATTGCTGGTGAGTGCACGGATGAAATCCTTCCTCTCTGAATCAGGTCCCATGACGAGAACCATCTTGACGGCGTCCAAATCGGTTGTCTCCTCTGAATCTTCGTCTATGGGGCTGTTTAGGGAGATGGTATCCTTCAATGCCTTCCTTCTCATATCGAGAAGAAGAGGGTCCTCATCTGGGTCTGGCAACCCCGACCGGGTTACGGACTGATACACGTCACCCCATGACTTCTCCCAATCGCCGGAAGCATCAGGCCCAGAGACGTCCGTGAACTCGAGTCTGGGGAGGGATAAGATGCTGTCTCGGTCCCGGAATTGCGCTTCTTTATTGGCGCTAGACTGCTGGGTGTTAGAGTCCATATTACTTGTCCCGTGGTTCTCGGGCGGCGGGAGCGATATGAGGGCGATAGTCTCCAAATGTGCTAGAAGGTGATCTTGAATAGTGTTGCCATGTGTTGCCGTTCCACCGTCGCCCATGCCAGCGGGGGGGAAACGCTTCAGGCAGAGTGGACATTGGTGCACGCCTCCGGCCGCAACTTTACAGTTTCCCCGGTTCGAAGGTATCGAAAGCGCGAGAATGGAAAATGTATCTGGGGCGGGGAGCGCACTTTGCTGAAGAATTTCAGGAAGATGGCCCTGCATAAAAGAGTCTGCGTGGTCTTGTTGGAGATGGTGTTTAAGTTCAGTCTGAGAATCGTATCGATGTCCTTCGTGTCCAGGGGCTTGGCAAGCCCAGACAACGGTATGCTCCCATTGCATGTGACCCAGCCACTCTTCGGGAGACTTGAAGAGGGCATCGCTTTTACATTCCTGAAAAAGACATACGTATGGGTCGATATCCTTCAGGATGTGCCGCCTGAGTTGGGGATCTGGTTAGTTGAATCATAGGACGTCAAGGAAGTACCAGTAGCACTTACGTCCATCGTGGCTCCTCTGTCTCCTCTGTTCTGATGATTCGGAAGCAATAGGTACATTCGAGATTCTTCTGGTACCCGTCTTCACGACCCGGTGGTCTAGGTACATCCAGTTGTTGTCGCCGGGTAACCGCAGCACGCGTTACGACAGACAGCGCCGTGGATTTCGCATAGCCGGGTAGCCTTTGGCGGTTGATTGATGACGCATTGGTCCTGGACAACGCGATACTCTTTGATCCAGTACCCAATTCCCGTGATGAGCCGGGGACATTCGAGGTCTCGCCATGTGCCTCTCGGGGGCCCGGGGAAGCCCTCGGGTGCGTCTCGCGGTCCTTGCCGAAGAACTTGTACGCCCGATGGACATTACCCAGGGACTGGTCGAGCTGTCTAAGCTTTTCCTGGTGACGCCTTCTGTAGCACAGCTTCCCTCTTCTAAACACAACGGCCAAGACCAACCGATCGATAAGGGCGCTCGAAGCTTCTCTGAAGTGTGCCAGCATGTGGCTCCGTGCGTGATCTTCGACGTCTTCGAGCTCGTCGCAAATCCATTCAGGCTTATCGGCAACAATCTGCCTAGCCCTATTGTTCTCGTTGGTCGAAACGGGCTTTCTGACGACCGAGGCCAGACGATATAGTCTGTTGATTATGTCGTTCGCTCGGCGAATGAGATCATCGTGCCCAGCATTAGGTTTGGGCTGGAATGGCTCTTCTGCACCCGAGTCTAGCTCCAGTTCCAGGCCCGATGATGAGGATGAAGTCGAGTCCGAGGCCGATTCTGGAAGTGCATGCTCGTCATCTCGTTCGTCCTCTTCCCGAGGAGACGAGTTGACTGCGTGTTCGATACTGGTTTTGAGAGCACCCAGCATAGACGAAAATATGCTGGCGACATCGGGATCGTCGCGCAGACGGTAGTCGATAGAGGCATTTTCGGGTGCGAAGGCGCCGACATTGCCGGCCCAAATGCGGAAACGAGTCCGGAGGTTGACCAAATCAAGGCGGAGGTGGTGGTTTAGCGTGTAATTGGACTGAGTTTCGAACAGGATCCTGTCGCACTGTGCCGCAAGACTCGAGACACTCATGGCCGAGCTCGTATCGCGCAAACGCGACGAAGGGCTTTGCCGCACGCACGGCAACTCTGTGGTAATCTTGCTCCTGAAAAGTCAGGAAGTTGCCATGTGCGGGGTCAAAAACGCGAGTGTCCTTTGGACGGGCCATTCAGAAGGTTCCATTGATCTGCCGCGGGATTGGAAAGGGGAAAGCACGACCCGGGCAACAGCCATCAAATGATTGTCATGCAGCCAACGCGTGACTTCGGTTCGGCTTTGCCAATCCGTTCTCGCGCCTGCACAAGCTTGAGGCTCAGCTCCGTCACATTTTCTCCGCGCACTGGCGTCGCCAAACAACCACGAATCACCGCTTCAGACGCAAAAACCCCTCATTGCATGCCACAGGTCCCCGCGACCACCACATCCCAATCACAGTCCGTCCGCCATGCCCGCGCCGTGATTGCATCATGTCTGGGTTCGAGATCGTTGGCGTCGTCTTTGCGGTGCTACCGCTCTTCACTCAGGCCGGCAAGCTCTACGCTCAGAACCCTCTTCATAAAGCTGTATCGTCAGCGCCTCGCGACGAGAAGCTGTCGGATTTCTACATGTACTTCTGGTGGGAGATCTACGAGCTCGAGGCCCACCTCAATACCATCATCGACACGCTGCCGGGTCTCTCCGAAGATAGAAAGCGCCAGATCAAAAAGAACAAAGATCTGGATGAATTGAACAAGGAATCAGATGTCCTGCAGGCCATGCTCGACTTCTTTCCGGAGCGAGAATACGTCGCATTCCAGGCTGTGATGGCCAAGGTCTTGAAGCTGTTGGCTCAATTGATCAAGGACGACACTCTTCATATCTCAAAGGTCGAGCGGGTAAGCTTGTCCTTAACCTTCGAGGCTGTGTGACGAGTACTAAAACAGTGTCCAGGACGAGTCCAAGATGTACGAAAAACTGCGAAAGTTTCAGGGCGAACAAGATGCAGGAACTTCTTCGAGCCGCCTTTGGGAGCGGATCAAGTTTTGGAGGAGGGAAAAAGACCGCGAGACATGCCTCGTCAACCTGAAGACTTGGAACAAACGACTCGGCATGGTCGTCAGTGGGGCATGTCGCGAAGTCGAAAAGCGCAAGACCGTTTCCGCAAGCAATCTCGGGCCGTCTTCCATGCTACGAACCCTCTCGCATAGACTCTTCACGGCGTTATCACGCTGTTGGGCTTGCAGCTGCGGCACGAAACACGAAGCTCGGTTTTCCCTTGGGAGCTGCCAGAGTTCATGCAACAACTTAGCTCAGGCAGGCATCGCGTTCGATTTCCTAATATCACATTCAAAAGGCGAGACAACCCAAATTTGGAAGGAGGGGACCGTAGTCATCCAAGCGGTAAGGTAGGAAAGATGCTACCTCGAATGCTTTACTAGAATCACTAGCTGACCGACCCTCCTAATAGCCCTGAGAATGCCCAAAACCGCTTGAAGCTTGAAAAAATCTGCGAAGTCTCGCGGCTCTCGGCGGGCACCGACCACCGCTTGAGTCTCCTCGTCGAGTCTGAAGACCCAGATGTACTGCGGATATGGCGATTGAGCTGGCAGCAACCCCTGCTGGCATACTCGGAAAGGAATCCTGCAGTGTGCTTTGAGACACTTCTAGCCAACCATGGTGCCCCACCGCTCATCAGCCGACGCCGGCTTGCACTCGTCTTTGCCCGCTCACTGCTGCAGCTATACGAGAATCCATGGCTGAGCGAGCGCTGGGATAAGCAACGTTTGTACTTCTTCTTCCATGCCAGTGGGGAGCTGGATATCCGACGGCCATACCTCAGCACCCCATTCAATCCGCTCCCTTCTGGACCCGAACGACCTGATCTTGACCGGTTTCATCGAAACCCCGGGATACTCAAGCTCGGCATCCTGCTAATTGAGACCCACACGTGGCGGCCCCTGGAGAGCTTTTATGAGCAAGAGGACCTCGCGGGTAGCAAGCCAACGCCTAACACGGAATTGCAGGTTGCAAAACGGGTGTTAAAAAGCATGGATGACTGTTTCGGGACGTACCTGAGTGCGATTGACGCATGCCTATCAGTGCCATGGGTTCCCAGTGGCTCGAGGGTGAGCTTGGAGGATGCAGAAACCCGGAGCGGCCTGTACACCGATGTTGTCAAACCCCTGGAGTCGGAGGTATCTTTGGGGGAATACACATTCAAGAAGCCAGCACAGTAATCTGCCCAAACTTCGGGCGATTTAATCCGTACCATTCCCCGAACCCCCATGAGCTCCCGTCCATCGTACAGTGCCATCATTGCAACCCGGAGATCATACAAAGTACCATCAGCGCCTCCAACCAATAGGACAATTTCACAATCTCACATTTCCACATTCATACCACCAGTAACGCAATCATGGTGGGCAGGAAACAAAAAAGTGCCGGTTGTTGGTTGCGGATGCAAAAGAGACTTGGCCCCCACCCAGAGGTGTCATCTGCGCGGAATCAGGTAGGAATATTGCCATGTCGTGTAACGCTGCTGACTGTGCCAGGACGGAACGGAGATAAACAGTCGCGCTGCAGCTACGGGAAGCTGACGCGAAATTCTCCGCCATTACCAATCTGCTGTCGGGGATAGAAATGGGCTCCTGTTCTTGGTAAGCTTGTTGATTTGCTGCTTGGGGGTTGGGTATAATTGGGGAGGTACCCTTTGTGCCGGTGCGGTGATTGTTGATACCATCAGCTTCACTAGCACCCATCATGACAAACCCCCTCCCCTTCGGCCTCATCCTGCTGCTCGCAGCCAACACCCTGGCTGTCTCCTTCGACCTCTCTCCTCACAACCCGCCCAAGAAATGCCCGCCCTTCAAAGGAGGTGACTTTGCAATCGACTACTTCCAGCTCTACCCCGAAAACGCTGACTGGGACGCCGACCGCTGCCTCCTCTGGATCGGGTAAGCCCCCGTTCCCCTCGCCCTTCCACCCTTTCGCCCTCCCCCCCTCACAACCAACACTAACCCCCTTCCCCAAAAGCTGCGTCTGGAACGCCACCGTCGCCCTCTACTCCCCCTACCTCCACAAAGTCCTCCAAGTCCTCGAAATCCCCGGCACCTCCCACACAGGCTCCCAACACATCGGCGGCGTCGCCTGGGACCGCCACACCGGCCTCGTGACCATCCTCACCGACGCCGCCGCCCCCTGGGAGACCTCCGGCGCCAACGTCTCGGGCGATCACCTCGTCATCAAGTACGACGCTGTGCGGAAGGAGACGCTCTGGACGGCGAATCTGTCGGATGTCACGCATGAGTTTTACGGGGGGTTTCAAGACGTGGAGACTGATCGGAGGGGGAATACGTATGTTGTTGGGTCTTGGCCGGGGACGGTGCTGCGTGTGGGACGGGGAGGGAGGGGGGTGAAGCCTTGGTATTTACCGGTGCCGATGCCGAAGACGACGGAGGTGGGGTTTGGTGGGTTGGCTGCGGTGCTGGGGACGGAGGTGCTGTTGTCGGTGGATGGGAAGGGCGGGTTGTGGAGGTTCGATATGCGTGAGGAGATGGGGAGGCCGGTGGCGGTGCCGGTGGTGGGGGAGGTGAGGTATAAGTTTAATGATGCGGTGTATTTGCCGCCGAAGTATGAAGGGAGGGTGCTGCTGAATGCGGTTGGGCCGGATGGGGTGCAGGTTTTCAGGTCGAGTGATAAGAGCTGGCGGAGGGCGGAGAATTTGGGGACGATTCCGCACAGGAAGGGGCCGGAGTATAATGGGAGTGTGGTCACGGCGATGGTGCAGATTGGGGAGCCGGGGGCGATTTATACGATTTTGGGGTTTTGGGATCTCCCGTGGGTGGAGGGCACAGTGGCAGGGAATCGGACGAGGTTTCCGATGCCGGATATCACCGGGGATGTTGAGGCGTTGTTGGCGGCGAAGTAGGCTTGATGGAAATGGTGGCTGGGAGTGTACCAGATATCACGGCCGTGATGGGTGGCGTTCTTAGCTCGATACAGGCGGCTCAATTCCACGCCACAAGCCATCGCCTCTCCGAATTAGAGCTACTGCACTTCCGCCAGCCCACTAGCGGATAACGTGAGAAGCGCCGTTGTGGCTGACTCAAACTTTACTCTCAACGAGTCAGCCGTAGCTCAGCACACTCCTTTTCCGTTCTGGTCGATACAAAACGGCTACGCGGGGAGCATCTTACTCTTTTATCCTCCCAATGCTGCAGTCACAGCGCTAAACGCTACGATGTGCATGTACACCATCTACTACCTGTGGCGGCAGGTCCCCGCATCCATCACCATAGTGCCGTACTTCGGCCTCAAGGGTCGGTCTCTCATCCTGTGGGTAACGCTCACCTGCTCAGTCGCCATGATGCCATTCGGGTATGTCCTCAACCCTTCCCCTTTTCCTCTTAACCCCCTTACTCACCTCTTCCTCAGATACGACCAAGCCCTCTCCCCCACCCTCGCCCCCTTCCTCTCCCCCTCGCAGCACATCACAGCCTCGTACAACCTCGCCTCCTTCTTCGGCGCGCTCTCCGTCCTCTACATCGGCGAACTGCTCGGGTGGAAGCGCACAATCCTGTTCGCCACGTCCGTCATGCTGGGCGGCGCGCTGCTGCAGGTCACGTCGGTCGAGTGGGTGCAGATGGTTGTAGGGAGGGTTATTTTGGGGGTTGGGAATGGGATTGCGAATGCTACGGCGCTGGTTTGGGTATGTGAATCTCTGTGTTTTATGGCCGTCGTGGATGACGATGTTGGGGGTATTTGCGTTTGGGACTTCCCCTGACCCCAGAAAGTCTTGTGAGAGGAGATACTGATGATTGTTTGCCATCAGCCTGGTGAGATGGTGGGAGGACGAGAAAGGGGGAGGTTGATGGGGGCGATTATGGCTGTTAGTGCGGGAGGGTTTGCGGTTGGTAAGCTTTCCCTTTCTTTTTCCCTTTCCTTTTCCTTCTCTCTTCTCGTTGAAAGAATGGCAGTGAAGAAGGGGTGCTAATAATGAGAATAGGCAACTGGGTCGTGTTTGGGTTGTCGAATGTGCAGGGCAGGTTGCGTTTCGCGCGCCGATGGCAGTGAGGTTGCTGTTTATTGTGCTGCTGTTTGCGATGGTGCCCTGGCTGCCGGAGAGCCCGCTGTTAGTCCTCCTTTTCTTCATGTTCACTGCTCGATTTTGCTGACTTTCCCCCCAGCTGGCTGATCTCCCAAGGCCGCATCGACGAAGTCACAGCCATCCTCGCTGACTTGGCATATAAAGACAAACATGACCATAACATCGCCCTCCAAGCCAAGGACATTGAATAAGTCGTGTGGCGCGCGAGGAAGAGCACCCCGCCCTTGATTCACATCCTCCTTGGTCGGGATACTGAAACGAACATTCAACGTCTCCTCCTGAGCATGGGAGTCCAGGTAATGCAGGAGCTCTTGGGGATTGCCGTGACGGGGTACTTTCTACCCCTGATTCTCACTCGAATTTTCGGGCTCTCCGACTACCTCGCCTGCCTGCTTACAGCCTGCAATTCAACGAGCTTCCTGCTTGCCAGTATCGCAGCCGTTTTCATCATCCCCCGCTACGGCCGCAGGAAGCCGATGATGTGTATGTCTTCTCTTCCATTTTCTTCTCTCCCCTACCATCTTGCCCTTCCCTCTCTCGACCCCTTTCTTCTCCCTGTACCTTCTGCTTCCTTTTCTTCTTCTTCTTTTTACTTCCCCTTC
>Ga0247760_1002384_pt1 | contig 14409 bp, 9 predicted proteins | sample UWRJL171409R4_FD_179936 | JGI IMG/M metagenome (GOLD analysis project Ga0247760, IMG submission 179936) | Plant litter microbial communities from Arlington Agricultural Research Station in Wisconsin, United States - UWRJ-L171-409R-4 | ecosystem: Environmental > Terrestrial > Plant litter >...
GAAATTTGCTTCCATTGTTTTTCGACCCATTATTCATGTGATTTTTCACCGCCAGGCAATCATATTTCCTGCAGGATCTTCGTCCTTTTCACCAATATATATTTAGGAAACAAGCATATAAATAGGCAGTAAATCACATACACGCCTAAATCATGCGATATACCTTTACACCGGGATTGAGCGATCGGTTGACTAAGATCAGAACATCATTCTTAGATAGTTCATACCGCCGGTTCTATCGGGCTGATTGATTTTGATACGGATTATCTACCTCAGTCTTTAAAAAGACACCGCCTTATCGAAGACATGGTGCCGGTCAATGATGCATTTGTCTTTCAACGATGGTTCAAATAGAAAATATTGTTGTAGCCCGAATGCTGCCGGATAACATAATGGATAGTTGATGAATCGCGTCTTGACATCGGATTCAACTTTAGAGACAGATCAATGCCCGGATCGTTCTTTAGAGCCCGGACCTAAAGTACTCGTGCATTCATCTGCATCACCCTTTGGTTAGACATGTCCGTCCAGCAACCGATGGTGAGGCCGAAGTGGATCACATTGCTGTGCAGTTATTGTTGTTAGAGTTGTTGCTTTCCCCGACAAAGGTGAGACTTAACGACAGAGAGTGAGCCATGGATTTGATATTTCCAACTGTTGGTTCAATATGCGGCTTGCTTTCCGAGCATGACCTAAAGTTGAGTATGCCTTTATGACCATGGGCTAAAGTTGGAACACGCTCTTTCAAACTGCGTGTTGAAGTTGAAATATGCTTTTTCAATCGTGCGATGAGTTAGAATATGATATCGTGCGATGAAGCTGGAATATGATTTTCCGATCTTGAGTTGAAGTATGGACTGAACTTAGTTGACTCGACTTGCCCGTGCATCGTCGTTGGCAACACGCCCTGCTGTCGATGCAGAAATGCGATCAGTCTAAAGTTGCTGCCGGGACTGGCTCGCCGATGTATGGAACGACGACGGATAGCTGACGTTATTGCCGTGACAAGCAATGAATAGGTAACCTTATTGCCCGTGATAGGCATACCTTTCTGATCTGCCCGTTATGCCTTAACAACGAAGGCAAAGAGGTTGATAATGCCGGGAATCACCAGCAGCAAAATCAGGAGCAAGAGCAGTGCAGTGAGAATAAATACGTTGTGCAGTGAAAGCAATTAATGTTCGATTCTGTGTATTGCCAAATTATCTTTCGAGGCAAGATCATATTCAAGGTTTCTTAGGGATATTTTTAAAATCGTTTCCCTACGAGCGCTAAATCTTATCCCGAAACTTCGATAGCAAACTTTAGCAGCACAACGCTTTATAATAAGAATATATAATTTTTGTCAAGCAACTACCCTTAACCGTCGTTAGTTCCCGGCAATGGCGCGGCGGTCGGCATCGTGCATGCCTTCCTGGGCCTGCATTCCATCGGCTTCGTCCGCCGGTGCCGGCGCGGCCTGCTGCAACGGCAGCACGATCACGAACCTGGCGCCTTCGTTCTCCACGCTGCTGGCCGTAATGATGCCGTTATGCTTTTCGATGATCTTGCGGGTGATGGCCAGACCGATGCCCGTACCGTCGTACTTCTCGCGCGCATGGAGGCGCTGGAAGATGGTGAAGATCTTCTCCGCATACTGGTTGTCAAAGCCGATGCCGTTGTCCGTGATCACGATGCGGCAATACTCGCCGTCCTTGGCCTTCCGCGCTTCGATGGCGCAGTTGCCCACCAGCTCGGCCGTGATGCGCACATGCGGCTTCTCGTCCTTCTTGGAGAACTTGAGGGCATTGCTGATGATATTCTGGAACACCTGGCGCATCTGGCCTGTAATAACTTCGGCCTCGGGCAGCTTGCCCACTTCGATCACGGCCTGCTTCTCGCTGATCGAGAGCTCCAGGTCGCTCATCACCTCGTCCACGATGGTGTTCAGCGGCACGCGCTCGAACTTGCCGGCCACCGACAGGCGGGTAAAGGTCAGCAGGTCATTGATCAGCTTCGTCATGCGGGCGGAGGCACCGATGATGCGTTCCATATAATCGGCCGCGCCGTCCATCTGGTTGATGTAGCGGTCCTTTATCAGGTTGCTGAACATGTGGATCTTGCGCAGCGGCTCTTTCAGATCGTGCGAGGCTACGGAGGCGAACTGCAGCAGCTCGTTATTGCTGGCCTCGAGCTCGAGGTTGGTCTTTTGCAGCTCCTCGGTACGCTCCTTGACCTTCAGCTCGAGGATGTCGCTGGCCATGCGCTGGTCATGAATGTCCGTGCAGGTGCCGAACCATTTCACGATGGTGCCCTGCTCGTCGCGGAGGGGTATGGCGCGGGCCAGGAACCAGCGGTAAACGCCATCGTGGCGGCGCAGGCGGTACTCGATATCGTAAGGTTCGCCGGACTTGATGCAGGCTTCCCACATCTTCCAGGTGCGGTCGTAATCGTCGGGATGAACGACCAGCGACCAGCCGCGGTCCTTGGTCTGCTCGTAGGTGAGGCCGGTATAGTCGTACCAGCGCTTGTTGTAAAAATCGTGGTAGCCGTCGGGTTGCGTGGCCCACACCATCTGCGGCATGAAGTCGGTAACGAAGGTGAACTCCTGTATCAGCAGCTGCAGCTCGTCGTTCTTCTGCTTTAGCTGGCGGTCGGCGTTTTCCGATTCGGTAATGTCCATCATGGCGCCCACCATGCGGTAGGGCGTGCCGTTGTTGTCTGTTAGGACGGTGCCGCGGTCGAAGATGCTGGCATAGCTGCCGTCCTCTTTGCGGAAGCGGTACTTGGCCGACCAGTCGGAAGCATTGTTGATGGCGTTGTGTATATGCGCCCTTACCCCGTCGCGGTCGTCGGGATGGATGCGGTCGAGCCAGAAGGTGCTCGAGCTGGTCTCGGGCGAGCGTTCGAAGCCGAAGCCCGTGTAAAAGCTCTCGCTCCACCAGGTCTGGTTGTTCACCAAATCCCAGTCCCAGATCGCATCGCTGGTGGCGTTGGCAATGAGGCGGAAGCGTTCTTCGCTTTGCGAAAGCTCGAAGGTGCGCTCCCTTACTTTTTCCTCGAGGCCGATATTGAGGTTGCGGTAATTTTCTTTCACCTTCATCAGCTCGTGGTAGTTCTGGCGGAACTTGGCCTCGGCCTTTTTCTTCTCGCTGATGTTGGTCAGGGTAAGCACGGCGCCGTCGGCCATCTGGTTAACGGTCAGCTCGTACCATTCCTGCTGGCGGTCGGTCTGCAGCTCCACTTCGGTGCGGTAGGGAGCGCCGGTATCGACCACGCGCACGCAGCTCTCCCAGATATTCTTTTTAAGCAGGTCGGGAAACTCCTGGCGAAGCGAGCGGCCGATGTACTCTTCCTTCTTCTTGTGCAGCAGGAGGTCGGCCTGGTGGTTGGCGGCGATCCAGGTAAGATCGGTCACCTGCCCGGCCGGGTTGCGCACGGCATGGAAGGCCATGATGGCGGAGAGCGACGAGTTGAAGACACCCTTGATGATGTTGTCCAGCTCCTTCATCGCCGTGATGTCGATAAAGGTTACGACGGCGCCGTCAATAGCCTTGTCCTGCCGCAGGTAGGGCAGGATGCGCATGAGGCTCACCGAGCCGTTGCTCAGCGTTACCTCGCGTTCGACATTGTTGCCGGCCTTCAGCACCGACTGTATCTCGGGCACGAGGTTGTCGTTCCTCAGGTTGGTGGAAATATGGTCGATCGGGCGGCCGATATCGCTCTCGATGAGGTTGACCATCTGCACGGCCACGGGATTGAACTTGCGGATGCGCAGGTCGCGGTCCACGAACACCTGTGCCAACTGCGAGCTGCTGAAATAATTATTGAGGTCGTCATTCAGCTCGATCAGCTCCTTGATGCGCAGCTGGTGCTCGGTATTTAAAGTATGCAGTTCTTCGTTCAGCGATTGCAGCTCTTCATTCGAGCTTTGCAATTCTTCATTGGCCGACAGCAGTTCTTCATTGCTCGACTGCAATTCTTCATTCGCGGTCTCCAGGCTTTCCACGGCCATTTGCAGGGAGGTGCGCGTTTCCTTCAGCTCGTCCTCGAGTTCGGCAATGTAGGCCACCGACTCGGTGCTGTTCTGCGGCGTGAACTCGGATACATGCTTGAGGAAGGGCATCTGCTCATAGCTCTCGCCGAACACTACCAGCATGTTGCCGTCCTTGGCGCCGGGACGCACAAAGAGATTAATAAACTTATCCTTGTCGGCTTGGCGGATGCGCACGTTATTGAGCGTCACCTTCCTGTTTTCCTTCAAAGCCTTGCGGGTAGCGGTGTTCAGGGCTACGGCCAGGTCGTCGCCCACCATCTTGAGGAGGTGCAGGTTGGCAATGCGGTCGGGCAGCGAAAGATACCTGCGGAAGTCACCTATAGCTTCTTTTATCTCGAAATCCTTATCGACATACACCGCGGCAAATCCGTATTCCTCGGTCAGCAGGCCGCAGAAATCATCGGAAAGCTGCTTCTTTACCTGCGACTCCTTGTTGGGTTGCGTGAAGCCGCGGCCGGGGCCCTTCATCGACTGCGTGGATGGCAGTCGTTCGGGACTATATGTATTATCGCTGGATACTTTGCGGAAGATCTTCCATTTGCCGTTTATCTCCTCGAAGCCTTCGCGCACGGCGGCCGGTATCTCGCTCGGACCGAGGAAGAGGTAGCCGCCCGTATGCAGCGCGAACTGCAGGGTGGAAAGCACCTTGCGCTGGAGCACCACGTTCATGTAGATGAGCATGTTGCGGCAGGTGACGACATCGTTCTTTATGAAGGGCGGGTCCTTGAGAATATTGTGGCGGGCGAAGACGATCTGCTTGCGCAGCTCGGGCCGTACTAATACGGTAGTGCCCTGGTAGATGAAATTGCGTTGTGCCAGCGCCGGCTCGATCTCGGCGATATTCTGCAAGGGATAAACGCCCTTGGAAGCAAACTCTATGGCGTCGATATCGAGGTCGGTGGCGAAGATCTTTACTTCAAGCTGGCGGTTCATACGCTCAAGCACGTGGTTCACGAGGATGGCCATGCTGTAGGCTTCCTCGCCGGTGCTGCAGGCCGTCACCCATATCTTGATCACGTCGCGGTCCTGCTTGCTGCGGATCACCTCGGGCAGCACGTCATTAGCCAGTATGTCGAAGGCCGCCTTGTCGCGGAAAAACTTAGTTACGCCGATCAGAAATTCCTTGCCCAGCGTGCGGCACTCGTCCGACGAGTTGCGGAGGAAGTCGATATATTCCTGGAAGTTCTGATAGCCCAGCTGCGTCATGCGCCGGGCGATGCGGCGGAGGATGGTGGGCGTCTTATAATTATAGAAATCGTAGTGGCAGTGCTTGTCCACGAGCTTCAGCACTTCAGGCAGCAGCGATTCGTCGGGCTTGCCTTCGGCGGGTAGGCGTATGGGCCGCTCCTTGATGTAGTTGAATATCTCTTCGGGCATCAGCTCGGGCGCCAGGATAAAATCCGAAAAGCCGGAGGCGATGGCGCTGTTGGGCATGCCGTCGAACTTGGCGGTGAGGGGGTCCTGCACCAGCACCATGCCGCCCTCGCTCTGGATGGCGCCGATGCCGCGCGTGCCGTCGGTGCCCGTACCCGAAAGGATGACGGCGATGGCGCGCGAGCCCTGGTCTTCGGCCAGCGAACGGAGGAAGGTATCGATAGCGGTGTTGGGCGCCTTCTCGAAATTCTTGACGCTCAGCTGGAGCCGCCCGTCCTCGATGGTGAGCAGCTTGTTATTGGGGATGACGTAAACGAAATCTTTCTGCACCTGCACGTCGTGCACGGCTTCCACCACCTTCATGTTGGTATGCTTGGAAACCAGCTCCACGAGCAGGCTTTTATAATCGGGCGACAGGTGCTGGATGATCACAAAGGACAGGTTGCCGTTGGAAGGCATGTTGTCGAAGAACTCGTGGATTGCCTCAAGACCACCGGCAGAGGCGCCAATGGCAATGATATAATGGTCCTGTTCCGGTGACGAATTATTCCTGTTTGCTGTCATTTCTTTTTTTCGATGGGCCAAGGGTACTTGGCTGGCGACCTAAATTTAATGAAGGATCAGTTATAAACCTTGTTCAGGGTATATTCAACAACAAAGTTCCTGAACTGTTCAGCCACGTCCAGCTCTTCCGCCGACCACGGCACCGAGTTTTCCTTTACCGTCTGCTGCCAGAGCTCGAAGGAATTGCGCGGGTGATAGTTCTTGCGGTCGGCCTCGAACCTTATGGCTTCGTTGGGGTTGCCGCTCCAGTTCACCTTGCGCACCGCCTCGGGACGGAAGGCCAGTATATAGCTGCCCTTGTCCGGCTGAACCGGCAAAGCTAAAAGGCCGCTGGCAATCGTTGCATATTTTTCTGCCGGCTCGTATACCGACGACAGGTGGGGCTGGTGATACATCTTCTGACCGTAGCCCGACTGAAGCCAGAGCACGAGGTCTTCGATCTCGCTGTCTTCGGGCGTATCGCCAAAAGAGCTGACACGGTTGTTCAGCACTACGGTCACGCCATCGGCCTTCAGCAGGTCGAGCAGGCGGTCCTGCTGCTTCTCGAGGCCGAGGCCCAGGTTCTCCTCGCGGTACACTTCCTCCACCAGCCCGGTATATACCTGCTGCATGCGGTTGCGGTAGCCGAAGACGTCTTCCTTCTGCATCGCCGATACCTTGGCCGAGATGATGTTGGAAAGAAGCTCGAACACGGAGCACATCTCGAACGAGAGGAACTTGGCCGTGCGATGGTGGCAGGCAATGAGTCCCCACAATTGTCCGTCGACAAGGATGCGGGTGGACATGGACGCGACCACACCCATATTTTTCAGGTATTCGATATGAACGCCGGCAACGCTCCGCAGGTTGCTGCTCGACAAGTCGGTAAAGATGTTGGTGAGCGGGTTGATGACCGGGTAGAGACGCACGGGTTCGTAATTGGCATCGGGTATGAGCCGATAGGGCATCTTGCGATAGAGCTCGCGCGCCTGGCGGGGAATGTCGGAAGCGGGGAACTTGAGGCCGAGGTAGGCATCCATCTCCGGCTCCTTTATTTCGGCGATCACGTCACCGTTCCATTCCTCGTCGAATTTATAGATCATGATCTTGTCGAAGCCCGAAAAACTCTTGAGCTCGCGGATCGCGATATTGCAGGTCTCTTCGGTGCTGGAGGCGGCTTCAACGGCGGCCATCACGTATTTCAGCTCCTGGTATATCTGTAGGAAGGATTCGCGCTGGTCGTTGGTACGCGCTTCGATTTCGATCTCCACTACGAGGTACTGCTGGCTGGCCTGGATGGAAGCCATGTAGTCGCCGCTGCTGAACGAAAAGCAGAAGGGCAGCTGGCCGCTGAGCGAGCCGTCGAAGCGGCGCCGGATCTGTTCTACCTGCGCGGTGCTGATAAAATCGGTGAGCGAACGCTGCACGAGGTCGCGGGCTTCGATGCCGAAGATGGCGTTTACGTTTTCGCTGGCCTGGATGATCGTAAGCTCTTCGCGGGCCACTACCAGCAGCACGCCGTGGGGCTGAATGAGATTGGTTTGATGCAGGGGCACCTTGCCGCAGAACTCTGCGTCCTGGTTAATTTTCAGATTCATGCTTCACTATTTTTTTTGATCCAGGCAGCAAAGAGCCGGAAGGTTTCGTTTGCCGAGCGGATGAGGGTGTCGGTATCCCGGGTCTGCCGGTTCAGCAGATTTATGAAGGTCTTCCACTTGCTGCCGGTCTCTTCGCCGTAGCCATTGAAAAAGTGGAGGTGATCGCCGGTAAGCTGCAGGCCTTCCTTCTTCAGCAGCATGCGGGAGATGAGGCGCCCGCCGAGGGTAGAGCCTTCCATCACGTAGAGCGCGCCGAGGGCTTCGGCCGTGCTGCTTATAGCCGGCAGCGCATCGCTTTGCGGGAGCGCGTCGGTGGAAAAGCCCAGTGCGCGCAGGTCCTGGAGGATAAGGCCGGCATTGCGGCGCTCGGCTATGTCGGGCAGGATATCGCTGCTTACCTGTTGCGTTACCAGCTGTTCGAGGGGATGAAAAAATCCGTAAAAAGTATGGAGAAGCGCGGCGTATTGCGCGCGCGTGGCGATGTTATTCAGGGTGGGCATCAGCAAGCTTTCCGAAGCCTGGTGCTGGGCACTGGTTTCCTGCTTCAGCAACTCGGCTACCGGGAGGGAAGTAAGGCTCAAGGGCATCGGATAAAATTAAAGGAATTAGCTTGAATGCGTTGCAATTTATCGTTAAGAACAGCCAGCGAAAAGAGAAACAGAAACAGAAAGACAAAGAGAAGCGGAGGCGGCAGCCGGCCCACACTCTTTCCGTTTCCACGCACGCACATTCTTATCTTTGTTTCATGAGTTCTACCGCTACCACACCCGAAAGCCCGACGATGCTTGCTTTATGGCAACAGGTGCAGCAACACCTCAAAAAGATATATGAAGGCGGCGGCCTCAAGGCCATCGCCAAGCAAAAGGAAAAGAACAAGCGCACCGCCCGCCAGCGCATCGACTATCTTATCGATCCCGGCAGCACCTTCACGGAGATCGGCGCCTTCGCCGGCTTCGGCATGTACGAGGAGCACGGCGGCTGTCCCGCCGGCGGCACCGTGGGCGGACTTGGCTATGTGAGCGGGCGCCAGTGCGTGCTCGTGGCCAACGACCAGACCGTGAAGGCCGGCGCCTGGTTTCCCATCACCGGCAAAAAAAACCTGCGCCTCCAGGAGATCGCCCTCGAGAACCGGCTGCCCATCATCTACCTCGTGGACAGCGCCGGCGTTTACCTGCCGATGCAGGATGAAATATTTCCCGACAAGGAACACTTCGGCCGCATATTTTATAACAACGCGCGCATGAGCGCCGAAGGCATCACCCAGATCGCCGCGGTGATGGGCGCCTGCGTGGCCGGTGGCGCCTACCTGCCCATCATGAGCGACGAGACCCTGATGGTGGAAGGCGCAGGCTCGATCTTCCTTGCCGGCCCCTACCTCGTGAAGGCCGCCATCGGTGAGGACATCGACATCGAAACCCTTGGAGGCGCGTCCACTCACACCGAAATTTCCGGCATCGCCGATTATAAATTCAAGACCGAGGAAGAATGCCTTGACCAGGTGAAAAAGATCATGGCCCGCACCGGCAAAAAACCAAAGGCCGGCTTCGACCGCATCGGGCCCGTGGCCCCGACAAAAAGCGCCGACGATCTTTACACCCTCGTGCCTACCGACAGCACCAAGCCTTACGACATGCTCGAGGTGATCGCCCGCATCGTGGACGGTTCCGAGTTCGAGCAGTTCAAGCAGGACTACGGCAAGACCATCATCTGCGGCTATGGCCGCATCGACGGCTGGGCCGTGGGCATCGTGGCCAACCAACGCAAGATCGTAAAGAGCCGCAAGGGTGAGATGCAGATGGGCGGCGTGATCTACAACGACAGCGCCGACAAGGCCGCGCGCTTCATCATGAACTGCAACCAGAAAAAGATCCCCCTCGTTTTTTTACAGGACGTTACGGGCTTCATGGTCGGCAGCCGCAGCGAGCACTCGGGCATCATCAAGGACGGCGCCAAGCTCGTGAACGCGGTGGCCAATTCTGTAGTTCCCAAGATCACGATCGTGATCGGCAACTCCTACGGTGCCGGCAACTACGCCATGTGCGGCAAGGCCTACGATCCCCGCTTCATCTATGCCTGGCCCACGGCCAAGATCGCGGTGATGGGCGGCGACCAGGCGGCCAAGACCCTATTGCAGATACAGGTGGCTTCGCTGAAAGCCAAGGGCGAGATCATCGCCCCCGAGGAGGAAGCAAGGCTGCTGAAGGAAATAAAGGACCGCTACAACCGGCAAACCACTCCTTATTATGCAGCTGCCCGCCTGTGGGTGGACGGCATCATCGACCCGGCAGCCACGCGTAAAATAATTTCCGAGGGAATCGCCGCGGCCGACCACCAGGGCGAGCCCGCCCTGTTCAAAACAGGGGTTTTCCAAGTGTAAAAGGCTAAAAAACTGATTTTTACAGAATCAGATTTTTGCCTATTTTCACCGCTACAAAAACTACTAACTGAACACTTATGAGAAAATCTACATTTTCGCGTATTTTGCTTTGTGCCTGTGTGTTTACAGTGGCTTTGCAATCGTGCCGCAATGACTCGTACCTGGTGGCGGCACCTGCCGTTTCCAACCAATCATTTACAGAAGAATTCGATACAGCATCTGCTGCCTTCAAAAGAGGCTGGAGGACGGTCAATTCCTCCGATCCCCGTGGATCCAACATCTGGCAGGACGGTGGCGGCATAGCCCCCTGGTTCCATGCCTTTTCCAACAAGGGAACTTATGCCGGCTTCATCGGCGCCGACTACACCTCTACATCCGCTGACGCAGGCATCATCAGCAACTGGCTGATCTCCCCCGCAGTGACCATGCAGAACGGCGACAAGATCAGCTTCTACACCCGCTCCTTCCTGGACCCCACCGCCACAGCCGACTCCACCGATTACGCCAACCGCCTCCAGTTCCGCCTCAACACCGTGAACGACAGCGTGAACGTAGGCTCGGGCTATGAAGTAGGCGATTTCGACCAGATCCTCCTCGACATCAACCCCAACTACGTCGAGCACCATACCGATCCCACACAATATTCACCCTACGCCTTCCCCGCGCGTTGGACCCGTTTCGAAGTGACGGTTGTCGGATTGAACAAGCCCACCCGCGGCCGCTTCGCCTTCCGCTATTTCATCGAAGGCGGTGGCTTCAATGGCCTCGGCTCCGGTGTAGCCATCGACCAGGTGCACTACGAAAGCGTAAATCATTAATCTAACTACTATCTAAAAAAACCTTCATGAGAAAGAGCATGCAATACCTGATGGCTGTACTGGCTTTTGCCGGCGTGAGCATCGCCATCACCTCCTGCGAAAAGGACAGTTCGCCAAAAACAAACACTCCCACCCCGACCGCCAAGAGCGCGTCCTTCGTTGAAGAGTTCGACAACGTAGGCGACCTTACCAGCAAGGGCTGGGCCTTTGTCAACAACAGCAACCCCGTTGGCCAAAGCGGCTGGCGCCAGGGCCGTTACGAGTCCGCCGCCCAGCAGCAATACAAGTTCATCGCCCCCGTGCCCTACCTCGGCTTCCCCGCCTATAGCGCCCATACCTCGCCCAACGATTTCGTAAGCGCGGATGCTACAGTCGTGAACGACGCCCTCACCGGCACCGGCGATATCAGCGCCTGGCTTATCGGCCCCGCCGTACCCATCAAGAACGGCGACGTGCTGGTGTTCTACACCCGTGCCGTTGATGATGCCAACTACGGCTGGTACTCCACCGACCGCATGCAGGTGCGCGCCAACTACACCGACGGTTCGGCTAACGTAGGCGGCTCGCCCACATCCGTAGGCAGCTTCACTACCGTTCTGGCCGATATTAATTCCGACTATATCTACAACGATCCCGCCGGCAATACCGGTGGCGCGATAGGCTACCCCCGCGTATGGACCCGCGTGGAGATCCGCTTCACGAACGTGCCCAACGGCAGCGTGCCCAACGCCCGCTTTGCCTTCCGCTACCTGGGTACCGACGCAGGCGTATTCGGTGGCACAAGCGCCGAGAACTTCCCCTCCGTTGTAGGTATCGACAGCCTGGCTTTCACACACCAGAACTAATTGTCAAAATTTTATAGAAAGGCTGTCGCACGCTGTGACAGCCTTTTTTATTTTTACCCCGATGATGCAGAAGAGAAAAACCGTGTGCGCCCTCGCCCTTACCGTATTAATACTGGCGGCCTGCCAGATCAGGGACAAGGCCTCGCCCCCCAAAAGCAAGGGCGATGAGCAGATCAGCCGCGACATCGACAGCCTGAAGAAAGCCGCCACCGACGGCGACCTTATCGTACGCCTCGGCGACGACATGATCAGCTACCAGATAAAATTCCTGAACGATTCCGACCGCACCTACTCCCATGCCGGCATGATCGTGGAAAAGGACGGCCGCAAATGGGTGACCCACATCACACCCGAAGCCTCCGGCGCCGACACCATCCAGCTCTCGCCCATCGACTCGTTCATCACGCCCGGCCGCAACCTGCGCTGCGCCCTCTACCGCTACGATATGTCAGCTGCCGAACGCGATTCGCTGCGGGCTATCGTGGACCGCCTGCGCAGCCGGCACGTCGTATTCGACCGCGTATACGACTTCACAACCGAAGATCGCATGTACTGTTCGGAGATGATCAGCAAATCCCTGCACGCCGCTACCGGCGGGCGTCTCAGCTTCAGGACCGCAAAGACGCCGCCTAATATGGTGCCCCTGCTCGTAAACTATTTCCGCACTGAGCACCTGACCAAAAAGATCATTTCCGAACGACCCTTCGTTACCATCGATAATCTTTATCGCAAGCCCGAATGCCGGCTCGTGATGCAGTTCCCCCTAAAATTTTTCCCCGGCAATGAGCAATAACGAAATTATTATATATACGGACGGATCTTCGCGCGGCAACCCCGGCCCCGGCGGCTACGGCGCCATTCTCATGAGCGGGCAGCGCCGCCTCGAGCTGTCGCAGGGCTACCGCCGCACCACCAACAACCGCATGGAGCTGATGGGTGTGATCGCCGCGCTGGAAGCCCTCAAAAAGCCCCGCCTCAACATCACCGTTTATTCCGACAGCCAGTACATCGTGAAAGCGGTCAAAGAAGGATGGCTGAACAAATGGATCGCCACCAATTTTGCAAAAGGCAAGAAGAACAAGGACCTGTGGGTGCGCTTCTACCAGCTTTACCAGCAGCACAACATCAAGTTTGTATGGGTGAAAGGCCATGCCGACAATCCCTACAACAACCGCTGCGACGAGCTGGCCACCAGCGCCGCCGATGGCCGCGACCTGCTGCCGGACACAGGTTACGAGATGGATCCCGACCAGCTTATCTTATAAAGAAAAATCCCGCCGGTTAGCGGGATTTTTCTTTATCGTTCGTTTGTAATTATGCAAGCTGCCGCTGCGGCTGGGCCACTACGGGGTTGATGAGGTAGTAGGCGCCAAAGAGCACGGCGCAAAAGAAAATATCACCCAGGATAAAGTTGAAGGCGAAGCCGTGGATCAGGCCATAGTCGCGGTAGAAGGCCAGCGCATCGCCGTAGCAGGTCATGAGGCCGTCGAAGGTCTTGGGGCGATTGAAGCCGCCGCCGCCGAGCCATACGGTAAAGTTGGAAGCCAGGAAATACAGCAGCGAACCGCTGATGCCGAAGCCAAGCACGCGCAGCGCCGTGATCTTTTTCAGGAGGAAGCCGTAGCAGGTAAGACCTACGATCAGCACGTAGTTCAGCCACTGGCCTTCGTAAAAGCCGGGCCGGTCGGTAAGTCCGTTCGTATAAAGCAATTGATAAAGAAGGTCGGAGAACAGCATGGAAACGAGGGGCAGGAAGAGGGCCAGGCGCTTGTTGCGGATAACGGCGCCGCCGAAGATGGCCATAGCCAGCTGGGGTGCAAAGCCTTCGGGGCGGCCGCTCCACACGCGGTAGAGGGAAGCCATGAGGATAAGCATTACAAAAGCCAGCAGAGCAGATTTATTGAGTTTCATGTGATACACATTTAGCTGCCGCAAAAATAAAGGAAGAAACGTTACGGTTCGCCCTTTTTTACCCTTGCTCCTCTCACTCATCCTCTCCTCTTTATTCGCTCTCTTTCTTCACACTCACCCGGAACACGTCGGAGGTCGCCTGCGCAACCAATTGTACCTCATGGCCGGCAAGGGCCAGGGCGGCCTCGCCCTTGCGGAGGGCCAGCCTTTCATTGCCCAGCCACAGCTCGGCACGGCCGTCGAGCACCACCAGTATTTCTGCGGTAACGGTATGGATCGTTGTGGTTTCGCCGGCGGCCAGGGCATAGCGGTGCAGCTCGAACTCGCGGGCCGGGCTCTCAAATACCTGGTGGGCCCGGGTTTGCGGGCGAATGATGTTCGGCACCGTGGCGGTAAAGTTCACGTGCTTCATCAGCTCGGGCACATCGACGTGTTTGTCGGTAAGGCCGGCACGCAGCACGTTGTCGGAGTTAGCCATGATCTCCACGTTCTGTCCTTCGAGGTAGGCATGGGGCAGCCCGGCGGCCTGGTAGATACCCTCTCCTTTTTTAAGATGCAGCAGGTTGAAAAAATAAATGGAAAAAATGCCGCGGTCGTATTCGCCGTTGGCGCAGAAGCTCGTCACGGCGCGGGCGGCCCAGAAATCCTCGCAGTTCCTGTCGATGGTGCCGCCTTCGTATTGAGGCATGATGCGCTGCACGAGCCCGTCGAGCAGGGCGTTCACTTGCGCCTGGGGCAGGTCCATCACATATTCGTAAAGGCCGCGGTAGCCGCCGCTTTCCCATACGGGCAGCAGCACGGACAATTCGGGCACCTTATGCAGTATGGCCGTCAGGTCTTTTTCGCTTTTAAAACCGTGGAGGAGCCAGAAATCGCTCAGGGCCACCATCAGCTCGGGCTTATGGTT
>Ga0247760_1002388_pt1 | contig 14386 bp, 22 predicted proteins | sample UWRJL171409R4_FD_179936 | JGI IMG/M metagenome (GOLD analysis project Ga0247760, IMG submission 179936) | Plant litter microbial communities from Arlington Agricultural Research Station in Wisconsin, United States - UWRJ-L171-409R-4 | ecosystem: Environmental > Terrestrial > Plant litter >...
TTATCTCAATATTTACAGCTGGAGTCGGTAGGGTTACGTCAACGCGGTTGAACCCCCCGCCAACACACATCAGCACAACGCATCGATAATGCAGTGAATTCAAGACTCTGTTCTTCTCCCAATCCTCGGGAAAGCTCTCCCCCGACTATGACGAATGTTTCTAAAGCAGATCGATCTGAGTACCGCTCTGCGGCCCTCGTACCTACCAGATGAAGATCTGCTTTTCGTCCAGGACAATGTGGGGTTGTATGAGGGGTGAGTGAATCGTGCACCGTGGACTCTTGAATCATGGGCAACGAACGGCGTTGGCTGACGGCTGATTAACGCAGCAAATACAAGCTGCCAAATCAGCAAAATGGTCAAGTCTACCTGACCTCGCACCGGATATGCTACGTAGACAGTGTTGAGCCGCGTAAGCACTCACTGGCGCTGGATCTCAAGGATGTCGAACGTTACGACTTCTCAGTACGCGCTCAGAAACCCGTCGAGACAATTTGTAATAATTCTGGTTGCTTACTGGCTGTTGCAGGCGAGATTTCTGAAGTCGTCACCAAAGATCACATTGGTCCCCAAAGCCGCAAAACGCTCCTCTTTGCAGCCAAGGTCGCCAGGGCTCGCATCAGGAAGCAATGCCTCCTCCGCTGCTCAGAGAACAAACAGCCCCATTCGGGGGCTGCCGGCTGAGTCTACGCCACCACCGAGTACAGCAACATGGGTTTGCACCATCTGCAGTTTCTCGAATCCAGTGCCGTCCAATTTTGATCCCTCCACTGCAAATGCCCACACGCCGCTGCCCCCTTGCCTGGCCTGCGGCATCAAGCCTACATTAGCCCACGTTCTCAAGGCTGCCATCTCCAATGCGACGAGCAGACAGCCAGGGGGGCCGATGCTGCAGACACCCCTTCCTGTTCGTCCCAGGCCAGTCTCGGAGTTCAGCTCGGCACCAGCCGCTTACTATAACCCATCTCCCACTTCGCAATCAACCTTGACGCCGAAGTCATCAGACCCGGACGCTTCATTCCAGTGCCCAAGATGCACATTCCTAAACCATCCGTCCCTCCTGTCATGTGAGATGTGTGGTGGCCCTTTGATATCCCACAACCTGCCCGTCGAGCTCACGCAGCAGGCTCGCAGCCAAACCGATTCACCTGGTCCATTTCTGAGCACGCCTCTCAGCGCGGTGCCCTCTAGCTTTGACACGACTGAGAGTGTCAAGTTGTCATTCCGTGGGGGTGGCGAGAAAATCTTTTATGAACGCTTGAAAGGATCCATGACGCAGCGCAAGTGGCTTCTTCAAGGCGCGCCCCCTATCCCCAAGTCATCCCGCGGGGATGGCCTCATTAATGGCGGAGGAAACAACACGGGCTCCTCAGCGAGTGGAGCCCCCGATCGGGTTAAGATCGCCGGTATTGCTGGCCTCGAACATCGTGGGCAGGCATTGCGCAAGAACAACGAACTCGTCATCGGCAGCGCCTTTGAGGATCTCGAAGCGCTGATGGCATCAGCGAAAGAGATTGTCGCTTTGGCGGAGCGTTTTGCACGCCAAGCACAACCAGGTGGAGGGGGCGAATCAGCATTACTGGCAGAGTCAGCATCCTCACAGCTGGGTTTGATTACTACCAAAGACATTGTTGGCGGCAACAGCGACTCCCTCTACCTCTCGGAATTGGCGAGAACGGTGGCAGAGTTTCTAACCGATGACAGGCGAGGTGTCTTGAAGCGTGCTGGCGGCATCATGTCGCTGGTCGACCTGTGGGCCGTGTTCAACCGAGCCCGGGGTGGTGTCGAGCTTGTCAGCCCGGCGGACTTTGAGAAGGCGGCGAGACTGTGGGAGAAACTCGGTCTGCCCGTACGACTACGCACATTCAAGTCGGGCGTTATGGTGGTGCAAGGGAGGGATAGGACCGATGACACCACTATCAAAGCACTGCTGGCGTATCTGAAGGACCTTCACGAGTTCCCTCCAGAAAGAGAAGTCCCCTGGGACTGGCGGGAGTTTGGACGAGGCGTCACGGCAAGAGATGTTGCCGAGCGATTTGGATGGAGTATTGGCGTTGCTGAAGAAGAGCTCGAGATGGCCGAGGAGAAGGGTGTACTGTGTCGGGAGGAGGGTATTGAGGGTCTAAGGTTCTGGGAGAACTTTATCGACACTGGGGAGGGTAAGAACCGCCCCGACCCAGCAAAGGAGTCACAGGAGAAACTCATCAAGGCGCTGAAGGACGGTGGTCTTTTGTGATGAAGCGATGTTTGTTCATTTCTTAGATATAGATGGCTGCATGGCCGGCGTGGAGTGTCACGGGCTTGTCGTCTTTTATCGAATACCAGGACGGGGTTGTGAAATCGATGCATCAGGGAGACATGTATGTGGGTTGAGAGCTTTCTATACACATTACCGCGCATCCTCTAATCCGTATGGTCTATGGTAACACAGTGATGTCCATCTTACAGAACCCAGCAGAACATATCGAGCGAGCCATGGTATCAACGCCAATCTGTGACGACAACAACGGCAACAACATGCCGTGCGAACCAACCCGAAACGCCCACGCAAACTTTTCCCATCCAGGTTGTACGTAAAGCGTCATTATGCAGCAGAAAAAAACGTACCCAGCCACTTGACAAGGTTCAACTTAAACCAACCGCTCCATCAGCCCTTTTCTCACCTTGACGTTCACCACCCCACCGACCCCGAACGCCGGCACAATCCGACATATCCGGGCCGCTGTGCTGACCGCCCAGTTCTTGCACACAGCCGCCCACCTATCCCCGAGACTCGGTCCACCCACCCGCTTCTCAAATGGCCTATTGTAGATATCCAATCCCAGTAGATGCACAGGGGTACTGAACAGCTGCACTGCCGCGGGTGCCGCAAACTGCGCAATCGTCTGTCCTGACGCGAACCGCTGCACCTCATCGCCAAGTTGGCGCGTGAGCACGGGACCCAGCAGGTGTGGGACGTTAAAGGATGCGAAGATGGTCATGCAATCACGCGCCGCAAAGAGGAGGTATGTAGGGAGGGCTACGGGACGAGGGGGACCCGAGCCAGGAGGACCAAACAGTCGGGCAAAGACCTGGTCTTTGTAGATGCACAGACCAATGTTGGAGGCGGACGAGGCGGCGAACTTGGCCGTGCCAGAGGTGACGTGTGAGGCGGGTAGGTTTCGCGTGGTAGAGACGAAAGTGTCGAGGGTGTTGGCCGTTAGGTAGGTGCCGCCGTAGAGGGCAAAGATGAGGGCGAACGGCTTGGAGACAATGAGCTTGTGCGGTCGTAGGATGAGCGTCTTGAGCGAGGCGCGCAATGATGCGCCTAGCGTGCGCCGGCCCGAGGCGTTTTCCATTATGGAGCTGGGGGGTAGAAAGGGGGGGTTACGTCAGTTTTGGGGAAAGAAGTTGGGGGTTGTGGAGTCTAGTAGGAGGTAGACAGGTAACTAACCGATCAATGATGGAGATGATCGGGGCGACGAGCACGGCAGCAGACGCAGCGCTAATGGCATCGGCGCCGAGGCGCAGGCCGAGGTTCTTGGTGTTCCATTGCGACGTCTCCATGTTGGGCGCCTTGGGTGTCGCGATGGGGAGTGATGGTGGTGTTGGAAGGGGAGGGGGCTTCACAGCATCAAGTGGCAGGTGTCGAGGTGATGCTCCACGAGTTTCCAGTCCCTCCAATCCACCGTTCTTCATCCTGGAACCTGTCGCGCGTCTCGCGTCGCGTGCGTTGAGCTGAGCTGAGGGTGTGGTACGGAAAGGGAGCTCGACGGGCAAGGCTGGAGCAAATTATCACACAACAACACAGATGCGCGGACTTGCAGTCAGAGGTCGCGAGCCGCAACAAACTCCGTTGCGGAGCGCCAAGAAAAACTGACAGCTCGGAAGGGAAAATCGGGAAGCTTGTCACGGCCCTAGCGCAGACCGGCGTGTTGGAGCAGGCATACCTATTGTCATTGCAACCCGTTGTGAAAGGTGAGCATGTTGTTCTTGCTGACAGTGTTGGTCTTGTTATCAAACTCTCTTGACATCCAACGGGGGTCGGCGGTCACTTTTGGTCCCAGCTGCCGCGTTTCATTGCCCCCAATTTCGCGCTGCGATTGGGGTCCCCGAAATCGGAGATACGCCATTGGACCCCTGTCCAGACCAACGCGATCCGCGCCGGGCCGCACGGAAGGGCTTCCGGTGAGCTTAAACCTTGCAAGCCGAGACAGCCACTCCCCAACACCACCTATCACTAACCAAAATATTTCCCATTTATGATAACTGAAGGTAGCTCACCAGACGTTCACTGGAGGGCCCAAGGGTGCCATCAATATCCCCTCCTGGATGCTGGCCTCATGAGAATACATGGAAACCCACGATGACGACAACGTCGAACGGCAGGCAGGCTGTTGTTACCCTGTTGCGAACAGAAACCGCGACCAGGCCCCAATGCACCTGGCTCGAGAGCTGCTTCAAAGTTGATCTACAGAGTAGAATAAATGCGTCTCTGCATTGGCTCTGGCATAGAAGGCCAAATTTCCAGGCGGCACCACGTGGAGGTTGCAGAGGCCGTCTTCGCCGCCCGGCCGACTGCATATCACAACGGATCTGGAGTCGACCCCCCGCATGAACTGTCTGTCGCTTGCGTGATCAGAACGGTCGTGTATGTCGGGGATGTGCAAGGGTATGTCCGTCACGATGGACACCAGAACGAATCCCCCGTAGTTAACAAGCCTATTACTAGAGCCAGTCAACCACGAAGCTAGAAGACCTGCACAAGGGCCCATGAACAAACTGTGCAAGACAACCCATTCACCGCAGCGGGCTCCAGAGTCACCTCCTGGGCACCTAGCTCGTCGTGTCACTGCCTTCAGAGCCAGATACCACGGAACCAAATGGTCGCACAGATGAGCGAATGTCGAGAGACAACCCGAGGTTGCCCAGAAACGAGGCCCCCGAGTGAAGACGCACAGGTGATGGTCTCGCCTGCGACGAGGAACGAGAGTCACCCTTCATGACAGTGGCAACCAGCGGCCGTCATGAGGCCTGGGCCCTAGGACTTTGCATGTAGCCTCACAGATGTATGCCGGGACGACTCTTTCCACTCGAAAGTTCCAGAGCCTCCCCTCACAGCAGACAGCCCGGCTGAACTGCGTAATGCCCTAAGGTATTGGCACAGCCCACAACGCATCACTGCTCGCCGCTCAGGCTTGGCACAGGTATATATGAGCGCAGTGAGACCTACGAGAGATCTTTGCGCACAAGTCCCAGCAGACGGAATCGCTAGCGGTAGGAATCTTTGCTGACGAAATCCCTAGTGAACAAAACCCCCAGTGCGAACAACCCCCAGAAGGACAAACCCCCGAATGTGCGAGCCCCCGGATGGACAGGAGAGGAAAGTCAGAAGAGAGTAGAGAGAAGAGTGGGCAGGAAATTGGGAACCTGAGGAAGAGATTGGGAAAAGCGGAGAAATGGTTAGTAGAGATGCGGTCGAGAGAAAGAAGTTGAGAGGGTGTGAAGTGGTGAATTGGTCAGAGGGAAAAGTTTGATCGTTGTTGGTCGAGCACGGCTACATATGGAAACGCCACTACGCACCTTCCCTCGCTATGTGCAGATCTCCGCACACCACACGTCATGCCGGCTACTTACGGGAGATCAAACCCCACCGGACTGCCGGTGGCTTGTGGTGGCTGCCTTTGATAGCGGTGTTGAAGCGCTGCTTACCAAAGTATCCAAGGTAGCCGCAACCTTGCCGAGCGGGGTCGACATCTGCCACTCCTAGAGGCATTGAGGTTTGCCATCGCTGGGGAACTAGAACTGTAAAGAATTTCTCGCAAGGTACTGTCCACTGTTCCTTCTCCATGCCGTGCAGCGATGCTGCGCGTGCAGGAACAGGGAGTCTCGAAAGGAGTTGAGATTAAGGCTCGGTTCCAGTCAACCCTACGCGCTTAGCGCACTGCTTCCCCTCAACCCCCCCCCCAAAACAAGTGATCAACTTGACGCCTGACCTTAGTCTGGTGCCGCTCATGGCCGGGGGCTCGCAAGGACTTCACACGCATTCCGCCTTCAGGGACACCTTTTTAATTCTAATGAGCGAGCCAGAGTAGCAAAAGACACAAAGTTGACTTTTTAAAAGTGAGGCAGCAGCAGCAGCAGCAGCACAAAGTTCTTAGTGGCAGAGATTGAGTGGCGACATCACATCAAATGGTTATTGATGTTGAAGGGGACATTCATGTTCAAACAAACCTTATCTACCTACCAGACTGGGGCCTGCAGAACGGGTATTGGCATATGCTTCTGGAGGGTTTGATTTGTCTTGCCATGTGGTCGACGGGATACGGAGTAAAAAGCTTCAAGAGCGTTGCGAAGGTACATGTATTCCTCCTCCTCCTCCTCCTCCTCCTCCTCCTCCTCCTTCTCCTCCTCGTTTCTCACACACGGGCAATCTTCCAGCCGTCGAGCAAGCTCGGACCGTGCGGTAATTGGTATTGATCAATGCCGTTTTTTCCTTTTTTTCTTCTTCTTCTTTACTTGCAACAATCTGTCTAGTAAGTTGCATGTAATGCCATTACAGGCTTGGCAGAAGGACTCGAAGCATGAGTTTGAAGAAAAAAGAGGTATATGCTGTATATCTGTGTGTGCCCCCAGAGGTCTAGGGGGGGTTAGCTAGTTAACAACTCAAAGAGTATTGGGGTAGGCGCTGCCCCTTGTCACGACAGGATAAGCTGAATTTAAATGTCCTCCTCCATGAACATGTGCTGCCACGAGAACATTTGCTGCTGCCTACCAGGTTAAGGAAGCTCAACTGGGACCATAGGGAAAAGTCTTGGGAGCTGCAAGGTACCATCACGATCACTAACAGGACCATATAAGTTATATGCATGGTATGGTTGAATAACATTAAGTATACCTACCCCTCAAATGCAAACCGGTATGTTGACGCCAATGAATGCTGAATGCTTGATGCTCCCCCAAAGTGGTATCTGTCCATGGAATGCCCATCCCCGAAAATGCAAAAGACACAATAATGCCGTCTAGTCCCCAATAATATTAATTCCCAATAAGGCTGTGTCCCCAAAGAGGTCCCGATCCCCACATCTAGTTCAAGAAGAAGTCGTCGCGCTTAGCGTTGCGCTTGATACCGCAGCGCTTCAGGCAGGCATCGATGCCGAGAGCAACATTAGCAGGGATGTGCTCGCGGAAGCTTTCAATGTCCTTGCCGTTCAGGCTGGGGATGCCGCCGAGGGTAGAGCCGACAACAGCTGGGTTGAGACTGAAGAAGGCCTGAGCGACCTGCTCGACGCCGGGATCCTGGTTGTTGAACCCGGCGACGAAGACAGCATCCTCACAGTCTGGGTTGAACTCCTGGTGGATAGCGCCTTGCGGGAAGACGGTCATTTGGTAGAGAGAGAGCGTGTTGGCGATTGGCGGGACCCCGTTCTCAATGATGAATTGAGTCACAAGCCTGCCACGCACAACGATGTTGAACTCGGTTGCCCTATTATGAACGTGTGCTGTATTCATACCGCATGGGCCCAGAAACCCTAGCGTCATTGCCCCGCCGTTGCCGATGAGAGCGGGAAAAGTGCGGGCGTTGGCAGCAACGGTGTGGCCACCCATGCCCTCAGACTCGGAACCGGGAATTGTGGTGTTGTTGAAGTCGAAGACATAGTCACCCGGGCGGTTGAGCAAGCGGGCGCGCTCCTGCTGTGTGGGAGCGAGGAGAAGGCTGCTGATAAGGGCTTGGTCGGCCGCCCGTGTGTTGACTGGGACGACAGGGGGCAGGAAGTTCTGCGCAGTTGATGTGGTGCCCTTGGAAGCATCGTTGGTAGGAGGCTTGGGAGTCGAAGACTGGCTGGGGGCGTGGGAAGAGGGAGCAGCCATAGCAGCGGCGGCGAAGAGAAGGGTCGAAGTAATGGTAGTAGAACGCATTTTGAACGAAAAGTAGAGAGAGCTCGTTGAGTTGATTTTATGTCGTTTTCTCGTTTTCTGTGTGGAAAGGAATAGAGACCAGACCGACAAAGGAAATAAGGAAAACAGAGAAAAGAAAAAAAGGAAATTAGGAGAAAAAGAAACTCTAGATGTTGCTGTTTGAAGTTGCTGATGATCATGAGAAATTCGGCGCCACTTCGAGGCGTCGGTGGTTCATCTTTATACAGATCTGTCCATCTTACCGTTGTATGCGGCAGCTGGATCAATAGGTACCGAGACTTTCCAGGTATCGACACGTCTGACGCTCGTGTGTCTGGGTTTCTGGTGGAGGCAGTGCCCGGGAGCGGCAACGAGGAAGCTCCGGAAAAAGACTGCCTGGTTGCGCGCCCCGGCGATGTCGCCAGGATCTAGAGGGTTGGGAAGGTGCCGGCAGCCGGTACCTGGCAGTGGAAGCCCGGGTATTAGCCACGCGGTCATATTTTGGACCCAACTCAAAATCCTTGGGGAAAAAAAACGGAGCCGGCACAGTAAGCATGTCGTGCTTGTCCCATCTGCGGCTGGGGCGGAGTCGAATCAGTCGATCTTTAGACGGATCTTTTCCATCCACACTTCATCCGATATGCGCCGTGAGCCTGCCTGCCTGCCTGTCTATGGCGGTGCAACGGGGAAATCGAGTGTGGCTTGACAGAGCGCGGGAAATGGCTCAGGGTGATCTCTGTCACTCTGTGGCTAGATCACTGTCTTGTTGTGGGAAATGACCATTTTTCTCAACTCCCGTCGGGCTTGCTCCTGTTCGCAATCTGGTTGGAAGGGGCCGTGGTCAGCTGTTCTTGCCGTTCTTGCCGTGCTTGCCGTGCTTGCCGTTCTTGCTCCCAGTGCCCCATCCCGTTCTGTGTTCGTGCTTCCAGTCTTCTGTGACTTCCACCGCATCTTGATCTGTGGCATTCGTCGCACTCGGTCTCTGCACTGGAAAACTGCCTACAGGTTCGCACAGCGTGTAACGAAAGAAAGAGGCTGATGGGGCACGTCGTACTACGGCACGGAAAATATACCGAGGAGTTTCATCCGGACCGGCCAATGGCAGGACACTCAGCCAAATCAGGCAGCGCTTCAATTGGCCGCCACTGCCTCTCTGTGACTCCATAAACCATCATGACGAAGCTTGGCTCATAACGACATGACCGGCAGGATGACACTGCGGACGGACCGTTTGTGACATGCAACGTGCTGGTAGTTCAATTACCCGGTATGCACCCTCCCTTGGTAAGCACCCTCCCCTGCTACCGTGGGATAGGCGGATGGGACACTGGTATACACTAGCTACACTAGCTAATTTCACTCTGGATTTGGGAAGAAGTTATGTCGATTGCCTGCATTCGGGGCAAAGCTTTCTTTCTCCATCTAGTAATAACTTTCATCTCTCCGCTTAGCTGTTAGGTCAGCCTCGAAGCCAGGTGATAATTGACAGATTCAGAGGACTCCCAGCCGCCTGCTTGCTGACCACCTAGTTGATGGATGAATGCGGAAACGATGCAGACTTAATTTCGGTTGGAAGCCAATTATATCTCAGGTTTAGTTCTTGGTCGCACCCGCGATGTGTCTGCTCATCGCCAGGTTACAACTATTGGGACCTTTAAAGCATCGCGGGCAGCCAATCATTTTCAGAGTTTTAGGCTGGCCGAGGAGGAATCAACAACCCCGCTACAATTCCTTTCGTCCAATCACCCCAATCTAAGAGACAGCTCGGCAAATCTAGCTATAAGAACTGAACCCTGTTATCATCATTATTAAGGCGATAAAAATGGGGCGATACATGTAGTTACTCGCAGCTAAGCTTGGGAATTTAAAAGGACTGGATGGTACTTTTGTTACCTAGCTCTTCCAAATTCCGCGGAAATCTTTATATCCACTAACCTGGACATTACTACCTCCCGCAAATCACTACTCTTCAAGGACATGGTAATATTCCATTCGATTCCAACCGGGTATCACATTTATGAAATGAACATCCCAACCGAACGCCGTCGCTAAATAAGACAAAACATAAAGCTGTCCAGACAACCTGGAAGGGACCAACTCCCCAATCATTCCGAGTCATAGTCATCCGTGTCTTCGTCGTGATCTAGCTTCTTAACATTCACCATGCTTTCGTCGAACTGGGAAATAAGACTATTAGCGTCGAGATCTTGTGAGCGGGAAGAATGGGACTGGAAGAACTTACTTTAGCAAGATCAGTAGCCTTTATGCCACGCTTTAGGATCTTCCGAATATACCGCTCGAGGAGGTTACACTTGTACTCAAGAGCCGCAATTTGCGCAGAGTTCTTGTTGCCATGGTGGTTCAAAAAGTTAAAGTCGAACTCGCCCGACCGCTCAAGGCGAGCCACCGAGGCCGCCATAGCCACCCGGGCGGCAGGGTCGTCTTTAATCGTCAGACTGCCCATTGCGAGATCGGCCGCAAGGATCGAATGGTTGTGTGCCGTCTTTGTGATGGCCTTCTTTATCGCGGTAGGGGGCTGGAAGTCTGCTGGATTCTCCAGCAAACGCTTAGTTAGGCCGGTGCTTGGATTGGCATCGGAGGCAACGCAATCAGCGATATCGCGGTCCATGGAATGGAGCCCCTGGCGCTGGAGCTTTTGGCTGCGGGAGGAAGAGCTGTCCTCCGACATTGGAATATCCTGTGAGAACTGCATCGTCAGCGGGGAACCACTGGTAAGTCTGACCAAGCCGACACGCGTAGGAAATCCATCCAGCACCGTCCCTTCTATTCCGCGCGCTGGAATAGTGTTGATGCGAGATACGCCCCGTGGAAACACACTAGGTGCACCACATTAGGCCATTGAAGCCCTGAGGTGACCAGGCTCAGGGCTGCTGGGTTGCGGCAGGTAGCCCAAGGGAAAATCGGTACCTTCTGGAACTTCGCTCTCAAATTGGCACCGGAGTGGGCCCCAGCGTCCAATTAATGAGTGCGACTTCACAATCTGCAGACGGCGGCCCGTTGCTCATCTAGGCGATAAAGTCCCAGACGTGCGGTAGGCTTGGCCGAAGGCAGTCCTGTCGGTGGAAGAGGATGGGGGTAGGGGTAAAAAGGTGTTCCAGAGAGGCGGTTGCTCTTGCAGGAAAGGAAAACCATGCCGAGGACATGGCCACGATGCAAAACTTACATTGTTGGTTGGACCAGGGGAGTAACCGAAGGATGTGTTCTCTGACATTATGGTTTCCTGTAGGAATGCATCAGTCAGCGGGGGAACCACTGAGTAAGTCTGACCAAGTAGACACGCGTAGGAAGCCGATCAAGCACCGTCCCTTCTGTTCCGCGCGCTGGAACAGTTTGAATGCGGTTAGGCCCCGTGGAACGCACGCGAAGTGCGCCACATTAGGCAATTGAAACCCCGAGGTGATGAGGCTCAGGGCTGCTGGGTTGCGGCAGGTAGCCCAAGGGAATCGGTACCTCCTGGAACTCTGTACCCAATTGGCACCGGAGTGGACCCCAGCGTCCAATGGATGCAGCTTCACAATCTGCAGACGGCGGCTCGTTGCTCATCCAGGCGATGATAGATCCCAGACGTGCGTTGAGATTGGCCGAAGGCAGTCCCATCGGTGGAATTGGAGAAGAAGGTAGAAAGGTGTTCCGGGGAGGGGGTCGCTCTTGCAGGAAAGGAAACAGCCATGCTGAAGACAAGGAAATGATGCGAAACTTACGTTGCTCGGTGCGGTCTGCTGAGCACCAAGGACTGGGCGGCCGAGTTTCGAGAATTCGTCGCTCAAGCGACCCTGTGAGAACTGCATCAGTCAGCTGGGGCCACTGTAATTCTGACCAAGTTGACATGCGTAGGAAAGCGAAGACCATGCTGGGGACAGAGCCACGATGCAAAACTTACCGAAGAGGGTTGATTAGACATTGTCTGTCATGGGACAGATCGGTGAGAGGAGGTGAGGGTCGACCACGAGAGAATTGAAGGGAGAATCTGCCCTTGGGGGATTGGAGTAGATTTCCTCGTCGAAGTGAGGAAAGTGGTGGGAGGTGGAGGTTGTTGTTTGGGAAAAGATCTGGAGTTGAGGGGGAGGGAGAGAATTTATAGTCACCCAGATTGGACTGTGCACGGGTTCAATTTGCAGGTGCTTCCATTTTGGGAATTGTATGCTATTGTGGGTGCTGCTGCTATTGTTGCTGGCAGTGAATTGGTGGATTGGTGGTGAATAGGCACGCCCGGCCAACATCGGATGAAGACCCACTTTATCGGCACATTCGACCGAAGTGGGGCCGCATCACTTGAATAAGGCAGACTTCGGAAAACCAGCAACCGCGTGTTTTACTTGGTCTATTTTTCAATCTCTCATTCTGGGATTCTGGGAATATAGCGGTGGGCTGTTTATATATTTGCTGTTAGCGGGCTGGTGTTGGTGAATAGGCAGCGCTGGATGATGTTATTGTGGAGGTCCACTTTTTCGGTGAATCGGACGGAAGTGGGGCCGCATTAACCAGTCCGACTTGACCGCCAGCAATCAGGTTTTTATCTGCTTAAATTTCTTACCAGAACGCAACCCTCCTTTTGATTGATTTTTGATTTCCAAGTTCGGTGCCTTTTCACCCATAACGCCCGGGAAAAAAAACCACCAGAAGATGGGCCGGACCAAGACCCAGGCCGGCAAGGACCGGGCCGCCCGTGAGAAAGAGCGCCGCCGCAAGCAGCTCAAAGCTGCGATCGTCGCCTCGCTGGCCGCGACGGTTGATGAGGTCGCTGGGGCGGTAGCGCCTCAAGGACCTACCCTGACACTGCAGCAAGCTTTCGGAGTAAGTGTATCCCCTCGTTCTCATTGACACACAATGCCATTTCTTGGGGTCTTAATGCAATCAAGCTTCCGCCGCTATGCGGTTGGGCTTATTGAAACGAGAATATCAAAGATCTGAGTACCTGGCAGTCAGTTGTGCCGTCCCCAGATACACGCGCAATCATGCCTATGTGTACGATGCTAAATGACATGGACCAGGCCTTGAAGGACATCCAAGACACCAACAAAGCCCTGCAGGACAAAATCGAGGCCCTCGAGAGTCAGCTTAAAGACGCCAATCGAAGCAAGAATGTCTTGGAGCATCGCGGAAACAAGTTCCGCAATGAACTCAAGAAGACAACGGGCAGGCGCAGGGGTCTCAAAAAAGACATCGAGGTGGGCTGCCGGGCTTTGAATTCCCTCGTAAGCATGTCCTCAGTCACTCCTTAAACATACAAACCCCTGGTATTTTGTGCCCAGGGCCATCGGCTGACTTCTTGAACTCATCCAGGCTCGCCGGGTTCAGGACACGGAGAAAGAAAATCGTAAACTTCGCCAAGTTGTCGATTATCTCATCAAGCACCCGCCACACAACGGAGTATATTTTGACGAGGTTAGATTCCTAAATACCCTGATGAAACTAGTGGTATTCCCGCTGACTCAAATGACTCTGTTATAGCACTTGCGTACGTGGGTGTCGTGGGAGGACGATGCTACGCAGACGCAGCAGCATGGCATGGCGGAGGAGAGCCATGCGGCAGGGGGTGGTATCGCCGCTACCGGCCAAAGAGTTACCGAGCCGCAGTAGACATTGAACACGAGGACGTGGGCGTCACGTAAACATCTGGCGCTGGAATGGGTGACGGCATGGGGATATTCAGAATGAGCATGACATACTTGGTCAGGAAGACCAATCGACAAGGAAGGACAGCTGGACCGAGTTTGCGAAAGTTTCATGTTGTAGGAGTTTGAAGGGTATGCTACACTGGCGCTCATGGAGATCTGGAACCTTGAATGCGAGTGATGATAAAGAAAAAGGAGTCTCAATCCAGTGGTAGATTGGTGGTAAATAGAACCCACCTCAATCGCATCTCTTGGAGCTTGAATTTTTGTCTCTGTTCAACTTTCCGATCCTTGAGAAGTAGAAGGCCACCCGGGACCGGGTCAAGAGCTTCGTGACATGACTGAGCTCATGGTCGAGCCCAAGACCGACCTCGAGACCTTGACCGCGAGAATCAACGGGGCCTGTAGGAATCTATTAGACGCCTTCGTTCCGAGAGGAAATTGCAGAGGAGAAAACTTGCGAAGGGCTCGGAAAGAATGCAGTCAGGATACCAGGGCCTTGTTATGATTGTGAGTTTGTCTCTTTTTCGCCGTCGCGGACGCATTGTTTATTTTCTGTGAGGGCCTTGAATCCGGTTGCTGACGCTCTGATGAGACCGATCGGCACTGAAGTACCTTTGAACAGACTTTACAGAACTTTGCGTCAATGCGAGGAGTTGGCAGGATATGGTACGCTGACGGTTAGAAACTGGTACATTGAGTGACGATCCGAGAAAGAGTCTCAATTCAGGGCATGGGATCCCATGAAGCGCCCTTGTATATATACACAGGACTCGCCTGTCCTCCGATCGCTCCCGTGCTTGACCCAACCCAAATCTAGTGCTTCGTTTTCTTCGCGTCCTCCTCGGCGTTTTCCATGAACTTCCTGCTAG
>Ga0247760_1002389_pt1 | contig 14383 bp, 13 predicted proteins | sample UWRJL171409R4_FD_179936 | JGI IMG/M metagenome (GOLD analysis project Ga0247760, IMG submission 179936) | Plant litter microbial communities from Arlington Agricultural Research Station in Wisconsin, United States - UWRJ-L171-409R-4 | ecosystem: Environmental > Terrestrial > Plant litter >...
GGCCCGCGCGCCCCCCCCCCCCCCCCCCCCACAATAATACCGCCCTGCCAGCTGCATTGAAATTTCCGCATTCCCCATACAAAACAGCACTTGGCTGATGCCACCGCCGGGACAAGGCACCGTCAATCGTGCAAGGCGCGCGCCATCAATCCAGGGCACCATCAATCCAACTTGCTTGCCTTCAATCCAACTTGCCGTCAATCCAATTTGCTGTCAACCCGCACCGCCCAATCGATTCGAAGCCGACGCGCTGTCACAATGATCGCGGCGACTTGGATTGACGGCGACTTGGATTGACAGCGTCCTTGGCCGGACTGCGGTGGACCGGCGCGGATATGAATCATGGAAATTTCAAGATTTTCCATACAAAAACAAGCCTGCAGCAAGCCCTACCGTCTGGCACTGTCAGGGTGTGGTCGCCGCAGCAATAGGGGTGGTCGCGGCAGTAAACCCCTTGTTTATTCTTCTAGAGCAACCGTGGCGGGCGTTGGTCAGAAAAAGGAGACAAGAAAGGGGGGCCAAAAAAATACATACAACACCAGGGATTCGCTGGTCGTCACCGACCCAACTACTGGTCTGGCGGTCACTGGCTTGTCTATGGGAGAGCGGACGGGATCCCGAATTTTCCAGCGCCTATGGTCGTATGTGACAGGACAGGTTGGGATTTTGAGCTATATGGTGGGGACGTTGATGTCGTTTGGGTGGTTGGTGGGCCCTTCAGAAGCATCCGTTCTGCGCCAAGCAATCTTCGATGTTGTCGCCAACCAGGTCCATACATGTTGGCAGCACAGATTGTTGGAGATGCACCTGCCGTGCCCGACCTGATGTGCCCGACCTGATGTGCCCGACCTGATGTGCCCGACCTGATGTGCCTAGTAACCTTTACGGCGACAGAGGAAGCCAGAACCTTTGATTATCAAACCCGGAACGTCTCCCGGTTTTGATACGTGCTCTGCGCTCTGCGCATCGGCAAGATTTTGAGCGGAACGCACGAACCCGAAATCATGAGCACTGTGTAGGACTCCTCATCCCCAACAATTAGATCAAGGGCGTGTGGCTCAGTTGGTAGAGCGTTCGCTTAGCATACCCTAGTATGCGAAAGGTCCTGGGTTCGATTCCCAGCTCGTCCAAATTCTAATCATCTAATCCTAGGATTAGAGCTTTATTTTTTTTTGCTTTTGTGGGCGGCCTGCTGGTGGTGTGGGGCTGGGTTTCGGGCTTGCCCAGGAAGCTTGGCGCTGTCACCCTCGGAAGCTTAGGTATTTTTAGCGTATGCTCTGCCAGTCACGTGATATCGATTCTAATCATGCTGCCGAGTCAATGATGTATTTCTCATATGGCTATGTGATTTGCCGCGATCATTTCTGGCCCAGCTTTTCTTCTATAGAGCAAAAATGGTCTTGGGAAATCATAGAATAAAGTTTGCTGATGGACCTTCTATCAACCCCCTGTGCTCCATTCCCCTCACTTTTGGCCCACGTCATTATCTATCGGGGCCAGTTGCATCGCCGAATTGTCAACTGCCAATCGTGGGGTTCATGTTCTGACCTCGAGTTTGTCCTGCAGCTTGAAAATGAAGTATATATTAGTAAGATGCCGGACCAGCTTATTGCGCTTGCCAGCAATTGCAACCGGCCTTAAACCCAAAGCATTCTCGACGATACCCAGCGGACTGGCGCTAGGTGAGCCTTGTTCGAGAAAAGGAGACGCCAAGTTGTTCTATCGGGCATCCACCGGAAGGCATTGGATTGATCTTTGACCGCCTTTGACTTGTAAGGACTCTGGACCATTTCGATGATAGCGTGCTAACAAGATTTTTCTTCGCAGTTCGTTGTTGCCTATGCAGCACCCTGGCCGGACCGCCAAACGACGAATAAGAAACCATGCGGAGCGTTGGGCTTAGTACTGACAGCCAGTAGGGTGGCGAGGAAAAGTGAGGCTTTCGGAGGACTGTGATTGGCAGACGACTGACTGACTGATCCTGGTCAGGGAACACACACAAACGGATATGCCTGACACGATGGTCGCGGATCCTGAACGATCGTGATCTCCAGAGACTCGACCAGTACCACACTATGGAAGCAGTGGCGGCGCTTGGCCTTGCCGGAAGCATTGTTCAACCCCTCGAGTTCGGCAACAAGCTCCGAAAGACTATCCTGGAAATATGGAATTCAGCCGCGGGTACCACAGCATCGAATTCCGCGACAAAGGCCATGGTGCAGACCTTCCTGGAAAGCCTCGAGTCAGTTTCGGCCGATCTGTCACAATACCCCAGTCTCCTCTACCAGCAAAACAACGAAGATACCCAGCTACAATCTGTCATCCTTAGATGCAGGGAACTTGCCGACGAGCTAGTCCGTCGGATTGACAAGTTACGCATTACGGGGCCATCAGGCAAGAGGAAAGCTTTCGCGGCAACCGTGAAAAGTCTGTGGCAGGAAGATGAGCTTGCCGAGATACAGAAACGGCTCAATATGTATCGGCGTGAGCTCGAGACAAGGGTCTTGTTATCTTTGAGGCAGGTAAGATACCTACCTGTCGCCTACCCCTTTCCCCCGTCGATTGAGGCAAAGATCGATGGAAGCTGACAGTGTAATCTAGGACAACCATGACAAGACTAGAGACGCAACAGCAAACACTATACTCCTGGGCCTTCGACGTAAAGACCAGTTTGGGGAACTACAACTCTCCGTCTCCAAAGTTATAGAGGACACAATCCGTGCCTAGTCGGCGATGCTAGCTCAATGGTCTATGGCCTGTTCCTCTGTCCGAGACTCACCGGCTTCAACTCCCGACAGTAGTACACCCCAGGTCCACCAAGGTGATTCACCAGGCGCACAGGAATCGGCGCTGAGCCCGAAGCTTCTCGGCGAGACGTATGCCGCTGGGGGACAATTTTCGCTAATCCGGTTGTGCCTGACGGGACTGAGCATGGATGCAAACTAAGATGCGCCGAGGAGCGATCTATCGCCCGGGAAACTACAAACCATGTGTTGGAGGATAGTCGGGCGGCCCAAGAGCCGCTGCTTGGGTCTACTCGAAGTCCTGGCGGAAGTGAGCAAGCGGAGGCGGTCGAGGCTAAGACCGGGAAGAGGGTAACTTTCAGACTGTGGAAGATCGAAGTGGTCGCCGACACTGGACGGCTGTGCAGAGAACTCTGGGGAGCGTATGCTACCAGGTGCTTGAAGGGAATGCCATGGCCGCAGTGGGGAAACGAGAGAGAAAGAGGGCTAGGGAAATTCAAGCGAGCATAGATCGATATATGATGAGAGAAGCTCAGGATGCCGAGGAGCTGGCCGAGTTGACCCGAGAGGCCCCCTCAGCCGCGTCCGACGAAGACCATGCCGAACAGCAGCGGACAAGACTGTGGGTTGTTCCGCAGAACGTACCTGGCAGGGACACCTCCTCCAAGGATGTGGTACGGCGCGCCGATTTGAGCTACTACATGGCAGCAAAGCAGATCATACCAGGACGCCCGTTACTAAGCTCAAACACACCAAGCAACTCGCCGTCAAAGCCAAGGATGCAAATGGGTTCTGGGAATTCCCATCCACGGGGTGCTCGTGAATGCAGGCACGCAAGGGTTCTTCTGGGGCTGGTTATAGTATGCATGGGATTACTTCAGGTTGGGGGGCTCGAGTCTTTGCAATACTTGCCCAGGTCTTTCAAGGATGAGATGGGTGTCTAGTTAGTCTTGGATCAGTTCTCATTTTCAAGCGCCGTCGGCGAGCTGCCTTGCCCGGTGGTACCTATTCTAGAGCTAACACAATCACAAAGCTCGCCAATTCCTCTAAATCCAGCCCGATTGGTATCTTCATTACGCCAAGGTCCTCCCATCATGAATCATTAACAATACTAATACACTAATCTCACAATGTCCATCTCAAAACTTGCCACCATTCCCTGGGGCTCCTATCATTCCGCCCTGAACATCATCCTCCACCGAGCCGCTTCTCTCCACAGTCCTAACTGTTTCGAGCGGGTTCTTCCCCAGCATCTCCTCTTCACTGTTGGACATACTCCCCAGCCGACTTCCCTTGTGCGAGCGAGCCGACGGGCTCCTGAGGTCCCTCAGTGCAAAAGAAGAGCCGCCAATGGTCTGCAACCCCCTAGATCCGCTGGCGCCGCCGCCATAAGGCAGGTTCGAGTTCTTTGCCGAAGTCAGCTGGAAGAAACGTGGGAACCACTTCCTCATAAGTCCGTGGAGTGGAGGGATCGAAGCCGTGATGATGGCGAGGTTGCACTCGATGGAGGAGTAGACAAAGGCAATATCGTGGGTGAAGTCGTCACCTCGATCGGCCGGAGGGTAGTAGAGGAAGTAGATGGCGCGCATGCGGAGGATGCTGAAGACGGTGACCCTGTCAAAACTCTTGTCAGTTTCCTGTTCGTTTCCGACTTCATCTAGGCACGGTCTGAGAAACGGATGCAACTTACACAATGCCCGAACACAACAGACAAATCAAGATGATCTTCAGCTTCTTCGCCACCTGCAGCCCCCACACAATCTTGATGGGAATGATCAGGACCAACACATCCGTCAGAATGGTCAGCCCCGACGTGACCAGATACTGCATGGCCTCGTTGTTGCAAACCCCACCCTCCACACTCTTATCCCAGTATTTGTACACGGGAACACAGGTGAATATCGACGCAAACAGCACCGCCACCATGAGCGCAATGTTTGACCAATTCAACACCTGAATCCCCTTGCGCAAACCCCGCTGGTGTCCACCCAGCCGAAGCAAAAAGAACAACACCGAAGATTTGACGAGGGCAAGTTGCGGGTTATACAGCACCACGACGATATAATTAACAATCATGCCATTTCGCGGGTTGAACGTTCCGGGGGGCGGGATTTGCCAGAGATGAATCCCAATATATTGCATCCGCATCATGTACCATGATATCACAGCCGACAGGGCGGCCAGGATTCCCGCAGCGATGATGAAGTAGTCATCGGCACCGAAGGTTTTGGTTTTGAACCGATCGTATATGCGCAGGGATACGAAAACGACGGAGAGGGCGGGGAAAAATATTATCAGGAAGAGGCCGAATTGTTGGAGTGGTGTGGTTGGATACGTCGACAGGTCGAGGGATTGTTGGGGGAGTGGCAGTGGTAATGTTGTTGTGGTTGTGTTGGCGGCAGCTTGTCGGACCAGCAAGGGGGCCAGATGGTGAGAAGGGAGCACTGCCATTGTGGAGACCAGAGATGCTAGGTTCTCCAGGCAGCTGCAGGATGTCGGAGAAAGAACGATCTGGTTTTTGTGTGGGGATCTGATCTTATCTGATCGATCTGATTTGATCTGATCTGACAAACCCCGTGAGAGAGGAAGAAAAGGAAGAAGGAAAAAGAAAAAAAAAGTGACAGGAAGTGAAAAGAAGGAAGAAGTTAGTGTCAAAATCCTGCAACTGCGCTTCATCTTCATCTTACATATCTTACATATCTTACATGCTTTTTTCCAGTTCAAATCTCACCTTATCGATCCTCTTCCTGTCTCGCATCTACTGGACTGGTGTTGTACCAATGTTAGAGTACAAAATCCGCCGCAAACGCCGCCGCACTGCAAGGCAATAAAAAGACTTGACCAATGCCGTCCGTGTGTAGCCGTGGGGGCGACCTGGTCTCCAAAAACTCAACTATATTCATCCCCGCCAAAGACGGCTATGATGTGATACGTTAGGGTCAATTCCAATAAGGCTGGCTGGGCTGGCTAGGCCCTGGCGGGGCAGGCGTGGGGCACAAAAAAAACAAGAACCTGACATGTCCCGAAAAAGAAAAACCATGTGCACCTACCTAGCCATTCAGCGGACGAGGAACTGATTCTTTGCCGTGGGTAGTGTATTTCTGGGGTCTGGGCATGCAGTTTTCTGCGTCTGCGCCGGGAACTTGCAGCTGCCCAGGTGATTATTCTGTGTTCTGTACCACCAGCGCCAGTGCCGATATGGACCGACCGACCAGAAACATCGTGGAATCGGGTCCAGTACTTTGTAGGGCGGCAGTAGAGGCCCGCTTTGGAACTTTTTTTGTGATTCATCCCAGTCATTCGTCCGACATGTAGCTAGTCTGCTGCATGCCCCATGTTTATGTCTAGTGTTATCCAACCCTCAACACGGACACAATCGAACGATAAATCGGTTAAAAGAAAAAAAACAGAGACGTCTTTCCCATCCCCCGGAACGTGCATCTAGATACCCCCCCGTCTCCCCGTGCATTTGTCTGTGTCTGGTGTGGTGAGGTGTGGGTGGGGTGGTCCAGTCGGTGTCGGTGGGTTACTGGGTTGCTGCATGTGCCGACCCGGGTTTGGGTTTGAGTTTGGGGCAAGGCTCCAAGGTAAGGTACAGGGGGGACGGCTAATTGATGTCTTCCAAATGGTTGGCGGGTTCGGAACGGAATCCTAGCCTGCGAAAAAGCGGCTATTCTTAAAGTCGCTCGCTCGTCCGCTGGTAGGTAGGTAGGTAGGTAGGTACCTACCTAACTTACCTGAGTGTCATTTATTTTTGGGCAGGGCAGGACAGGGCAGAGCAGGGCAGGGGCCGGGATTTGGGTTTTGGGGGTTACATCAACACTATTCTAGTGTGGGTACACCACCGATGACATATATGTGTGGTGGTCAGATCGATTGACTTGCTCTGCTGCTTACCTCCCTCTGCTGGGCGGACTTATCGGATTTTCCCGTAGCACGACATGGCCCTTTTGACAGGAGAATGATAAGGATTTCATCAGTAAATCCTGCTTGTGTCAGTGTCGCGGTCGGTAAAATTTGAAATGTTGATAAATAGCGGGCTGGAACTGATCATAGGCTTGGCGCTGCAAGCAGCACAAATGTTCCATCCCATGCTACTTCTGAAGCACGTACCACCGCTCACATCATGGTTCAGGAGCTGTTTATGCAGAATGATTAGAGATCAATACATTGTCTCTGGGTGAATTATGAGACGATCCATGCTATGACTTTATTGTTACACGAAAGGGGGGGAATGGATCCCTTACCTGATCCCCCGCCCAATTTATCCTCATCTTTGTTATGGCGGTACTTTTTTTTTTTTCTTTACCCAAAGTTTGAGGTTTGGGTGGCTCCTCCGCGCCCAGGGTTGCAATACCGATGACCATGTCGCTCGCTCCTTTTTATTTCTATTTTGACCCATCTTACGCCGCCATTCTGCCTTGGGTTCTTCATCCCGCACTTTTCCCCCTTCTTTTGTTCGCTCTCCGAGGTGTGCAGTAAGTTATTTGCTGTGGTCTGGTCTGGAGGGGTGCCAAGATGTTGTTCCGCAGCATTATTATTCGCTCATTTTCGGCCGTATTGGCGCTTACCTTCATTTCTTATTTTGGTGCGGCTTCTGGTCAGGGAGTCAGTGATAATGCGACATTTGACTACATTGTGGTAGGCAGCGGGCCCGGAGGTGGTATCGTTGCCAGCAACCTCGCCTTGGCAGGCCACAGTGTGTTGCTGATCGAGGCGGGCCCCGATGCGAGCGATGATGCATCCACGACGGCAACAGCGCTCGCCTTCCCCGGAAATCCTAATCTTCAGTGGGCTTTCTTTGCAAAGCACCACACCGATCCCGCTGTGGAGGAGCGTTATCGTCTCAATGTTTGGACTCTTCCTGACGGCTCGTACTTTGTCGGATCCAAGGAGAAGGCTCCAGCCGGTGCCACTCTCAATGGTGTGTGGTATCCTCGTGGCGCGACCCTCGGTGGCAGTGCTATCGTCAACGCCATGGCTTCGGTTCTGCCGAATGATGCCGACTGGGACAAGATCGCTGAGCTAGTTGGTGATACTTCATGGAAGTAAGGCTCCCCATGTCCCGCTTCAAGCTGAACTGTAACCCAGAGCGGTGAACAGACTGACATCAAGATAGTGCTGCATCCATGAGAAACATCTTTGTAAAGATTGAGAGAAATCTGTACCTTCAGCCGAACGAGTCCAGGGAGGGACATGGATTCGACGGTTTCGTGCAGACTGGCTTGGGGGACTCGAGCTTCTACCTGTCGGAACCGGGACGGCTTGCGTTTTTGTCTCATCTCGCACAAGACCTGAGCAGGGCGACGACACTGAGCCAAGATGCGGCACTCGGATTCCTAGACCGCGATGCCAACTTTGCCGGGCCATCCCGGGACAAGGCTTCCGAATCCTTCGGCCTTCCGATGCACAACAATAACAAGGGCCGTCGCTGGACTCCTCGCGACCTCGTCAAGGACACGGTTGCCAAGGGGTCCAACCTGACTCTGGCCCTCGAATCGCTGGCCACCAAGATTCTGTTTGACAGATCCGGGCCGACACCCAGGGCCAACGGCATCCAATACCTCCAGGGCGCGGGCGTGTATGGCGCAACGTTCAGGTACAACAAGACCACAGCTCCCCGCGGGACGCAGAAGCAGGCTTTTGCGCGGAAGGAGGTGATTCTCAGCGGCGGCGTGTTTAACTCGCCCCAGTTGCTCCAGCTCAGTGGAATCGGCGATGCCAGGCTCCTGCAGTCGCTGGGGATTCCCGTGCTCGTCGACCTTCCCGGTGTTGGCGAGAACCTGCGTGACAACCAGGAGTTGCCGGTTGTTGGCCTCAGTCCTGTCAACATCACGTCGGTGCCGCGTGGCCCCCCCGAGGTTGCATGCACCTTTGGTGCCCCCGGCGACCCGTGCCTTGCCCTGCTAGCCAACAGTACGGGGCCCTATTCGCAGCCCTCAGGGAACAGTGAGTGTGCGTTCGTCACGACATTCCACAGCCCTGATGGGAACCGCGATGTCATTACTTTTGCGTAAGTTCAAGCCTCCTCTCTTAGGTCAGAACAGGACCCCCAAGCTGACTCAATTAACCAGCCCACCCGGGGTATTCCGCGGCTTCATGCCCCCAGCTGCCAATCTCCCCTTTGCAGACGCACCGACATCCCTTTGGCGAAGCCTGGCGCGCATGACGGTCCAGAACAATGCCGGGTTCGTACGTATCAAATCGACTGACCCGACCGTGCCCCCGGATATCAATATCCGACAGTACGAGTCCCCGCAAGCGGGCGAGATTGACCTCAACGCCATGATCGACGCTGTGGCCTGGGTGCGTCGGCTGTTCATGACCTTGCCGGCACCCTTTGGACCCGTCACGCCCACCGAGCCGCCGTGCAGCGTGGGGTTCACGCCTGAAGGGTACTGCATCGACCCGGAGCAAGACCGCAAGTTCATCTTTGAGCAGACTTTTGGTCACCATCCCGTGGGCACGTGCAAGATGGGGAAGCGGGAAGATGGGATGGCGGTGCTAGACTCGAACTTCCGAGTGTTTGGCGTCGAGGGACTGAGGGTGGTTGATGCGAGTGTTTTCCCTGTGGCGCCTGGTGGCTTCCCGGTCATGCCGACATTTATGGTGGGGCAGAAGGGGAGCGAGGCAATTTTAGCAGGTGTCTAAGGTACCTACTTTTAATCGTGACGTATTGTACTTGTACAGCTACACAAGGCACGTAGGCAGGTATCTTGTGCACCAACACTGGCCGTGTCCGCTGTTGAAGGGCCACGACTGGCCTCCAGCTGGGAATGGCTCAATACATTTCAAGTTAACAGTTGGAATTCACTAGCGGCGTGGTGGACATGATTTGAAAATAAGATTTGCGTTCAACATCGAATGACCACTGCCATGACTCTAGGAGGGTCCAGCATGACTGACTGCACGTGACTGTTGCGGTGGCCTACACCAGGGCCAACTTGGCCACTGTGCCTTCTCTCCCAAACATAGTCTCGTCACTTCTCTCGTCGGCTCACGGCTGGGCATCTTCGACTCGCCTCAATCAACTTGGCTGCACCCGCGACGCGGAACATCGAATGGTGACGGGCTGCCACTCCGGGGGCCCACGGTCACAGAGATGAACTTCTATAGACTTCGCAATCTCCCCGCCTGGGCTGACCGCCCGCTGGCTCTCGAGATGGTCGTCTCCAGCCCGATTGGCGTTTCACCGCACCAAGTTCGCATCACATCGGTAGCTCTCGCCATCGATCCATGGACTCGGCCTCCGACGAAGACAGCAACGCTGACCATGGCGGGTTTCAACCCATGCCATGTCGCCCACTTGAGCTCTGGCACTGGAGAATGGACATTCTACACACCTGGCCTGGCTGAGCCGCTATATCTTGATTGCCACTTCCACGGCCTCACTCCGCTCAACGACGTGGACCCTGAACTGCACGAGTGCGACTGTATCGCTATCTCAGGCCCGACAGGCCATCCTATCGGCTCATGGCAGTCTCACGCCGGCGATAAGTCGTTCATGTGGATCCGGGACGCTCTGCCTCAGATGCTGCCCACGGTCCGATTCGCCATGTTCGGCTATGAAACTACCCTGCATCCCACCACGCCAGCTGAGGCTGTTCCCGATCTCGCCCATTCCCTCATTAGCGTCCTGAAACGCTGTGGCTGGTCATCCCCCAGCGCAAAGCCCCTGGTCTTCCTCGCACACAGCTTGGGCGGTGTCGTCCTCAAGCAAGCCTTGGTGATGCTCGCTCGGGGCGGACAGACCGAGACGTTTATCTCAACTCTCATGCGCGGCATCATCTTTTTCGGCGTCCCCACCCAAGTCATGCCGATACACAGTGTCTTTACCATGCTCGATGGCCAGCCCAGCAGAGGCAGCCTGGTGGCACGGCTCTCGGACAATTCCCATTACTTGCGGGCTCTAGAACGCCAATTTGATGGCATCTCGCTTCTTCGCGCGGTCAAATTTTTTTGGGCTTACGAGACCAAGGAAACGCAAACCATGGCGATGAGCGACGGATTTACCACATCCGCGCCATCTACCGTTCTTGTCACAAAGGAATCCGCCACAGGAGGGCGAACCAATGAGTCTCTGAACACAATCCAGATCGACGAAACCCATTCCGACATGGTCAGGTTCTCACCAGGAGACCACCAAATCCAAGTTTTTGCCAGCATGCTTGGCGAAATTTGCGCTTCTCAAACCCAACCGGTCTTGGTCAGTCCTCGTCCGAGCAATGCAGGCGGCCTTCATGTTCTCCCTGGGCTTTCGACTCAACCGAACGCGCATGCCGCGTCGCCACTGCCCCAGACTGCTCCTGTATGGGACGATGCGAGTAAGTTTGACCCGATACATGTACTGGCTAAGGAATATGGTAACCTGACAGTGTCTGGATTCCAGGAATCATGGACTCATTGCGCCTCCCAGAGCTCGCTGCTCATATTGAACAAATCGTCCCGCATGCGGACCATACGTTCGACTGGGCATTTGATAAGCCTTCCATCGGCCTTTCCCAATGGCTTCATGACGGTAGAGGCATATTCTGGATTAGCGGCAAGCCTGGTTCTGGCAAATCGAGCCTGGTGAGGTTCTTGGATCGCGATCCGAGAACCAAGCAGCTTATGCACCAACAAGCGAAGGCCAGATTTTTCTTCCATCATCGTGGTACCCCACTTCAAAAGTCCTTCGAAGGCCTGCTGCGAAGGATCGTCAGCCAAGTTGTGGCGGCTGAACCGCGCCTCTCCCCTATTTTGCGATCGGTTCTCGACGACCAGTATAATCGGGAAGCCCAGCAAGCGGGTTTGGGCACACTTCACCAGCATCTTCACCATCTTGCTTCCAATGCCGGCTGCCTCGCTTCTGATGGTATTGACCGTGAAATTGACGATATCATACGAGATCAGAACAGTCTTGTATCTCTGCGAGAGACGCTTGCTCCCTTTGTCAACCCAGCTAATTTGAAAGCCTTCCAACGTGTGGAAAACGAGCTGACGCGGTACAGGGATTGCTGCCTTAAGGACGGCGACAGGCTCAGGAAAGAGCAATTGCTGAGGCGTGCGTGCTGGGTCGGTCCTGAGCTAGCCAATCTCTCCGAGACGTGCGTCTCTCTGTGGCTAGGAAAGCTCGATCTGAATGGTAGAATTCGCAGTACCCTCCAGAAATATGGCGCCCCGGTCCTTGAACAAAACGAACTGCTATCAGTCGGCGGCGGGGAGCCTCGAGTGCGGTTCAGTGAAGACACGGAATCTCAAATCGAAGCTTTCCTGAAAGCTCAAATGCAACGCGAGAAGCTCAGGATCCAAGTCCAAGACGGTGGATGGCAAAGAGAACGACTCGAGCAAGTTCTTGTACAGATATGTCTCCAAGATGATGTCAAGTTGGACATATGTCTCTTCCTTGACGCCCTCGACGAGTACGACGCCCCCCCGGAGTTTGTCTCGCGGTTTTTCAAGAACTTGACAGAAGGGAGGTTTCCAAAAACAAAAATCAGAGTCCTGTTTTCAAGCCGGCCGTGGACTCACTTCCGGGACGAGTTTGCCGGCTATCCAGGATTTAGAATTCACGAGCACACTCAAGACGACATACGCAACTACTGCTTCACAACTATTCCTGGCGAGATCAAAGCAGTGTGCAATTTCCCGCACCTGGTTGAGGACATTGTGGCTCGCTCAATGGGGGTATTCCCTTGGGTGAGACTTGTCGTTTCGGATCTTCACAGGGTGGCGGCCGAATACTTCCTCACCGGCACTGATATCAACCAGAAACTCCTGGAGACGCCCGGGGCTCTCCCCGGTCAACTCGAAGAGTATTACGTGTCCATCATGGAAAGAGTACCCTTCGTCCTGCGCTGGAAATGCTATGTTGTCCTGGAGACGTTGGCCAGGTCTGACTTCAACCTTTCAGCAAACGACCTCTCCCGAATAGTTTCCGTGTCAGAAAGCCGTATTCCATCATACTACCGCCCTAACTGGGGCATTCGCAGCACGCCAGAAGAGCTGAGAGATGCGGAGCAGCTCGTGTGGGGCGTCTCGGGGGGGTTAGTCGACATTATTGCGGGCAGCTCTCCGCGAGCTGGCGCACGCCCAGACATTAAGAAAATCAGGAAAGTTCAGTTAATGCACAAGACTGTTAAAGACTTTGTCATGGACCCTCGTTTTCGGTACCTGGTACTCGGAAGGAGTCGGGCAGAGGTTAGGGAAGAAAACGGCCACTCGTTTATCGCAAGATATCTCTTATTTCCGGATAACCTGCAGGAGTCCAAATCGGATGAGTCCAGACTCTACACGCATCTCCGCCGAGCTGAAGAGACTACAGGTGTCAGCCAATACGAATTTCTCAAGGGGTTGGACCACAACCACCTGATCGGGCTGGGCGTCTCATCTCTTCCCTCGCTTGCCGCGAGATCCGGCTTGCGACTTCTTATCAAAGATGTACACCAGAAAGATGCGCTGTGCATGGCAAACTGCCAGGATCGCCTGCTAAGCGACCTAGTCTCTGGTACAGGTATCCCGTTTGACCTATCAGCCGGCGAGGCTGCCAAGACAGCCGAATCATTCTTGTCGAGAGGATTTGCAGTTGAGCAAGACGTCGAGGGCTTGACAGAGCTCATGCGGCTGATATACGTCGAAAATATCCCTAACGTGGCAGGCACGGCAGGCATGGCTTTGAAGCCCTCCCGGCCAGACCCGTATTACGTGCAGCTTTCGACTGTGGTGGCGAGATTTGTCAAAGACCCGAACATCAATCTGCGCTGGGCCCCGCTAGCGGGTCAGTTGCCCGGTTTACTACACACGCATGGCTTTGACGGCAGCATGATTCACCTAGCCACGCCCGAGATTGCAGCTGTTCTGCTTGAGCGTGGAGCAAATCCCAATGCCATGATGAAATCCCCGATCCAGGGTTCTCCGATCGACTATATAATTTCATCCGAATCACTCCATCCATCGTCGTCAACTCATCTTCATCATCTTGTCCTACTTCTTCTCCAACACGGTGGTAAACCACAGGTAACGACCCCCGATGAATGGGACACATTTTTGACGCACCTGGCCCGAGATGGGTTTGACATTGAGTCTGATCTCTGGTACCCGTTTCCGCTCCAGTAAACTCGGTTGTGGCTGGGCTCTGCGCACAGTCAGAGGGGAGGCAAGGAGAGGGCTCGGGATTAGCGAGGCGAAGAGGCGAATAATTCATGTTGGAGCACATTGGCAGTGCCTTTCTGTCTTGGTATGCAGCCGTCTGGGATTTATTTGCCCTGCAAGTTTGCGCCTAACCAGTTCAGTCTCGATGGCTGCGAGAGGGGCCAAGAAAAAAAAAAAGGGGGGTTCTTAAACACAAATGCCTGTTTTTAGCGTGTCAAGTATTGAGATATTCTAATGGAAAACCTCAGCGTCAATATGAACAGCTGGTTAAAGGTTGGGTGACTTCCCTCATGGGAAAATCATGGCATGTGGCATGCCATGGACGCGCACAGCCTTGCGAGAACAGGCCGCCGTGCATCGCCAGAGCCCTCCCTCTCCCGATACTTGCTTTTTTGCACCACGCCATTCCCAGCCGTCTGCCCACCCCGCTGCTGAAATTGGAGGGCATCAGCCTTAATTGCTTGTCAGACTGATCTAGAGCTAAGGGGGGGGGGGGGAAAAAACCCTAT
>Ga0247760_1002390_pt1 | contig 14377 bp, 11 predicted proteins | sample UWRJL171409R4_FD_179936 | JGI IMG/M metagenome (GOLD analysis project Ga0247760, IMG submission 179936) | Plant litter microbial communities from Arlington Agricultural Research Station in Wisconsin, United States - UWRJ-L171-409R-4 | ecosystem: Environmental > Terrestrial > Plant litter >...
CCCCAGAGACAAGGCCACACACTATTGAGGCTGCATGGTTCTTGTGTAACAGAACCGGCATCGCACTCAGTTGATGCAGCGCGTTGATGCCCTTGTCTGGGTGTTAGTGGCCGACCTTCTTGCCTTGCAATTCGGTGCAAGTGTGAGCGAGCAAGTGCACAGCTGGCGGCTCGAGCGTAGGGGATTTGTGATACTCGACAACGGCAGACGTTCAGTTGTTAGAATCACTGCCGCCTGCCTGTCGCACAAGACGAAAATACCTCACGCCAAGGTCAATTACCTTATTGACTTGACATCGGTGAAACGACCGCCAATCAGAAATAGGGTGGCACCCCCCCCCCTTCAAGGCGGGGAACAGACCGCCAGCCTGCCGGCCACGACCAAAGTACCTCACGCCAAGATCCATTGACTTGATATCGGTGAAACGACTACCAATCAAAATCAAGTGGCACCCCCCTCTCCAAAGGAGGGGAAACAGTCCTCACGTCAGGGCACAGCACAAACTTCGGGAGTAATTTCCCCGGCTTGTCAAGGCGAGCATGCAGGCGATGAGGGTTCCACGGAGTCAATTACAAGTTGCGCAACCAGACGGTGCTGAGGGTCGAACTAGCTTCCCATCCTCAAAACGGGGAGCGAAAGAGAGATAAACTCAGTAACAGTGCACTCGCTCTCTGATCAAAGGGCTTAATATGATAATGATTACTCCTATCTATAGCACAGCTGCTTTTAATCACCAAAATCTGCGTAGTTGGATTAATCACCAAAATTTGCGTAGTTGAGAAATTTGATAGGGACAAGGTCAAACTATATAGCTCTTGTCCACACAGTCTCACAAACTTCCACCAAGTGGACCTCCACTCGAATACTTTACCACAGCCGCTTCAACCGCACTTTCATGTCACGATCAGGGGGCACGCCCACACTTCCGGTCCTCGTTGCATCGTTCCTTGCAGGCCTATCAGAAGGCCGGCCATCTGCCATGGTCCACTCCACAAACTCGACGTCAAATTTGGCAACTAGCATGGCGAGGGTGATGATGATCTCTTGCTTGGCGAAGAATCTGCCCGGACACATGGAAACGCCGCCCCCATAGGGAAAGAAGCTGTTGGGGCCCCCGGCCATGGCAAAGTGCCGTGTTGCCGCCGCCGTTTCGGTATCTTTAATGTGCCTTGCAGCCCAGAATTCGGATGCCGGGTGTCCCTCGGCATGCCAGACCTCTTCGTCGAGGTGCGCAATGTCCGTTGGCGCCTGGAGGAGCGCTCCTTTCTCCAGACAGTGTCCTTGTACCACAATGGGCGCCATGATTTCGCGAGTGATATTTATTGATACGTGGAGGCGCAGGAGTTCAGCATAGACGGACTGAAGAAGAGGTAGAGAAGCCAGGGTCCGCGCATCCATGATGGTGGTTGGCTTTTGCGTCGTCTTCTTTGGGTCCGTCAGATACACTGTCATGACTTCCTGCCGCACCGCCTTAAGCAGCGCCGGGTCTTTGGCCAGCTCCATAAAGCCCCAGGTTGCTATCGGAACCGTGTTCGCGTTTTGGCTACAAGAAAGAGTTAGGCAAGTAACTAGGTAGGTAGGATGGTAAAAGAGACAAAAAAAAGGCCAGGGGCTGCTCCTGCCTAGGTACCTACCCTGCTATCGCCGTTATTGCTACAATCCCCGCACTGGTTTCAACACTGAAATTGCTCTCCCTCATCCACTTGGCCAGTTCTCTCGCAAAGCGTGAGCCGAAATTGGGCTCCCAGTCCGAATCAGCCTCCGCGCCAGCAGGGTCGAAGCCCGCCCACGCCGCCTCGAGATAGCGCGCACATGCGGCACGGTAGCGGTCCCGCTTCTCCCAGGCCTGTCGGTTCATCCACCGCGGCAGGCCCCAGACCAGGCTAAGCGAAATCTCATCAAAGTCCCAGAGAAGCTGGCAGAAACCCGGGTTCAGCTCGAGGATGCGCGGTCCGACAAGTGAGATGATGGCGCACTCTGCCATGTGCGTCCGCATGAAGGATACTACAGAGATGGTGGCCCACTCGCCGACAGCGAACCTATCGAGACGCTCCGTGAAGAGCCGTTGGTACGACTCGGCAAGTTTGTCGGTCTCGTTCGGCCGCGCGAGATAGTCGCGCAACACCTGGTGGAAGCCGGCCCAGTATCGCCGTTGCTCCTGCGACTTCAAGTTACTTTGCATGCCATTCGCATCGAAGCTTGGTTCTGGCACTACTTGGAGTCGGCCAGATTTGTCGTTTGCAAATTTGACCAGGTCCTCCTTCGTTGCGCCCCAGAGGTTGGCCATGATGAGGAGGCCGAACTTGTCGGAACTGACGGCGTCTATTTTCCGAAACATGACTTGTACGTTCTGCTGGCCTGTGATGAGGTAAACCTTCATTGGGCCGAGATAGAAGCCTAAAATCTTGTTGAGACGCAGGGGCCGTCTAAGGTGAGGGAGAAGAGGGTCATGGTGGTGCGGTCAGTTTTTCAAGCCCTAGAAAATGAAATGCCAGGCAGGATGCCCAGTTCTTGAACACGCAACGTACGTGACTCGCAATAGAAAAGAATGCGGATCAGTCATATAGCGGTATGTGTTGGACACATACGGTAGTGTGTCGCTAAGCATCGGAACGCCAGTGCTGGGATTCATAGGCCGGCGGCACCATAGGAAGATAAATGCAATCAAAATGAGTGCTGATATGGTGAACATGGCGGCGGAAGGGTCGTTGAAGCTTCGCAGGTGGACTGGCGCAGAGCCGCCGGAATGAGGTACCGTCATTCTTGCTCTTGGGACTCCTCTTAGTTCTTGCAAAGTAGGATACATCAGACACATGGTGCAGCTTCCTGCAGTGGGTGGTCACGACCAACCTCACTTTATATAGGCACCGGGGTTGTGCTGCTCTAAAAAGGGCCAGAACCATGCATGCTGGGCATCCCATTACCTACCTGGGAATGGTGCGTTCAGTACCCCGCATCCGCCTGTGAGGAGCAATGTGTGTCATGCTTTCCAGCCTAACCGCTATGCCGCATCGGACTGCTACTAAAACCCACAATAATCTAGACCCTGGATGTGATTTGCAAGTTGATATTGCCGGAGAATAGAAAATTACGGCTCACAGTCAGCATCACGAACGCATGCAAACTTGAATCGGAGTTGGAGTCGGAATTGGACTTGGAACTGGAATCAGTCTGTTAGAAAAGCAGCTGGAATCACCAAGAAATCAATAATATGAAATAGAATGAGAACAGGAACGATAACTTGAATCTAAATAGGAACCAACCATACCACCAAAATAGCTGTCACATTACGAAAAAACCGATTTAAGAAAAAAAGAAAAAAAAGTACTCAACCCCCTCACCAGTGAAATAAAATCTTTTCTAATTCTAATATTATGATGGTATTTTAGCGTTAAAGATAGGCGGATTTTGGTATGTTAAAGTTGTACGGTTAAATTCCATGGTGTTTTTGTTACATTTTTGTCACCGGAGGTCGATGTCACGAACTGGCAGGAGCTAGGATTGGAAGGAGCAAGAGTTCGGAGGTTGGCTCCGAAATGACGTGGCTTTCGGAGCGTAACTCCCAGCGTGACGGAAGCATTGCGATTCCATACCGATTACCAGACGAATCGGTTTGTACTATTATCTTTAACCTTATTAGTAAAATAACAAAACGAAAATAACATCATTACAATATCCAGGTGGGTGAACCGGCAGTCTAGGTCTGTGTAGGTCGGAACTCGTTTAAGACCGGAGTAGGTGTCGTTTTCGGAGTTTTTCAGATATCAGGAGTTGAATATGTTGGGGCTAGAGTATGTCCCCTCCGAATACACAATACATTATGCGACTCCTTTTTGAGTGTATCTGGATCGCTAAAGTATTTAGCTGTTTATCTCCTTGTTCTTAATCTTGGGGTCGGTTAAGACCCACAGCACGCTGTACGGACCCTGGTCGGGGATTCGATTTCCTGCTAGTATCAGCCAGGTGAGCAACTAGCCGACCAGTTCGGGGCACGCGTCTTTCTACTGCTGCTGTATCGCCGTTATGACTTGAAGACTGCCAGCACCAACCCTGATAACCGACAGTACGCAACTCAGCGCGTCAGGATGGACCGGTAGCGTATAGATGCACTGGCGGTTTTCTTGACGTGCTTTTTTCGGCAAGACTGTGCTTGGCCAGCAAGATCAGACTGCGTAGAGAGTCAAAGACATCGCGGACTTGGACGAGGTGACTGAGGCCGTTGCGTGTGTCAACATCCCGTTCGGTCTGGCCGGGAGACCAAGGCGCATCAGTATATTCACTCGACCTAGGCGTCAGGGCTCTCCTCTTTGATCCTTTTGATGGCATCGTTACCCTGCTATACGTCTATCGAGGTTCCCAAGGTGCACCGGCTTGGGGCCGATGCCATTTGTCTTTTGAAGAGGGAGCTGCATTTTGGTCAGGTGCGTTTGTTGCGCCGAGTATTGTATTTAGCAAGGCCCGCTCCTAACGAATCCTATCTGCTCTTTATTCAAAGGCTGCCCAGAGGGTATTATCGAGATTACCGTGACGTCCCCCATTTTATGATGCGGCATGCCGCCGTCATGGCGTGCTGCATGTGGTTGATCAGGATCATAACATAACACTCCTATCTCGGAGGGAAGACATTCTATCTAACCAGCTCCCTTGTACCCTCCAGACCTGGGCAGTACCGACGGGATTATGTGGGAGATAACCGAAATCACCCCCATAATAGGACTCCAAAAACCGTGTTAGGAGATACCAATTAGAGCTAGCGAATTGAAGGAGATTTGGTCAAAACACAATGTTTTCTGAAACCACCTCCCAGTTCCCCGCCGTGACTTCTGCCTCCTCACCTGCCTTGTTACGAGGCCTAGGCTGCTTTCTAGACAGACAGGAATGTGTGTTTCGCATGTGCTGTTAGGACGGAACGGGTCATGGTCAATCGCCAAGTTGCTAGGCAGGCTGTCACGTTATTAAACTGCTGTAGATGGCGAGGTCCGTTGAACGCTAAAAGTAGCCCCGGCCAGTAATTGCGGCTGCAGTGGGGTAAAATAAAACAGAGGAGTTTCTGCTCTAATGTGTCAAGTTACGAAAACAATGGTGGCTGACAACCGTCATGACACGCTAGCTACCATAAATAACCTCGCATTAACCCACCAGGACTAAAGTCGATGGAAAGAGGCCAAGGCGCTCCACATCTAGATGATAGAGTTGAGGAAGAAAGTGCTAGGCAACGACTATCCCGACACGCTAGCTACCTAACATACATAACCCCGTAACTACCTAGTTTGGGACCAAGGTCGATAGAAAGAGGCCGGGACGCTCCTTCTCAAGAGGGGGCTCCACAGTGGCCTTAGCGCCCTTCTCGAGAAGTAGCTGCACAGTGGCCTCATGCCCTCTTAAGGCGGCCTGCCACAGCGGCGTCCGGCCATGTGAATCCACAACCTCAGTCTTAGCGCCCTTCTCTAGAAGCAGCTGCATAACAGCCTTATTTCCTTGCGTAGCAGCATACCACAGTGGCGTCTTACTATTCGAATCCACTCCCTCAGTATTAGCACCCTTCTCAAGAAGCAGCTGTACAGTGGCCATATTCCCTGTTGAGACGGCCTGCAACAGTAGCGTCTTGCCATCCGAATCGGCTGCCTCGATATTAGCGCCCTTCTCGAGAAGTAACTGCACAGCGGCCTCATGCCCCCTGAAGGCGGCCCACGATAGCGGCGTCCTTCTATATGAATCCACTACCTCGATATTAGCGCCCTTCTCGAGAAGTAACTGCACAACGGCCTCATTCCCCCCTAAGGCGGCCCACGATAGCGGCGTCTTTCTATCTGAATCCACTGCCTCGATATTAGCGCCCTTCTCGAGAAGTAACTGTAAAACGGCCTCATACCCCCCTATGGCGGCCCACCACAGTGGCGTCCTGCTATCTAAATCCACTGCCTCAGTATTAGCGCCCTTCTCGAGAAGTAACTGCACAACGGCCTCATGCCCCCCTAAGGCGGCCCACGATAGCGGCGTCCGGCCATCCGCGTCTATTCCCTCGATATCCGCAGTGGTTTCACCCTCTCTTTGTAAAACGGCCATTAATAGCCCGAAGAGCCTATAGCTCGACGAAAGGTGTACTAGGTTAGCACCTTCTGATGGAGAGTCATGGAAGAGTGGATTCATAACATTGCCAACACGTATCAATAGTGTCACAAGAGCGTTTGATGGCCATGCAAACAACTCCAGGAGATCCTCTTGAGGGACACCTATAGCGTCGCCCTGCTTTGTGTGCAACACCCACGAGGTCGTGGTGTACTCCAGGAAAGGAAATTTGGACACTTGGTCAAGATTAAAATATCTTGTCGACATGATCTCCTCCATCGCCATGTAGCGTAAGCAGATCCTGGAGAGCCGAGAGTGTGCATATCTAACCATGTCCGTTATTAGCCCTGAGCATGTGTTTGGAGCCGATGGGCCCTTTTTCGCCATGGATAGTTCTTTTTCGACCAAAATTATTAAGCCTTCTTTGACGAAGAAGTCTTTGACGGACTGGTGGATAAACTGGACGACGACCCGTGTATCAGACATGACCTCGGCAAGACCGCAGCTGAGCGTTCGGATTCTCCTCGTCATCGTCTCATTGTCCGAGACATAATCCCTCTTTCTTTCGCATTCTCGTATTGACGGGGGTGGGCAATCGGGATCCACAGCCATAGACCACCGCAATTCGTCTAGCGACAGCGGTCGTCTGGCAAAGCAGATCCATTGAATCAGTTTTAGAGAGGATGACGATGTCCCCTTACCCTTCATCTTGTCGACGATATCTCTGTATAAATCGTCCAATTCTCCAGGGATGCGCTGCATCTCCTCCTGAATCTCGGCCTGCGTTTGGCCTTCGAGTCGGAGGTTCAAGGCTATGTCCACGACAAGGCGCGCCCACAAGAAAACGTTTGAAGCGCGGCTGATGATCCAGGATGATGTAGTAGCCATAGCTTGAGGGAGCTGGTGGTGCACGTAGGTCGAAATATCCTCCTTGTTCCCATCCTCGGCACACAATTCGAACCCACAATCTCCATCCAGAACCGGGTAGTGGCGACAAGCGAAGCAGATGTGAATTTGCTTGAGGCCACGAGACGGAGAAGGGAGGCTTTCCAGCAAGAGCTTAAACTTCCTAATGAGCTGGATCGCATCCTCTTTGGCACATTCGTCCAGCGCGTCAACGAACAACCAGACGGAACGAGTCTCTAGGACTCTTGGGAGAGACGTCTCGAAGAAGCGCCACAGCTCGTTTGGATGCCACTGCCATTTTTGACCCGGCTCGCCCATATCCTTGCGCCTTTTCTCAAAGGTGTCGATAAGGTCCGGTAGTGCACTAGGGGTCGCCCCAAGGACCTGATGTAGGAGAGACCGGAAGAGGCCAAGGGGAGTCCTTTCCAGCTCGGTCCCGCGACCGTGAAAAAAGAAGGATAGGATGAGGTCGCCGTGTTTGGTGTCAGTTGCGTCGGGTCGTTTGTCGAGGGCGTATTTCAGTAGTGTTGATTTCCCGGAGCCTGGCTTTCCCTTGACCCAGAGCAGGCCCCGGTCGCAAGCAGCCCAGCTCGTATACCTTTCGTGCCCAAGTAGCCACTCGCACGTCCCGGTCGTGGCATGTTCGATGCCATTGAAGCGACTCTTCATCTCAGGAAAAGCGAGCGATCTAAGGCAATCTCGCGGGTCTGGAAACGCAGGATTAATCAAGAGCAGAGTTGACAGCGCCGATGTGCGCTACATTCCATCACATACCTTTTGTGATGGGTGCCGCAAGTGCCCGTTGCACAAGACATTTGATCGGCTGAAGAGCTTTTCGGTACTCGTCATCTTAGCACCCAAACTTGACCATTTCCGAATGGGTACGGTTGATAGCGCACACATGTCCTGGTCGGCAATGCGTGGCTGACCATTGGTTTACCAGGACTGCTCGCGGCCCTTCCATCTTCCACTCACCGCTTTGGTCCTGCCCGCACATGATAAAATTAGTGCAGCTGCTCTAGAGATAGTCACATTCCGACATAGGTAGACGTACTTGTATGGCTGTCGGCGACTCGACAGTTTCGTAGAAACAAATCACCTCGAGTTTGCCTTGGCTTCCCCAAGGCCGCTTGAAAATCTTGGTATTGTTGACCAAGCATCTGCGGGTTTCGGCTTCCGATGGACTCGAGGAGGAATCGGTTCGGCCCATCCCCCACCATGGGGACGAGCGAACTGATGTCCATGCCCTGATGCGGGACGCCAAAAAACACGATTCCACAGACTGCTCGTAGGAGTTTCCGGTCGTCTTCATCCGCCGACTTTGATAGCGATATGAGAGCCTACTGAATTTGTAAGCATGCTATACAACAGGTTTTGTTAGACTCATGTCTCTCACCTGTTTGGCAACCAACCCCCCCAAGCTGTGGGCGATCAGTATAATAGGTTTGACGGTTGGGGCGCTGGCCAAGCAGGAAAGGCTGGTGCGAAAAGACGTCCCCAGGTCTTCTAGGTTCTGTACGCTCTGGCTATGCGCAAGTCTCGACCCGTAGCCATACACCATGACGCGCGCGGGGGGGTTTTCGTGGCCGTGGCTACGCATGTCATACGGCAGCGCGTCTCGTAGCCACATGTGCTCTCCGCCCCTCTCCTTGAACGATCCGAATGCGTGTCCGCCAAGACCAGAAATCGCGACGATGCTTAGAGATCAGTCAGCACCACACGGTGGAAACATTGGATGCGTTGGAGCTGCCTACTCAACCTTGTGATCGGAGGGGCGTGGAGCGTAGAGTGTGGTGATGCCGAAAAAGTCCTTGTCAAGGCTGAGGCTTTGCTGGCGGGTAGACTGGTGCGAAGCCGCGGGCAAAGGAATCTGGAGGGGAGGTTCGTCCTGGAAGAGGGCCGTGGCTGTGCGCGAGAGTCCATCCGTCTCGTCGGCCAGAGACCGGATGACTGGGCAGGCAGCGCCGTGCTTGGCTAGGAAAGATTGCAACTGCTCACGGTCCCAGCTGCGAGGAATATCTCGCACGCAGTACGTGTTGCCCCCTTTGGAGGCATAACGTTGGACGCCTGCGGTGCGCTCCTCGGGCTTGTCCTTCTCTGTTTCCTGCTGCTTGTCCGTCTTGGGCAATTTGCAGTTTGTTGTAAGCGAAGCCTGCTTTGTCCTCTTCTCCCCCATGATTCACGCTGTGTTGGACTAGGTAGTTAGGAGGCGGTTGTAATTGTGCCCGTTGTAGTGGCCAGCCTGGACAATACAGTTTGAAAGAGTAGCCATGGAGGTGAAAATGCTACATCACGAGAAATGGCCGTCTTTTAGTTTTAGGCAGCAGTGCCGTGCCCAACAGCACATCCGCAGCCACTTGCACAGCCACCTATTGCAGGGTGCACGAGTAGCAGATTGCCAAATTTTTTGCCTCGTGTCCAATCGGGTGAGGCCGTCCACCCGCATCTCATGGCTGTTGCATGCCAACGCCGGCCGAACGTGCTCCCATTGGTCCCTACCACCAATGGCGCGGCCCTCGCCCGTCCCTTTCGAGTCATTTTGGTCCGTGATTGAACCCAAAGTCTAAGAATTGCATTCAATGTTGTGTGTCGAGAAATGGGAGATGGGGAAACGGTTAGAACAGCGCTCACCGCAGCGCAAAGGAATTATATCTAAAGCAAACAAATGGCACCGATGCAGCTAAACAAGGGGCTTTTTTTTTCCGACAAAGCAAAGCTAAATCCGAGGCTATCCTTTGCTAAGACCATCTGTCCTTCTGTCAGATAGCACAGTACTTTGGATTTGTTGAACTGACCTTAACCTCGACAAGCGTTGCTAGTGTACTCTTCCACGCCTAACAAGATATGCGACCAGGTATAGGCCCAGTCGGCTAGAGTTGAAGCAGTTGAGCATACTGAGCAAGCCTGGGCAAATCCTGAGCAAAGCCTGAGCCAGGCCTGAGCCGGGGTGAGCAGTGTCACGTGGGCGAGTTACAAAAGAGGAAATTTCGTGTGCCTAGATTCGTCTCATACAACACTTGATCTTGGTTTCCCCGTAGGGGTTCGTGTTTGGGGGCACAGTTGCGGCACAGATGTCGTCCCAGATGCGTACCTATTAGATGGTCGGTACTTTTAATCAGGGCACAGGGAGGTCGTCAAGTTACATGGATAGGTAATTAACAAGACGAAGCACAAGGTGGAATCCTCTCTATCACCTGGCTATCGTGGTTGTTGTTCCCAAATTGTCCAAAGGGATTCGCAGTTCAATGTCAATCGAGTCTATCGACTTGTAGAAACAGACATGATGCTTCCAGCGAAGCACGGCCAGCCCGGGTTTACAATCGGAAAGTCCTCCACGTGTCTCTCTCTTCTGAGCGCGTGAATCATCCTGCGACTCTCGGAAACCAGGAGGCCCCAAAATGAACCAAATTCAGCCCCAACGGGGCAATCATGGCCGGCTTGCTCTTTTAGCAGAGATTTCCCGGTCAACCCCACTCTGCTCTGAGACTACAAGGAAATATCACGTCTAAAGATGGCAAGGTAACGTTTTTATATACCTTTGTGACATGACATATTTGGGGATTTCTGGCTGAGAGAGGACTATGCCCTCAACATTGCACGCAAAGTGATCTTGACTGCGCCCGTTCTAACCTATCTATGTCTCTCAACTCAGCTCCAAATATCTAGAATTTTGAGTCTATCTGCCATACTACACCCTGGGAGAAGACGCAGTTACATTAACCCCCCGAGACATAAAACTTGTATGCATAGAACTAGATCTTTATCTCTTTGCTTTGATTGCACGAAACTAAAGATGCAAATCCCCCTCTTGAATCACTTAAAGAGCCATCACCGCCCCGACAAACCCCGCGGCCGCCACTATTCCCGCAACAAAACCCGTCTCGCTCGCGCCACCTGCACTCTTGGAAGTGTTTCTAACCTCGCCCGGTCCGGGACCCGAGCCAGAGCCTGTCGTTGTCGCCTGAGTCTGGGTCTCTGTCCGGGTCAAACTTTCATCTCCACTCTTCGTTGTCGTTGGCGTTCCTGTTGGCTTTACGCCACTTCCAGTGCCGGTCCCAGTCGAGAGAGTCTGAATCTTGTTCGTACAAACCACACCCTCCCAAGCCTTGGCAAACCCTGCAACTTCGCTGCTGATGGCCGGACATTTCTCCAGCGCCGACGTGACTTTGGGCCAGTTTTCCGAAACCCACGAGAGCAATACGGATTCAAACGACGAGAATGCCGTCGCCACAGCCGCGGGCGGAGTATAGTCGCAGGGGTTGGTAATCGGGCTAACGTCGGTTATGCCGACCAGTTCGGGCGGAACAGTGGGAAAAGTCGATCCGACGGCCATGACGGCCGCGAGACATGCTGACGCTTCGGCCGGGGTGGTTTGCCGAGGCACATGCGGGATATGGCTGGCAAAAGCGAGGGGGAGGAGGAGCAGCAAAAACGAATTGCGAGGCATGGCGTCAGATGAGGGACTGGATTGAGACGGCGGTTTGCTCGGATTGGAGAGGGAAAAAATGACGGACTGGAGTGAGATGTTGACGGGAGGATGTTCGAAAATAAAGACATGGGATTTTGAAGTTTTTGTACACCTATGCAGGGTTGTCCAGGCACCCCTAATCCCATAACCGAAATCAAGCTTTGACATCAAGGAGAGAGAGAGGATGTGATAGGTCAGGGGAGACAGGGGTCAGCTTGTAAACGGGCCGCTGTAACCGTGCTATCCCGACTCGAGACTAGCGTTGAGAAACTGTGCCGCGACACGAACTTCGGAGCAAAGCCGCCGACAGCTGTCAAGTTATATATAGATGGAGAGGAGAGATTTTTTGCCAAAGGTAAATTCTGTCCGAGGCTGCGGAATGAAGTCAAAACGGCTGGTGCAGTTATTCTCTCCGTTTTAAGAGGAGCCACACTCATAAGCTGAAGAAGGATAACGAAATCTTATCTTACTATTAAATAACTGCCTGGTTATCTGAAACGAATCTGGGCTCACGAAATTCCCTTTTACGTTCGTAGCCCTGAGCTGAGGTGAGCTGGGGTGAGCTGCGGTTGATTTGTCCTGAGCCTTCCCTGATTCCAGTCTTCCCTGAGCCATGGTGCCCATACGTTGCCGCTTGTTTTTGCAATTTGGTCGGCTTTCTCGTTTCTTTCTTTTTCCTTGTGGCTGGGAACCTACCTATCTTATCCTGATTTTTACGCCTAGTTGTCGGAATAGCTTGCACGTAGATATGGCTATTTTCTGTGACGTCCGGGGTACAGCGCCCCGGTGACTGCCGTTACCGCTGCCTGGTTGTCCATATACCTAGTTAGGTGGTGTTCGGCGGTGAGAACTTTCGTCAGTCGTATGTGGGCCGCAACCCCGAATCACAGCCCTGCGGCCAAGGGCCCGAGTTGCGGTTCCACAGCCAGGCCCCGAACTTGGCAGACACGGCCGAAGGCTAGCCCTCGGCACACTAAGAGCATCATGGTATATGTACATCGGAATGACCCGGCTTAGGTACTGTAGCTTTCTTTTTTATCTTTTCCTTAGTAACGATAGTCATATATTGCTTTGTACCCTTGTCCTGAGATATCCTTTGACTATCTGCGATCCACCTGATCTAGTCTACACACCTGTCCAAGTCCCAATCTAGTCGATACTCTTCAGCAGCCCCTGAAGATATGGACCATTTAAGTCGTCACAGAGTGGCTCGATAGAATCCTCATAGCTGCATGGCCGATCCCAATTGGTAAATATTGGTCTCTAGCCACTCAACTTTATCCTCGACAATGGAAGATTGTGCTCGACGCCGATATTGGCGATTGTGTGACAGGGCTTGCATAAATCCTGCTCTGGGCCCTGGTGGTGAAAGGAGAAACACGCCTTGAGAATTGCTGGTACCCCAGCCATTTTGTCCAAGACCGAACATTTGTAAAGATATCTTATGAGAGTTGACTCTCCGGACTCGGGTTTGTCCTTGACTTGCGAATACTAGGGTAATTCCTTTTCAGCCAGCAGAGTACCTACGTACCTGTTCTGCCGGTAGAAAGCTACAGCTCCGCAGAGACCTATTTCTCGCCCACTTGAGACCTTCGGTCTTTTGCTGCCACGAGCACCTACCTTTTCTGGGAGCAGTCCGTAATATCCTCTATCGCTCACCTGCTGGCCAGACACTATACCACGAATCGGCCTCAATGTTAATAAAAATAAATTTAGTGAAAGATGTGGATGCAAAGGCTGCCAATAGATATTCCTAAAAATCCGGGTCGCGTCCAATACTAAAAAGAGCGTGTATGAAGCGCTGTATTAATTTGGGGACCACCAAACCCCAAATCGTTATACAAAACAAGAACTAGGAGAAAATCGAAACCCGGGCACTGCCGCAGGCGGAGGTGCAGGAACTTCCATAGACTAAGCTGCCAACTTCAAACGCCGACAGGACTTGGTCCTGCACCTCGCGGGGCCAGATCCGCTGCGAAGCAGTCCGCCGCCGGAAGTTGTCGCTACTTCCTTCGAGCTAACGTGCTGTCAGCCAGGGGGCAACCGAAGCTACCGTCCAGTTTGTCCGAGTCGGCGGTTCGCTACACTAGATCGTCCCCTGTTCAGCGCGGCAATTGGAGCTCCCTCTTCGGTGAGCGGGGGGTCTAGCGCTGCCCGAGGTGTTGTGCCGGTCGCACAGGGTCTCAACTATATAGGATCGGGACGAGGGCGGACATCCCGAGTCTCCAGGTTGATGACGACCGTCGTATTGCCGAGAAAGTTGACAAGATTCAACTCGGCGGAAACCACAATACGCTTCTCCCCGAGTGAAATCTCCCTTGTCCATAAGCTGAGATCAGGATTCCGAAGTTCGCCAGCATTCGTCTCGTGGACAACATCAAAACGGCACCGTTTGATTAGATTATTGACAGACCGATCGTCCAGAATGCAGTCGCCCAGCGCGCTAGAGTCGGCGTCCGGGGTCCAAGGGTAAATGGCGACGAATAAGGCAGGATCACTACGCATCGACGTCACCATCGGCCTGTGCGGGTCCGTGGGCTCTCCTTGCTGGGTGGCACCTCTGCGGCCCCAGCCGATGATAAAGCCTGCCTCGCAGGATTTGGACTTGTAGGCGGAGACCCCAAAGACGAAGCCGTTTTGATGGAAGCTGATGTGCGAGAATTTCGCGTAGTTACACCATGCAGGCTCGGGAAGGCCAAAGGTATGGGGCCAAGAGTGCAGCTGGTGATTGTGACCTACAAGATGCAATGAGCCCGAGGCATGATTGCCAAGCGTGACATGGACGTGTTGGCTCGTGATTCGGAGAATAGGAGATTCGGTTTCGAGTTTTTGAAGAAGTATTGTTTCCTCTTTTAAATGTGTAGGATCAATCTTTGCTGTATTGTATTGTTAAATGAAGACTCCCCATGAAATGGTTGCCAGGAAAAAAAAAAA
>Ga0247760_1002392_pt1 | contig 14377 bp, 18 predicted proteins | sample UWRJL171409R4_FD_179936 | JGI IMG/M metagenome (GOLD analysis project Ga0247760, IMG submission 179936) | Plant litter microbial communities from Arlington Agricultural Research Station in Wisconsin, United States - UWRJ-L171-409R-4 | ecosystem: Environmental > Terrestrial > Plant litter >...
AGCCTTTGTTGCTAATAATACTTGGACAGGAAATTTTGGAGGCAAAACCTCCCGCGATTAAAGTTTTGGAACCCGGCAGTTCCCATGATTGTGAACAGGAAGGTCGACATAGAGGGGCCTGCGACCTTGTCACTCTACTTCCGAGAAGCACACGGGCCACGAAGCAACGCAGACCTGATTCAGCCAAGTTCCGCGACAGACGGTTCATCAACAGCACCGACACCTGTAGAGGGTGAACGGGTTGTGGTCATTGACGTGAAAGGGCTTCATTCCGACGAAATCTTGGGGGCTCTGGTGAGGAAGACTGCAGCCAAGCAGGTGGAGCCATCACCGGAAGATAAGCTTGAGATGCAGGAGATCGCAGACCTGCGGCAACGAGGCGAAGTCGATCGCCAGAGAAACTTGGCTATGTTGAAGGAGCAAAGGAGAGAGAAGGCTCGCCTCGCGCAAGCTATGAGCGAGGCAGCGGCCATCAAGGCCAGCGCTCAATGATAAAACCCGTGACGGAGGTACTGTAACAGCCACTGTATAAACCACTTGTATTTTATCAGGGATGGTCGTGTCCTTGAGACATTGTACGAATCTAATTGCTCCTGTGTCTTCCTGTCTGCATTGCCTCTTGAGTGTTGTCACAACTGCTCTGTTAAAAATGATTAGTTACCCAAATCCACCCCATCATATTTGTCTCTCGCTTGCGAGCATTGCATTCTGACAAGCACACAAACTCAGGGGGCAGCTCGGCTTCGTATTGTTCCATGTTTCTTGTGGGTCAAGTGCTTTAGAGCAGCCCTTTTTAGGGGTGACAAAATGGGGGGCTGATGGATCCTCAGCCGGGATTGGCTTTTGGTACCAAGCTACCTCAGCCCAGCTGGACTCTTTAAACAGGGATATCGCGCCAAGACCAGGCGGACCGCTGTGCGAAGGAAGGGGGAAAAAGGCCACGAAGTTTGTCTGCATCCGTCATCCCTTTTCCCTTCAGCTCAGCGCTGCAAGCTCGACACTCTTCTCTTGCTCTCGAGATCGTGTCCTGGACTTTGGGGACATTGATGTGAGGGCGCATTCGTCACTAAATTGTGTGCGCCTTTGAGGTGTCCTTTCCCAAGGCTACTTTTTTTTGTTCTTACCATCCATTTAGCTGCAATCGGATACGCTCTTTTTTATCCGTTTAATTAAAACGAGCCTCACCAAAGCACCAAGTCTGTTTCCGCGAACCATCGTGACGACTTCTAGGCAGCTTATCTTCGGTTTCCCTCCTGGTAATCAGATTGAGCACCATTCACTATGGCCAGCGTCGGCGACAAGCCGGTTGTCGCCTCCGGCATCGACACCGGCGATGCTGCCCGCAAGCGCAATGTTGTAGCCAACCAGGCTGCTGCCGCCGTCCCACCTGTTGTCGAAATCGATGACAAAAAGAAGACCGCGAAGAAGGTATGCATTCGTCCTCTTACCTGCTCGTTGAGTCCACAGAACAACAGTTCAATTGGTCTTACCCCGCTTAGCTGCTCGATGCTGATCCTCGGTCTCCCTCTAGGCCCCGTCCACGCTCGACGTTTTCTTCCAGTGGGAGTGGATCATTGCCCCCATTGTCTTTACGGCGTTTGCTTTCTTCACACGGTTCTGGAAGATTGGTCTCTCGCCAATTGTGACCTGGGATGAGGCTCAGTTAGTTTACACTCGATGGTTTTGTTGGTTCTTCTGCTGACAGACTATCCAATAGCTTTGGCAAGTTCGGTAGCCACTACCTAAAGCGCGAATTCTACTTCGACGTACATGCAAGTGCGCCCTCTATACCAGCGATTGGCCCTTGGCTAACATTGAATAGCCCCCTACTGGAAAGCTTCTCGTCGGCCTCAGTGGCTACCTCGCTGGCTACAATGGATCATTCGAGTTCAAGTCCGGCGAGACCTACCCCGCGGAAATTAACTACACTTTCATGCGCCAGTTCAACGCTTTCTGGGGAGCTGTCTGTGTGCCCATGGCTTACTGGACGGCCAAGGAACTGCAGCTGCGACTCCCTGCTGTCTACCTCGTCACCCTCATGGTGCTATGCGAGAACTCGTATACTACGATCAGCCGCTTTATCCTGCTCGACTCCATGCTTCTCTTCGGCACCGTCGCTACTACTCTCTGCTGGGCCAAGTTCCATTCTCAGCGCAAGAGACCGTTCGAATTTGAGTGGTTTTTGTGGCTGATGATGACTGGGCTCAGCATTGGATTCGTTACAAGCGTGAAGCTGGTCGGCCTGTTCGTCACCTCTCTTGTCGGGCTCTACACGATTGAGGACCTCTGGCGGAAGTTTGGCGACACCAAGATGCCTGTGGCTGAACTCGCCGCTCATTTGGGTGCCCGTGTCTTGGGCCTTATTATCCTCCCTTTTCTGATCTACCTCCTGAGCTTTGCTGTCCACTTCGCGGTTCTCACCAACACTGGACCCGGCGATGCGCAGATGTCATCACTTTTCCAGGCCAACCTGAGGGGCACCGAAGTCGGAAGAGACAGTCCATTGGAGATTGCCCTGGGGTCGCGTGTCACCATCAAGAACATGGGTTACGGTGGCGGCTTGCTCCACAGTCACGTTCAGACGTACCCTGAAGGTTCGGCTCAGCAACAGGTCACTTGCTATCACCACAAGGATGCCAACAACGAGTGGTTCTTCTACCCTAACCGTAGAGACACCGATTTGGACATGGAAGCGGACCCCCGTTTTATCGGAAACGGTGACATTATCCGTCTTATCCACGCGCAGACGGGCCGCAACTTGCATTCGCATGAGATTTCGGCGCCCATCACCAAGTCGGACAAGGAGGTCTCCTGCTACGGCAATCTGACCATTGGAGATGACAAGGATCACTGGAAGGTTGAGGTTATCAGCGATGTTGCATCAAGTGACCGGAGTAAGATCCGTACCCTTACCACGGCAATCCGGCTGAAGCATGAGGTTCTGGGTTGCTATCTTCGTGCCGGGAATGTCAACCTCCCTCAGTGGGGCTTCAAGCAGATTGAGGTTACTTGCACCAAGGACAACAAGCCCCGCGATACCTATACCCACTGGAACATTGAGTCGCACGTTAACGAGAAGCGTAAGTTGAACATCTTGTTGTCCACGAATTCCGATGGCTGACATGAGCAGTTCCTCCTGGAGACCCCGGCAAGTATAAGTCCCCCTTCTGGAGGGATTTCGTTCACTTGGTAAGTTTCGCTTTCTATCTTTTCTCACTGAATTCTAACACGATTAGAATGTTGCCATGATGACTTCCAACAACGCCCTGGTTCCCGACCCTGACAAGCAGGACGACCTTGCCTCCCAATGGTGGCAATGGCCCTTCCTTCACGTTGGCCTTCGTATGTGTAGCTGGGATGACAAGACTGTCAAGTACTTTCTCCTGGGCAACCCCCTTGTCTACTGGGGCTCCACTGCAGGTCTTGGCATCTTCGCACTCCTTGTCGCCTGGTACACTGTCCGCTGGCAGCGAGGCTATAAGGAGCTCTCTCAACACGAGGTTGATCAGATCCATTACGCTGGTATCTATCCCGTCATCGGCTGGTTTCTTCACTACCTTCCCTTCGTCGTCATGGCTCGTGTTACTTATGTCCACCACTATTATCCAGCCCTGTACTTCGCCATCCTTACCTTCGGCTTTTTGACCGACTGGTTCCTGCGCAACACAAGCAAGGCGGTGGAGTACGCTGTTTATGGTGTTCTGGACGCCATTGTCATCGGGCTCTACATCTACTTCATCCCGATCTGCTGGGGTATGGAGGGACCCAACCGGGACTATGGCTACATGAGGTGGTTCGAGAACTGGAGAATGTCTGATGCTTAAAGGGCTGATATATTGAGCGGTGACTTCTGGCATTGATGCAGCCATCGCCGTCAAGCCTCTGCAGAACTTTGTTGTCTTTGGGGCTGATAGACTTTTAACTACCTCTTCTCTCACACAACGCCACGTTTTGCGTCTGGGTCTGGGCCGGTTTGGAGGCAGGCAGGAATAAAATGGTCCACACTCGGGGGAGTTCTCATGGGTAAATCAACTCGGGATATTTTCGCGACATGAAAAGAGGCAAGGAGTGGTGTGATGAGAAGAAAACGTGGGAAATCTGGAGAGTTCCCTTACAATCTATTGTAATACGGCAAGACAGGCCTATTCTCTTTTGTCATTTTGGCTGGGACTTGGTGTCATGTAGGAGGAGGGGGAGAGGAGCGAGCGATGGTTTAGATCTCTACTCCCCATGCGTCGTTATGAACGTGTTACAGTATAGGAATTGTGTGATTATGTATGCCATTTCTGTGTTGAGTGGTCGTGCCACGAGTGATGATCTCTTTTCCGGTACAATTTCCGCTTGGCTATGCAATCCCAATTTGTGAATAGAAGATTGAATCGTTGAATCTTTTCACGAGTTTCGACACTAGAGTTGGCCCAAGGAAGGTGATCCATTCATCAACCAACCTTGCCAACCCACCCGCTGACAATACCACTCCCTGTCTTTTTGGCTTTTAAAGTTTCTTTTGGGCCATTGTTACTTTACATTTTGATGCGTGCACGGCCTGCTTATTACATTACGACCAAAGTACAGAACAGAGGGTGAGTGAATAGATACGGAAAGGATGAAGGATAACAGAGAGTGGGTAGCGGAGGCCGGTGACTGGTCATCTCAACAACAAGCACCAGATGCCTTGGACTTATCATTCGTCAAGCCTACCAGGCGGCTACCAGCACCACCAGCACTGGGCGCCTTGACGCCGGACCTGCGGTCGTTGAGGTCGTATTTCCCAGCTTGAATGTTCTCGTATATCCTCTCGGCGACACGCATAAAGGCCTTCTCGACATTTTCACCGCTTTTTGCGCTCGTCTCGACGTACTCAAGGACTCCATTGCGACGGGCCCACTCCTCGGCCTCTTCACGCGTTACCTCCCGCTTGTTCTCCCCAGCATCCCCGTCAACTGCTTCGGGCTTGGCAAGATCTGCCTTGTTGCCCACGAGCACGACGACAATATCTGGTTCCGCAATTTGCCGAAGATCGTTTAGCCAGTCGATGGCGTGCTGAAATGTCTGCTTCCGGCTGAGATCGAAGACGAGTAGTGCACCCGAGGCGCCGCGAAAGTAGGAGCGTGTGACGCTCTTGTAGGTCTCCTGGCCGGCCGTGTCCCAAAGACTGAGTTTCATGTGCTTCTGTGTGTCGGCCGGGGGTGAGTTGGTGGATGGTTTTGTCCGGGGCTCGGGGAGTCCGGCACTGATGCTGCCATCGCTGGGAGGGAGTATGGATGAGGGAGCGTTGGAATTGCTGTGTGGCGGCCCGACAGGCACGATGCGGGAGCCGAACTCGACTCCAATAGTCACGTCGTGGTGCGTTACAAAGCGGCCCTCGCACAGCCGGATCGTCAGGGAAGATTTGCCACAGCCACTGTCCCCTATACAGACCAGCTTTGCAATGAAGTCCCAGCTAGGCGCAGAGGCCATAGAAAGCGAGGGTGAGAGATCAGGGCAGCAGCGCTGTGTTTGTCGTCGTGTGAGCAAGAATAAAGAGGCGGGGAGTGCGATGATCGATCCAAGTGTGTAAGCAGGAGAGACGTGGATTGTTTGACAGCGGCGTGGGATTTGGCTGGTGGGACTGGATCGTCACGATGCGGCTCGAACGTCTTCGACTGTGATGCAGGCTCGCTTAGCTGGGCGCAGGGTAGAAATGTTTAAGAACAAGGTCTCGTGAGAGCAGCCGCGTCGAGACACAATGTGCGCTGAAGGTGACTGGAGAGCAAGTTTGATGAGACCACACAGTCTTCAACAATGCAGAGGTTGGTTTTGCTCGTCAATTCAGCTCTAGTCTAATGCTGGGGTTCTGGTGGGCTCCTGGTGGATCAGCAGGTTGAGCTGGCTGGGCAGCAGCTGACGGGGGCGTGTTATCAGTGACGCAAGAGCACGATAACTAACGGGATGACCCCAACCTAGCAAGCGGTTGACAAAAAAAGAGAGACACCAAAATACAGCACGGGGCCTTTGCACTAACAGTGGCTTATCATTTCGGCCATCTTCCATCACGCCATTCGTCACTATCCCTTTCTTGTGGAGGCGAAATCTCAAAATCTCGAAGATATCAAAGTACCAGCTGGACTATTTGTTGTCCTGCTATAATTGAGAATAATAGGCCTGGAGGTTTTTTATATATAAAAAAATAACAAGGGAGACAAGAGAAAAAGTTAACCTTGGGGTAAAGAGTCGACTAGAAGATACAGTGGTGAGGTTGGGTGACTTGTTAGTGCAAAGTTGGCAGGTGACCGATGAAGCTACTTGTCAGCTACCTAGTTTTCCTTACAAAATTGGGCCAGTTTGAAAGTATTATCAAGGTAATGTGTCTCTGTTTTTTTGTCAACCGCTTGCCTAGGTAGCTTGGTGGCTTGCCGCCAGCGTGCAAACACGTGCCGCCAACAGCGTCAGGCGACAGCATGTTCTTGATCATTCTAGATAAAGCTCAAATGATTGCATGAAAGAAAAGCAGATGCCATTTTCAGGCTCCCTCCATGGCGCGAAAACTTCGCAAGGGGAGCAAGTTGCGGAAGTGCTCGATAGCTGCATACGTAACACAGGAAGTCCTGGTGAGGCTGTCGGATTACTACTGAGTTTGGGGTGCAGATGGGTCATCGGCTAACTAACTTGCAGTCACGCCCACGCTGCGGTTGCTTCCGTTGTGAGCAATCCGCTTGGCTGCCTGACGTCTCCCCCGATCCGCAATCGCTCTTCTCTCCCACATCCAACTGCAGCTGCCGCCTCACATCAACTTCCGCTGCCTCAGTCAGCGTGGAAAATTTGCACTGTTTTGACATTTCACAACACCAACAGTCTCGATTAGAGTCCCTAGCTTTCTTTCGACAATAATACATCGAAACAGGAATATCCCTTCGCACCTCCAGACGCGATCCATCTCCCATCGCAGCCAAGCAGCCAAGAGGAGTGGTGATTGCCCCGCTACATTTGCCACCGTCATCGGAATATCACCTGGTCCACAAAACCTCCATCACGCCCGCAAAAGGGGCGTTAAAGAAACGGTCTGGTCGTCAGTCGGTTAGCAGAGGACCAGCACCCTCGAGTAGAGGGTGGTTGGTCCTGTTGAGATGTTCTCCGAGTGTAAGTCTTTGCCTCTAGACGCTCTAACAGGCAGCTAACTGCTCGTACCTAGACGCCTCCAGGTTTTTGGCGCAGTCACAATCACGGCTTTCCAACTTCGGTGGTCAACAAGATGGCGGTGAGAGGTCATATCGGCACCCATCGGATTGGCAAGGAAGAGGTGGGAGGCTGAGTAGTCGCCCATATCTTGGGAGGGGAGGTGGGAACCCATATCAACCGAGTGGTTCTCGCTTTGGGACATTGGGGGTATTTGGGTCTCGATACGCAGCTCAAGATGCACCCTTGTTCCAAGCCACACTCGAGCATGAAGAGGAGGACGAAGAAGAGAGGGATCGAGAAGCCGCCGATCTCTATGCTCTCCAACGCTCACGGCGCGTATTTGCTGCGAGTCGTCTAGACGAAAGCACCGAGACCGAGCCTGACGAAAGCCGTGCCTCGATAGAACAGAGCCAGGACTGCGAGGAAACACTTGGCGACCGTCTACGAGGGATTCGGAGCAGTTGGACCGGTGCCAGCAGTCTCCGCAAGAGCCAGAACAAAGAGATAGGGAGGGATTTAAAGGGCAAGGCTCGGACGTACTCTAGTGGGAGTGATGAACATAAGGGCATGGAAGACGTTGGGCTGGATTCGACGATTGCGGGCAGCGACCCGCCTACGGACCTGACCATCGAAATGCCCGTTGACAGCACGCCGCCTCCGTTCCAGAAATTCAAATCAATAGCTGCCCCATCGCGGCTCCTAGCTCGAAAAGACTCTTTCCGAGACTCGGAACTTGGGTTACATCCACCTCCGAGCTCGGTCGACACAAACAACAGCCTTCCCTCCCCAGCGCCAGCTGCGGATGAGATGTTCAAGCATGATGCCTTTTTCGCCTGGATCTACCTAATCGCTCAGGCATCGCTGCTTTCCACCTTTGTTTTGGTCTTTCTGCACACAAACGGAAAGAAACCGACAGGTGATACGATTTATACGGTTCTCCGAGCATCGTTCCACCTGCTAGCTGTGGATACGTTAGTCTCAGTCGTTGTCTCGCTAGTATGGTTAGCGGCCCTCCGTTCTTTCGTGAAGCCTCTGGTCAGCATCGTGCTTGTTGCTGTGCCAGTCATTTTGATTTCTTTCTCACTGTACCCTTTCATCTCAAGCTATAAATCTGGTTCGGGGAGTTCGCGGCTCCAGGATACAGTCATGAGGTGGGCCGCAGCTATACCCGCAGTCTCGGCCGTAATCTGGCTCTACTTAGTCTACAAAGGACGCCATGCGCTCAGGTCCGCCGTTGAAATCTTGGAGTTTTCCAGCCGGATCCTGACGGCAAATTCTGCTCTGGTTCTGGTTGGAATGGGTTGCTTGGTCACCATTGTTCTCTACACTTGGGCTTGGTTGCTCATGTTCACGAGAGTTTTCCTAGGGGGCAGCTTTGCAGGAAGCTTCTCTAGATTCATCATCAACGCGTCCAGCTGGTGGTTGGGTGTCTTCTTTGTCCTGATGTATATTTGGACTCTGTCCATCATATCGGGTGTCCAGCGGAGCACAACTGCCGCGACAGTCTCACAGTGGTATTTTCACCGCAATGCATCGCCAGCACCATCGTCAGCGGAAATCGTCTCAGCTGCCTTGGGCCACTCGCTTGGTACCATTTTCGGTTCCATCAGCTTTTCGACCCTGCTGGCGCTAGGAATCCGGTTGCCGCTCCTGGTTCTGCCTCAGCGGTTGGCAAATATCCTCAGCATGTTTGCTTATTCATTCGTCCCGACACCCATCGCCGCCCTGACGAACCCCTTGACGCTCACTTACTGTGCAATTCACTCACAAGCTTTGGCCCCTTCGGCAAGGGGATTGTCCCAAATGGATTTCCTCGCCCCCCAGAGGCCAACAACGACGTTGACGCCTGCCTCACTCCCGGCTGGACCCAACCGGTATTCCCCCCTCCTGCCTTACCGCCTTGCAAAACTAGTCCTTCACGCGACTAGATTTATCATGGCGATTGCTTTGGGCTTCGCCGGTTGGGTCATGACGGCGCGGCAGCTGGATGGGGGTCTCGGTATGCGGGGAAGCGCGTATGCGTATGTTGTTGGCTTGGTTGCGAGTTTCATCGGCTGGGGTATACTCGGAGCGATGGAGGGCATTCTGAGTGGTATTGTAGACGCCGTTGTCATTTGTTATGGCAGCGAAAAGCGGATGCCATCAGGAGGTGGTGGATATTGCATGGAAGCGGCGTACTTGTTCGGTGACCGTCAAGCGCAAAGAAGGGACGAACCCTACTGATTATTGTATTGGTGTTATGTATTCCTGGCATAAGTGGAGAATCTATTCGAGCCTTGACAACAGTAGAGAGCAGTAGAGAGAGGCTAGGTCTCCATCGGATAGACAGTAAACTTCAGGACGTCCAGTGGTTGGGGCGCAACATTGCATGGGCTCTGGGCGTGGTTGCATATTTTAAAAGATCACATTTTAGGCTAGTTTTCCGCGAAATACAGCGATTGTTTTTAATACGCCAATTGAGTCGCCGGTTGGCAGCTTCTTACGGAGTGGGCTGCGAATCGCTGGAGTTTTAAGTCCACTGCGACATCGTGCATGTGACGACTCCGAGCGGCCACCGGTAAATAGGAGGGGCGAGAACAATAGCATAGCCTCGGGCCGCGCAACCTTTGTCCACGCAACGGAGTGGCGGCAATAACTACTTTCTGTCAGCGCCATGTCCAGTTGGGGGGGGGGGCATCCAAGCTCGCCAGCCTTCGGTTCCACCATTCGCGCCTTCCTGATCTGCTGAGCCAAGTGAACGGAAGGAGGCAGTGCTTGGGTCTTCACTTACTATAACTCGCGAAAATGCTGAACGGCAAACGTCGCCGTGTTCCTGAAGCTTCGGCAACATACTTTGAGGGCTCCAACCAGCCTTGACCCTGGGAATTACAGATATATCTCGTCTGTTCTCCTCTTGTGAAGCAGCAACGCCTTTAGCCCCTCTACCCCACCAGGCACGAAACCTTTCTCTTACAGCTAAGCATTACTACCTACAGTACCTACCTCTATATACCCCCCATCCCGCGCACTCAGTCAGCGACCCCGCGCCGACCAAACACACCTTAAGGGTTTCTGATTGCATCACCCGCCTTTCACGACACCACTCAGATTATCCTCTAATACCAAGAGGCCGAGCGACATGGCCGATTTTGAGGCCCCTCAAGGTCCCCCTCCGCCCAAGGTGCCCGAGGGCTGGGTAGCTAGATGGAACGACCAGTACAAGGAGTGGTAAGTGACATGCGCCAAGCCTTCCCAACGATCTGCCCCAATGCGCCACTCCGGCCATCGCGGTATCCCCCCTGTCGCTGTTCCTACACTGCGGTGATGCGACCGCGGAATGGCGGTGAGCTCCTAAACTAACATACTAGACAGGTTCTACGTCAATACCTTCACTAAGAAGTCACAATGGGAGAAGCCGACAGAGCCAGCGCGAGCCCTTGCCGATGACGCTGCACCTGGCGGCCCACCCCCCTCTTACACACCAGGCGATAAGCCCGCGCCGACAGACACCAAGATCAACCCCTACGATGACAAAGCTACCTCGGGCACCGCAGGATCTTCACATAACACTGAAGACGAAGATGCCAAATTGGCCCGCCAGCTTCAGGCCGAAGAGGACGCTAGGGCGCGCGGCTCTTATGGCCCATCTCCCGGCACTGCAGCTTCATACGCAAGTACCCCTCCGCCCCAGGCATACCCAAGCCAACTCCCGCCGCGACCTAATGATCTTGCCGAGAAAGGGAAGGGCCTGCTAGGCAAGCTCTTTGGTGGGAAGAAATCAGGTAGTAGCGGTCACGGCAGCAGCGGTGGGATGGGCGGACTTGGCGGAATATTAGGCGGTGGAAGTCACGGTGGACAGCATGGCGGGCATTATGGCGGGCACGGAGCTCCGGCTCCTTACGGTGGTCAGCCCGCCTACGGTGCCCCAGCTCAAGGCTATGGCGGATATGGGGCACCGCCCGCTAACTACGGCGGATACCCAGGTCAACAGGGCTACTATCCGCAGCAGCCGGCGTATGGAGGTTACCCGCAGCAACACGGCGGTCCATTTGGTGCCTTTGGCAGTCATGGCAGCCATGGTAAGCCACATAAGAGCGGCCCTGGCATGGGCGCTATGGCGGGTGGCGCTGCTCTGGGTGTCGGTGCCGGCCTGGTCGGTGGTGCGCTTGTTGCCGACGCGATTCATGACCATAACGAGGATGTGTATCAGCAGGGATTCGGTGAGCGATGACTCTATCCAGGCTCTTGGGCATGGAAGGACTTTGTGCTAACTCACCGACTAGATGCCGGACAGATGGATGATGGTGGTGGTGATTTTGGTGGCGACTTTTGATGATTTGACGGATAATGAGTGACCTGGTGTTCTGGTATTCCTCTTCGCCTGCAAGGGGCTTTGATGAGCTTGACTTTGAGTTTATTTTGCCGAGGTCTTGTTCGACTCTCCATTAGCCACAGTTGGTGGTGGGCTGAGAGCCGGGCATCACAACTGTACGCGCATGGTGTAGACGTTTCTTGGGCTGAATACCATGTCTAGGAGGTGATTGCTCCACGAAAAGCAGAGCATGAGAATGAATATCCTAGACTCACCAGTTTCACCTCTCAATGAATTTTTGTTCCTGTGTGTTCGTGTGTAAACAAAACTCATTCCGAGATCCCCCAGTAATTGTACAGTTTTTACTCGTCATCATCTTGTATCCACGTGCATACAACAACCCCTCCCCGCCATTGCGCAGATCTACCGCTTCTTCCTCTTCCCTTCCCCATTTCCCGACACTGGTACTGGGTGTACTTCATCCTTCTTGGCCGAACCAGCCAGGAACGCGGCCACATCGAACGAGCCACCCGCACCAGGCTGGCCCGTAGCGGCACCCATTATACCATTCATAGGGTTGCTCTTTTGACGCTCCTCCCACTCGGCGCGCATCTCAGGGTCCACTGTAATGGGTCTTTGTTAGCTGGCTGTCTCCCAGCGGCAGAGGTTAAACGTCACGGGGAGGCAGGTGTGGAAGGAAACCCACTATTATCGACCAAATACGGCATCCCGATGAAGATACCCATACTGACCAGCCCAAGGAGAATCATGGGGTTGCGTAGAATAGAAAACACCGAAACTAGAACCTGTTAGTGATATTTATGCTTCCAGTCCCCCCCCCCTTCCCTTTGCAGAGAGAGAGAGAGAGACAAAAGGGAAGAGAAAGAGAAAGGATAGAAGAACATACAACTACTCCTCTCCATAAAATACCCCTTTCCCCCTAGCAACTTCACCTCCCACACCCCATCCGCGCTGCGTCCTGCCGCCTCCCCAAGGTTATCCCAGTCATTTCCGCGAAAGGTTTCCCACACGGAGACTTTTAGGTCGTCTGTTGGCTTATTCCCGGCGCGGTCGAGCACGTCGACGCGCAGGGGCGCGAAACCGAGAGTGGGGCAGTGGATGTCGACGAGGTAGGAGCCGGAGGTGATGTTGGTGAAGGAGAAGGTGTTTGCAATCGTGAGGGGGGCGCGACGGGCAGTGCCGAGGGCGGAGAGGGTTGCGTGGGTGGAAGGGGGGAGGACGGCTGGGTTCGGGAGGAGGGCCGAGGGGGGAATTCGGAGGGTTATTGTTGTTTGGGGGGTTTGTCGTTTCCCTGAAGCTAGGCCGCCGGTGCAGAAGGTGCCCAGGAGGGCGGTGAGAATGGCGGTTGGATGCATGGCGGATCGCGCATTAACGGTTGGAGTTTGGTGGTGACGGAATGCCTATTATCCTGTGGATATATCTGCTGGTGGGCGCCCCGCAGCCCACCAGCTAGGCTACCCCATAGGGCCCATGATTGGCTGGCCAGCGATAGTTAACCACGGACCCGGATAGCTCACAAAGAACCCCCGTAAGCCGCAGCTTACAGATAGATTCCGTATCACCACGTGGATAGACTTCAACGTCTTTAATCAACATGGCATTGCATTAAAACGCCTGAAAGGTATCTCTCCGCTACTTTAAACCAGCAAACAATCATGACAGAAACACCCAGTCAGGACAACTAAACAACCACAGGAGCCTCCTCCGACTTGGCCTCAGTAGAGGCCCCAGCGCCACCCGCAGTGGTCGCAGCTGCAGCCGCCTTGAATGACTGCTCGAAGTCGGCAATGATGTCGTCAATGTGCTCGGTTCCGACCGAGATACGGATGAGGTCCTGAAAATTCATGTTAACTTCGCCCTGCCGAATCATGGTTGAGAGGAGCTTACCTCAGTCACGCCCGAGCTGACCTTCTCCTCATCCGAGAGCTGCTCATGGGTCGTGGTCCAGGGGTGGATGGCCAAAGTCTTAGAGTCGCCAACGTTGGCGAGATTAGAGATGATCTTGAAGCCGTCGACGATCTGGCTGCCCGCACCACCGCCGCCCTTGACACCAAAGCTCAGCACACCACCGAAGCCGCGCTTGAGGTACTTCTTAGCAATCTCGTGCGACGGGTGGCTCTCCAGACCCGGATATGACACCCACGAGACATAAGGGTTGGCCTCAAGCCACTTAGCCAGGGCCAGGGCGTTCTGGGCGTGCCTCTCAGCGCGGAGCGAGAGAGTCTCAACACCGAGGATGAGCTGTTGGGCACCAAAGGGGTTCAGGCAGGCACCAATGTCGCGAAGTAACTCGACGCGCACCCGGATGATGAAGGTAATGGCGCCGAATGTCTCCCAGAACTTGAGGCCGTGGTAGCCCTCGGACGGCTCAACCATCTGAGGGAACCGGGAGGCGTGCTTGCCCCAGTCAAACCTGCCGCTATCGACAATAACACCGCCAATTGTTGTTCCGTGGCCGCCGATCCACTTAGTCGCCGAATGAAGGACGATATCAGCGCCGTGATCGATGGGCCTCACAAAGTAGCCACCAGCACCAAAGGTGTTATCGACCTGTTGTTCCTTGGTTAGTTACTATCCCAGAACCTTGCAAGCCGGCCCGCACATACCACAACAGGGACGCCCTTCTCGTGCGCAACCTTGGCAATGGCTTCGAAGTCGGGGACATTGTAGCGGGGGTTGCCAATGCTCTCTATGTAGACAGCCTTGGTCTTGTCGTCGATGGCTGCAGCCAGGTCCTCAGGTTTGTCGCCCTTGACGAACTTGGTTGTGATGCCCAGACGCGGAAAGAGAACCTTGAACTGGTTGTATGTGCCGCCGTATAGGTTCGAGGTCGAGACGATGTTGTCACCGGCCTGTGCGAGCGCCGCAATGGCAAGGAACTGGGCGGCCTGGCCAGAAGAGGTGGCA